>ERZ1026844.184-NODE-184-length-51467-cov-8.154380_pt1 | contig 51467 bp, 53 predicted proteins | sample MGYA00380152_ERZ1026844 | MGnify/ENA primary metagenome ERZ1026844 (study PRJEB33269, sample SAMEA4719788) | human gut metagenome | biome: human-associated habitat; feature: organic feature; material: feces | place: Cameroon | collected 2013-10 ... | reverse complement strand
TGCAGGGAATATCCGCACAGGCATTTAACAGCTTTCCATACATTCCAGTCGCATAGAATCGTTTATTTAAATCCTGTAAAGAAATGCTGGACATATTGGTGATTCCAACGACATGCTGGATCAGCGATACTGCCACAGACTTTCCGGTTCCACCATTTCCTTTCAGTGTAAGGAATTTCTGAAACTGCGTATCCTGTGTCATGCAGTATCCAAAATACTCCCAGAATGTCTGCTGTTCTTCTTTGTTCGGAAGAGAGGATGCAAGATACTTTTTGATATTTTCTCCACTTTGTAACACCTGCTCACGATCCTCTGGATAATAGGGAAATGGAATCTGATTGATTGTCAGATAATCTGGATTGTGTTCCAGCATTTCGCCCGTAACCGGATCATAATATCCATTTTTAAAGTTAATCCACCGCACAGGCTGTTTATTTAATTCATAGGCTTCTCTGTGGACTTTTGGCTGTGTGATCAGTAGATTATAGATTCTTTTGATCACTCCACTCTGTACCTGGTCACGATAGATCAGCTTCTGGATACGGTATTTCATTCTTACCCCATCATGGTCTTCCATGAAAACGCCATGCTCATAATAATACGGTGTGATTCCTACCACAAAAAACTGAACATTCTCCACCAGATAATCTACAATCTCCATATCCCGGACACCTTTCACATTTCCTTTTGCATCAAATAAATGAAACCGGCTCAGTTCCGGTTCTTCTTTTGGATCTCGCTCAAACCAAAGAATATACTGTTCCAGTAATTTCTCAACTTCTTTCTGATTATCCAGTTTGCCAAGATACTCTTTCTCTTTGAACAACTGCCAGCCTGCTTTTCCATCAAGACCAGCGTCTTTGAAAAATGTCAGTAACTTATCATTTACCCACTTCACCGTACAGGAAGCCACATAATGATAGGCACACTGGCAGCTTCCAGTAAACTGAATAGCTCTCATTTCTTCTATAAAGGAATCTGCACTGAAATAATATCCGTCATCTTCCTGCACCAGACAAAGTGCCTGATAACCTGACATTACAATATTCAACGCTATATCCTGATTGTCCACCAAAAAGATATAGGTCTGTACTGTCCCTTCTGGATTGGTTTCCATATAATGTTTCAAAAACTTCTTGTTCAAACTTATCACTTCCTTTCAGGCAAAGAAAAAGACGTAAGCCACATTTCTATGACTCACGCCCTTTTACAAATCTTTTTTCAATAAATATCTAATTTTTGTTCAATATAAGAAAATCCCCTATTTTCTTCTTTAACTTTCCATATCAGATTGAACAGATTCCATTGCTTTATACTCCTTTTTTAGTTCTTTCAACAGTTCTTCTTCTGTAGGCAAATAAAGCTTGTATTTTGAAGCAAACACCTGTGTCTCACCTTCTGGCAATGTATAACGTACAACTGCATCACTTTTATCTGCACAAAGCACAATACCAATTGGAGGATTATCCCCCTCATTCATCAGTTCTCGCTCATAGTAATGCACATACATCTGCATTTGTCCTAAATCTTGGTGTGTAAGATCACCAATTTTCAGATCTATAAGCACGAAACATTTTAAAATATAATTATAGAAAACAAGATCTATTCTAAAATGTCGTCCATCGAACGTAATTCTCTTTTGCCTAGCTACAAAAGAAAAACCTCTTCCCAACTCTAGTAAAAACTTTTGCAAATGTGTTATAAGTGCCTGTTCCAGATCACTTTCATAAAAATCATCATTGGGAGACAATCCAAGAAATTCCAACACATATGGATCACGAATAATATCTTCAGGTGTTTTTTCTGGTTCCAATGTTTGAATCTCCTGTGCAACATTTTCTTTATTCTTACTTGATAACAATCTCTCATAGAAAAATGTATTAATCTGTCTTTCTAACTGACGAGTACTCCATTGAGATTTTACTGCTTCATCCATATAAAATTGTCTTGCATTGTCATTTTCCACTCGCATTAAAAGTCGATAATGTGTCCAACTCAATTCGCTACGCAGTGCGTAGCCATTTGGAAAAATCAGATAAAACTGTCTCATATTTTTTAAATTTGCGACCGTAAAACCTCTTCCAAAATCCTGTGTCATCTGCTTCGATAATTCTTTGAGTAAACCTATCCCGTATTCGGCACGTTCTTCTCCATTTTGTTCTTCCACAATAGACTTTCCAATTTGCCAGTAAGTTTCCACCATAGCAAAATTGGCAGTCTGATAAACTTTGTTTCTCGCATTTGTGAGTATTTTCTTAATTTCACTATAAAACGCTCTATCCATCAGAACGACCTCCTTTTAATAATTTTTGCAACAATATCACAACTTTTACAACTCGAAATGCCAATCTGACATTTCAAGTTTCTTCTATAATCAGCTCTTCTAGTTACTTGAATTTTATGGCTTTATTTTACCCTATTTTATACATTCTGCCCACTGTAATCTTAATTTTTAATGTTTAAACCCAATGATGAGGTCGCAATCCACGACCTCATCACCTTCATTTAAACATAAATCAATTTCTTGAGAATAATCTCTTCCGCAATTGCTCTGTGCTGATTAGCAGCTCTTACCCATGCCATTTGATCTGCTTCTTTATCCGGCAGTGGTTCTTTTTCTTCCAACTGTTTCAGAATCATTTCTTCCCGTTCTCTGGCTGCCTTATCTACTTTCAGAAGATGCTCTCCAATGGTGTCCTTCAGAAGCATCACCTGATAAGTTGAATTTCGATGGTTCTTCAGATAATCTCTACGAAGAAAACCATACTTTCCAAGTTGCTCCATCTGCTCACCGGATTTATAGGTGAGATTCGGAATCAGATATCCATTTACATTCGTATACGTTAATTTCATTTTATTAGCGCTCTCCATTTCTCATCATTTTTTGACCACAAATTTACGACATTTACGACAAATCTGACACTGCTTTACAATACCAGACAAAATGGCTGATGCCCCGGAAAGCCTGTAAAACAGGCACTTCCGGGATACATAAGACAGGACAAAAATCGACTTCCATTATCAAGAGGTGAGTGCTAATTATTTTGTGAAGAATTTGTGAACGCTTTGATTTTATAGCCTTCACAGGGATTCGTTGTATGTATGTCTGCTTGCAGCATATGTATTCAAGTGGGGAATTGTTGGTGTATATGCATTGCTTACCACAGAGGAATGATTCAGGCTTGCTGTATCGTTCATTATCTTTAAAAAGCGTAAATGGATCATTCGCTTATGCTGATTTACTTCTTGCTGTTCAGCCCGTTGTCTAAGTCAGCATGGATTCCATTGCATGTCAAGGGCGTCCGGTACGCTCTGAACAACATGATTCCCCCTATCCGATTTTTATTATTTCTCCTGCAGAGTACGCATGGAATTTAAAATTGCCAGTACGGATACTCCCACATCGGCAAACACGGCTGCCCACATACTTGCCAGCCCCAGGGCACCCAGAATCAGCACGATTGCCTTTACAGAAAGGGCAAATACCACGTTTTGTCTCACGATACGCAATGTCTTACGGGAGATCTTTACGATGGAAGCAATCTTTCTCACATCGTCATCCATCAGTACGATATCTGCTGCCTCGATTGCCGCATCGGAACCCATACTTCCCATGGCGATACCGATATCTGCTCTGGTAAGTACCGGCGCATCGTTGATTCCATCTCCCACAAAGGCAAGGCGGGATTTCTCATTTTTCTCCTGCAGCAGCTGTTCCACCTGACTGACCTTATCGCCGGGGAGCAGTTCTGCATGAACCTCATCTAGTCCCAGTTCTTTGGACACTGCCTCCGCTACCTCTTTACGGTCACCAGTCAGCATCACACACTTTTTCACACCCACTGCCTTCATGTCGCGGATCGCATCCCTGGCACCATCCTTGATCGCATCGGAAATCACAATGGAACCTGCAAATTTTCCATTCTTTGCCACATAAACCACAGTGCCCATATTGCTATTTTCTTCGTAAGCGATGCTCTGCTTTTTCATCAGCTTGGCATTGCCCAGATAAACATCGCTGCCATCAATCTGGGCATGGATACCGTGACCGGCGATTTCCTCGCTTGCGTTCACTCTGTCCATATCCAGCGCTTTGCCGTAAGCAGTGCGGATGGATTCCGCAATGGGGTGATTGGAGTATCCTTCTCCCAGTGCAGCCAGCTCCAGCAGTTCTGCATCTGTCACATCACCTGTAGCTTTTACATCAGAAACCTTGAATTCACCCTTGGTGAGAGTTCCTGTCTTGTCGAAAACAATGGTATCCATCTCGGCCACAGCCTCCAGATAATTGGAACCCTTCACAAGTACACCAATGCGGGAAGCTGCTCCAATTCCTCCGAAGAAGCCCATGGGAACGGAAATTACCAATGCACAGGGGCAGGAGATTACCAGGAAAATGCAGGCACGCTGAATCCATTGTGCAAAGCCGCCGCCAAGAATAAGAGGCGGAACAATGGCCAGGATAACAGCCGCAATGGTTACTACCGGGGTATAATACTTGGCAAAACGGGTAATAAAGTTCTCCACCTTCGCCTTTTTGCTGGTAGCGTTTTCCACCAGCTCCAGGATTTTGGACACAGTGGAATCCTCGAACGCCTTGGTTACTTTCACCTTTAAAGTGCCGCTTCCGTTGACGCAGCCACTGATGATGTCATCACCTGTCTGAGCCTTACGGGGTACGGACTCACCGGTCAGTGCGGCGGTATCCACCATGGAAGTACCTTCCACAACCACACCATCCAAAGGGATTCGTTCACCGGGTTTAACTACGATCACCGTTCCGATTTCCACATCATCCGGATCTACCTGAACCAGGCTGCCATCCTCTTCAATATTGGCATACTGAGGGCAGATATCCATCATGGCTGCGATGGACTGTCTGGATTTTCCCACCGCATATCCCTGGAATAATTCTCCCACCTGGTAAAAGAGCATGACGGCAACAGCTTCTGAATATTCTCTGACGCCAAATGCACCCAGAGTAGCCACCATCATGAGAAAGTTTTCATCGAAAATCTGTCCGTGACTGATATTTCGCAGCGCCTTCCACACGATATCGTAGCCAATCAAAGCATAAACCGCCACGTAAATCAATAGGGTTACAATTCCCGGCAACAGATCCAGCTTACCGGTATGCTCCGCTATCATCAATCCCAGAAACAATACCAGGGATATGATAATTCTTGTCAGCATCTTTTTTTGTTTGTCGCTCATAGGATTTTCCTCCTGATTATATTATGAAATATACATGAACATATATTCATATGTTGTGTTTGATTTAAGGGGTGTTCTCACACCCCTTTCTCGATTCATAGGAAATTCCGACTCTTTTTTCTATTTCAAAGATCGCATCCTATCTCAGGATCTTGCAATCCGGCTCCACCTTGGCACAGGTCTTCACAACCTCATCCATAATGGCATCAAATTTGTCGTCTTCTGCATCAATCGTCATCTTCTGCGCCATAAAGCTTACCACAGCATCATTGACACCGGGAATTTTTTTGATAGCCTCTTCCATTTTTGCTGCACAGTTCGCGCAATCCAGATCTTCCAGTTTAAATTTCTTTTTCATGATTATAATCTCCTTTTCTTCTATCTTAAATTCTTCATTCTAAAATATGTTCCATTCCCTGACCGATGATCGTCCGTACATGATCATCCGCTAATGAATAAAAAACGGATTTTCCTTCCCGACGGCTGGTTACCAGCTTCGCCTGTTTCAGAATTTTCAGTTGATGAGAAATTGCCGATTGATTCATGTTCAGGGTCTCTGCCAGATCACAGACACATACCTCCGCCTCAAACAGCACAAACAGAATTCGAATGCGTGTGGAATCTCCAAACACCTTAAACAGATCTGCAAGGTCACTGAGCTGCTCTTCCCCGGGCATCTGTTCTCTTACAACCTTTAATCGGTCTGTATGAACGCAATTCTCATCGCAGCACTCTACCCCTTCTATTTTCAATGTTTTCACCTCCTGGTTTCTTTTCGTTTGAACATATGATAGTTTGTTCATATGTTCATGGTATATCCATTGCCTATGAATGTCAATCCCTATTTTCAGGTTTTATGAAAAATTCCTCTCCAGCCGTCTCTTAAATAGGGAAAGATTTGATTCAGGTATTGATGCGCCTGTTCTTCATTGCCAGCGTTTGTCATAATAAAGACAAAAACATCCACATACATATGGGACAGCCAGCTGATCAGTTCTTCCGAAACCCGGGGTGTTCCGGTTTTTGCCGTGATTGCATCTGCCAGAATGCGATTCTGTCTGCAGGTAATCATAGCAAAGGATTCCTCCACATGTTCCAGATGAGATCCTTGTGCTTTCGTTAGAAGAAGCCGGAATTCTTCCCGATGGGCAAATAATTCCTGAAGAATCCTTTCACAGGTTTTTCTGCTGGCCGAGTCATCGGCGGGATCAAATTTCGTGTCCGACACTCTTCTCTTCTGTTCCTGATAGTGCATCAACAGGATTGCATTCACATTTTGCATGGGTTCCTGTACCAGGGAGGTAAACAGATCCTCTTTGTCCCTGAAAAAAAGTAGAGCGCACCGGTAGTAACCCCTGCATTGGTACAAATGGTACGCAGGGAGGCTTTCATAAAGCCTTTCTCGGCAAACTCTACTTTTGCTTGTTCCAGTAATTTCTGTCTGGTTTTTTTCTTATCTTCTTTTTCGGTTTTCATCCACGGTTCCATCCAAAATAACAGTGTTATGTTTCTTTTAGGCTACCGTGCTTTTCACCCTTTGTCAAGCTTTCTGCTCCACTTCACCTGGTTCGTAACCACTATGCCAGATCGTCTGTCTGATTGTGGCAGACTCCATCGGTTCTTTGGAATGGATCAATACGTTTTTCCTACTGACATTTGCTTCTGCAATACAACCGTTGGCATTAAAAGCATTCTCCACCGCACGTTTGCAGTTACTGCAGGTCATCCCATTGACCTGTGCAAGGTACGTATAAGTGTAATGGGATATGTCCTGATCCTGTGCCTTTACTTTTTTCACAGTATCGCCTCCGGCACCACAGCAGCCATGCTGTACACGCTTGACTGCCCCCTGGACTCCTATAAAACATATAACGATAATAATTGCTACAATAATTGCATTTCCCATTTCTTCACACTTTCTGCCTGTCAGATTTATGATGCGCTGCCACAAGCCTGAACGGTCACACTTCTAATCTTCTGCTCCGTCACGTAGCCACAGGCCTTCATTCCTGCCTGAATCACAGATTTCCATTTCTGTGCGGATAAATGCTGCACCGTATTGTCATCCAGCTCTATCACACAGACATTCTCCTTAAGGCATCCCATGTCACAATTGTCGCAGGAAATCTTATACATGTTTTTCCGGTTGATTGCCCCGATTTCTTCCAGGGTATTTACCATCCGGTAAACCGTAGCCGTGCCGATTCCGGAATCCCGCTGCGATGCACGGTAAAAGATTTCTTTACAACAGGAACATTCTTCTTCCAGAATGATGTCCAGCAGCATCAACCGCTGTTTGGTAATGCGGCATCCCTGCTCCTTAAGTTTAGCGATCACCGCTTCTTTCTGCATTTTTGTTTTTTCTATTGTTTCCTGCATCCCGATTCCTCTTAAAGGCTAATGACACCCTTTACAATGTGAACAATCACCACCGCAGCCTCCTAAGGATTTCCCCTGTTTTTTGTTATGAATCATCCATCTGATGATTGCTGCAGCGATAAGCAGCAGGATTGCACACACAATAATGTTTGCCAGATTATTCATAATAAATTGCATAGGTTCCTCCTTTGAAGGCTGACTGATTACTTAAAAAATCCAATGATAATTTTTACTGCCAGTGCCAACAGCAACAGTAAAATCACAAGGACAACAATGTCCGTAGTTCCCAATGTTAAATTTGTTGTCATAATTTACGCTGCCTGTTTTACACCACTTACTTTTTTACTGGGGTCCTTACGGAACAGCAGATACAATACACCAATCAGAACAATGAACGCTGCAACGGTTCCGATACCGAAAGCAACTTCGCCTACTAACAGTCCGCCAATCTGATAAATCATCAGTGCGATGCAGTATGCGGTTACGTTCTGGAATAACAGTGCAAACCAGAAGTATTTGCGGTTGCCCATTTCCTTTGCCATGGTAGAGATTGCTGCCAGGCAGGGTGAATCAAACAGGTTGAATACCAGGAAGGATACAGCTGCAATTCCGGTAGGGAAGAATGCTGCAAACTGATCATGCATGGACAGTTCGTATTCCTCTACCTCACCGAGACCGGCTAATACACCCATGGTAGATACGATACCTTCTTTTGCTACGAAACCACTGAGACAGGATGCAACTGCCTGCCAGGTACCGAAACCTAACGGTTTGAATATCCAGGCGATTGCGCCACCGATAGCAGCTAAGAAACAGTAGTCGGTATCAACTAAACCGAATACGCCATCCTGAATACCAAAGCTTCCTAAGAACCACATTACTGCACAGCATAAGAACAGGATAGTTCCTGCTTTTTTCAGGAATGCCCATACACGCTCCCAGACATGAAGGAGAACACCTTTAATGGAAGGAATGTGGTACTGGGGCAGCTCCATAACGAAAGGAGCGGGATCGCCGGCAAAGTACTTGGTTTTCTTTAAAATGATACAGGAAATGATAACTACAAATACTCCTAAGAAGTACATTGCAGGAGCCATCCACCATGCACCGCCCATCAGGAAGCCTGCGATTAAAGCGATAACAGGAAGTTTTGCACCACAGGGGATGTTAGTTGTAGTAATCATGGTCATGCGACGGTCTTTCTCGTTCTCAATGGTACGGGTAGACATGATACCGGGAACTCCACATCCGGAACCGACCAGGAAAGAGATGAAGCTCTTACCGGAAAGACCGAATTTGCGGAAAATACGATCCATGATGAAAGCAACACGGGCCATATAGCCACAATCCTCCAGGATGGACAAAAACAGGAATACGATTGCCATCTGAGGAGCAAAACCGATAGGTGCTGCCAGACCACCGATGATACCGTCAACAACAAGGGATACTACCCAGTCTGCTGCACCGGCATTTTCCAAAAGTCCCTGAACACCAGGCTGAATCCATTCACCAAACAAAGTATCGTTGGTCCAGTCGGTTACGATTCCGCCTAGAGTACTTACAGAAATATAATACACGAAAAACATGATCACTGCAAAGATGGGAAGTGCAAGCCATCTGTTGGTTACAACCTTATCAATCTTATCGGAGGTGCTGAGTTTTCCAGCATTTTTCTTAGTAACACACTCACCGATAATCTTGGATATGTAGTTGTATCTCTCATTGGTGATAATACTCTCGGTATCATCATCCATCGCATCTTCCAGTTTTTTGATCTGTGCAGATACATCAGGTACACTGTTTAAGAGGGTTCCGATCTTCTCATCCTTCTCCAATAGTTTAATGGCGAAAAATCTCTTCTGGGATTCCTCCACACCGATCAGCTTATCAGATACTTCAGCGATTGCATTCTCCACAGCTGCGTCAAACTCATGTTTTACAGCATTTATCTTTTTGCTTTTCGCCAGTGCTGCCGCTTTTTTTGCAGCCTCTTCAATGCCGGTTCCTTTCAGTGCAGAAATGGCAACAACCTCGCAGCCCAGCTTATCTGCTAACTTATTGAGATGAACCTTATCCCCGTTCTTCTCCAGAAGATCCATCATATTGACAGCCATCACCACAGGGATTCCCAGTTCTAACAGCTGTGTGGACAGATAAAGGTTACGTTCAATGTTGGTACCATCCACAATATTGATGATGGCATCCGGTCTTTCTCCTACCAGATAATTTCTGGCTACTACTTCCTCAAGGGTGTAGGGAGACAGGGAATAGATACCCGGAAGGTCAACAATGCTTACATCCTTCTCAGTTTTCAGTTTACCTTCTTTCTTCTCAACAGTAACTCCCGGCCAGTTACCAACGTACTGCTTGGAGCCTGTCAGTGCATTAAACAATGTAGTTTTGCCGCAGTTTGGGTTACCTGCCAATGCAATTTTAACAGACATGTCTTACCTCCATTTGATTCAACTCATTTTTATTAGCTTAGTCTAACTTCTGTGTAAAAAAAATTTCTTATTCAACCTCGATCATTTCTGCATCTGCCTTTCGTAAAGACAGCTCATAACCGCGTACGGTTACTTCCACCGGATCGCCTAACGGTGCAACCTTACGGACATAGATCTGCACACCCTTGGTAATACCCATATCCATGATTCTTCTCTTGACCGGGCCTTCACCTGCCAGCTTCTTTACAGTAACTGTCTGGCCGACAGCCGCTTCCTTTAAAGTCATCACGTATTCTCCTCCATTCTCACACTCTATCATATTCAGCCTGATCGGCATAAATATCACTTTTACACCATAATTTTCATTGCCATGTCTTTTCCGATGGCAACACGGGAGTCTTTGATGTTGACAATCATATTGCCGGCAGCTTCCGAAATCACGGTTACTGCACCTCCCTCAATAAATCCCAGTTTTTCCAAAAACAAACGAATTTCTTCTTTTCCTCCCACCTTTTTGATGGTTTGTTCTTCACCTTTTGTGGCCATTGTCAGCGGCATCATCTCATCCTCTTTTCTGTTTGTGTCATCTAGTTTTTATTAGCGTAGTTGATAATGAATTTCACTAATCAATTCATTGTTAGTATAGTCTAACGCTATTTAGATGTCAATAACCATTTAACAAAATTTTAAATGGATTTTGCCAGCCCCTATTGCAATATGTACAAAAGGATGTTATAGTGTGTGCAATATGCAGAGTAGGATGTTGTGCGTTAAGTGCCGGGTGAACAGGGAGTTGTCATCCGGACGAAAAGTCTTTTTATAAGAAAAGACTTGCGGTACAAGATCCGCATCCCGCTGCTACATACGAGTGTGCATAACCTCTTATGTAGTTCATGCCCGGATGGGTTTGCATCCATCTATTTCATCTACAGTAAGGAGGTTATTTTTTATGCACAAATTTATGGACAAATTGCGTTTCTCTCTGTCGGAAATGAAGAACCTGTACCATCTGGTGCTCTGTGCCATGCTGGGGGCTGTTGCCATCGTTCTTGGCTCTCTTTCCATTCAGGTAGGCAACTACATCAGAATCGGTTTCTCCGGAATCCCCAACCAACTGGTAGCTGCTCTCTTTGGTCCGGTGACTGCCGGGATCTTTGGCGGCATTATGGATATTGTCAAGTTCATCTTAAAGCCCACCGGTCCCTATTTTCCCGGCTTTACCATAAGTGCAGTACTTGGTGGTATCATCTATGGTTTCTTTTACTATGTTCCTATGGTGTCAAAGCAAAAAATAAGCTTCTGGCGGATTCTCATCGCAGAAGCTTTTGTTGCAGTCTTTGTGAATATTCTGTTAGGAACCTACTGGCTCAGTATTCTCTACGGAAAAGGGTTTCTCGCCCTGCTCCCTGCCCGTGCCTTGAAAAATGTGATCATGACTCCCATCAACAGTCTCATTTTCTATACGGTTTACAACTCCCTGTTACAGTTATTCCGCAGATCTTTGCATCACGCTTAAAAATTTATGGGTTACGTTCACTGCTGTTTTGCGAACGTAACCCATTTTTGTTCTTTCCTCTACCACTGTCCGAAGGTAATGTTCAAATCCACGTCTCCATCAATTCCGGCCACGGATCCCTTGTCCGTATACTGCCAGATGGAAAAGGCGTACGGGAAATAAATTTTTGAAGTATCATAGGCAGCAAACCACTTCTGATAGTCTTCCAACTGTTCCATATCCAGCATCAGCATAAAAGTTTTGAGATTTCCATAAATCATGGGAGTATAGCCGGCAGCTTTTACTGCCTCGCAAAAAGTAATGGCATACTGGGTTCGTTCCTCTACCGTCAGGTCTTTCGTTCTGGCATTTCCGGAGCCTACTGCTTCCACATCCAGTACTACCGGGAAATTGACATGGTAGGGTGCCAGATTTTCAATGACAAACTGTGCCTCTTCCAGGGCTTCTGCCTCACTGGTTGCCTGGGTAAAGAAGTAGGCTCCCACATCAATTCCATTGGCTGCTGCTCCCTGTATATTTGCCTCATACTTTTCATCCAGAACCAGAGTCCCTTCACTATAGCCCCGGATTCCCAGCCGGATCACCGCATATTCCACTCCGTCGCCGGCTACCTGTTCCCAGTTGATCTCTCCCTGATACTTGGACACATCAATTCCTTTTCTGGAAATGGTTTCCTCTTCCTCCACATAGGAAATCGTGTGATCCTCATTCAGGACAACATGGTTAATATCATAATCATTTTGAGCCAATGTATCGGAAATGGGAATAAAATGATACTGACCGCTATCCAGCAGGACAATATCATCCGGATAAAAATCCCTCAGCACTGCCACAGTGCCGTCTCCACTCTCCATCCGTGATTTCAAGGTTGCCAGAAAGTCATTTTCTGTGGAAGTCACGGCGGAACTGACTGCTTCCTCCAATAAGGCATCCACATCTTCCTGGGAATAAGCTGTTTTTCCCGAACCCATGGCGGCAGCTTCAATTACAGCTTCCTGCTCCTGCCTTGCTGCTTCTTTCAAATGAAAATATCCATAAATAAGGAAACATCCAAGAACTGCAGCAAAAGAGATCAATGCAAATACACCGGTTGCCACCCGATACACCGGACTGACATTTCCTATGCCTCTGGGCTTTTCTTTTTTGTGAAATGAACTTTTTGCCTCTCTGGCCCTGTCTTCACGGCTGATATTCCTGCTTCTGTCTGCCAAACCCTCATGTCCTCCTGTCTGTATCTCTCGCCATTGTATGTGAGTTACTCTTCAAATATACCTCTTATCTTACCTTTCGACATGCCTCGTGTCAATGTGCCAAATCTTAGCTTTTTATTAGAATTGAAAAAGGACGACACAGACTGCCTGATGTTCAGCGCCTGCGGAAACTACAATGAATCGCCGTGCAGCTGGCACAGATATTGGTGCAGTTTGATCCTGCTCCCTGTTTCAACGATGCTTTAAAGATGACGGACTTGGATGGTGTCAGCACCCCGTAACGATTGTAATCAATGGCCATGAATTGTTTATTTTTCAAGTAGATGCATGCCTGCCGGATCTGCTGTGAATCCTCCAGATAATGATATTCCCCAGGATAACCTAATCCCTCCTCATATACTGACTTGTTAAACAGGGCATATCCCTTACGCAGATATTCCATCCCCAGCATTTCCATGCGATAACTCTGGCTTAGCTGCTGTCTTTCCGTATAATCCTTCTGCAGCCGGTCATAGCTCTCTCCCAGAGTAATTGCCCCCAGGACAGTGTCCTGCCGATGCAAAACCATTTTCCCGTAGGGTACTGCCTCCTGCCTTATTGCTTCAGGAAGAGTGAGGAAAATTCCCCGGCATTGTAATACCCCTTTGATCTGTCCCTGCAGAAGAAAAAATTCATCTCGTTCTGCCTCGGGGAAATGAAAATGCTCCATGACAGACTGCAGTTCCTCTTCCGTCAATAAAAGTTCATCCACCGGTATTTCCCGTCTGAAATCCAACATCCGGTTTTGATCAATCGATGATGTTTCCGTTTCTTTCATCCTCCAGATCCTTTACCGTCTGTTTCACACTTTTGGAAACTCTGGATATAATCCAGATATTGGATACGCTGTCATAAATAATTAAGCCGCCGATCAGCTGAATGAAAACGGTTCCTGCTTTTACTGCATTGAAAATCAGCACCAGTCCCAGTACGATGGAAATCAGTGCCAGAATGAGTGCCACCCACCACTTTCCATAATGTTCCTGCTGAAGGCTGATAGCACGACCCACTTCTGTCACTCCGTGAAGAACTACATAGACTCCTGCAATGATAGGAACAATCGCACCGATGCTTCCCGGACTGACCAGAAACCATCCACCCACTACCAATAATAAAATACCCAGCAGTAAATGATAGTTGGCTGTGAACCCTGCCATTCTCTCTTTAAAAAACAAAACGAGCTGCACGACTGCCACTGCCAGTACTGCCACACCGATCACTGCGCATACCAGAGTCAGGGACGCCCCCGGCCACAAAAGTAATACAAGGCCGATTATCAGACCTGCAATGGCTGAAAAATAAGAATTTAACTTAACCTCACGAAATAGTTCTCTCATAGTGTTTCCGCCTTTCTTTATTTTGGTTTATGGTCTGCCTGCATTTCCTTACCGGATAAATCCTTTCTTCTGACAGTGCGCCTTCCCAGATCATAGAGTCCATAACCCAGGGATGTCCCCACGCAGTTCAAAAGGATGTCATCCACATCAAAAGCTCCGAAGGCACTGAAAAGCTGAAACAATTCAATTCCCACTACACAGATAAAAGAAACCATCAATGTCTCCCCGAATCTGCTACAGGTTTTAAAGAGCATCGGCAGGAAAATTCCCAGTGGAATAAAGACCACCACATTTCCCACCAGGTTTTCCACGCTGTTGAGCCGGTCTGCATAACGGATATACATGCGTATTGTCTTGAAAAGGGTAAAGTTGGCAGTATCCAGACCCTCCAGAATCACTTCTCTTGTCCAGGTCTGTGCGATCTGGTAAAGATGCTCAAAGGGATATTTTAAAATCACTACCTTTATCACAAACAGAATGTAAAAAACAAACAACCAGATCATCGTCCGGTGTATTCTGTTCTGCTTCAAATTGCCTGTTCCTCCCCTAACCAGGAATCAATGAGATCATACAGTTCCTCTCTTCCCTGTTTGGTCTCCGATGAGAATGGAAGCAGCATGGTATCCTCATCCGCTCCGATTCCCTTCCGCAAAATTCCAAGCTGTTTCTGAATCTGGCTTCTCTTAATCTTATCCAGTTTCGTGGCAATAATGACCGGTTTATATCCTTGTTTTTTGATCCACTCATACATGATGCAGTCGTTTTCCGACGGAGCATGGCGGATATCCAAAAGAAGGCAGACCGCCCGCAGCTGCTTGGACTGGTGAAGATAATCCTCGATCATCTTTCCCCATTTCGCTTTTATTTCCTCATTTGCCGTGGCATATCCGTAACCGGGGAGATCCACAAAATAAACCTCATCATTAATATTGTAATAGTTAATGGTCTGTGTCTTTCCCGGACTCTGGCTTGTTCTGGCAAAGGACTTGCGGTTCATCAACGCATTGATCAGCGAAGATTTGCCCACATTACTTTTTCCGGCAAATGCAATCTCAGGATGCGTATTGACCGGAATTTTGCTGGTGATTCCCACCACTGTTTCCAATTGAATTGTCTTAATTACCATAGATACCTCAAAAGGCTGCCTCACAGCTTGCAGGCAGCCTTCTTATGTCATGTTACTTTGCTTTTTTCATCAATGTTTTATGAACGACAACCGGTTCACTGGTTCCTTCCACCACACCCTTTGTGATGATACATTCGGAGATGGTTTCATCAGAAGGAATCCGATACATCACATCCATAAGGATATTTTCCATAATGGAGCGCAGTCCACGGGCACCTGTTTTGCGCTCAAATGCCTTCTCTGCAATTGCTTCCACTGCATCATCCTCAAAGGATAAGGATACGTGATCAAAATCAAACAGCTTCTGATACTGTTTCACAAGAGCATTTTTGGGCTCTTTCAGAATTCGTACCAGAGACGCCTTATCCAGTCCCTCCAGGGATACATTGATAGGTACCCGGCCAACGAACTCCGGAATCAGTCCGAACTTCACTAAGTCCTGAGGGGTTACCTCCTGTAACAGTTCACTGAACGCTTTGGTGGAGCGATCCGAAATTTCAGAGTTAAACCCGATGGACTTACGGTTCAATCTTGCTTCCACGATTTTCTCCAGACCGTCAAAAGCACCTCCGCAGATAAATAAAATATTGGAGGTATCAATCTGGATCATTTCCTGATGGGGATGCTTACGGCCTCCCTGTGGCGGAACATTGGCTACCGTCCCCTCCACAATTTTCAGCAGAGCCTGCTGCACACCCTCGCCGGATACATCTCTGGTGATGGATACATTCTCACTTTTTTTGGTGATCTTATCGATCTCATCAATATATACGATACCATACTGTGCCCGTTCTACATCATAGTCAGCCGCCTGAATCAGCTTTAACAGTATGTTCTCTACATCTTCGCCCACATAACCAGCCTCGGTCAGTGTGGTTGCATCCGCAATGGCAAAAGGTACGTTAATGATCTTTGCCATTGTCTGTGCCAGATAGGTCTTTCCGGATCCGGTGGGACCTACCATGATAATATTACTTTTCTGTAATTCCACATCGTCTGTATTATGTTTGGCTGTGACACGTTTGTAATGATTGTATACAGCCACAGACAGTACCTTTTTGGCATAGTCCTGCCCAATTACATAATCATCCAGGAATTCCTTGATTTCTACCGGCTTAAGCAGATTGATCTCAAGGGATGTTGATGCCTTCTCGTCGTCTTCATATTCCTCTTCAATAATATCCGAGCAAATATCAACGCACTCGTCACAAATATACACACCGGCAGGTCCGGCAATGAGCTTGCGGACCTGATCCTGTGTCTTATTGCAAAAGGAACATCTTACTTTATCGTCAGAATTTCTTCCTGCCATGTTCCAATAACTCCTTTATATGAGCACTATTTTGCTTCCATGCTCCTTCTGTCGAGAATCACTTCATCGATCAGACCATATTCCTTGGCTTCCTGAGCAGTCTTCCAGTTATCACGCTCGGTATCGGCTGCAATGGTCTCATAATCTCTGCCGGTATTCTCTGCCATAATATGATTCAACCGCTCTCTCATACGCAGAATATGCTTTGCTGCAATATCAATCTCTGTAGCCTGGCCCTGGGAACCGCCGGAGGGCTGATGAATCATGATCTCTGCATTGGGAAGTGCAAAGCGTTTGCCCTTTGTGCCTCCTGCAAGCAGAAATGCGCCCATGCTGGCTGCCATACCAATGCAGATTGTGGAAACATCACATTTGATATACTGCATGGTGTCATAGATTGCCATACCGGAGGTAATCACACCACCGGGAGAATTAATATAAAGCTGAATATCCTTTTCCGGATCCTCAGCCTCCAGGAAAAGAAGCTGGGCAACTACAAGGCTTGCAGTTGTCTCATTGACTTCCTCTCCCAGGAAAATGATCCGGTCTTTTAATAATCTGGAATAAATATCATAGGAACGTTCCCCTTTGCTGGTCTGTTCCACTACATACGGCATTGATGCCATGAATTACTCCTCCTTTGCCTCATCCTCCGCTGCTGCTTTGGATGCCTTTGTTGCTCTGGGTTTGCTTTCTTTTGCGTGCTCAACTACATAGTCGACAGCTTTCTGGACAACCAGGTCTTTCTTAATCTGTTTCTTCTCGTTGTCGTCCATCATTTCTTTCATCTTGTCTAACTCCATCTGATAGGAATCCGCCATCTTCTTCAGTTCAGCTTCAAATTCTTCTTCCGTTACTTCAAAGTTCTCAGCGTCAGCGATTGCCTCTAATACCAGTCTGGACTGAATGCGTTTCTCTGCTGCAGGTCTGAGCTGCTCTAACATCTTGTCCAGAGTCATGCCGGCAAACTGCATATACTGTTCCAGGGACAGTCCCTGCATCTGCAGTCTGCGTGCAAAATCGTCTACCATCTGTCTCTGCTGGGTCATCAGCATAGCCTCAGGAATATCCATTTCGGAATCCTTAATGATTGCCTCGATTGCCTCATCCTCTTTTTTGCTCTTTGCATCTAAGATCTTCTTGTCCTGGAGAGACTGTTTCACATCTGCCTTGTACTCATCCATGGTGTCAAACTCAGATACTTCGGATGCGAACTCGTCATTCAACTCAGGCAGTTCTTTCTCTTTGATTTCCTTTACGGTACATTTGAAGGTTGCAGGCTTTCCAGCCAGTTCCTCTGCATGGTACTCCTCAGGGAAGGTTACATTTACTTCCACTTCCTTGCCGATTTCAGCGCCTACCAGCTGCTCCTCGAAGCCGGGAATAAATGCGCCGGAGCCGATGGTCAGGGAGTAATTCTCGCCTTTTCCACCTTCAAAGGCAACACCGTCTACAAAACCTTCAAAGTCAATGACGGTGTCATCGCCATCCTTTACGGGACGGTCTTCTACATTGATGGTTCTTGCACTCTTTTCCCGCTCTTTATCGATTTCTGCTTCCACTTCCTCATCGGTAACGGTTGTGTCGATCTTGTCAACCTTTACCCCTTTGTATTTGCCGAGTTTTACTTCGGGTTTCAGCGCAACTTCTGCAGTGAAGATAAAGGGCTTGCCGGACTCAATCTGTACGATATCAACCTTGGGAGTGGAAACGATTTCTTCCTCACATTCAGCCAGTGCTTTGTCGTAAGCATCGGGAATCAGGGAATTGGCTGCATCTTCGTAGAAAATGCCAACACCGTACATGCTCTCAATCATTTTACGGGGTGCTTTACCCTTACGGAAACCGGGGATGGTGATTTTGTTTTTCTGATTCTGGTAAGCTTCTTCGATTGCTTTCTCAAACTGGTCAGTATCTACCTCAATGGTAAGCTTCGCCATGTTATTTTCTAATTTTTCTACCTGTAAACTCATTTTACATTCCTCCTAGTGATATCCGTGTCCTATTTTTACATAGTCACAGTCATTGTGAGATTATAGCATAGGCTCAGGAAAAATTCCAGTTTTTTTTGTGAATCTCTGCCTGTAACAGTGCTGTTTCCTCCCTCTTGTGGGTGATGCACAAAAGCAGACGGCCTTTTTGATGTTTTTTGATAAAATCCGCCGCTTTTTTCCGCGTATTTTCGTCCATTCCGTTAAAGGGTTCATCCAGCAAGAGTACGGTTGCCGATGAGAGCATACAGCGAAGTACTTCCGCTCTGCGCCCCATTCCTAAGCTGTACTGTCCCAGCGGTTTCTGCAGTTCCGCCTCCGACAACAGTTCCCGGCATGCGGTTTCTGCTTCTGTCCCGGCAATTCCTGCCAGTTTCAGATTCTCCTCCAGGGTCAGGGTTTCCACAAACCGTTCTTCCTCAAAGGCCAGGGCAGTGTCCGGAATTTCTTTCTCCCCCTGTCCGTTGCACCAGCACACAGAACCGGCATCCGCCTTTTCCAGACCCGCCAGTATCCGGAACAGCGTAGTTTTTCCAGACCCGGACGGCTCCATCAGTGCATAGGTGGCTCCTGCCGGAAAAGTCATATGAAGTGCCTGCTTTCCCCACAGCGCTTTTTCCCCGTAGGACTTCTGCAGTCCCGTTATCTGCAGCATGCCGTTCTTTTGCGGGGCGTTCTGGACTCTGGAACTCCCCCGGATGGAAACATGCACCGTAAATGCCCAGTCCAGAAGGCTTACTATGAGTCTGCCCATGAACCAGCTCATGCAGACCATTGCCACCGTCCAGGCGAACAGTTCTGCTGTATTTAAATATACCTTTGCCAGGTAAATCTGCTCTCCGATGGAATATGCCGGAAGTCCGATAACCTCTGCTGCCACTCCGGCTTTCCAGGCGTTTCCCACGGATGCCCGGGCAGCGCCCCGAATGTGAGAATGCATCGCCGGGCGGTAAAGATACAGAGCTTTGTCCCGTCTGCTGAAATGATACACCTGCGCCATCTCCAGCAGCTTTCCATCCACATCCCGGACGCCTGCCATGGTCTGAAAATACAGATTGGGAAAAACAATCACAAAGGTGATGATCACCGTGAGGAAATTCGAGCCATACCAGATGAGCACAAGCACGGCATAGCACGCCACAGGAATGGCCTGAAGCACCGCCACCGGAAACTGTAGGAGTTCCTCCAGACAGGAAAAAAAGGCTGCCAGAATGCCCAGCCCGGTTCCCAGGGCAAATGCCAGCAAAATTCCTGTGAGAATCCGTCCGGTGGAAAAAAGCAGCACTTTCCAGAAGTCTGCCGTCACCACCAGACCTGCCAGTTCTTTTCCCACCTGCAGGGGACTTGCAAAGAGAATGGGCTGTCCGATTCCCAGGGCAAGAGCCTGCCAGACTAAGAGCCAAAAAACTAACATTCCAGTCTTTCGCAGGTGGAACTTTTCTTTTTTCATCGATTATTCTGCTCCATAGTATAAATCGTCCCACAAAGCATCATCCGGCGGGGTAGAAGGATTTCCCACCACCTGGGGATTTGCTTCGTACAAGGTACGGAAATACCCGGTCAGTGCCTGTTTCATCTCGTCTCCGGTGATACACACCACGTTACAGTCAGGAATGGCTTTCCGGGCGATGGGTTCTTTGGCAATAATTCCCTTCTCTACTGCCCATTTTGCTGCCTGGTCTACGTTTTCGTTTACATAAGTGACAGAATTCCCATGGTCTGCAAGGAAAGTCTCCACAGCCGCCGGGTGTTCCTCGATAAATGCCTTCGTTGCTACCGTCACTCCGGTGACAAGGCTGCTGCCATCCTGCTGTACCTTTTCCCACTCCTTGGTTAAATCCAGCACTACCTGAAGGTTTTCATTCTGGGCACAGGCTGCAGTGACAAAGGGCTGGGGTAACACTCCCACTGCGGCATTGCCCTGCTGCTCCTCGGCTGCCAGTACAGCTGCCACCTCCGTTGCCTCGGTTTTGTATTCCAGCGTCACCTCATCGGTGCTGATTCCATTTGCCTCTAAGAGATACTGTAATACAATATCGGGACTGGTTCCCTTTCCGGTGAGATAAATGGTGCGTTCCTTTAAATCTTCCACATCATTGATCTCTCCATCATTGCTTACCATATAGAGAACACCCAGGGTATTGACATCAATGACCTGTAATTCTGCGTTGCTGCTCCAATACAAAACCGCTGCCAGATTGGCAGGAATCAGGGCAATGTCCAGATCCCCCTTTACCAGCATTCCTGTCAGTTCATCCGCCTGGGTTGCCATGGTAAACGTATAATTGTCGCCAGATGCATTCATCAGTTCCAGAAGTCCGATAGTCGTAGGTCCCTTCAGGGATCCCACCCGTACTTCGGTCTGCTCCCGGTCTGCTGTCTCTGCCGCAGATTCCTCCCCGTTTTCTGCCTCTGTCACCGTTTCCTTCGTTTCTTCCCCGGTGGTTTCCACCGCAATCGGCTCTGTTTCCCCGGAGGGCTGTGTAGTGTTTCCGCATCCGGCCAGCAGTACCGCCGACAAGCCTAATGTAAGTAGTGTTCTGGTAAATTTTTTCATCATCCTCGTTCCTTTCGCCTGACTTTATTAAAGTGATTACCTATCATAGCAGAAAAAAGCAGCGGAATCAAGTTCCGCTGCCCTTCTCGATAAAGTCTATCCTTTATTTCATGGATTCTTCCTGTTTCTTGATCATACGGCGAACCATCTCGCCACCGATAGAACCGGCTTCCTTGGATGTTAAGTCACCGTTGTAACCCTCTTTCAGGTTTACGCCTAACTCGGATGCTACCTCAGTCTTGAAACGATCCATTGCTGCCTTAGCCTCAGGAACTTCTACTTTATTAGACTTGCTGCTTGCCATAGTTTTCACCTCCATACTAACATTTTGTTTTGCTGCATTTTCTATTTGGAAGATAAGTGATAAATGTTTATCGCTTATCTTGATGTTAGTATGAGCGTTGTGGCAAATTATATGTTGGAAACTTTTTCAATAAAAATGGAAAAGTTACTCAGTTTCTTTACATAACAGCATCATAATGTCATTGCTCCGGCTTATAAATCTGGTCATAGCATCGGCATCCAGTGGAGAATGCTGCAGTTTTGCCAGATCATAGAGCTGTTCACAAATCATCTTCGTATTGTCTCCATCCTTGTGTTCACAGACATACTGTACCAGAGGATGGCTGGCATTTAAGATTAAAGTCTCGCCTTCATCTCCAAACCCGGGCATACCCATGCCATTCATGGAGTACATCTTCATCATATCCTGCATCCGGCGGCTTTCCTCGGATAAGGTAATCATGGACGCAATCTTTTTATTTTTGAGTTTTTCAATCTTGACATTTAATTTTTCTTTTTTCAGAGCCTTCTGCATCACCTTGGCAATCTCACCAGCCTGCTCCTCGTACTCTTTCTCCGCTTTCTTGGATGTCTTGCTCTTAAAGGTTTCGGTCAGGTCTGCATCGATACGCTGGAACTTGATGCCCTCGTTCTTTGCCTCCAGCTGGGAAATGAACGGCTGATCGATATTGTGGTTTAAGATCACCGCATCCATCTTTGCCTGGCGGAACATATTAATGTACTGGCTCTGCTGCTGTTCATCGGTTACATAGTAGATGATTTTTTCTTTCTTTTCCTCTTCTTTGTTCTCTTCGGAGGTTTCCTTTGTGGAATCTACCACTTCCGCATCTACCTTTTCACCGTTCTCATCCACAGCCTTCTCATCTGCCTCATCCGGATCTGTCTTGTTGACTTCCAGGCACTCCGGCAAGGTCAGATATTTGCCATCCAGGTTCTTGAAAAGAATGTAATCCGTCATCTTTTCGCAGAATTTATCATCCTTTAAGCAGCCGAATTTGATGAAGGGGCTGATATCATCCCAGTATTTGTCATACTCCTCCTTCTCGGTCCTGCACATGCCGGAAAGCTTGTCTGCCACTTTCTTGGAGATGTAGTCTGCAATTTTCTTTACAAAGCCATCATTCTGCAGGGCACTTCTGGATACGTTCAGCGGAATATCCGGGCAGTCGATGACACCCTTTAACAGCATCAAAAATTCCGGGATAACCTCTTTGATATTATCTGCAACGAATACCTGATTATTATATAATTTGATGGTTCCCTCGATGGACTCATACTCCATATTTAATTTCGGGAAATACAAAATACCCTTTAAGTTAAAAGGATAATCCATATTCAGATGAATCCAGAACAACGGCTCCTTGTAGTCGTGGAATACCTTGCGGTAAAAGTCCAGATATTCCTCTTTTGTGCATTCGTTAGGATGCTTTGTCCAAAGAGGATGGGTATCATTCATCAGTTCCGGGCGTTTGGTGATTTTCAGTTGCTCCTCATCCCCTTCTTTTTCCGGTTTGATGGTTTCGATGACGGTGTCGGTGTCCAGTTTCTCCTCCGGCTTGATGGTCTGGGTCTCGGTGGTGTTGGCTCTGGAGAGATAAATCTCGGTGGGCATGAAAGAGCAGTATTTGCTGACCACTTCTCTTGCCTCGTACTCGTTACAGAATTTCAGGCAATCCTCGTTTACAAAGAGGGTAATCTTGGTACCAACCTGGTTCCAGCTGCCTTCTTCCATGGAATACTCGGTACCGCCGTCACACTCCCAGTGTACCGGCTTTGCACCTTCCTTGTAGGATAAGGTATCAATCTGTACCTCATCTGCCACCATAAAAGCGGAATAAAAGCCTAATCCGAAATGTCCGATAATCTGATCGTCATTGGTCTTATCTTTATATTTGGTAATGAAATCCGTTGCGCCGGAGAATGCGATCTGGTTGATGTATTCCTCCACCTCGTCTGCGGTCATTCCCAGACCGTTATCGATAAAGGTGATGGTCTTCTCTTCCGGATTTACAATCACCTGCACCTGGGGTTTATACCCTTCCGGCAGAGTGTACTCTCCCATCATGTCCAGCTTCTTTAACTTGGTAATTGCATCACAGCCGTTAGAAATCAGTTCCCTGAAGAAAATATCGTGATCGGAATACAACCACTTTTTGATAATCGGGAAAATATTCTCGCTGTTGATTGATAAATTTCCGTTTTTTGCTGCCATAGTAAAACACTTCCTTTTCTGTTATTAATAAGCATACCCTTTGCAGGTTTCCCTGCCACTAATGAGTAGTTTAAAACTCTGTAAAGTAAATGTCAACAGAAAACTAGCACTCATTTGAGCTGAGTGCTAATAATTCTATGAATCAATTCTAAAATTTTTCTAAACTCCACTATTTTCCCCAAAATATTCATCATAAATATTAAAAAAATCCTGGGTCTGTATCTCCGGATCATAGAGGAAGGAAATGCTTTCCCAAAGCTGCTCATTCAGATCTCTGGTCAGCTTTTTCACATAAGCATCATACTCTTCTCCAAAAACCTCCTGTCGTTTTTTCTCCACGATTCTGACTTTGTTTGCATCGGTTTCTTCTTTGTTGAAGGTGCTGACACATTTGATAATATGATAGCCCAGGGAGGTTTCCACAATGTTGCTGATCTCCCCGGTTCCAAGGTCAAAGGCCGCTTTCTCAAAAGCTTCCTCTGTTTCTCCCTTGCCGAAGGAATAGGTTACATTTTCGTCCTCACTGTACTGTGCAGCAAGTTCCTCAAAATCCGTTTCCCCGGAAATTGCCAGTTTCCAGACCTTCTCCACCGTCTCCAGGGCTTCTTCCTTGTCTGCGCCTGTGTACTCGATTTTTTGTCCATTACCATCCAGCGCATAGGTTTTGATCAGGATATGCTCCACGGTAATAATCCGGGCTTCATCGTCACTGATTTCGGGATTCACATCCCGGATAAGATACCGGTATACTTTATCCGCTGTGGCATATTCCCGATAGAGATTCTCAATCAGCTTCTGATCCACTCCCATCATTTCTATTTCCACGCTGTTTAAGGAGTTGTAGTACTTCGCTGCCGCCTGACTTACCAGTTCCTGCTCCTGTTCATCCAGTTCCACCTCGTAATCCTGAGCCATCAGATTCATGGTTTTGATCTGGGCAATCTGTGCCAGCACTGTTTCCTTAATGTTTTCTCCCAGGGATACTCCCTCGAAGCCTGCTCCCCAGATTTCACTGCCATAGACACTCTCATACTGGTTTTTAGCATTGGTAAGATAAACCATCACTTCCGGAACGGTGCAGGAAATGGTTTCAATACGAAAGATCTCGTCTTTGTCAAATCCGGTAGTCAGTACTACTTTTGTATTGGAAATATCAAATCTGCCACAACCGGTCAGTAACGCCATGCAAAGGAACCCTACCAGTATCTTTGTTAATCGTCTTTTTTTATTATATCTCATTGCTTCTGCCCAGTTCATGCACCAGATAGCCGATGACATCTTTTCTGGTAATAATTCCGATAAAATGCCCCTCATCATCGATAACCGGCACGAAATTCTGATTGGTCACCTTGTCAATCAGATTCTCCATGGATTCTCCTACCGATACAGGCAGATTATCCCTATGCCGGTGAATCTCCATAATCGGCAGATCCTCTGCTGTATGGATATTCAGGTTCCAATATTCTTTCACAGCCCACAAAAGGTCTCCTTCTGTGATGGTTCCTTTGTATGTGCCGTCTTCCCTGCCAATAATGGGAATGGCTGTATAACCATGCCGTTCCATCTTTTCCAGAGACTGCCTGAGGGAATAGTCATCATAGAGGTAGGACACCTCACTTTTCGGTTTCAGAAAAAATAAAATATTCATGCCTGCCCCTATCTGGTATACACAATCTTTTCTGCCATGATGTCTGCTGTTTCCTGATTCTGAAGCTTCTTTAAAATTTCCAACGCAAAGGCAATGGAAGCTCCCATTCCCCGCCCGGTAATCACTTCACCGTCACAGACTGCAGGCTGCTGTAAAACTTCTGCTCCCTCCAAATGGCTTTCAAAGGAGGGATACGAGCATGCCTTTTTCCCTTTCAAATAGCCCCGGTGTCCGAAAATACTGGGTGCTGCACAGATGGCCGCGATGGTTTTTTCCTTTTCAAAGAAATCGTCAAACTCCTTCATCAACGGTTCACATGCCTCCAGATTCTGGATTCCTTTTAAACCTCCCGGCAAAACCAGAACATCCTGACTTTCAAAATCCAATTCTCCCAAAGAGGTATCCATGTTCACACCGATTCCATGGGAGCCCTTGACACAGTGCTCCCCGTTTACCGATACCATGCTGACCTGTTCTCCTGCTCTCCGCAGGATATCTACCACGGTCAATGCCTCGATTTCCTCATATCCTTCTGCAAAAAAAACTGCAATATTGCTCATGTTATGTAGCCCTCCAAGGTTTATTATATTTTACTGTTGATACTGGAACTATTCAACACCCCATTTTTTACTCATGTAATTATCGCGCCATATCAATTTGCATGGCTTTGAATAGTTACTATCATTTTACCATTATATAGGTTATAATACCATTAACATTTTGTTAAATCTGTATCATGGCATAGCCACAACGTTTACAGACATTGGAAGGGCATGGTTATTTTTATGGGAATGGAAATTGAGCGAAAATTTCTGGTAAAAAAATTACCTGACAATCTGGAGCAGTACGAGTACCGCCAGATTGAGCAGGCTTATCTGAATACAAACCCGGTGGTACGCATCCGCCGCAGTGATGAGGACTACTACCTTACCTACAAGGGAAACGGTCTGATGGCACGGGAGGAATATAACCTTCCCTTAGATGCAGAATCCTACCAGCACCTTTTGGAAAAAGCAGACGGACATCCCATCACCAAAAAACGGTATCTGATCCCACTGTCCTCCCGGGAAATCAATGAGGAATGCAAGCGCCTGCTGAACGGTGCCTCTCTCACCATTGAACTGGATGTCTTTGAAGGGGCACTTGCTCCTCTGGTTCTTGCAGAAATTGAGTTTCCTTCCAGAGAAGCTGCCAGGGTCTACCGGATGGACACACGATTTTCCCGGGATGTCACGGAGAACCCGGACTATCACAATTCCAATATGATCTATCTATAGATTTTGCCTATCCCTTTACTGCCCCGCGATAGGGATGTTCTGAGAATAGAAAACACCATAGCGGCTGCTTGCTGAGGATAAAATCTACCGCCTCTTGCATCACCGGTTCCGACGGTTATTTCTCTGCCAGCACCCTTAACTCCTCCACCAGTTCCAGATCCGACTGCGTCACCTTGAGATTGGTGGTAATCGGCTCTTCTCCCGGACGGGTCACGCTGATTTCAATAATCGTTCCTTCCGGAACAGAGCTATGTCCCAAAAAGACAGCTTTCACAAAAGCCTCAAATTTGGGGTGATTCTGTGTAAATTTTTTTTTTGCTCCCATGAGTTTCATCAGAGCTGCAGGATTGAATGCCATATCTTCACCATTCCTTTCTAAATGTAAAGTGTAAAGCCATGCTGCCAGGTCTCCCCCTTAGCCACCTGGTTGGTATAAGGTCTTTCTTCTAATGTTCCCTCATACCCTTCCGTATCACAGACTCCCCACCAGGGTTCAATACATACATAAGAGGCATCCGACATGGGCATGGACCAGATCCCCCATACCGGGCAGTCTGCTTCCATACGAATGTATTCCCTGCCCGCTGCATCTGCAATTCCAACCTCCCGGACACCCTGGTCTGCAAAGCACAGTGCATCCTTGTCAAAAATATGATCCACAATGGGAATCACGCCCTGTTTCATGGCAACTTCATACTGTTCTCCGGTAAGTAACCCCTTATGGACATTGATTTCCGTTGCCTGCAGGCTGTCTGTCGCTAAGGGCTTATGGTTTTCTCCATAGAGATGGATGGTGCTGCCATCGGTACGCTTGCCGGCACGTTTGCCATTCACTAATAAGGGACAGGCAAAGGCAGGATGTCCTCCCAGGGAAAAGTACATGGGGTTCTCCCCTTTATTGGTAACACGATACTGTGCCTGAAGGGCTGCTCCCTCTAACCGATATTCCATTTCCAGACGGAAAGAGAAAGGGTATTTCTCTAAAGTGGTGTCATTGCTCTCAATGGCAAATACCACCCGGCTGTCCTCTTTTTCTGCCACAGCAAAATCCATGTCTCTGGCAAAACCGTGCTTTTCTGCCGGATAGGTCTGTCCCCCGTAACGGTAATTCTCCCCCTCTAGCTTTCCAATAAAGGGAAAAAGAATGGGGGAAGTTTTGCCCCAGTAGTTGGAATCCGCCTCCCACATAAGCTCCTGTCCGTCACTTTTTCTCATCAGGGATTTCAGTTCTGCGCCGTGTACTTTGATTTCGGCACGCAGTTCTCCGTTTTCTATGCTGATTGTCTCCATAAAAGCCTCCGTTTTCTCTCATATTTTTATAATAACTATTCGTTATTATAACATAAATATCCCCGGACGGGAATGTCCGGGGATATGGGTTTCTTATGCTTTTGTTCTGTCTGCTTCCCGAAGTCTTGCCATGGCTCTCGCCATCGCCATCTTACTGCGGTGGTACTCCAGCATGCTCTGCTGTTGACGCATTGCCTCCTGGGCACGTTCGTAAGAGGCTTTCGCTCTTGCCACATCAATCTCCTCCGGATACTCTGCAGTGGACACCAGCAGAATAAAACGGTTATGGGAAATTTCTGCCTGTCCTGCACCCACAGCAGCAGACTTCCAGGTTCCATCCTCCAGCTGGAAACGGATTTCCCCGGTCTGTACGGCAATAATCATCTCCTGATGATTCGCCATAATCGCCAGTTCCCCATCCAGTGCCGGTACAATAATGCACTGGATTTTTCCGCGGAAAAACACACGGCTGGCGGAAATAATATCTGCTCGAAAGAGTGTTGCCATCTCTGCCTCCTATCCGGTATGACTATAAAGTCTTGGCTTTTTCAGCCACTTCATCAATCGTACCTACGTTGAAAAAGGCTGCTTCCGGGTACTGATCCATCTCACCGTCCAGGATTGCCTTAAATCCGCGGATGGTCTCAGCAATAGGCACATATTTACCGGACACACCGGTGAAATTCTCTGCCACATGGAAGGGCTGGGACAAAAATCTCTGGACTTTTCTCGCACGGTTTACGGTAACGCGGTCTTCCTCAGACAGCTCCTCCATGCCAAGAATAGCGATGATATCCTGTAACTCTTTATACTTCTGTAAAGTTTCCTGTACGCGCCGGGCTACCTCATAATGCTCCTCACCGACCACATCCGGCTCCAGGATACGGGAGGTAGACTCCAGAGGGTCTACTGCAGGATAAATACCCTGCTCCACAATCTTTCTGGAAAGTACGGTGGTGGCATCCAGATGGGCAAACGTGGTGGCGGGTGCCGGGTCTGTCAGGTCATCTGCAGGCACATAAACCGCCTGAACGGATGTAACAGAACCATTTCTGGTGGATGTAATACGCTCCTGTAACTCACCCATCTCCGTTGCCAGGGTAGGCTGATAACCTACGGCAGAGGGCATACGTCCAAGTAACGCAGACACCTCGGAACCTGCCTGGGTGAAACGGAAGATATTATCGATGAATAACAGCACATCTTTATGCTGCTCGTCACGGAAATACTCTGCCATGGTCAGTCCGGTCTCCGCTACACGCATACGCGCTCCGGGGGGCTCGTTCATCTGACCAAACACTAAGGCGGTCTTTTCCAGTACGCCGGATTCCTTCATTTCTACCCAGAGGTCATTACCCTCACGGGAACGCTCGCCGACACCGGTAAAGATGGAATATCCACCATGCTCGGTTGCGATATTACGAATCAGCTCCTGAATCAATACGGTTTTACCTACACCGGCACCACCGAAAAGACCAATTTTACCACCCTTTGCGTAAGGTGCTAACAGGTCGATAACCTTGATACCGGTCTCGAACATTTCTGCCACCGGACGCTGCTCCTCAAAGGAGGGCGGTTCTCTGTGGATGACCCACTTCTCACCTTCGTCCGGCTGCCCGCCATCATCAATGGCCTCACCAAACACATTGAACAGACGGCCCAGGGTCTGCTCACCAACCGGAACCTTGATGCCGGAGCCGGTTGCAATTACCTCCATATCTCTGCAAAGACCATCACTGGATGCCAGCATGATACAGCGTACCGTGTTATCACCGATATGCTGTGCCACTTCCATGACCAGTTTTTTATCACCGTTCATGACCTCCAATGCGTCCTTGATATGGGGAAGTTTACCATCAGGAAATTCCACGTCTACGACGGGTCCCATGATCTGTACGATTTTTCCCTTGTTCATATCTATAACTCCTTTAGTTACCCTTGTGATTTCTTACGTTTCTGCGCTTTCGCGCCACCAATCACTTCTGTAATCTGCTGCGTAATCTGCGCCTGTCTGACTCTGTTGAACTGGATATTCAAGTCGTGCAGCATCGCCGCACTGGAATCATTGGCAGCCTGCATCGCCACCATACGGGCATTCTGCTCACTGCAGAAGGATTCCACCAGTGCCGCATAAATAAAACCGCCCACATAGTTGGGTACACAGTTGTCCAGCACAGCATCCAAAGAAGGCTCAAATGTAAAATCCTCCCGCCGTACATCCAGTGGAATTTTATACTCCTCATCGAAGTCGGAACGGTACAGGGGCAGCAAACGCTGGAACTCTGCTTCCACGGTCATACTGTTTAACATGCGTGTATAGATAACATACACTTCGTCAATCTCATGGGCATTGTAATCTGCCAGGATTTTATTACAAATGATTCTGGCTCTGCCCAGGTTGGGGTTCTGCGCCGTGTACTGAAAATGCTCGTCGATGGGAATTCCCTTTGTGGTGAAATACTGTCTTCCCGCCTCTCCAACCACATAGAGACGGAAATTGTTGTCGTCCTCCATGAGTTTTTCTGCCATTTTCAGTACATTATGGTTGTAAGCACCAGCCAGTCCCTTATCCGCTGTCACCACGATATAGCCACGGCGTCTGTCCGGATTCCTGTCATCCTCCTCCTGACTTTTGGAGAAGTATTTGTTGTTCAAATCCGGCACATGACGGAGCATCCTGGCAATCATTGCCTCCATGCCGAAAAAGAATGGCTCGGTGTCCTCTAAGTTTCTACGCGCCTTCTGCAATTTGGTGGATGAGATCAGATACATTGCGTTGGTGATTTTCCGGGTATCCTCGATACTGCTGATACGTTCCTGAATTTCTCTCGTATTCGCCATCTATCTCACCTCTATTTTTCTGTTCCGGGCACAAACCGCTCTGCCTTAAACTTCGCAGCAGTCTCCACAATACGCTCCGCTGTCTCATCTTCCAGTCTGCCTGTGCCGGTCAGCTCGCTGATGATATCGGAATGTTCCTTATGGAAGTATTCTAACATTTCTCCCTGGAAACGCTTTACATCCTTTAACTCCAGGTCCGCCATCAGTTTTCCACGGGTAGCGGCACACAGGGTAATAACCTGCTCTGCCATGGATAAGGGTCTGCTCAGGGGCTGCTTTAACAGCTCCATCAGGCTCTTACCATAAGCTAACTGGCTTGCTGTCGTGTCATCCAGATCGGAGGCAAACTGGGTAAATACTTCCATCTCACGGTACTGTGCCAGGTCGATACGCACGCTTCCGGCTGCCTTCTTCATCGCCTTGGTCTGGGCTGCACCACCTACACGGGATACAGACAGACCGACATTGACCGCAGGTCTCTGACCGGAGAAGAACAGATTGCTCTCCAGGAAAATCTGACCATCGGTAATGGAGATCACGTTGGTGGGAATGTAAGCGGATACATCACCCGCCTGGGTTTCGATGATAGGAAGTGCGGTAATGGAACCGCCCCCCAGTGCATCGGAAAGCCGGCTGGAACGCTCCAGCAGTCTGGAATGGAGATAGAATACATCTCCTGGGTACGCCTCACGTCCGGGAGAACGCTCCAGCAACAGGGACATGGCACGATATGCTACCGCATGCTTGGATAAATCATCGTAAACGATGAGCACATCTTTGCCCTGGTGCATGAAATACTCTGCCAGTGCAGTACCGGAATAAGGAGCGATAAACTGTAACGGTGCCGGGTCGGATGCTGTGGAAGATACCACAATCGTATAGGAAAGGGCATCGTTTGCCTTTAAGGTATTGACCAGTTTGGCAACGGTGGATGCCTTCTGACCGATGGCTACATAAATACAAATCACGCCCTTGCCACGCTGGTTGATAATGGTATCCATGGCAATGGAGGTTTTACCGGTCTGACGGTCGCCGATGATTAACTCACGCTGTCCACGTCCGATGGGGAACATGGAATCAATCGCCAGAATACCGGTTTCCATAGGTACAGACACGGATTTACGTTCTACGATACCGGGAGCCTGTGCCTCTACGGGATAGTAATCTACGGAAGGGATATCTCCCTGCCCATCCAAAGGCGCACCCAGGGCATCAATAACACGTCCACAGAATGCATCACCTACAGGAATACCGGCACGTTTTCCGGTTCTCGCCACACGGGAGCCTTCTGTGATTTCCACATCACGTCCAAAGAGGATCACACCGATTTCGTTCCGGCGGATATCCTGTACCATGCCCTTGATGCCGGAGTCAAACAGTACAATTTCTCCGTACATGGCGTGGTCAATTCCATCGATGTTGGCAATACCGTCAGCGACGGATTTGACTACACCGATTTCCATGCCTTTGGCTTCTAAGTCAAAGTTTTCAATTTCTGTTTTTAAGATGGAAATAATTCCATCGGTGGAGGTGGAGTTCTTAATCTGCTCCATTTTCTGCTCAAACTGCTTCATCCGGCCTTTGGTACTCCAGTCGAATTCCTCCCCACCGGCACGGATCACAAAACCATCGCCCAGAGAAGGATCCTCCTCCAGTTCTAAGTCCATATCCTCTCTGCCAAACTTCCGCATCAGGAAATTCCGGATTCCCATCAGCTGCTCGTCAGTGGGTTTCTTTACATAAGAAAGGACAGCATGAAATTCCTCGGCAGACTGGGGTGTCAGCTCATAATAAGCCTTGGCAATCTCCGGAAACATCTCCACTTCATTGTTATCACATAATACCTTCAGAAAGTCCCTGATTTCTTTTGGGAAAATTTTGTCAATGACATTATGTTTTTTCTCCAGGGATACCGCAGGGTTCGCCAGGTCTGTCATAATCTGGTCAACGGCTTTGAAAATATCTGCGGTCTGCTGGATCAGGTCTTTCTGGATTTTGAGTTCATGCAGCTCTACTGCATATTTCTTACAATTTTCAGTCAACCTGTTCACCTGCTTTTCTCAAAAATTCATCGTAAAGGTCTCTGTCGCTCTGGGACGGGGTTTTCTCTCCCACCACTTTAGCAGTTGCATTGACCACCATATCAGCGATTTCAGCCTGTGCGCTTTTTAAGATTTTGGTCTTTTCTGTCTCGGCTGCGTTCCTGGCATCCTTTAGGATACCTTCTGCTTTCTCATCAGCCTCGCCCACGATACGATTGTACTCCGCAGTCGCTTTCTGTCTTGCCTCGGACACTGCCTTGGCTTTTTCATCCTCTACTGTCTTCATGGACTCTTCGTACTGTGTTTTCAGACCTTCTGCTTCTTTCTGTTTCTCTCCGGCGATGGCAAACTGTGCGTCTGCCTCCTCCTGACGTTTCGCAATAATAGCATTGATACGTCCAAACAGAAACTTTTTCATCAGAAAATACAGAATCAGCAGGTTGACAATAGTCCATACCAAATTTAAATCAAATTTAAGCACCTATCACACCCGCCTTCCATTATCCTAACATCATAATAATCAATAACGCGATAACGAAACCGTAAATAGCGGTTGCCTCGGCAAGCGCACATCCCAACAGTAAAACTTTGGTTACTTTGCTCTCTGCTTCCGGCTGTCTTGCTACAGCGTCTGCTGCGTGGGAGGTTGCGATACCGATACCGATACCTGCTCCTGCACCTGTTAATACTGCGATACCTGCTCCGATTGCTAATAACATATCCATAGTGTTTTTCTCCTTTTTCTACTGAACTTTTTACTCAATTGCCTCTTTGATAAATAATGATGTTAAAAATACAAATACATATGCCTGAATTAATCCGTCAAACAAGTCAAAATACAAGCTAAACGGAATAGGCAGAACTGCCGGAAGAATATTTTCAATCAATTTCATAATGACGAATGCTCCCAGTACGTTTCCAAACAGTCGCATACACAATGAAAGCGGTCGGATAATAATCTCCAGCACATTAAGAGGTGCCACAATCGCAATTGGCTGTGCAAATGATTTTCCCCAGCCTTTGAGACCTTTGGCACGGATACCTGCTGCCTCGATGAGTATAATACTCATAATTGCCAGTGCAGCCGTTACATTCACATCCTTTGTGGGGGGCTTCATGCCGAAATAACCGATCAGGTTGGCAAAGCCTATGTACACCAGAACCGTGGTCAGATAAGGGACATATTTTTTGCCCTCCTCTCCGATCATGTTCTCCACCATTCCATTCAGCTTGGTGACCACGAATTCAGCAAATGCCTGTCGTTTGGTAATGTTCTGCGTCTTTAGCCCATGGGTAAGCCACAGAGATAACAGCAGCAGAGCTGCCATGATAATCCAGGTCACGACCACTGATTCTGAAATGGGGATTCCACCGAAAATCGGTATGGTAAACACGGTTTCGACATTCAGCTCTTCAACAAGAGCATCACCCATATTTCCCATTTGAACACTTCCTTTCTTCTTTTTTCTATAAGTACAAACAGCATAACGCTGATGACTCCTGAAACATTAAACCATAACTCCGGAATCTTCCTTGTTTTCCTCGATGCGTTCGTTCATCTTCACGAAAGGCTTTCCGCAAATCAGACCAATCACTACAGAAACCGGAATATAGAGTGCCAGTTTGCCGATGCACTCCCAGTAATAGTTATCGTACATGCCCGCTACGCACTCACGCATGGCATCCATGGCATAAGGGAAGGGCAGGAATCTGTAAATATCCTGATAGATCTGGGGCAGAGTCTGTACCGGGAAAGTACCACCGGCACCTGCCACCTGAATTACCATAATCACAACCGCCAGTGCCTCGCCGATGTTTCCAAAAGCGACGGTCAGAGAATAAATCAATAAGGTAAAGACAAAGCTTGCCATGGAGGCTGCCAGCCAGAACTTGAAAGGATGCAGACACTGGATGCCCACATAATACAAATCACCCAACACGGTCAACAGAGCCTGCGCCTGCCCAATCAGGAAAAATGTCAGATACCGTCCCACATAGGACTCGGCAGCTTTCACTTTTCCCACACCGGGAAGCGGTTTGACTCCCACATGAATGATTGCCACCAGAATGAGGGAGCCTACCCAGATGGCAAGCACGGAATAGAAGGGAGACATGGCAGAACCATAATAGTCAATGGGATAAATCGCCTCTGTCTCAATCTCCACCGGAGCGGACATAAAGCTTCCGATAGTGTCCGGATCCGTACTCAACAGTTCCATCAAGACCTGATAGCCATCTCCATCCCGCAGTTCCGTAAGCGTATCTACGGTATCCTGTAACTGGGATTTCATGTCGGTAATCAAGTCCTTGGTTTCATGGAGATTGATTCCCATGGTTTCCATGCTGGCATTGAACTGGTCTAAATCCTCCTGCATATCCGCATAGGTGGAAGACACAGATTTCAGCAGACTCTGCATACTGCTTAAGGATGCAGAAAGGGACTGGGCAATTCCCAATTTTCCTACGATACCGCTGTTTAATGCGCCCTGTGCCTGAGAAATGGCACTCTGTCCGTTTTTGATGGCATCCTCCGCAGTAGTGGACTCTCCTGCCACCTCGGAGGTTGCGGAAACGGAATCGGTGATCATGATGAAGGAATCCACCAGCGTTTCAAAGCTCTCCACTTCCGTCATCACGCTGTTCAGCTTTTCAATCAGCACATCCACTAAGGAACCGGCATCGGTAATACCTAGCTCCGATGCGCTGTCAGAATTCATAACCGTACCGGACACCTTGGTCAGGGTTTCTGCCAGGGTACTGATGAAAGTTGCATTCACCTGACGCTGCACTGCAGTTTTGGCCTTGCCGGTAATCTTCGGTGCGATGGCGTTTTTCTTTTCATTTTCATAATAAATAATTTCGGGATGCTCGATATCCTGGGTCAGCACGCTGACAAATCCCTCTGTGAAGTTCTCCGGAATCACCAGTGCCGCATAATACTCTCCACTGTAGACACCGTCAATCGCCTCCTGGGTAGTATCGGTAAATACCCAGCCAATGGTGGTATTGGACTGCAATGCCTCAACTACGGAATCACCCATATTAAAATAGGCATCTTCAATATTGGCACCCACATCGTCCGAGGCAACTGCCACTTTCAGGCGGGAAGTGGCTTCCGGTCCGTAGGGATCCCAGTTGGACAAAATATTAAACCATGCATACAGGCAGGGTAAAACAGTCAGTCCTAAAATAACCACAATGGCAACCACATTGGTTTTTATTCTTTTATAATCCGTCACAAAGACAGCAAAGATGTTTTTCATTTATGTTCTCTCTCCTGCTTTTCCAATGCTTTTGCCCTGCGCATTTCAATATACGCCTGTGCGTCTTTTTTCGTTCCGCTTGCCGCCTGCTGCTGGCTCTGTGCCACTGCCTGGCTGCCCAGTGCCTGCACGTAGCGCTTGATGCTGTCCACCAGTTCTGCCTCCATCTGTTCCAGCTGTTCATTGGCTGCCTCTGTGGCAAATGCCTGGTCAACTACTTCTTTGTCGATGATGTCCTCATTGTCGGATGCCCGGCCGGCATTTCGTTCTGCAGATTCCGTCTCCAGACCCTCCAGAACCTGAAGCATGGGCTGGGCTGCCTGGGAATCCAGAAGTCCGCTGTTGCGGATCACCTTCTCCACCACAGGGGGCTCTGTAATCAGTCCCTGAATCTCGTCATCTTTTTTGATGCCAAGTTCGCTGAGTTTCATCTGAGCCTGATAATCGCTGTATTCCACCACAATCAGATAGATGGAGATGGCAAAGAGGGATACAATCCAAAGCACCAGAAAGACCACTTTATTACTGTCTAAGGCAAACATGACTGCCATAAAAATCAGTGGGATAATCAGAACACAGCGGATGCCGTATTTAATCCGTTTCTGGTTTTTCTCATGCATTTCCTGCTGATATTCAAGAATTTTTTCTGTGGATTGCGTTTGTTCCATATAAAATCCTCACTTTAAAATTAGACTCGCAAACTCGTGCTGTCGCACTTTCCGTCCTGCAAAGCAGGACGTTTGCTCGTTAGGACATAAGCTCACGAATTCGCACTGTCGTGCTTCCCATCCTGCTACGCAGGATATTCGTTCGCTAAAGGTGCAAGCAAAACAAATGTCTGCTTTGCAGCCGCTTGTTTTGCTCTTTGCACCTTTACATCATCCCGGTGTCTTCCATGCGTTTTTCGATGTAGTGGTTGACTTGCATGAAAGGGACACGGATGACCAGTCCCACGGCAAGGGAGGCTGCCACGAAAATCATCAAATCTCCCAGGTATTTCCAGAAATCGCTTTCGTACATACCGCTCACAGTCTCACGGATTGCGTTAATCGCATAAGGGAACGGGAAGAAGGTATAAATGGACTGGAAAATACTGGGCAGAATCTCGATGGGGTAAGTTCCGCTGGAACCTGCAATCTGGATCACCACAATAACCACCACGGCTGCCTTACCGATATCCCCAAAGGATACGGTCAACGTATAAATCAACAGGGTAAAGGTAAAGCTGATCACCGCCCCTGCCAGATAAAACTTGCCAGGCTCTAAACACTGGACACCTAAAATATGGATATCGCCCCAGACACAAATGAAAGATTGCAGCTGTCCCATAAGAAAAAACAATACATAACGTCCAAAAAACAGCTCCCAGTCCTTTGCGTCCTTGTACTCATTTTTCCTGTTTACCTTTACCCGCATGAGGGATACCAGGAAAATTCCTCCTACCCAGAGTGCCAGTGTGGTATAGAAAGGAGTTACTGCAGAACCGTAGTTGGCGGTTTCATAAACCGGCTCGGTCACTACGGTTACCGGCTGGGAAAGAAATTCCCCGTACAATGCAGGTTCTTTCTGCATAATCTCCATAAATTTCTCGTATTTTTCATCCCCTTCCACAGCATCAATCTGGTCAAGAATAGAACCCAGACGCTCTGTGGTGGTATTTAAAATTGCTTTGGAATTCAGCAGTGCCGTATTGCCCGCCAGTAAGGACTGGCTCACACCATCCAGCACCGTGTCCATTCCCGTCACATCCACGGTGGATGCTTTCACATTGGAAGGGATGCTCTGCACGGAGCTGTTCACATCACCGGCAGCTTCCATTACTTTCTTGGAGAGATCCGCATAAACCTTCTGGTTAAAATTCGGAAGCTGTGCCACTGCCTCGTCCACGGCAGTGCTGACAATCTGCTTGTTAATCTCGGACAGGGTTCCTGTCACGGTTTCTACTTTATCATCCACCTTGCTAGCGGTAGTAGCTGCCTTTGAGGTGGCTGTCTGTGCTGCCTTTGCCGTTTTGGACGCAGCCTCTGCTGTTTTTTTCAGATCGTCCACATCCACCCCTGCCTGAGACAGTAAATCCTTCTGGCTGTCACTTAAGCCATTGATGGTATCCACTACTTTATCTGCATTGCCTGCAATCGTTCCTAGGCTGTTAGATGCCTCGGTGAGATTTTTCCCAAGCTCCGGTGATACGGTTCCGGTTTTTGCGGAAGTCTGAGCCGCATTTAATGCATTGTTGGTGGCAGTTACTGCCACTGCCATGGCATTTAAACTGGTTCCGATCATAGTGTTGGCGGTGGATGCCGCGCTGTTTACCACGCCGGAGGCTAAATCTTTTGCCTGGGAGGATGCCTTATTGATCCCATTTACGCTGCTGGTAATCGCCGCATTCAGTTTCGGAATCAAATCCTTCATGCTCAGAACCGTATCAGACAGAGATTCGTTGCAATCCATAAAAGAATCCAACAGTCCGTCATAAGCCACCAGGTTATCTTCCACCCTGCGGAGCTGGCTCATCAACTCGTCAATGACACTGCCTTCTCCCTCTTCTCCAGCCAGTTCGTCAATACTCTCGGAAAGAGTGGTCACCACCACATCGATAAACTCTTCATTAATACTTGCCTGTAAAGTGGAAGAACCAGTATCGGTAATCTTCGTCGCAATGGCATTCTTTTTCTGATTCTCATAATAGGTAATCTTCGGATGCTCCATTCCGTTGGCAATGCAGTTGTACATGCTGGAACTAAAGTCCTCTCCCATTACCAAGGCAGCATAATACTCTCCACTGTAAACTCCATCAATGGCCTCCTGGGCCGTAGCCGGGAAAGCCCAGCCAAGACTGGTATTCTCATGGAGATTGTCTAACACCTGGTCACCCATATTCACAAAGGTTCCATCATCCTTCTCATATCCTGCATCTTCCGACACTACGGCAATGGGTACATTTGATGTATTTGCATAGGGATCCCAGTTGGAATAAATGTTAAACCAGGCATATAAAGATGGCAGAATACACAATCCCAGTGCAATAATCAGTGCTAAAATATTTCTGGATAAGCCTTTGATATCATCTCGAAAAATTGCAAAAATGTTCTTCACTCGAAAACACCTCATAAATGATCATTCTGTACAGGAAACTTATGTATATCATAACATGAATCGTTCATAAATACCTAAAGCAAATTGAATATACACTCACTTTCATCTATCAAGTTATTTTACTCAAAAAAAACCCTTTTGCAAGTGACAAATTCACTCGTTTGTATTCCGATTTTAAACATTTCTTTGTGCATGTAAGCTGTTGATATAATGGTAGTAATCAAAAAGACCACTACCCTTTGAAAGCGTAATGGTCTTTTCTCTGCGGTTAACAGGACTTGAACCTGCACGGTCTCCCACCAGAACCTAAATCTGGCGCGTCTGCCAATTCCGCCATAACCGCCTGTCTATGCCGACTAAGGAATCATAGCATAGAACCGGGACTGTTGTAAAGGAATTTATCCAATTTTCGATATAACAGTCCGATTCACATGTACCAGAAAAATGATTGTCATAATCAGTGATACCACTTCTGCAATAGGGAAACACCACCATACCAGATTCAGATTTCCGAACTGTGCCAGAAAATATGCAACCGGAAGCAGCACCACCAGCTGTCTGGCAATAGAAATGATCATACTGTATACAGCATATCCTAATGCCTGGAAAATGCTTCCGCAAGCGATACCAAAAGCTGCCATAAAGAAATGCACACTGATAATCCGCAATGCCGGTACACCGATGGACAGCATCGTCTCCGAAGCATCAAACAAAAGCAGCAGCTGCTCCGGAATGAGTTGAAACAGCAGGAAGCCAATGGTCATAATTGTCACTGCATAGACAAGACCATGTTTTACCGCTCCGGTGACACGCTTACGATTCTCTGCTCCGTAATTGTATGCAATGATAGGAATGATCCCGTTATTTAATCCAAACACCGGCATGAAAATAAAGCTTTGCAGCTTGAAATAAACACCAAACACTGCCGTCGCAGTGGAGGAAAAGGTCAACAGAATCTGATTCATTCCAAAGTTCATAACAGAACCGATCGCCATCATGATGATAGAAGGAACGCCGATTTTATAAATTTCTCCAATCAGACATCCCTCGGGTCGGAAACCTTTCATTTGAATATGCACTTCCACATTTTTTCTGTGGTTTAAGATCATTGCCATAATACCTGCCACAGTCTGTCCGATGACCGTAGCAAGTGCTGCACCGGCGACACCCATGCAAGGCATTCCCAACAGACCGAAAATCAGAATCGGGTCGAGAATGATATTGATGATTGCTCCGGTTCCCTGGGTAATCATGGTATATACCGTCCGGCCGGTAGCCTGAAGCATTCGTTCAAACATAATCTGGAAAAAGCAGCCGATAGACAGACAGCAGCAGATCGTCACATAAATGGTTCCGCTCTCCACAATTTCCTCAATATCTGTCTGTGTGGCAAAAAATGCATGGGCTCCGAAAATTCCAATCAGCAGAAATGCAACATAACTCAGGAACGCAAGCATGACTGCGCTCTCTGCAATTTTATTAACGCGATCATATTTTTTTGCACCAAGTGCCCGGGACAAGAGCGCATTGACACCTACTGCGGTACCGGATGCCACGGCAATCATCAAGTTCTGAATCGGGAAAGCCATAGAAACTGCCGTCAATGCATTTTCACTGATTCTTGCCACAAAAATACTATCTACTATATTATAAAGAGCCTGTACCAGCATGGATAGCATAATCGGTAAAGACATGGTGATGATCAGCTTGCCCAGGGGCATCACGCCCATTTTATTTTCCTGTGTTTTTTGTTGTTCCATCGTTTTCTCCTTTCCTTTTCTCATGGCCAACTCGGTCTGTTTTCCGGGAAGCCACTTTAATCAGCGCGGGCATCACATGGGACACCCCCCACTGCTATCGAATTTATTTTCATCCTTCTTACCCTTTCACGACACTTACCCAAAAATAGCGGAAAACTTGATTTCTGCAAGCTTTCCGCTGTTTTAAAGTAGTGAGGCATCGGGGATTCGAACCCCGGACAACTTGATTAAAAGTCAAGTGCTCTACCGACTGAGCTAATACCCCATATGAAATTATAGAAACTGGGCTAACCAGATTCGAACTGGTGAATGCAGGAGTCAAAGTCCTGTGCCTTACCGCTTGGCGATAGCCCATCAACAACACCAAGCTTGCCCTTGGTAAATCCCAAAAGGGTGGGTAGTGGGACTCGAACCCACGGCCTCCAGAGCCACAATCTGGCGCGCTAGCCAACTGCGCCATACCCACCATATTAACTTGAGAGACTCTCATCTCAATGTGCCCGAAGGGATTCGAACCCCCGACCCACGGCTTAGAAGGCCGTTGCTCTATCCAGCTGAGCTACGGACACAGCTTGCGGTTAGACATAACCGAGAGCGGGTGATGGGAATCGAACCCACGTATCCAGCTTGGAAGGCTGGTGTTCTACCATTGAACTACACCCGCAGGATGATCGGGGTGACAGGATTCGAACCTGCGACCTCCTGGTCCCAAACCAGGCGCTCTAGCCAAGCTGAGCCACACCCCGCTTTACTGGCTGTTGGTCTGTTCCGTGACGCAAGAATCATTGTACTATAGGGTTTTTACAATGTCAACTGTTTTTTGTATGGATTTTTTGAATTTTATATTATTTTTTGACTTTCTTCTATTATTTAGTCAATTTACAAATAGCGGATATCAAAATGCCACTCTCCGAAGCGATCTGTCTCCATGACAATATAGGATGGTCTGCGCCCATCCTGTCTCGGGTAAGAAAGACTGCCTGGATTCAAAACCACGATCCCGGCTCTATACTCAATAGAGGGGCGGTGCGTATGTCCGTACATGACCACATCCACGCCCCTTGCTCTTGCTTCTTCTATAATAAATTCGGTTCCCATAGATACATAATAATGATGTCCATGAGTCACCCATACCTGCAAAGCACCAATTTTGAAAGTAAGCTCTCCCGGCAGTTCTGAGAAAAAATCATTATTGCCGGCAACCATTTGTACCGGGCACCCTGCTGCCTGTGAGATAAAAAGCTCGCTTCCCTCAATGTCTCCACAATGAACCACCAGATCAATTGGGGCGGTTCTCTCTACTGCTTTTACAAAATTCTCGTTGTGCCGATGTGTATCGCTTACAATCAGTACCTTCATCCGTTTTCCTCTATCATTTCTCCTGAAGTAGTTCTTTCATTGCCCGAAGTGCTTTGCCCCGATGACTGATCTCATTCTTCTGCTCATCTGTCAGTTCTGCACTGGTACATCCAAATTCCGGCAGGAAAAAGATAGGATCATAGCCAAAACCATTCGCGCCTTTTTCCTCGTAGCCGATTCTTCCCTCTACCGTTCCCAACGTGGTAAGTAACTCTCCATTGGGCAAAACCGCTGCAATCGCACATACAAATCGGGCGGTTCTCTTTTCATCCGGCACTCCCTCCAGTCGTTCAATCAAGTTGGCATTCTTGAGCCGATAGGAAGTATCCTCTCCCATATACCGGGCAGAGTAAATTCCGGGCTCCTTATTCAATGCATCAATTTCCAGTCCCGAGTCGTCTGCCAGCACGATTGCATCTGTCAAGGCAGCAACCGCTTTCGCCTTAATGATCGCATTTTCGGTAAATGTCGTTCCGTCCTCCACGATGTCCGGGTTAATGCCAATCTCTTTCATGGAGAGAATCTCCATGCCCATATCTTCCATAATCATGCGGATTTCCCGCATTTTGCCCACATTTCCTGTTGCAAATACGATTCTTCCCTTTTGCTTCATCTCATCTACTCCATTTTCTCATAGGCCAGCAGAACAGTCTCATAGATTCCTTCTGCTATCTTTCTGCGGTACTCCGGCTGTTTTAAATACTTTCTTTCCTGGGGATTCGTGATATACCCAGGCTCCAGAATCACCGCCATCGATGGTACCTGGGTCAGCATAAAATCCTCCTGGTCTTCAAAAATGCCCTCTGCCCTGCCGTTTATCGCTGTTGTCACCTGGCGCTCCAGCAAATCCGCCAGTCTGGCACTATCCATCTCCGGTTGAAAATATTCTCCTCCGTACCGCACCACTGTGCCATATGTCTGGGTATTCTCAGAATTTCCCATACGGATTCCGATATAAAAATCCGCCTCTGACCCCACGCACAGGCTTAACCCCTGTGCCGGTGTCAAATCCCTCTCCTCGATTCTTGAATAATAGGCTTTGATTTCGCTGGTATCCAGCAGTTCCTTTAAATATCCGGCAATCTTCAGGGCATTTTCATCCGCTGACGGATCAATCACGATAATTTTATCATATATTTCTTTGGGATGATACAATTCTATGGTAAGATATCCTTTTTCCAGCACACTCCGGTACTCACGAACTCCTCTGAGGGGCATGACCAGCCATAGTTTTCCCCCATATAACTGCATCTGCCCCTGTTGGATTTCTCCATCTACCAGTACCGGATGTTCCTTCAGGTAGGACGCATCCAGGGTATCCACCCGGACCCAGAGTTCATGATCCATATAGTGATTTTCAATGGTTACCTGTTCGGATCGTGTTTCCTCCGGAACCGGAATGGAAAGACAGTTTTTCCCCGCATTGATCTGTTCTATGACAAGGTTCTGCTGCCATACATTCTCTGCCATCCCAGTCAGTTCCGTTCCCGCATCCTGTGCTACATCCTGAATCAGGATCTGTTTATGGGAAGCATGGTAAAACATCACAATAAAAGCCGTAATTGCAAAGAGTGTACTGTAAACCACACTTCCTATCATGAGTTTCTTTTGTGCGCTCATGTTATTCCCCTGCTTCTGACTTCGCTCTTCTGGGTGGTTTCGGTCCCAGGAACTGATAATAATAGGTTTTCATCATTCCATTATAAATTTTACGGTTTTTGTCTGCCTTACGCCCAATATCACGCTCCGCCTGTTCATAGGAAGTGATCAGATACATCGACCAGCTGTCCAGTTTCGCAAAACGTTCACCAATCGTCTTGTACAAAGGCGGCAATGCCTCCTTGTCTTCCAGACGTTCTCCATAAGGCGGGTTTGTGATTAGGAAACCATATTTCTTGGGATGGCTCAGATCTGCCACGTTTCTGCGCTGGAAATGAATCAGCTTATCCACACCGGCAAGTCTGGCGTTTGCCCGGGCGATGGATACCATATCATCATCGATATCGTATCCCTGAATATCCGGTTTCACTGACAGATCCATCTCATCATTGGCCTCTTCCACCGCATCATACCATAACTGCCGCTCCAACACGTTGCTCCAGTTTTCCGCAAGAAAAGAGCGATTCATTCCAGGCGCAATTCCTGCTGCCATCATGGCCGCCTCAATGGGAATGGTTCCGCTTCCGCAGAAAGGATCCACCAGAATTCTGTCTTTATTCCATGGAGTAAGCATGATCAACGCAGCTGCCAGGTTCTCCGCAATGGGTGCCTTGGCAGTAAGCTTCCGGTATCCCCGTTTGTGCAGGGATTCTCCCGTGGTATCCAGACCTACCGTCACCACATCCTTCATCAAAAATACCCGTACGGGAAAGGATGCTCCATCCTCCTCAAACCAGGAGATGCCATACACTCCCTTTAACCGCTCCACCATGGCCTTTTTCATAATGGATTGGATGTCGGAAGGACTGAATAATTTACTCTTTACACTGGCTGCTTTTGCGACCCAGAATTTTCCATCTGCCGGAATGTATTCTTCCCAAGGAAGTGCTTTGGTTCTCTGGAACAATTCTTCAAAGGTGGTTGCCGTAAAGCTTCCGACATTGATCAGAATACGCTCTGCACTGCGCAGGAAAACGTTGGCACGGCAAATTGCCTCCTCATCCCCGATAAAAGTCACTCTGCCATCTTCCACCTGGCTGATCTCATAGCCGAGATCATATATTTCTTTTTTTAGTACCGCCTCCAGTCCAAAATGACAGGGCGCAATCAATTCCATTTTTCTCATAGGGTTATTTTACTTCTTATGTACCTACAAAGCAAGAGGGAGATGCCTAAAATGCCATCTCCCCCTTTGGATACTAGTTCTCTTTGTAGCTGTCTTTCTGCTTGTCGTTACAGTTGTCTGCTTTGTTTTTGCTCTGGTTCTGATTATTGTTCTGGTTGTTTTTCTGATTGCTCTGGTTCTGTTTGTTGTCGTTCTGGTTAAAGTTAGACATTTACATTCGCCTCCTTGTAATTGATTGTTACAGGAGTAGTATTTGCACTTTACACATTTCTATTCAAAAATTTTCATCGGAATAAATCTTTTAAAATACGTGCCATCAGACAAGCTGCCGTCACTACCAGTATAATAGGAAGTAACAGCCAAAATGCATAAAAGAAGACTACCACAAACAAAACAAGACAGATTGCTCCCAGGATGAGGGCAAGCCATCGGGGCATCGTAATCTGTTTCTGTCCAAAATGAAGATGGATTTTCTTCTCTTCCTCCAGAGCTTCCTCGTATTCTTCCTCCTGCATCATACTGCTGCGCTGTTCCGCCTGCAGAATGGATTTTGCGAGCAAACGAGGATCTCCCAGCTGTTCCAGAATCTCCTGCTCGCTTTTGCCGCTGCGCATCTGGATTTCAAAATACTCCTGATAATAATTCATAGTATCCTGCAAAGTCCCGGAATCAATTCTCCCTACCAGACTCTGCCGAAGTTTTTCTAAAAATTCAAAACGATCTTTCAAATGAATACCTCTTATGGATAACGTTCTCTTCGATATTTCACGCTCTGTTCCCCTGTGTTAACCAATCTGCGGTCTCCTCTCCCTCTTCCGCCTTCTCTTAAGTCCCAGAATCGAATCCTCACTGTATACCACCATATACATCACTCCGGCCATGGCAAATGCTGTTGCCACATCCCACACGGAATGCTGCTTGATAAACATGGTTGACAGAATAATGGATATGCAAAGTACCAGGGACAGCGCTTTTGCTCCACGGTTATTGGCAAAATGTTTGCTTCTGGTAATTGCAAAATGCGCACCCAATGAATTATATACATGAATGCTGGGCCAGAGATTTGTAGGCGTATCTGTCCGGTAAAGCCATGCCACCATGGCAGTAAAGATATTATCTCTGGGCATCACCCTGGGTCTTAAATGATGTCCATTGGGGAAGATGGTGGAAACCAGCAGAAAGATGGTCATTCCTGTAAACAGAAACATACAGGTCTTATAATAATCTTCCTTATCTTTAAAGAAAAAATACATCACTACAAATGCAACATAGGAAAACCATAAAAAATACGGGATCACAAACACTTCGCAAAACGGTATGTAATCATCCAAAGCTACATGAATTACCATATATCCTCTGGTCACCGTTTTCTCCAGATGGGAAAACCATGCCAGATATACAATTCCGTAGATAATCAGTGGCAACGCATGCCGATATTTACGGCACAACTCTTTCATTTTACTAACCTTTTCCTTTCCATACCAGTGTGAAAGTTCGTTTTCACACTACTTCTCTTCTTTTAAACGATCATTCGCATTTTAGTGGATTCATTTTTAATATATATGTCATCCGATTTCACATAGACCTCCCCATCGGTATGTACCCAAAGGGATTCTGAAATTTTGATCCGCACTTCTCTGGCACGATATTTCTCAATGCAGGGAAAGCCAAAATGTTTTCCCTTCATTGCAGTGGGCAATGCCAGTAAAATCAAGGGTTTGGGAATGTTTCCCACTACACAGAGATCCAGGAATCCATCCTGATAATCCGCATCCGGTCCAAACATGAATCCTCCACCTTCGTATTTATGATTCATACAGGCCACAAATAACAGTCCTTTTACATGAATCGGCTCATTTTCATCTAAATATAAGTCACAGGAAACTCTTTTCGCCTTAATCAGCTGTTTCAATGCAATGCACAGATAAACCAGCTTTCCCATTTTAAAACGATTCAGGAACTCCTTCATCTTCGAATGCAAAGCTTCCTCGCAAACTGCAGCATCAAATCCAATTCCACAGCTGACATTAAACCGTTTCACACCGGAAAAATGTTCCTTATTATAAAGACAACTATGTTCCTCCGAAACTGTGGCAAATTTTAAGCAGCCTACATCCATCAGGTATCCCTGTTCATTTTTCAGGATTTTCTCCATGAGTACTGTTGGTTTTACGGACATTTCCATATCCCGTGCAAGATCATTGCTGGAGCCGCTGGGAATATATCCGATCCGCACATGATCTAAATGGCATACTCCGGATACCACCTCGTTCATGGTTCCGTCACCACCAAAAACCAGAATGTCATAAAACTGATCCGGATCCTGTGTCATCCTGCGTACATGTTCCTCAATCTGACCAAATTCTTCAGAAAAGAACACCTCGTAAGGAATCTGTCTTCGATTCAGGATTTTCTGACATTCTTCCCATATTCGAATCCCCCGGCCGGATTTCGATGCCGGGTTGACAATAACATGGTACATGGCTTCCCCCTCAATCTTACTTTGTACACATCTGCCTTTACATCTCGCTATTCTAACAGTATTCGACAGGTAAGTAAAGTAAAAAAATTCTAAACTTTAAGTACTATTGGACTATATTTCCAAAAAAACATACTATGCTATAATAATTCCAATTTAGTGCGTTACTGCGCAGAAAGCGAGGAGTATTGTATGTATTCATTTGATGAAGTACAAAAAACCGATCCCGAGATTGCTCAGGCGATTGTAGATGAGCAAAATCGTCAGAATTCCCACATTGAGCTGATTGCTTCCGAGAACTGGGTAAGCAAAGCTGTTATGGCTGCAATGGGCAGTCCTCTTACCAATAAATATGCGGAAGGATACCCCGGAAAAAGATACTACGGCGGTTGCGAATATGTGGATGTGGTTGAAAACCTTGCCATCGAACGGGCTAAAAAGTTGTTCGGATGCGATTATGTCAATGTGCAGCCACACTCCGGTGCCCAGGCCAACTTTGCAGTGCAGTTCGCAGTCTGTGAGCCCGGTGATACCATCATGGGAATGAACCTGGATCATGGCGGACATCTAACCCATGGAAGTCCGGTGAATGTCTCCGGTAAATATTTTCATATTGTTCCCTACGGTGTGGATGACAACGGTTTCCTGGATTACGACAAGATGCGGGAGCTTGCCCTTGCCAACAAACCAAAAATGATTATTGCCGGTGCTTCTGCTTATGCCCGCACCATTGATTTTAAGAAATTCCGTGAAGCAGCTGACGAGGTTGGTGCTGTTCTCATGGTTGATATGGCACATATCGCCGGTCTGGTAGCCGCCGGTCTGCATCCCAGTCCGATTCCCTATGCAGATGTAGTTACCACCACCACACACAAGACATTACGTGGTCCCAGAGGTGGTATGATTCTCTGCAATAAAGAGGCAAATGAAAGATTTAATTTTAATAAAGCCATCTTTCCCGGCACCCAGGGCGGTCCTCTCATGCATGTCATTGCTGCGAAGGCGGTCTGTTTTAAAGAAGCCTTATCTCCCGAATTCAAGGTTTATCAGCAGCAGATCATTGACAATGCCCAGGCTCTTTGCAGGGGATTGATGAGCCGGGATATCAAAATTGTATCCGGCGGCACAGACAACCATCTGATGTTAATTGATCTCACTCCTTATGGGCTGACCGGAAAGGCAATTGAGAAGCTTCTGGATGCGGCTCATATTACCGCAAACAAAAACACCATCCCCAATGACCCTCAGAAGCCTTTTGTCACCAGCGGCATCCGTCTGGGTACCCCGGCCGTCACCTCCCGTGGCATGAATACTCAGGATATGGATGAAATTGCAGAGGCGATCTCCCTGATCATCAAAGGCGGCGAGGAAAATGTCCCCGCAGCCAGAGCAATTGTCCAGAAGCTTACCGACAAATATCCTTTACTGTAAATTTTATTTCCAGTCCCAAAACCGGAAACTCCAACAGGGTTTCCGGTTTTCTTTTCTATGATTCCTTATTCATAAATACGCTTTTCTTTTGGCACCTGTAAAATCTGTTCTGCCAGAATACTGGCAATCCGTTCATTTCCTTCATCGGAAGGATGTAATCCGTCATAAGTCATCCAGCCTGCCGCAGAAGGATAGGGATACTCGTCCGTTTCCGGATTGTAAGTATACTGCACATAATCCGGGAATTCCACATTCCGGTATTCTCCATCCACTTTAATACGTTTAAAGTGTAGTACATTTCCCTGTTTAAATCCACTGAGTCTGTGGAGATCCAATGCCTCCACCCACTCGCAGCTGTCTGCACATCGGAAAATTTTTGCAGAAATATCCTTCAGTTTCTGTCCATGACATAACGCATAACTTCCATGCATATTATTACTGGGGTCAATAATCTCTACGAAATCTCCCCGTTCTACCGGATTCATCACAATGATTCTGGCTTTTGGACATTTCTCATGAATGTGATCTATGATAAGCCCCAAATTACCTACAATCGTTCCTTCATGGCGATTAATGAAGTCCTCCGCCGTACCGCAGGGAACTCCCTGACTCCAATCATTTGTTCCAAGAAGCACCGTATACAGCTCTGCCTCCGGCAGTTCTCTGTGAACAAAATCGCCTGTCACCGATCCATCCATTCCCTGATTGATGATTTCTATTTCATATCCATGTTCACATTTATTTCGTGTCCTGGTTAAATAACCGTTTTTCACCCGCTCTCCGGTCTGTTCCAGATGATCATTTAAAAAGGTGATGGAATCCCCGATGGCACACCATCTCAGTTTCTCACGATTGGGATTACGATCAATCATATTTCGGATTTCCTGCATCCGGTAATCCATGGCATCAATAATATCTGCACACTTCTTTAACTCTGCCGCGATCAGTTCCGGGTTCTCCACATCCTGCTTATATTTCAATTTATGATCCAGACTTGCCCAGAAATCCATGGCGATCGTGCGGAACTGCACCTCCACCTTCATGTGTTTTTTCTCCGTGGAGAGAAAAATAGGCACATCTACGATTAAATGCAGACTGCGATAGCCATTGGGTTTGGGATTGGCAATATAATCCTTTTTCTCGATCAGCACGATATCATCCTGACGCAGGAGCATCTCGGACAAAATGTAAATATCTTCCGGAAAGGAACAGATAACCCTCACCCCGGCAATATCTGCCAGATTCTGTTCGATACTGTCCATAGTCAGAGGATAGCCCTTCCGTTTCAACTTCTCGATAATACTGGCCGGTTTCTTTAAACGTGTCTTAATGGATTCAAAAGGATTGCGGTTATATTCAACTGAGAATTCCTCATTTAATACTTTGAATTTCGTTTCTATTTCCATCAGCGCACAGCGGTATCTTGTCATCAGCTCCAGAAAGGGCTGTGCCTTGGTCACCACATCCAACGCTGAGTCATTGGCAAGCTCCTGCCATGCCTCATCAATTGTCCTATCCTGCACAGGTCTGTACCTCTTTTATTTATTTTCAGCCGTAGTAATTTTAAATTTTCACAGTCACGACCAATTTTATTTTACCATGTTCAGAAATAAGTTCAAATGAAAGAATTCTTAAAATATTATAATGATTCCCCTAGCAGCTGATCCCCCATCAAACTCACAGGCTCTTTCCATTATTGTTGGCATAATGAGCAGAGTAGGCAGCCACCATAAATTTCTTTATTCTCATCCTTTATCCCTTCTATACACCTTCGTATTTACAGTTGAAGTTAGATGCATGTAAAATTCAACTGTTGCATTAATAATTTCTATAATATATATGTGTATCAGAAAAAATACAAGTGTAACTGAAAGATTTCTGTTATTATTTGAAACAATCAGAAGAAATGGATTTGAATCAAGAAGATAACACCACTATCCAAAGAAAGAATTGAACGCAAAAAAATCGAAATCTCCTGATTTCTCAGGAAATTTCGATTTGTAATCGCGTGCGTTAGAGGATTCGAACCCCCGACCTTTTGGTCCGTAGCCAAACGCTCTATCCAGCTGAGCTATGCCCACAAATTATTAAGATATGCCGGCGATCGGAATCGAACCGATACGGGAGTATAAGTCCCGCAGGATTTTAAGTCCTGTGCGTCTGCCAGTTCCGCCACGCCGGCATATAGACCAGAATCTCTGGTAAGTGGGGCCTATAGGGCTCGAACCTATGACCCTCTGCTTGTAAGGCAGATGCTCTCCCAGCTGAGCTAAGACCCCAAACATATGAAATTGTCGTCGTAAAACGACCCAGACGGGACTCGAACCCGTGACCTCCGCCGTGACAGGGCGGCGCTCTAACCAACTGAGCCACTAGGCCAAATCAATTGTAATGGACCTTCGGGGACTCGAACCCAGGACCGACCGGTTATGAGCCGGTTGCTCTAACCAACTGAGCTAAAGGTCCGCAACCCTATCGGGTCAGACTCCTGAAACACAGGAAGCTCCCCGAGTAGGGCTCGAACCTACAACATCACGGTTAACAGCCGTGCGCTC
>ERZ1026844.183-NODE-183-length-51472-cov-7.995313_pt1 | contig 51472 bp, 41 predicted proteins | sample MGYA00380152_ERZ1026844 | MGnify/ENA primary metagenome ERZ1026844 (study PRJEB33269, sample SAMEA4719788) | human gut metagenome | biome: human-associated habitat; feature: organic feature; material: feces | place: Cameroon | collected 2013-10 ... | reverse complement strand
GGTCGGCGTGCTTTTCGCAGACGCGGTCATACTCCTGCTCCAGGGTGTCGATCTCATCCAGCACCTTGGGGTCGGCCTTTTCCAGCGCCTTCTCGTAAAGTGGCATATTGTCGCAGTCGGGCAGTTTCTCATACAGCGCCTCCATTTGGGCGTCCAGCTCGTTCAGTTCCTTGATGTCTGCCAGAAGCGTTTCCTTCTCCGCTTCCATCAGGGCATTGGTGCTGCGGATAAATGCCGCTTCGTCAAAGTTTGTGAAGTCGTAGTCGTCAGGCAGGGCGTTGCAGATTTCGTCCAGCTTTTCCCACAGCGCTGCGTTTCTCTGGAAGATGGCGTCGCTCTTCTCTTCCACCGCCTCGATCTGCTCCCAGATGGCGTCCTCGTTCTCGGTTGCGATGGCAATTGCAGGCTCTGCCGTGTCAGGCGCAGCCGCCAAAGCTGCGGTTGATGCGCCGATGGCAGATACCATCAATGCCAGTGCCAGCATAAAGCTCCAAACAATTTTCTTTTTCATGGTATGTTACGCTCCTTTTTTGAAGTATTTGTGGTTGTGTATCAACCTTGTCTGTAGCATACCAGAAGCTGTATTGAAATTCCCCCATGAAAGTGCGGGGAAAGTGTCACAAAAGTGCCACAGCTTTTCCCATATCATGGATACCATAAATTCCTCAAAAATAAAAAATCCCCTAAATGCGAATATCTCTGGTCAAGGGGATTAACCAGAGATACTCTAGGGATTTGGGAAATTTCTATCAAATAAAAGATAATGTCAAACTCAGCAAGTCATCTAACTGACTTTAAAAATATTATAGCACTTTTTTCCCTCTGTGTTCACCCATTTTCGACTGTTTTATTCCCATTTTCGCATTACTTTTGCGGTTTTTGACGAATTTGGGGAATTAGTTTCCTCCTGTCTGGTATTCTTTATAGGTATCCAGAAGTTGTTTCCGCTCTCGTTTCCGGATGGGAACCAGTTCATTGTTCATCAGTACAAAGTCCGTGGCGGCAGCCTTTACAATGTGATCCATATTCACCAGATAACTCTGGTGACACCGCAGGAAACGTACATCCTTTAGCTGTTCCTGAATCTCTGAGAGCTTCTCATAAATAGGAATGATCCCCTGATTCGTGGTATGAAACAGCACACGCTTATCCTCTGATTCCACATAGAGAATGTCTTTATAATGAATCATGTACTCTTTATAGTTGGAACGCACCTTGATGTAACGAGTCTGATAAACCGGTTTTTTCTGTAAAAAATAATCAATCAGCGCACTGATCTTTGTGGCATCAAAGGGCTTTACCAGATAGCCGAAGGCAAACACTTCATAGCTGGCTAACGTAAAGTCCATACTGGAAGAGCAGTAGATAATTTCCAGTTCCGTATCAATCTTTCGAATTCGTTTTCCTGTTTCAATTCCATTTAAATCGCCCATGATAATGTCCAGAAACAGAATGGCATACTTTCCCGGCTGATGCCGGGCAAGAAATTCTTCTCCGGAACTGAAATGTTCCGCAAGGATCTCCAGATTATGTACCTTAAACATGGCGATCAGGATTCTCTCCAGAATCTTTCTGTCCAATATACTGTCATCACATATGGCAATGTGAATCATTTCCCTACTCCCTTTCCAACCAGGCAATCACTTCCTGCAGCGAATCGCACTTTCTGCAGATTTTGCCCTGTAATTCCTCATCCGGTTGTTGTAAATCCGGCACCATGATTACTTTCATTCCTGCGCTGTATGCGGAACGGATTCCGTTTGGGGAATCTTCTATTGCATAGCAGGATTCAGGACTCTGACCGATACTCTCGCAGGCCTTCAGATAAATATCCGGCTGCGGTTTAGAGTGTTCTACCATATCCCCCGTGGTAAGCGTCTCAAAATAGTCGCGAATTCCGGCTCTTTCCAGATGATGACACACGGACTTCCTGCTGCTGGATGAGGCCATGGCAATTCGATAGCCATGACTCTTCAGCCACTCCAGGATTTCCCGGACACCTGGTTTCATTGGCATTCCTTCCCGTTCTATGGTTTCCAGCATCAAAAGTTCTGTCTTTTTTCGATACTCCTGATAGGGAAAATCCTTCCCCAGCATTTCCTCTGCTACCCTGGCACAGTCATTGGCATTTCGCCCGACACATGCCAGAATCGCTTTCTGCATCTGTTCCCTGTCGGCTCCGATCTCATCCGCAAAGGACATCCAGCAATCACTACAAAGGCGTTCTGTATCAAACAGAACGCCGTCCATGTCAAAAATAACCGCTCGCATGTTGTCTCCACTCACAGACCTAGTCCTCATATCCGTTGGGATTGTGGCTCTGCCAGTTCCAGGAATCTGCGCACATATCCTTAATTCCATACTGTGCTTCCCATCCCAGTTCTCTCTTTGCCTTGGAGGCATCGGAATAACATGTAGCGATGTCCCCTGCTCTTCTGGGTTTGATGGAGTAGGGAATCTTCACGCCGGTGGCTTCCTCAAAGTTCTTTACAATATCCAATACACTGTATCCGGTTCCTGTGCCGAGGTTGTAGATGGAAAGTCCGGAATGATCCTGAATCTTTTTCAAAGCCTTCACATGTCCCACAGCCAGATCTACTACATGGATATAGTCCCGCACGCCGGTTCCGTCCGGAGTATCATAATCGTTTCCGAATACACCCAATTCCTTTAATTTACCTACAGCTACCTGGGTAATATAGGGCATCAGGTTGTTGGGAATTCCATTGGGATTCTCTCCGATCAGACCACTCTTGTGTGCTCCGATGGGATTGAAATAACGCAGTAATACCACATTCCATTCCGGATCTGCCTTCTGGATATCCATTAAGATCTGCTCCAGCATGGATTTCGTCCAGCCGTAAGGATTGGTGCATTGTCCTTTCGGACATTCCTCCGTAATGGGAATAATGGCCGGATCTCCATATACCGTAGCGGAAGAAGAAAAAATGATGTTCTTGCAATTATGTCTGCGCATCACATCCACAAGAGTCAGGGTTCCTGTAATATTGTTGTTATAGTATTCCCAGGGCTTCTGTACCGATTCTCCCACTGCTTTGAGACCAGCAAAATGAATGCAGCAATCAATCTTTTCTTTGGTGAAAATTTCTTCCAATGCAGCCCGGTCGAGGATATCAGCCTTATAAAAAGGAACCGTTTTTCCGGTCAACTGTTCCACTCTTTTTAAGGATTTCTCGCTGGAATTGCTTAAATTGTCCAGCACAATTACCTCATATCCAGCATTCTGTAGTTCTACTACGGTATGGCTTCCGATATAGCCAGCTCCTCCTGTCACTAAAATTTTCATAATGTCTCCTTTCTATACCCAGGTATTCATTAAAATCTATGTAAAATCAACAGGTTCCTTTTCGTACCTGAAAATGTTCTGTCAGCTCTTTTAAGATCTGTGCCTGGTTTGCCAGTTCCGTGGATGCGGCTGCATTCTGTTCGGATACGGCAGAGCTGTTCAGCAGCATTTCTGAAATATTCTGGGTTTCATCCTTGATCTTGATCACGGCTTCCGCTTCTTCCTGTGCATTGCCGGATACTTCCGCAATCTTGCCGGAGATTCCCTGGGTCACCCTGACGATATCATCAAAGGTTGCAACCGTTCCCTTCACCTTGTCCTCGCCATCCTGTACTGCCCGGATGGTACTGGCGATCATGTTCTGGATCCGTTCCGTGGAATCTGCGGATTCCATTGCCAGCTCCTTAATGCTCTGTGCCACAACAGCGAACCCTTTGCCTGCAGTACCTGCCCTTGCTGCCTCTATGGAGGCATTCAGTGCAAGGAGATTGGTCTGGGAAGCAATTCCCTTCACCGTATCACTGATTTCCTTGATCTCTTTGGAACAGCGGGAGATGATATCCATCGCTTCGGACACCCGGTTCATCTGCTGCTTCTGTTCACCCACAATGCTTTCTGCTTCATGGATGAGGGTACTGGCTTCCTTAAGATTTCCTGCCGTGGTCTGCACGGATCCGGCTACGTGTTCGCTCATATCAACGAGCACCTGGACGCTCTCTGCCTGTCTGCTGGTTCCCTCTGCCAGCTCCTGTACCGCTGCTGCGATCTGATCCGAGCTTTCTGCCACCGCCCCTGCGGATTCCTCTACCTTATCAAGTACCTCACTGATATTATTGGCAAATCCGTCAATGGAAGATTCAATCGGTGCGAAGTCTCCAAGGAATGTGATATTGCTCTGTGCGGTCAGGTTTCCGTCGGCGAATTCCTGCATTTCTTCCCGGATGGCATTCACATACCTGCCAAGCTCCTGTACGGCAAACTGCATGGAATCCCGTAACGTTACCAGCTCTGCCACACTGCTCTTACAGTCAAAGGTCAGATCTAAGTGCCCTTCCGCCAGCTTCGCAGCCTTGCCGGAAATACACTCTAACACCCTGGTTACCTGCCGGTCAAAGAAGCGGTAGACATCCCCGATGCCATGGACGACAAATGCCATACAGATAAAGCAGACAATCCCGCCGATCACCAGCAACAGGATGAAGTGGATCTGGCTGTCCACCACACGTTCCATGCCGGCATCAATCTCTTCCGTAAGTTCTGCTACCAGCTGCTCCACAGCAGGAGCCGTGGTATTTAAGAAGATCTCCTGTTTCCCGGCACTCTCCCCACCCGGCAGGGAGAGGAGCTCCTGTGCGGATGCGTGGATCTGTTCATGCAGGCTCTGTATCTGTGAAATGAATGCCTGCTTCCCGGCATCGTTCCGGTTCTCCTGTGCATAGATGAACTGTCCCAGTGCACACTGGGTCGGATCTAAGGTGCCTTTAAAGTCCTGTCCGTAATTCAGTGCCATGCCAAGATCGGTCACCCACTGGTAATGTGCCACCTCTGCTTTGTAGAGGTCTGCACCGTATTTTACTTCGTTAATGATGTCCTGGTCGGTGTTCCACAGCTGGATGATAATGGCGACAATCAGGACTAACAGCACTGCCATGGCTGCTATGATCCGTCCCAAGAGGCTTTTCAGTTCTTCCCTGAGGGGTCTTGTTCCGTTGTTTTCCTTTTTCATCGGTTTCTCCTCCTTATTATCCTTTAGGCGTTTGCGAAACGCCAAGCACCGCATAAATACGGTATTTTTTGTCGTTAAAACAAAATATCTCCTCAAGGTTTATGGTAAAATAGAGTTGACTGGAAACTAAATACCAATCCCCCTTAAAGGAGATATACTTATATAATAACACATAAGCAGCTCACTTTGACAGAAGTTTTTGAAGATTGTCAAAACAAATTCAACAACGACAACTATCAGTTTCTTTCTCTTCTTGGCGAAGCCATTAACCTTGATAAAATTGTTCCTCCAAAAATATTATAATTCTACTCCGTTTTCCTGAAGAAGTTTTCTGGCAGATTCCACAGAATCCACACCGGTTTTGTTTTTAATAGGCGCAAACTCATGATTACGCACTACTTCAAAGGGAAGACAGCTGTCCTCCATATGAATCATGTCCAGCACCAGCGTCTCAAATTTATAGCCGTTAGGTTCCTCCGGCTTAATACGTTTTCCCTGCTCATCCATGTAAGGGATCTTTTTCTCCACCACATGAAGGGGCAGCTTGCGGTCCTCAATATTATACAGGTCTGCCACGCGGAACAGGTAGTTTAAGATCACGCCGAAATTATAAACCCGCTCCCCCTTTTCATCCAGAGTGTTCATCAGTTCATCCGTCAGCTCATAGTATTCGATAATGGAAGGTCTGTTATCTTCCAGACACATTACGCCCACTTTTTCATCCGGGGCAACTTTTTTAACCACCTTGGATCCCACAGCTGCCTGTTGTTCAATCAGTGCTCCCACAAAAACAGGATCCGCAATACGCTGCAGCACATTATCCACTGCAAAAACATTCAGGTATTCAATACCGGCTTCTTTTACCTTGTCCAGCACATTCCAACGCTTCATGGAACTGAACCAGCCACCGTTTCCGTTGGGGGACATAGCTACTACGCCGGGCGCCTCCATGTATACCTTTCCCTGATAGTCTGTCGCCGGTGCCATCTCCTGCATAAAGAAGGTCACATATTCTTCTTTATAACCGAAATAATTTTTCTCTTTTAAAAATTTAGTGGTTGCTGCATGGTTTTTATCACTGGTCATGACAAACAGGTGAATCCATGTGCCGGTCTCCTCCACCACATCCAACAGGTTACGGATGATTCTCTCAAAAATATACATATCCCTGGTAAGGCCGATATTGTACATTCCCTTGGGGTCATCGCTTCCCAGTCGGGTTCCCATTCCTCCCGCCAGAAGCACTGCTCCCACTTTTCCGTCCCGGATCGCCTTCACGCCGGCTGCGTAAAATTTCTCTTTATTTGCCTCAATCTCTTCCAGCTGCATGGTGGGCAGGGGAGAGATCACACCGCGTTTTCCACTTTCCTGTCTATTTTCCAGCTCATGAAGCACGGAGAAGTCACAGTTCCCAATCTGCGCCAGCAGATTTTCCTGCTGTTCCTTCGTGAGGGTATCATAGTCTTTCAGAATATGTTCCTGTCCATACTCCTCTAACAGCTTTTTGGCTTCCTCAAAATTCATATCCCGAACTCCTTCCGGCAATCTGTTTTCCGACTGCTATCTCATCTTACCATATTATGGTTCTCTTTACCAGTCTTGAAACAGATTACATGATCCATGTCGTCACATGATCTTTCTTTTCATCTTTCCAGTATGCCTCATTCATGCTGTCCAGATGTTCTTTCGTCCAAAGCCCCGGAGCTCCGCCGGTATGGAGAAAAATGGCATTGGAATCTGCAGGAATAATTTCCTTTTCAAGAAGATCCACAAACCCGTGAAGTACTTTTCCAGTATAGCATGGATCCGTAAAAATTGCATCCGTGCGGGCCAAAAGCTCAATGTAACGCTGGGTGATGTGATCCGGTTCATTGTAGCCTGTACCGCCGTAAAAGTTCTCACCCTCTCCCAGCTCCAGGTGGATCTCTTCTTTTTTGCAGTGAATGCCCATTTCAAAGGTGTCTGCCATTTCGTTGATAAAGTCTACTGTTTCCTCAATGGGCCGCATGTCCGGTTCAATGGGGATTCCGATAACCTCAAAGGGAGCGTGATAATACTTGGCTCCTGCCCATAATCCTGCAAAGGTTCCTGTGGATCCATAACCGGCCACCAGATAATCTGCATGGATCTTCTGTTCCTCCATCTGTCTCATAATCTCCGGAATCGCCTGAATATAGCCGGCAGAACCGATGGGGGTCTGACCGCCGATAGGGATGTTTAACACCTTTTCCCCCCTGGCTTCATATTCCGCTGTGATCTTCGCTGCACAGTCCTCCAGATACTTTTTCCTGGCTGCTTCCTGTTCCTCCTCGGGAAGTAACTGTGCCCCGGACATATCCACAAAGTGAAGATCCGCTCCCATGAGACGATCTAACAGGAGATTGCCGGAAAGCTGTTCCGGCTTCCGGCCCTTCAGAACCAGAATCGGTTTCAGCCCGTAGCGGACGGCTGCTGCCACCGTAAGTCTGCCGTGGTTGGTCTGCACGCCGCCGAAGGTCATCAACGCCGTGTATCCGTTATCCAGGGCATACTTCACCATATAATCCAGTTTTCTGGTCTTATTTCCTCCCATCGCCAGACCTGTCATGTCGTCTCTTTTGATATAGAGCTTTCCTTTTCCCAATTCTTTGGTCAGTCCCGGCAGATACTCTAAGGGAGTATTGATATAACCGGTGGGTACCCGTTGCAGATTTTCCAGTTTCATAATGATGCTCCAATCTTTTCTTACTTTCTCCGTATCCGGTGAAGCTGCGGCTGCAGGGTGATTTTGGGGATAACCACACCCTCCTCCCGGGTCAGGACATAAGCTACCGCCTCTGCGATCTGCTCCGGTTTCAAATAACTTCCCGGCTCCTCTCCCTGCTCAAAATTTGCATTGCGGTAGAGCCTTGATACCGTCATATCCGGCTGGATGGTGGTCACCTTTAGGCCGTACTTTCTGTTCTCTGCAAAAATGCTGTCTCCAAAGCTGGTAAGTCCCGCCTTGGTTGCCCCGTAAGCACAGCCATGAGGGTTGATTTCCTCCGCAGTGACAGAGGAAATATTGATAACATAGCCGTGATTGGCTTTTAATGTCCTGAGAAGCTGTCCGGTGAGAATCATGGGAAGCTCCAGATTCGTGCGCACCAATTCCATGATCTGGAGTGGATTTAGTTCCTCATGAAGACCATAGTACCCCACCCCGGCATTATTGACAAGTACACGGATATTCTGTCTGTCAGGGATTTCCTGCAGGCGTCCCAGCACGTCCCGGGTTTCCAGCAAATCCCCTTCCAGGGGATGAAAACCGGGATACTTTTCCAGTAATACCCCGGTTTCCTGTCTGGAAAAATCTCTTCCAAAGCCATAAACCTCATATCCAAGTTTACATAATGTATCACTGATGGCAAGCCCGATTCCCGAGCTTGCTCCAGTGACTACCGCAATCTGTTTCATATCCGTTTTCTCGATTCTTTTATATAAGATAAGTCTTATTCCGCACTTCGAAAGTCCCGGTAGATTTTTTCTGTCGGCAGACGCATTTCCAGTTCCTTTACCAGCCAGGTTTCCATCTCCTCCAAAAGATGCCTGGGATATTGATAAACCCCATCCACATTTTCAAAAGGAAATTGTACCACTGCCGCACAGGGCTTACTTTTTCTCAGTTTCTTCAAATAATCCTGGGAAATGCGGAAGGAGCCTACACTGACATCCTGCAGCAATTCCCACTTTGCCCCTGCCTTTTGGAACCTTTCATCCGCCTGTACCAGCAGTTCTTTGTATGCCTGCTGCCAGTCCGGCACATAAAGCATGGGATCAAAACACAGGCGGATGGGATGCCCCTTTTGAAGTCCTGCTATGGCACAGTCCAGACGCATTGCCGCCGGTGCAGTTCCATGTTCACTTTCCGTAATCACCCGTTGCGGTGACAGGGTAAACGCATAAATAACCCGGGGAGAAACCGGTAAGTTCTCCCACATGCTTTTATTCCCGCTTTTGGTCCGGATCTCAATTCTCAGTCCCGGTTGTGTTTTGGCAAATGCCGCCCATCGCTTTCCGTATCCGCACACACCTTCCAATGCCAGTAAATCCGCATCGTAGGAAACGCATACATAGAGATTGCGCTTCTGCAGTTCCCCTCGTATCGCATCAAAATAATCTTCCAGATTCACAAAAACCACCAGATGCCCCGACGGATACATCCCCTTCAAATAACAGTAGTCGCAATCAAACACACAATTCATCATGGTGGAGCAATAATAAAAATTAGCGTTACCGAAGTCCTGGCATACCGGGGACGCCTCATATAGAAAATGCTCCGTCTTTTCCGCAAGAATCATGGCCTGCCCGGCATGCTGCCTCACATAATCCTGGCCTCTTCTGCAAAATACATCCTTATAGTGGTCAATCAGAATCACCCGGGCTTTGGGAAAATGGGCAAGAATCTCCCGGGTTCCCGGCAGGTTCTGTACCCGGTGTTCCACATAAATGTGGGAAAACCGATGGCTGTCCGATGTTATTCCCTGGTCACAACACTCGTCTTTTAAGCTGTGCAAGATACCCTTTCCCCTCCTTTTTATCTCTGCAGGGCAGGATGCCTGCTGCCCGGTCTTCCTCCAGAATGGTGGTCAAAGCCACCCCTGCCAGTTTGGCATAACGCACCAGTTGTTCCACTTCCGCCGCCATGGTGACAGAGCAGTGCAGTTCTTCCTTCAAGCGTTCTGCCTCCGGATTTCTTTCCTCTGTTTCCTTTTCCGGTTGTTTTTCCATCATGTGATTGAAAAATGGAAGAAGTTCCTCTTTTGCCCCACTCATCAAACTATGAATGGTCCCCGGCCGGTATTCCTGTCTGGCAGTTTCCCCCATTCCATGATCAGAAACCACTTTCAAGAAAAGCATCTGATCCGGTCGGTAAAAACGACTGCCCGCCTGATAAACAGCGGCAGCCTCCATGTCAAAAACCACATTTTCCGCTGTTATTATTTCTTCTGCAGAAGCCGGTTTGCTGCCAGTATGAATTTCCACCTCACGGAAAGGGTGGCGGAACAAAATATCCGGGTAGCAGCTTCGACCTGTGATTTCATCCCAGAGCTTATTGCCCAGCGTCACAGTGCCTACCGGGAATTTCTCTCCGCTGCCACAGCTGCCGATATTGATCAGTAAGCCTTCTTCTCTTCGATCGTCCCGGGCAGCCAGATACCCCACTGCTGTGGCAGCAGGTATTGCTCCTGGTCCGGTGATCACCAGTGTCAGCTCAGGATGCATTTCTTTTCTGCTCTCATAGATGGGAAAGGCATGGATCTCCGGATTCTTTTTCAGCTGGAAGGCTTCTATCAGAAATTGCGCTTCCTCATAAAGGGCACAAAAAAAATAAACCATTCCTTTTATCTCCGTGTATGTTTTTGTTCCAAAATAGTGTATACTGAATGTAATAACGCTATGGAGGATTTCTCATGAATTTACATATAGATAACGTAAAAAAACTGATTTGTGCGACTGCCTGTGCCGCTGTTCTCTCTTCCACCCTGTCTGCCGCCGCTGCAGAGCCGGTAACGCCGGACACTTTCGACTATGAGCAATATGCAGACAGATATCCTGATCTGAAACAGAATCTTGGCTATGATAAGAATCTGCTCTGGTATTACTATGAAACCTACGGTAAAGAGGAGGGAAGGATTCCCGGTGTCACTCCCGCAGCTTATTTAAATCTGCAGAACTTTGACGCTGTCGCCTATGGAGTGGCCAACCCTGATGTGGCGGCCGCCCTTGGAAACGACCCACAGGTATTGTTAAACCACTATCTGACGGTGGGCTGCAAGGAAGGACGCATTGCCCACGGTCTGAATGATGTGACCGATGCCAAATGCCAGGCCTATCTCCTGGCTCATCAGATTACAAACGACTCTATGACGGATATGGAAAAGATCAAGGCCGTCCATGACTGGATTATTACCAGCACTTCCTATGATTACGACAATTACAAAGCCGGAACCGTTCCCTACAAGAGTCACACCATGGCCGGTGTCATCCAGGACGGAGTTGCCGTCTGTGATGGCTACTGTAAGGCATTTCAGTTTTTCATGGATGTATTGGGCATCGAGTGTGAAATCCAGACCGGTCAGAACCATGCCTGGAACCGGGTCAAAACAGGTGTCCGGTGGTATCTGGTGGACTGCACCTGGGACGATCCTATCTATTACTACAACGGAGTACGTCAGGAAGTCCTGTTATACCGCTATTTCATGGTTCCGGAACAATAAGTACGTTACTGTTTCTGGCTGTCCAGCAATTCCTGTAACGCTTCATCTCCCACACTGATCCAGGCATCTTCCTCGTCTGCATTCAGACCAAGATACTGGGCCAGAACCATGCCTTTCTTACCTTTTAATAGTCCACTTCCATCAGACAAAGACCCATGGCCGGTGCAGTGGGGCCCGCCTTCTGTCGGATTTCCGGGTTCAGGGCCTGTCTCACCTGGTCACAGTCCATTCGACCGTATCCAACCTCCAACAGTGTTCCCACCAAAATCCTCACCATATTCTGCAGAAATCCTTCTCCGTGGAAGGTAAAATACAGATACCCATTCCGTCGTTCAATGCGGATGCTGTCTACCAGGCGCACCGCAGATTTTTTCATACGGGGCGTGGCACAGAAATTGCGGAAGTCATGCTCCCCTTCCAGAACAGCAGCCGCCTCCCGCATTTTCTCCAAATCCGGTGTACCATCCAGTCTGGCAAAATAGCGGCGGTCAAACACCGGCTTTACCGGCCCTTCATAACAGGTATAGCGATAGGTTTTCCCCACCGCATTATAGCGGGCGTGAAACCTTGGAGCTGCCTCCTTTACCTGTCTCACAGCAATATCATCCGGTAGATAGCGGTTGAAGTAATCCCGGATTTCTTCCTCTGACAGTTCCGTGTCAAAGATGGCATTTGCCACCATGCCTTTGGCATGGACGCCGGCATCGGTGCGTCCTGCACCGGTGATTTCCACCATGTCGTCTCCTGTCATCAGCGCCAGCACCTTTTCCAGCTTGCCCTGAATGGTCTCCTGCTCCGGCTGCCGCTGCCAGCCGTAATAGCGGGTTCCGTCATATTCGATTAAAAATTTGTAGTTTTTCTTACTCATAGCCTTTATTTTAATGGGAACTGTCCGTTACCGATGACATATTGTTGCAGAAAACGTTCTTTCTCACAGGGTCTGCCGATAAAATATCCTTGTAGATAATCAACCTGCATTTCTTTCATTTTCAGCCACCATTCTCTTTCCTCAATACCTTCCGCACATATCCTGACATGAATACTGTGTACCATCGGAATGATATTTTTATATAATTCATAATCTCTGGCACTGCTCATCGCCTTGGCAGTAAAATCCTTATCCATTTTCACATAACTCGGATTCATATCACGGATACAATGAAGATTCGAATAACCTGTTCCAAAATCATCGATTACAAAAGGAATCCTGTTCTCGTCCAATATTTTCCGGAATTTACAGAAGGCTGGTGTCATATCCATAAATCCGCTTTCCGTCATTTCAACACATATCCATTCCGGCTTTAAAGCGTATTTTTGAATGGCATCCAGAATATCCTGTGCAACATTGCCCTGCAGGATCTGAACATAGGAAACATTTACATTCATCCTGAATTCCGGAATATATTGCTGCATTTCACTGCACATTTCTGCCGCTTTATTCAAAATATATCTTCCGGCGGGAATAATCAATCCGGTCTCTTCCAACAGAGGAATGAACTCCACTGGCGAAATAATCTCCCGCCCATTTTCCGTCATCATGGAAAAACGCATCAGTGCCTCTGCTCCGATGATTTGTTCCGACCGGCAATCCGCAATCGGTTGATAGTGGACTGTAAAGCCATCGCAATTGTTTACAATCGCGTTACGAAGTGCTGCTATGATTCTTCCTTTCCGCAAAAAGACTTCATAATCATCCTGGTCAAAAATATAAAATCCGTTTTTACCCATGCTTTTTGCCTGTTTCAAAGCAAATTCAAATTTTTTGCGGCACTCCTGGGTTCCTTCATAAAATGTTACTGCATCTATAACCCCGACAGAGATTGAAAATACAGCTTCATAATTTTCAGATACGATAAAACTATAGAGTTTATCTGCAATCTTACTTTGAAGTTTTACCGCATCTTCCATGGAAGCCGCTTCCAGATCCACAATCGCATACTGATCCGCTACCAAATGGTAAAGCCTCTGGTTGTCAGAAAGACATGCCTTCATACAGTCCGCTACGCTTTTCAGGATATAATTACCATAATCTGCTCCCCTGGAACCATTGATTGCTCCAAAATCATCAATCCCGATATGCATGAAAAATCCCCTGGTAATGGTTTCCTTTTGTGACCGCAGATAAGCAAGAAATTCCGGGCCACCAAGTAATCCGGTAACATTATCAGCCCTTTTCTTATTTCCGGTCTCATTCATGCATCCAATGAGATATTTCCATTTTCTTTTCGGATCATCAACCACAATCCCACGGCAATGAATCCATACCGGCATCCCTTCTTTATCAAGCCACCTGTAATGAAGATCATGTGCCTTTTCTTTTCCTTCGCATATGTCCGTGAGATGCTTTGCAAGCATCTCACGATCTTCTGCATATACCAGTTTCAAAACTTCGTTTCCAGCATCTGTCAGAATACTACTGGATAGATTAAACCGATTCACCGCTGACTGCGAAATCTCAAAGGTATTATTCCGCAGATCAAATAAATACAGATAATCATCCATACATTCTTTAATGATTTCAAATAAGATTTCCGCTGTCTGCTCTCCAAAAATTTTAAATATATCATCAATCACAACAAGACCCTTCCTATTTCGCCATTTTCCGGTACCGTGTTCAAAAATTACCTTAAAAAACGCAGAATGGATTTCCATTCTGCGTTTTTGGTACAGTTATCTGCAAAATAATGCACTAAAACAGCTTAAATATTTTCACGCGTTCCTGCATCTTGGCTGCACCCTCTGCCAGATTGATACTGATTGTCGTATTTTCTTCTGAGGATGTGGCATTCTCCTGTACTACACCGGACAGCTGTTCAATTCCCTGACCAATCTGCTCTAATGACTCTGCCTGGGAATCAGCCTTCTCCATGGTGTTCTGCGCAAGTTCTGAAAAGGACTCCATATCTGCAATGATCTGATTGAACGCACCTGCTGTTGTCCTCGTAATTGTATTTCCTTTTTCAATTTCCACTAAGGTCTTATCGATTAATTCTCTCGTATTTACTGCGGACTTTGCACTGTCTGCTGCAAGCTTTCCAATCTGGTCGGCAACTACCGCAAAGCCTCTTCCGGCTTCCCCTGCCCGGGCTGCTTCGATGGAAGCATTCAGGGATAGAAGATTTGTCTGAGACGCAATATCCTCAATATCTGTAATAATATTACCAATCTCCTTGGAAATCTCTATAATGTGCTCCATTTCCGTCAGCAGCTCATTCATTTTTTCTTTTTCTTCGCTCGCCTTGTCTGCAGAGGCTTTCACACGGGCAGATGCGCTCTGTGTTGCCTTTGCCGTATCAGCAGCCAGCTGCACAACTGTATCTATTGTGGCATTCAGCTCCTCGATAACTCCTGCCTGTTCTGTAGCCCCGTCTGCCAGGGATTTTGAAGCGTTTTCCACTTCCGTTGCATTCGATGAAACCTGTTCTGCAAGATTGCTGATCTCTGTCAGGGTACTGTTGAATCGCTTCAGAATATACAGCAGCGATGACTTTAATTCTGAGAAATCACCCAAAAAGTCTGTAATGTCATCACCATTTCTGGTCAGGTCACCCTGGGCGATTGCCTTTACCTCCGCAGAAATCTCGCGGACATAGCCTGCAAGAATGTTCATGGCTTCTTTCAAATTTCTGATGGTAGCACCCAGCTCATCCTCAGACTCATAGGTAAGCATTTCTACATTCGACAGTTCTCCCTTTCGCAGACTGGCAACTGCTGCTTCTATCTGTTCTACCGGCTCGGTAATGGATTGGGTAATGATCCTTCCAATCAGGGTCGTCACTACAGCAATTGCAATTCCTGCTGCCACAATCACAAACAAAATAATGATGGTACATACATTCGCCATGGTCTTTGCCTGATCTAATTCCACCTGGAAACCTTCACGCAATGTCGTTAATTTCTCGGCAAAAGATGTATAGTCTTCATAGATCACTCCGGTCATCAGCTTCGCTGCTTCCTGCGTCTTGTTCGCACGGCTTAACTGCAAGATTTCTTCCGAAGCGGCCCTGTATTCTCCCCATGCAGAGCTTGCAGCCTCATAATTTTCTTTTCCTTTTTGCGCTTCGCTGTCTGTTTCAATGATTTCATTTAATTTAGCAGCGGTATCTTTGATCTGATTCGTCAGATTCTCAATTTCCTCTTCACAGGAGGCCATAGCTGCATCCTCTGTTTCCGCAAGATGCTGATACTGTTTGATTCTGTACTTCGCTGTCATTGTCTCCAAATCCTGCATATATTCCATTGACGGAGACCAGACTTCTGTGATTTTCTCTATACTTGAACGAACCGCTAAGGTCGAGATCAGTGCTACCAACACTAAAAATGATGTCATAACAAGCACTGTTATTCGATATACTTTTAATTTTCCTGCTACTTTTAAGTTCGTTATCCGCTTCTTGATCTTTTCCATTATAGTATAGTTTTCCTTCCTTTGTAAATTTTGATTTTCATTGCATTCAGGCACATTTCGCATTTCCGGAAGCATATTGCGCAGACGCTGCGTAGACATCCTATTCACCCGGATCTGGCAAATATCTCCCATCATTTTGTCTAGAATAGCATTTTTTATTGGGGAAATCAATAGAAAAATTGTATAGTAATTTTCGTCATTTTAGTGATTTTAAATAGTAATTTTAAACGTTTTATTTTTCATTACCTTGTTCATGAATGCTTTGCAGTTTCTCTACATTATCCTCCACCCGCTTTTTTCCTAAGGGATAAAGAAAAAGCAGCACCGCTGCCGTCGCCAGATACACTGCTCCGGGGAAAAAGGTAGCCAGATTGTAGATACCCTCCGCCACCAGGGGCGTCTGTGAAGGAGCCAGTTCATCATACCCGATCCAGGCAAGTGCCCAGCCACCTACTCCACCGGCCAGTGCCTGCCCGATTTTCCGGGAAAAAGAATAAATTCCGTAAATCGTTCCGTCATCCCGGTTCCCACTGATCACTTCCAAGTCATCAATTACATCCGTCACCATGGCATAACACTGCATATTAAAAAACATCATCCCCAGCATTGCCAGAAAAAGCAGCAGGATAAACACCCACACATTCCGTAAATGAAGAAATCCAATGAGCATATATAAGATACCGGAAACTAACATTCCCACGAAGCCACATTCCCGTTTTCCGTAACGTATCGCCAGCTTTGTGGCAAAGGATGCCAGAAAAAACATGGCAGGGAGCTGGAGCAGACCGGACAGGGATAAGGCTTTTGTATTTTTGAAATAGTCCGCGTAGAGATAGTTGTTCACGCTCTGGCTCATGAGTGTCGCCAATAGCATTAGCAAAGCAGATAGAATGACACCCCACAATGCCCTGCTCTGTAAAAAGTTACCGGCTCTTCTGACAAAAGGCTGTTCCTTCTCCGCAGATTTCGTTTTGCAAAGCACCACCCGTTCCGAACACAGAAAATAACAGAGCAAATAAGAAACAATGGATGCTGCTGCCAGGATTCCTGCCAGGAGGGTAAAGTTTTTTCCGCTGACCACCTGATTTCCTTCTTGGTCCGTGTAATACACCACAAGCGGAGCAATCACACCGATGGCAATTCCCGCTGCCATGCTTCCCACGGAACGAAAAACCGAAAGAGAGCTTCGATGCCTGAAATCACCGGAAATAACCGATGCCATGGAACCGTAGGGAATGTTGATGGAGGTGTAGAAAACAGAGCCCCACAGAATATAAGTGACGAACATATAGGCGACCCTTGCCGGGTAAGGCCAGTCCCGAATCCCCACCTGGTACATGAGAAAGGAAGCGAGTGCCACTGGGCCACACATCCACAACAGCCAGGGACGGAACCGTTCCCTTCCCCCGTTTCCCATGGTATCCACGATTCTTCCCATGCCGATATCCGTGAAGGCATCCATACATCGTGCAATCACAAACATGGTTCCGATGAGTCCGGTACTGATTCCTATTACTTTGCTGTAAAACACCATAATATAGCCACTGGCAAAAAGAAAGGTGAAATCGTTTCCCAAATCTCCCATCAGATAGCCCACTTTGTCCCGCAGCCCAAAGGGTCTGACCTTCCGCTCTCCCATTCTCATTCCTCCCAAAACACATGATTTGGGATTATTTTTTCCGTATCTGGTTCAATTTATGATTGATTTCCAAAATTTCTTCTCTGGTAAAGGCTTCCATTCCCATGGTTTCTGCCATACTGAGGAGGCGTTTTAACGTAAAACTGCTCATCATCCGCACCACTCCCTCGTTTCCGAATAAGTCCATGCTTTTTTTATCCTGCCCCTTCACGGATTTTCCTTTCTTTGCCATCTCTTTTCCCAGATCTGTCAGAAACAGCATTCCTTCCATGGTCGACATCATATCTCCCATTTTATCCAGGATGGAAAAATAGCCTTCCGGGGTGGTGATATCGAACCAGTTCATCACATCGGAGGTCTCCTTCATGCGGTAATCCTCGTTGAAAGCTTCCACCTTGCGGATGTGGCTTTCCTCGATGCAGGCGCCGGCTTTTGCTGTCAGGGTGGTTTCTCCCTCATTGGGCACTTCAAAATAGAAGAAATGGTCATCCGCCTGTTTCGTTTCCAGGTGCTTTCCGTTTACCAGCAGTTCCACCTCCGGCAGGTTGGAGTAGACGGTCACTTTGGTCATCGGCTCCACTCTGTCCACATAGCGTTTTCCGCAGAGATGGACAAAGGGCTGGGTTTCCGGGTCGGTCAGCCATGCTTTGTAGGCATAAAAGGCGTCCTTTTTGTACTTGCGGTCAAAGGTCACCAGCCCCTTATGATTCATGCCGTCCTCACCGCCTTCTGCCCGGGCATCCGCTGCAAAGTCAAACATATTCCATACATAGGCGGTCCAGATAAAGGGACGGGTGTATAACTGCCTGATAAGTTCCTCGTGATAATAAGCCTGATATTCCTCCGTGTAGTCACCCTGCTGTGGATGGGAGGTATGCCAGTTCAATGCCTCACATCCGTATTCGCTCATTCCGATGGCGCGGTTTGGATATTTTTTATGGAACTGATCAAAAAACTCCCCATTCATAGAGAGTTCCCCTCCATACCAGCCGAAGTAATGGTTATAGCACAGCACATCGGGAATTTTTAAATACTCTTCATCTATTCCACACATGGAGACCACTGCCACTGTGGTGAGACGGGCAGGATCCATCTCATGGCAAAGATCATTTAGCTTCCGGTGGTTTTCCAACAGTCCCGGTGCAGCTGCACCCTGCATGGTAATCTCATTGGATAATCCCCAAACCACAATGGATGGATGATTATAGTTTTGTAAAATCAACTCCTTCATCTGGGAAATGGTGTTAGCTTCTCCTTTTTCCAGGTGACCGGAAATATAAGGAATCTCTGCCCAGACTATCATGCCCCGCTCGTCGCAGAGGTCATAGAAATACTGGTCATGCTGGTAATGGGCCAGCCGGACAGTATTGGCACCCATCTCGCAGATTAAGTCCATATCTTCCTCATGGTCTGTACGACTTAGGGCATTTCCCTTGTGGGGTCTGTCCTGATGCCTGGACACGCCCCGCAAGGGATAGGACTCCCCATTGAGTAAAAAGCCTTTTTCCGGGTCGATGGCAAAAGTACGACAGCCAAAGCGCAGAGTGCGCTCATCCAGCACCTGACTGCCGGAGGATAAACTAATCTCCAGAGTATAAAGATAAGGGTCTTTCCGCCCATGCCAACGATGCACCCGGGAAATGCTCAGAATGACATGGGGATTGGCAGCCTTTGTCTCCGTGGTGGCTGCCGGCTTTTTCTCTCCGTCCAGAATCCGATAGGTCAGAGTTTCCTCTCCAGTGACACCAGTTAGAGAAACCTCCACTTCAATTTTCCCATCTTCTTTTCCTTCTTCCAAATGGGGTGTCACCTTCACCGCAGGACTGCCGTAATCGTCCAGATTAAACCGGGCTTTTCCCACACAAAGCAGCGACACGTTCCGGTAAATTCCCCCATAAAAAGTAAAATCTGCCATCTGGGGGTAGACATGGTCGTTGGGGGCATTGTCCACGGCGATGACAATGTCGTTATGCTCCTGCAAGGCTCCAGTCAGATTTACCCGCCAGGTGGAATAGCCGCCATCGTGGTGTGCCAGGTGCTGTCCATTCACATACACATCTCCGGTGGAATTGACCCCTTCCAGTTCCAGATAAACCGCGTCGGATTCCGGCAGGTCTTTTAAGTCCAATGTTTTCCAGTAATAGCAGGTGCGGCGGTCATAGTCATTGCCGCCATCCTGTCCGTCCTCTCCGTTCCAGGTGTGTGGCAGGGTCACATCCTGCCACAATTTTGCTTTTCCCTCCAACGGAGAACCTTCCGGGATTTGTTCCTCCGTCTGCGGCTTTGCCACATGGATGGCTGCTTTCGTAAATTTCCAGTCTGTATTCCAGTTTTGTTTCTGTGTCATGATTTGCCGTCCTTTCTATCGTTTCTTTTATTATTAGGATTTCTTTTTCGTAACATACATCTCATTTGGGGCTTATTATAATGAAGGAAAACATGAAACAATTGAATTTGTCAGATTTTAGAGAAGTTTAAGATTTGAAGAACGCTTTATTTAAATAAAGCGGGACATGTCTTTCAACGCATCCCGCCTTGTGAAAATTCTTTTCTTAAAAATATTATCCTTCGAAATATCTGGTAAGGAACTGTCTGGTACGCTCCTCTTTCGGGTGCTCAATCACCTGACGGGGATCACCTGATTCCACCACCACGCCGTCATCCATGAAAATCAACTGATCTGCCACATCTCTGGCAAACGCCATCTCATGGGTTACGATAATCATAGTAGTTTTCTGCTCTGCCAGTCCTCGGATGACCTTCAATACCTCTCCCGTCAGTTCCGGGTCTAATGCGGAGGTCGGCTCGTCAAAACAGAGAATGTCAGGACGGAGTGCCAGTGCACGGGCAATGGCCACCCGCTGCTGCTGTCCACCGGAAAGCTGGTGAGGATAATGATCCATACGATCCTTTAATCCCATTTGTATCAGCAATTCCTGTCCATGTACCCGGATTTCCTCCTGCAGTTCCTTTTTCTTCTGCTTATAATCCGGCCGCTCTTTCGCCAACATCTGTTCAGCCAGCATGACATTTTCCAGTGCGGTATACTGTGGAAACAGATTAAAGGACTGGAATACCATACCGAAGTGGAGACGTTTTTTCCGCAGATCCCGCTCCCGTCTGGTGCTGTTCTGCTCCGCGTCAAACAGGGTTTCTCCCCGGACAATGATTTTCCCTTTATCCGGTGTCTCCAAAAAGTTTAAGCACCGCAGCAGGGTCGTCTTGCCGGAGCCGGAAGAACCGATAATTGCCAACGCATTTCCCTCTTCCAGGGAAAATCCCACATCCTTTAGCACCTTGGTATTTTCAAAGTGTTTTTCAATATGTTCTACTTCCAAAATTGCCATATGTTTCACCCATTATCTGAAATAGTCCAGTTTCTTTTCCATGTAATTAAACAGCAGGGTCAGGATACCTACAAATGCCAGATAGAATACCCCGGTATAGAATAACGGCCAGGTAATGCCCGCAGATTTCATAAAGGAGTATCCGGCAAAGGTCAGCTCGTATGCCGCAATGATGCGGGCAAGGGAGGTATCTTTCACCAGCGTGATGATCTCGTTGGAAAGAGGGGAAACCACTCTTTTTACCATTTGCAGTAATGTTATCTTGAAGAAAATCTGGGTTTTGGTCATACCCAACACCTGTCCGGCTTCTCTCTGACCTACCGGTACACCCTGGATTCCTCCTCGGAAGATCACGGCGAAATAACAGGCATAGTTGATGGCGAACGCCACCACCGTGGCGGTGATTCGTCCTTTCTCATTTCCACTCCAGATATTGTGACCCAGCCATAGTCCCGGTCCATAGAAAATAATAATCAGCTGTAACATCAGCGGTGTTCCCCGGATGATCCAGATAAACACCTGTAACAGATACCGCAGCGGTTTCCACTTGCTCATGATGCCAAAGGCTAGTACCAGTCCCAAGGGCAATGAAAAGATCAATGTCAGGATAAAAATCTGAAAGGTGGTCGCAAGACCACCTAACAGTTCCTTCGTAACAGTGATAAAGAGTTCTTGATTAACGGCAAGAAACATAGGTACTTCTCCTGTGTATTAGTTTGCAGGTACGACAACGACCTGTGCGTTATTGCAGTATGCATTGGTGCATTCCATGGAGGAAGTAACCTCATCGGTAAGTGTCATACCATTCCATACCACATCAATGTTTTTGGAATCCAGTTCCATGATTTTGTTGTCCCAGTCGATCTCTACGAACTGTACTTCCACTCCTAATTTCTCAGCAACCAATTTTGCCATGTCAGCGTCAAAGCCGATCCATTCACCATTATCACCCTTGTAATCCATGGGTTCAAAATCAGTCATACCAACAATCAGACTTCCCTTATCCTGGATATAAGCCACATCGCTGTCATCAGCCTGTACGAAAGCATCTGCAGACTGCTCTAACAGAGATTCCTGCACACCGTAGGTGGTGGCAATCTCCTGCATGGTGCCATCTGCGTAAGACTCTGCAAATACAGAATTGATGTAAGCCGCCAGATCAGAACCCTTGCGGCAGCCTACGCCGTACTTCTCAGAGGTCAGTTCCTCCGTGTGGGTCAGAGTCGGATAGCTTGTTCCCTCGCCGATCATAGCACCAGCCATCAGTAAATCGATGATTGCCGCATCCGAGGTGCCGGATGCCACTTCCATCAGTGCATCAGCCTGGGATGCTACAGCGTTTACCTGGTAGCCTTTCTCTTTTGCTACTGCTTCACCGGCAGAGCCAGCTTCCACAGCATATACCAGAGAGCTTCCCTCGTCGGTAACTGCTGCGGTGGTTTCTGCAGCAGCTTCTGTGCCTGCTGCCTGATTGCTGTTTCCACAGCCAACTAATGCCACGCTCATGGCGCAAGCCAAAAATAAAGCAAGATTTTTTTTCATAATTTAATTCCTCCTAGTTTTGCGGAGCAAAATGCAAATTTCACTTCGTGAAATTTTCCTCTTGACGAGCAGAGGAATTTTTCTCCTCATTAAAAACTTTACAGTGGAGATTTTAACATAGTAGCACGCTAAAGTAAAGAAGAAAAATTGATTCCTCTGACTCAGCAGTAAAACACTTGCTGTTTTGCTGCGTAAGAAAATGATACAAGTGTGAGCAGCCCTCTTTTGCGGAGCAAAACTCCCATTAGGGCTGCGAATTTTACGTTCACATGGATACATGTGAACAGTAAAGAAGAAAAATTTATTCCCTGCCCGATTTCTTAAAACCAGGCAGGGAACCGTCATCAAGGCTTCTTTTTACAGAGAAAACAGTCCCAGAGACTGTAACAGTAAGAAGAATAATAACAGCGGTGCGATGTATTTGATCATAATCACATACAGGTGTTTTCTTCTGAATTTCTCACCGTTTCTGGTCACTTCGTCAATAATCATCCGAGCATTCACCACCCATCCAATGAGAATACAGGTAAGTAATGCCACTAAAGGCATAAAGATGTTGTTGCTGACATAATCAAGCAAATCCAGAATCTGTCCCACGGTGCCGTTTGGCAGCTTTAATTCAAAGTAGAACTTGTTGTAGCCCAGGCATACAATCGTGCCGGCAATCAGGGAATAGATGGTTACGATGGCAGCACTCTTTTTCCGGCTGAAATGGAATTTGTCCATCAGGCTGGACACAATCGCCTCCATAATGGAAACGGAAGATGTGATTGCAGCAAAGGAAACCATGCCAAAGAACAGAATACCAATCACAATGCCGATACCACCCATGGCGTCAAAGACTTTCGGCAGGGATACAAACATCAGACCGGGGCCGGCGGACATGCCCTCTCTGCCCATAAATACATAAACCGCAGGAACAATCATCATACCCGCTAAGAACGCTACAATGGTGTCGAAAATCTCAATCTGGTTGATGGACTGCATGAGATTGACATCCTTCTTTACATAAGAACCATAAGCCACCATGATACCCATTGCCACACTGATACTGTAGAACAGCTGTCCCAGGGCATCCATCACCACGATGAAAAACTGCTTCAGGCTGACATTGGAGAAATCCGGCAGCACATAGATTTTCAGACCTTCCAGACTGGTACGGGTCACACCATTCGCATCGTTATGCTCCAGTGTCAGGGAGAAAATGGCAATGCCCAAAATCAGAACCAACAGTAATGGCATAATAATCTTGCTGAAGCGCTCAATTCCCTTTTCCACACCACCAAAGACGATAATCGCTGTGGCACCCATGAAAATCAGAAAATAGATAATCGGAGAAACCTCACTGGTAATAAACCCGGTAAAGTAACCATCTGCGGCTGCATCGGTACCGTGTCCGATGGTAAAGGTTGCCAGATACTTAAAGACCCATCCACCGATCGCACTATAATAAGGTAAAATCAGTGTGGGAACGAGGCATGCCAACACGCCGATTCCCTTCCATTTCGGGTGAATGGCACCATATGCCGTCAGCGGACTCTGTGCGGTTTTCCGTCCGATGGCAATCTCTGTGGTCAACAGTGCAAATCCAAAGGTCAGTGCTAAAATAATGTAGCAGAAAAGAAAAATTCCTCCCTGGTCTTTCGCTGCCAGATAAGGGAACCGCCAGATATTTCCCAAACCGACCGCAGACCCGGCTGCCGCCATAACAAATCCCAATTTCCCGTTAAAACTTCCTCTTGCTTTTTCGTGCATGTTTGTGCCCCTCCGATTTATCTATAAAATCAATAATATTTCATGATTTTACCACATTAACGGAATAAAATCCACAAAAATCTATTACAATTCCCTGGTCATCTCAGCCAGCCACTTCTGTTCTTCCTCCGTCATGCGGGGTGCCAGGGTTTCGTATACCTGTTTGTGGTAAGCGTTGAGACGGGCAATGTCTTTCTCGGATAAAAGGGAACGGTCAATGGCGTTTCTGTCGAAGGGAACCATGGTCAGGTTTTCAAAGTGCATGAACTGACCGTAGGAATTCTTCTCTCCCTTACAGCAAAGTACCAGATTCTCATGGCGGATGCCAAATTTATCTTCCAGATAAATACCCGGCTCGTTGGAAATCACCATGCCTTCCTCCAGAACTACAGGGGCAGCGTTTGCGGTAATACGCCAGTGAATCCGCTGGGGTCCTTCATGGACACTTAAAATGTAGCCAACGCCATGACCGGTGCCATGATTGTAGTCCAAACCATTCTCCCAGAGGGGCTCACGTGCCAGATAATCCAGGTTCTGTCCACAGCAGCCATGGATAAAGGCAGCATTACCCAGATTCAGGTGTCCCCGGAGAACCAGGGTGTACATCCGTTTTTCTTCCTCAGTTAAAGTACCCAGAGGAATGGTACGGGTGATATCGGTGGTTCCCTCTTTATAATGACCGCCGGTGTCTGCCAGACAGAAGGAACGCGGCTCCATCTCCACATCGGTTTCCGGTGTGGGTGCGTAATGTACAATGGCTCCGTGGGCTGCGAAGGAGATGATGGAATCAAAGCTGGGCTCGATAAAGCCTTCCTGCTTGGCTCGGAATTCCTCGATTTTGGCAGAGGCTGTCAGCTCGGTAATCTTTTCTTTCCCTACATTTTCCTGTAACCAGTGGATAAAACGGGTCACTGCCACGCCGTCCTTGATATGTGCCTCTTTCATATTGGCAATTTCTTCCGGTGTCTTGATGGCTTTCATCAGTTCGATAGGGCTTACGCTGTCCACCTTGGATGCCTTACGGGGTAGGCTGTTCATCAACTGGTAGTTCACATGGCTGGAATCTGCCCAGACGGTGCAATGGGAAGGCAACTTCTTCAACAGCTTGCCAATCTGGTCATAATCCGCCAGTTTCACGCCGTCTGCCTTTAATTTCTTCGTAAGGTCACGGGATAAAATCTTCTTGTGTACGCACAAGGTCGCCTTGTCCCGGGTCAGTACCATGTATGCCAGAAAGACAGGGGTACAGAGCACATCGTTGCCACGCAGGTTTAACAGCCATGCGATTTCCTCTAAGGAGGTAAGCACCAGTGCGTCTGCCTTCTGCTCTTTCATTTTCTCCCGTACCTGCTCCAGTTTCTGCGCTCTGGAGAGTCCGGTATAGCAGGTGTCTAACTCCCAGACCGGCTCCATGGACATCTCCGGGCGGTCCTTCCAGATCACACCCACCAGATCACAGGAACCGTCCACGGAAAACTTCTTGTCGCCGCCCTTTTCCAGCAGGCTCTTTACAAAGGCGGGACTTACGGTACGTCCGTCAAAACCGATGGTACTGCCTTTGGGCAGTTCTTTTGCCAGAAAATCCTCAATGGTGGGAACCCCCGGCTCTCTATCCTTCATTAAAGTAATGGTGCTGCCCTCCAGCTGGGCTGCTGCCTGTAAAAAATAACGGCCATCCGTCCAAAGTTCTGCACCGTCCTGGCGAACCACCAGGGTGCCTGCGGAACCGGTAAAGCCGGACATAAATTCTCTGCATTTAAAGTAGCTTCCCACATATTCAGAACCGTGAAAGTCGTTGGTGGGAATCATATAGGCTGCCATGGAGTGCTTTTTCATCTGGGCACGCAGGGCATCCAGTTTTTCTCTGGTTTCCATAATAAAATCCTTTCTCTTTCTCTTTCTATTTCTATTTGTATCCTGCCACTTTGCGAAGTGCCTCAATCTGTGCATCGTCGAGGGCAACGGTGGGAGAATTCGCAGCACTGGTGTCTCTGTTTTCTACAATGAGGGTGCTGCTGCCCGGTGCCAGGGTATGGGTGTGCCATACACCCTTCTTCACATTATAACATTTGCCGGGCTCCAGGGTGGTTGCCCTGATTTCACCCACCGCTTCGCCATCACCGCCGGTAAACAGGGTTACGGTGCCCTTTAGCAGCACGAAAACCTCATCGCTTAAGGTGTGTTTCTGCATGGTTTTTAAGTTGGGGACTTCCAGCTCGTCAATATCGTTTAAAATTGCCACACGCCAGCTTTCATAGTCAATGACCGGAGCATAGCCCGGCTCGTTATATTCTCTTACATCAATATCCATTTTGTCATCTCCTGTTTTTATTTTCTTCCTTCTATTATAATAGTTCAACCGAGTTTTTCAAATGTTATCTTGTGAAAGAATGGAAAATCTTCTATAATGAGTGCGTTGAAGCGAGAAAAAGGAGAATTTCTATCATGATAATCAATACGGTTCACACTATCGATGAGCTGCTTCAATTCGTAAACGTTCTGTGCAAGGAACACGGCCTGCGTCTCTGGTATCGGGGTGAGGAAAATGCGGAGTTGTCACTGATTCCTTCCATTCAGCGAAGCCAGAAACGTTTGGATGTGGAGCGGTATATCACCAATGATTTCTATATCCGGGCAAAACAAATCTTAAGCAATCCCCCTGAAAAACACAATTATGCCGGCTGGGTGTCCCTGATGCAGCACTACGGACTTCCCACCAGGATGTTAGACTGGAGCCAGTCTCCCTTGATCGCATCCTTTTTTGCCACGGAAACCTACCGGGATACCCCGGATATGGATGCCTGTGTATGGGTGCTGGTGCCCTGCCGTCTGAATGAACAGGAAGGCTTCGGCTCCTGCGTGTATCCCCTCGATGCCGATACCACACAGGAAATGCTGCTGCCTGCCTTCAAGCACACACATCACAACCTGGAACTGGTAGACCGCATCCTGGCATGCAGCTCCACCGACAACAATCTGCGAATGTACTCCCAGCAGTCCAACTTCACCGTCCACAACTCTTTACAGAGGCTGGAGGATATCTGCGACGAACACACTCTTTACAAAATCATCATTCCCTGCGATAGAAAGCAGTATTTCATCGAAAGCCTGCGGGTTTTCGGCATCACGGAAGGCTCTATCTATCCGGATTTGGACCATATCTCCAGCGATTTGAAGAATTCATACAGTATTTAACCAGACCAATAACCTATACAGGAGAAAACTGCCATGAAAATTGTATTGGAACATCTCACCAAAAAGTTTCCCAACCGCAACCGCAAAGTCCATGAAGATGTGATTGCCGTCAACGATTTCGATTTCGAGATTCCCGACGGCAAGCTGGTGGGCTTACTGGGACCTTCCGGCTGTGGAAAGAGTACCACGTTGAACCTTATCTGCGGACTGCTAAAGCCCACCGAGGGACACATCTATTTCGGCGGGGACGATGTCACCGGACTGCCTGCGGAAAACCGTGGCGTAGGACTGGTTTTCCAGAACTATGCCCTGTACCCCCACCTCACGGTCCAGAAAAATATCCAGTTCCCGTTGGAAAACCTCAGAGGTGCGGACAAGCTCTCCAGGGAGGAAATGCAGAAACGGGTGTACGAGGCTGCAAAACTGGTGCAGATTGAGGAGCTGATGGAGCGCAAGCCCAGCGAGCTTTCCGGTGGTCAGCAGCAGCGTGTGGCAATTGCCCGCGCCCTGGTAAAGATGCCGAAGGTGCTTTTATTGGACGAGCCTTTGTCCAACTTAGATGCCAGACTCCGTCTCCAGACCAGAGAGGAAATCCGCCGCATCCAGAAACAGACCCAGATTACCACCGTCTTTGTCACCCACGATCAGGACGAGGCCATGAGCATTTCCGACATGATTGTGGTGATGAAGGACGGACTGGTGCAGCAGATTGGCAAGCCCCAGGAGGTGTACGACCATCCGGTGAATCTTTTTGTTGCCAAGTTTTTAGGCACGCCTCCCATCAATGTCTTTCAGGGGAAGGTGGAGAAGGAACAGCTTTTCATCGGCGGGGACGCCGTGTTATCCGTAAAGGGGGTGGCTGACCAGGAGGTATGGGTTGGCATCCGTCCCGAAGGCTTTCTTCCTGCCAAAGAAGGTGCTTTACATTGTAACTTAAGCCGTCTGGAAGTGATGGGACGGGATGTGAGCGTGGTTTCCACCCATAACCAGTGCGAAAACGCCGCCATCCGTTCCATTATCAACTCCGACACTCCCATCGATGTGAACAGTGCCACCATCTCTTTCAACTTAAAGCCTCATAAAGTACATCTGTTCCACAAAGAGTCCGGGGCTGTGATTCCCTTTGAGATAACGGCAGAGTAAGGAGGCAGATAACGATGGAAACAAACAATCGCAAGGCGTGGCTCTATCTGCTGCCCGCATTCCTGTTTCTGGGAGCCTTCCTGATTTATCCTCTGGTGGATGTGTTCGTCTACTCTTTTGAGGAGGGCTACAACTCCGCCTCCCAGACTTATTTCGGCGTGGGCATGTACAACTATTCCTATGTGCTCCACGACCCTTACTTTTTGCAGGCGCTGAAAAATACCTTTCTTCTAGTCATTATCACCGTACCGGTTTCCACGGGGCTGGCGTTACTCATCTCCATGGCGTTAAGTTCCATCAAACCCCTGCGGGATTTATTCCAGACCATCTATTTCCTGCCCTATGTCACCAACACTCTGGCAGTGGGTCTGGTATTTATGATTTTATTTAAAAAGACTGCCTATTCCGATGGACTGGTGAACCTGTTGATTAGCTGGTTCGGCGGTTCCTCCGTGGATTTTATCGACGGACCTTACTGGGCAAAAATGTTTGTGCTTTGCTTTTACACGATCTGGGTGGTCATGCCCTTTAAGATTCTGATTCTCACCAGTGCGCTGGCATCGGTGAACCAGGTGTATTACAACGCAGCCCGGGTGGATGGCACTTCCCGGTTCCGCATGTTTTACAAGCTGACCATTCCCATGATTTCTCCCATGATTTTCTATCTGATTATCACGGGATTCATCGGTGCGTTCAAGGCATACAGCGACGCAGTAGCACTCTTTGGCGTGGATTTGAATGCCGCCCAGATGAACACGCTGGTGGGTTATGTATACGACATGCTCTACGGGGACAGCGGCGGCTATCCTTCCTACGCATCCGCAGCCGCTATTATCCTGTTTGCCATTGTGCTGACCATTACCTGCATGAACCTGCTTGTCAGCAAAAAGCATGTCCACTATGTATAAGAATGGAGATTCTTATGGAAAAACAAACCGATTATGAAAAAATCCAAAAATCTGCGAAGATTCGCCGGATTGTGGGGAATGTGGTGCTCTATACCCTGCTCACCCTCTGGGCCATCCTCGTTTTATTCCCTTTTTACTGGATGGTTTTAACCTCCGTAAAAAGCTACAGCACCTACAACGCTGAGCGCATCCCCGCCTTTTTTACCCTGTCACCCACCATGCAGAACTATGTGGATGCCTTTACCACGGTGCCTCTGGGACGCTATCTGTTAAACACGCTGATTTTCACGGTGATTACCACAGGCATTATGCTGGTGGTCATCACCCTGGCGGCTTTTGCCTTTGCCCGCCTGGAATTCCGGAGCAAGAATCTGGTTTTTACCCTGTTTTTATCCTTGATGATGATTCCCAATGAATTGGTGGTCATCACCAATTTTGCCACCATCACCAATCTGGGACTGCGGAACACCTTCGTGGGACTGATTCTCCCCTCTGTCACCAGTGTGTTCTATATTTATCTGCTGAAGGAAAATTTCGCCCAGATTCCCAACGAGCTGTACTATGCCGCCAAGGTGGACGGTACCTCGGATTTACGATATCTGCGCCGGGTGATGATTCCCATCTGTAAACCCACCCTCATCACCATTGTGATTTTAAAGGTGATTGAGTGCTGGAACTCCTATGTATGGCCCCGGCTGATTACCGATGATGCCAACTATTACCTGGTGTCCAACGGCATCCAGGAAATCCGGGAGAACGGTTTCGGTCGGGAAAATATTCCGGCTATGATGGCTGCCGTTGTGGTGATTTCCCTGCCGTTAATGATTCTCTTTTTGATCTTCCGCAAGAAAATTATGGCGGGTGTTGCAAGAGGAGGTACAAAAGGATGAGAAAACTGTTCAGAAAAGGGCTGGTGCTCTCCCTGGTGCTTGCAGGGATGCTGATGCTCTCCGGCTGTCACGGCTCCCGTGGACTGGAGGCTTTCGCTATTCCGGAGGAATTTGATACCTCCCGGAATTATGAGATTACCTTCTGGGCCAAAAATGACACCAATAAGACCCAGACTGCGATTTACAAAAAAGCGATTGAGGATTTCCAGACGCTGTATCCCAACATTACGGTAAACCTCCGGCTTTACACCGATTACGGCAAAATTTACAACGATGTGATTACCAATATTTCCACGGAAACCACACCTAATGTGTGCATTACCTATCCTGACCACATCGCCACCTACATGACCGGCAGCAATGTGGTGGTTCCGTTGGATGACCTGTTTACCGACAGCCGGTACGGGCTGGGCGGTTCCCAGGTGCGGTTTGATTCCCCCACCAAGGACGAAATCATTCCCCAGTTTTTACAGGAGTGTTCCTTCCAGAATCATTACTATGCTATTCCTTACATGCGTTCCACCGAGGCATGTTATGTAAACAAGACTTATGTGGAAAAGCTAGGCTTTACTCTGCCCCAATGCCTTACCTGGGACTTCGTCTGGGAGGTTTCTGAGGCGGCAATGGCGCAGGATGCGGAGGGCAATTATCTGGTGAACGGTCAGAAGGTAATGATTCCCTTTATCTACAAGTCCACCGACAACATGATGATTCAGATGCTGCGTCAGCAAAACGCAGGCTACTCCAATAACGAGGGGGATATCCTGCTGTTTAATGACACCACGAAGGATATCCTCTATACCGTGGCAGAGCATGCAAAAACCGGAGCCTTTTCCACCTTTAAGATTTCCAGCTATCCGGCAAACTTTTTAAATGCCGGTCAGTGTATCTTCGCCATTGATTCCACCGCAGGTGCCACCTGGATGGGCACCAACGCTCCTTTAAGCGACATCAGTGCAGATGCCCTGGTGGATTTCGATACAGAAGTCATGATGCTTCCCCAGTTTGACCCCATGCACCCGGAAATGATTTCCCAGGGGCCTTCCGTCTGTGTCTTTAACAAGCAGGATTCCCAGGAAGTACTGGCATCCTGGCTCTTTGCCCAGTATCTGCTCACCAACGATGTCCAGATTGCCTATGCGGAGACGGAGGGCTATGTGCCTGTCACTTCCAAAGCCCAGCAGGACGCTGCTTACCTGGATTATCTGGCACACTGCGGCATTGATGACGATACCCATTACCGGGTGAAAATCCAGGCATCGGAGCTGCTGTTATACAACGCGGAAAACACCTTTGTCACCCCCGTATTCAACGGCTCTGCCTCCCTCCGGGATGCCTCCGGTCAGTTGATTGAAAATGTGGTGAAATCCGTGCGGCGGAAAGAAACCATTGACGAGTCCTACATGGACAAGCTGTTTTCCGATGTAACCTCCCTGTACCGTCTCGACCAGAAACGGCAGACAGGCATGGAAAAGGCAGACTTAGGACCTCTGCCAAAGGCGGCGGTTATCCTGCTTTCTGTGCTGGGAATCACCTGGATTGGCATTATCCTTTACGTTACCCGTAAGTTTTGGACAAAATTGCTCGTGTTTAGGCACAATAACCATTGATTTCCCCGCTAAATACGGTATAATGGCATTGTTTCTAAATAAAATACTCATGAGAATGAAAAGAGGAGAAATTATGAGAAAGTCACTGATTGTAACTCTGGCTCTTTCCCTGACCCTGGCTCTCGCCGGATGTGGAAAAGCTGCAAACGATGGCGCAGATGTCAAAGGCGAAGGCGTTATGACCTATGCAGACTATGTTGCTGCTGATGTGGACAGCGAGGTTGTGGTAGAAACCTACATCCAGGATAAGCAGGGCTGGTGGGAAAACGAAGGTGTCGGCGTAGCAACCTTCTACACCCAGGACAAAGACGGCGCTTACTTCCTTTACAACATGCCTTGTTCCAAAGAGGACTATGACAAGCTGACCGAGGGAACCAAAATCAAGGTTACCGGTTATAAATCCGAATGGGCTGGCGAAGTTGAAATTATCGACGCAACCTACGAAATCGAGGATGGCAGCTATGTGGCAGAGGCTGCTGACATGACCTCCTTACTTGGTACCGACGACTTAATCAAGCATCAGAACGAGCGTGTAGCTTTCAAGGGTATGACCGTAGAGGCTGCCAACGACAACGGCGATGCTTTCATGTACAACTGGGATGGCTCCGGTTCTGAAGGTGATGACCTGTACTTCAACGTTTCCTACAACGGTGAGACTTATACCTTCACTGTAGAGTCTTATCTGTGCGGTCCTGACACCGATGTTTACCAGGCTGTAAAGGCTTTGGAAGTTGGTCAGACTGTAGATATGGAAGGTTTCCTGTACTGGTACGAGGGCGTAAATCCCCACATCACCAGCGTTACTGTGAAATAATTTTGGATAGCAAAAAGAGGTATGGCCTGGATGCCATACCTCTTTTTTTATTCTTCTATTCCTGTGGAAAAATCTGGTTTTTCCGTTTGTCCAGTGCAAACAGCAGGGTCATTCCCAACAGACCGCAGGAAATAATTTCTCCGATTCCAACGGTAATGGCAAAATAAATCAAACTGCCTTCCAGTTTGTATACATAGGAAAGCACCAGGGGCACAACGATGATGTTTGCCACGATGGGAGGCAGGGGCGCCAGCCATTTATGCTTGCGGAGTGCCCAGGTGCCCAGTGCTCCCACTAAGGTTGCCAGGGAACCAAACACCACATCCCAGGGTGCGCAGCCGGTGATCATGTTGCTGAGGAGGCATCCCACAAATAAACCGGGAACCGCTGCCGGAGTAAAAAAGGGCAGGACAGTCAAAGCCTCCGAAAACCGCACCTGGATGGCGTAATTTGCCAATCCCAGGGCATTTGCCAGCATGGTCAGTACCACATACAATGCTGCAATCACCGCAGCCTGTACCAGTTTGATTGTTTTCTGATTTCTCATATTTCGTTTTCTCCTTTAGTTTTGTTTTATGTGAGGAAGGTCTCGAACTCACAATTTTGCTTTTCAGCCTATGTACTATAACATGGTTTTTTCGGAAACGCAAGGGCGAAACCCTTTGGTTCCGCCCATATCCTTAGTTCTTTATGTCAAATGTTTATGAGAACTTCTCTACAATACCACTGATGGCATTTGCGTTTTCTTTATTTTTTTTGACAATTATCGTCATTGCCTCTGTCGTTTCTTCGGTTTGTCTTACCTTGTCCATAATATCCTGGCTTTTCACATTCTGTTCATCCGGGACATTAGAGACATCCTGTATCTGTGTCTGAATATTATCCACGACTTCCACAAATGTTTCTGAGGATTCTGCCATATCAGAAATAATCTGTTTCATATCGTTGATGGATTCATAATAATCCTGAGTTGCTTTTGCGAAGTCTCCAAATTGCGTCTGCACATCGTTTTGCAGGAGCTGAATTACCTGGTCAAAGCAAGTCTGTACCTTGGCAATATTATCCTTTGTTTCATTACAAATTGCCTGAATCTGTGTTGCTGTCTGGGAAGAACTTGTCGCCAGATTCCCGATTTCTCCCGCTACTACAGCAAAACCTTTTCCTGCCTCTCCTGCTCTGGCCGCCTCAATGGACGCATTTAACGATAAGAGATTGGTTTGACTGGTAATATCAAGGATTTGAGCTGCCATCTCATCAATCTTCATTAACGACTGCAAATCCTCCATTGCTTTTTCTATTGCCTGCTGGTTCTCTGCAATATGGACACTGGTATCCTTCAAGGTAGTGTTTGCCAGATTTTGCATCTGCTCTACTTTGTCCATCAACTGGCTGCTATGGATGTTTCCTTCTTTGATTTTCTGTTCCACATCTGCCACTACTCTGCTGATTTCGTCTATATCTTTATCTACCCGCTCAACCGTGTGGTTAATTTTCTCAGCATGATTAGCAAATGCCTCTGTCGCCTTTGAATTCTCAGTTACACAGGAAATTAACACATCAGACGACCCTTGCATGGCAACTGCAGAATCATTTAAGGACGAAGAACATTCGGACAGAGTAGTCACGATTTCGCTGAGTGCATCATATAAGGAATTAAGTGCAGTAGCAATTTTTCCTATCTCACTTTCCCTGCCAAGAAAAGGTGTCAGTTTCTTATTTTTCTCCAGTTTCAGCGTGCTGAGCTGCATAATAGATTCTTCTACATAGCGTAAGGGTTTTAAACTGGTAAATACCATGACAAACGCCAATATACTGATTACCAAAACAAAGACAACACAGATTTCGCCCAGCACCAGCATGTTCTTTTGTACAGAACTGTAGATATTTGTCTCGCTGTCATAGGAGATAACTGCCCAGCCATGCTTATCTATATACTGATAATCCGCAATCAATGTATTACTTTGTCCCTTATAGGTAAGTTCTCCAGAGGTCTGACCCGCATTAATCTGTTCCACGATTTCTAACAGCATCTCATCCTCAATCTGATTTGCAATCAGACTCTGGTCATCAGCAAAAATATACATTCCTGTCTCCACATTGATCATGTAGAATCCACTGGTATCATCCTGTTCTTTCAAACTATTTAAGGTTGTCGCCAAATCCTCCACAAAGGGGCCACCGCCTACATAACCAAGAATCGTTGTTCCATCAGTATCAAACACGGGACAATACATGGACAAAATCAGTTCGCCAGATGCCGGGGATACAATAATTCCCGCATCATATAATCCGTTTCTTGTGGTCATGGCATCCTGCAAAGCCTTCAGTGAATCGCCTTCCCGGAGGGTAATGCCTACAACCTGAGGATTTGAGTGTACAATACAGTGTGTATTCCACTCACCCACATAAATTCCTTCCCAGTTATCCAATCCCTTATAATAGTTTTCCGTATAGGATTGTGCTGCCTCTAATTTACTCTGATTCTTTGCATCCTTTAGCACTTCACGGATTTCCGGCGTCCTGCTATATGCCTCCAAGAGATTTTCCTGTCTAATCACGTATTCTTCTATCAGTTCTGTCTGTGCTGATAACATGTTTTCCATGTTATTGCGCTCCGATTCCCTCATCAGGGATGTCAGCGTTGAAAATGCAGTTATGTACAACAGCCCCATACATACAATGAGAATTAAAGTAATTCCCAAGGTAATCTTTTTACTTAATTTCCAGTTTTTCATCTAGTATCCTCGCTTTCCCCGGATAAGAAATCTTATTATTTTCCAAATAGCCAGTCTATTTGTATTAGATCATACTCTCCCGCTCCTTAAAGGTCAATATGAAACCATACTCTGTATGGAAAACTTTTCTCCACTATGTTAAAATACTGAATGGACAAAATCCAAGTGCTTAAAAGAGGAGCGCATTACCCATGAATACCGTAGAAAACTATTCCATGCGTTATCTGGAAAAACGAGATATTGACCAGTACAATGCCCTGTTACGTTATACCTTTCAGGTGACGGAGGAGGAGCTTATCGCCACCGGCTGGAAAAATGAGGAAATCAAGCAGTCCAAGTTCCCGGTACTGGAGCGTGCCGATGTTCTGGGCTGTTTTGACGGAGATAATCTGATCTCCCAATTTGCAGTCTATCCACTGAAAATGAATATATACGGCGAGGTTTTTCCCGTGGGGTTTGTCACCAGCGTCTGCACCTACCCGGAGTACACCGGCCACGGCATCATGAAAAAGCTGATGGTGCAAAGCCTTTCCCACATGAAGAAACAGGAAAAATCCTTCGCCCTTCTCTATCCCTATTCCATCCCTCTGTATCATCATCTGGGATGGGAGATTATTTCCAACAAAATTTCTTTTATTATCAAGGATTCCCAGATTCCCACCAGTGTCCGGGCTCCCGGCTATGTCCGTAGAGTGGACTGGGACAACAGTGATTTCCATGAGTTACATTCCCATTTTGCCTCCATTACCCACGGCTGCCTGTTCCGCAACTCCCTCGCCTGGGAGGAGTACTGGCGCTGGGACGAGGACGACACCAACGTGGCGGTCTACTACAACACCAACGACAAGCCCTGCGGTTTCATGGTGTATCTCATCAAAAATGACATCATGCACATCAAGGAAATGATTTACCTGAACCGCGAGGCAAAAAAAGGACTCTGGGAATACATCCACGCCCACGATTCCATGATTGATGAGGTACACGGAAACACCTATTTCAGCGAACCCATCGCCTTTGAGATGGACGATGGGGATATCAAGGAATCCATCTGTCCCTACGCCATGGGGCGTATCATTGATGTGGAGGGTTTTTTGAAGGACTATCCCTGTGACCCGGACGGCGGCATCCTGCTCATCGAGCTGGACATCTCCGACAAGCTGCTTTCCTGGAATAACCGGAATTTTCAGGTATGCTTTGAGGATGGACACTGCCATCTCACAGACAAGCCTACAGAATATAAATTAAAAATGGACATCGCTACCCTCACCACTCTGCTGTTGGGTTATAAAACTGCCGAACGTCTCTATGAGCTGGAGCGGATTTCCGGCAGAAAAGAAGCGGTTGACCGGCTGGATGATGTACTTTTTCATAAAATTCCGTATATTTCTGACTATATTTAAGCAAACCGCACAAAGATAACTTTTTTAAAAAATGCATATTGACTTTCCTTTTCTGCGGTGCTAAAGTTGCAGACAACAAAGATAAATGCATCGAACAGAACACGATTTTTCGAGACTGTATTTCAGAGAGCCGCCGGGTGGTGTGAGGCGGTATGCACATCGGAAAACCATCCTCTGCGAGCAGTACACTGAATTCCTTTGGGACAGTAAGTGCTACCGGTTTTCCACCGTTAACAGGAAGCTTATTTCTGTGGGGTAACCTGCAAAGATAGGACTGAGAGGTCGTTTTACGGCAAATAAAGTGGTAACGCGGAAGCTAAAGCCTTCGTCTTTATGACATGGATACATGTGTAAGGACGAAGGTTTTTTTATTTTCTGCAGGTGTATGCATTCTTTGCTAAGATTTAGAAAGGAGCATGTCGTTTACCTTATAAACGGCAGGAAAAGAAATGAATGGTTTAGTTATTGTGTTGATTGGTATTGTTGCTCTCGGCGCCGGCTATGTCTTTTATGGACGCTGGCTTGCCAAAACCTGGGGAATTGACCCGGATGCAAAAACTCCGGCTTACACCCATGAAGACGGAGAGGACTATGTTCCCTCTTCCAAATTCACGGTATTTGCCCACCAGTTTTCCTCCATCGCAGGTGCAGGCCCTGTCACCGGCCCCATCCTTGCCTCTGTATTCGGCTGGGTACCCGTACTGCTGTGGCTGATTATCGGCGGTCTGTTCTTCGGTGCCGTCCAGGATTTCGGCGCCCTGTATGCCTCCGTGAAGAACGAAGGAAAGTCCATGGGCATGATTATTGAAAAGTACATCGGCAAAACCGGACGAAAACTCTTTATGCTGTTCTGCTGGCTGTTTACCCTGCTTGTCATCGCCGCCTTTACCGACATGGTTGCCGGAACTTTCATGGCAAAAGGCGTGGAGGGCATGAGCGAAGAAACCAGTTATGCCAACGCTGCTGCCGCCTCCATCTCCATGCTGTTCATCGTAGTTGCCGTCGTTTTCGGTCTGATCCAGAAACATGTGGGCAAAATGCAGGAGGCTGTCCGTGCCGTCATCGCCATCGCTCTTCTGGTCGGCATGTTTGCCGTCGGTATGCATCTTCCTATTTTTGCCACCAAAACTGCCTGGATCTACATCGTGATGGCTTACCTTTTCCTGGCATCGGTTATGCCCATGTGGCTTCTCATGCAGCCCCGTGATTATATGACCACCTTCATGCTCCTTGGCATGATTATCGGTGCTGTCGTAGGTGTGGTTGTAGCGCATCCCACCATGCAGCTGAATGCTTTTAACGGTTTCAACGTAAATGGAAGTTCCCTGTTCCCCACCCTGTTTGTCACCATTGCATGCGGTGCGGTTTCCGGGTTCCACAGCCTGGTTTCCTCTGGTACTTCCTCCAAAACCATCAGCAATGAAAAAGATATGCCCATGGTTGGTTACGGTGCCATGGTGGTGGAATCCCTGTTAGGTATCGTGGCTCTGGTGGTTGTAGGTGCTGTGGCTGTCAACGGAACCAAACCGGATGGCACGCCTTTCGCCATCTTCTCCAGCGGTGTTGCGGGATTTCTGGAAAAAATGGGTCTGCCCGTCCAGGTGGCTACCGTCTTTATGACCATGTGTGTCTCCGCTCTGGCACTCACTTCCCTGGACTCCGTAGCCCGGATCGGTCGTATGTCCTTCCAGGAACTGTTCTACGGTGACACTACTGACCCGAAACAGATGCCCCTGTGGCAGCGGGTACTGACCAATAAATATTTCGCCACGGTGATTACCCTGTTTTTCGGCTATCTGCTGACCCTGGGCGGTTACACCAATGTATGGCCGCTCTTTGGTTCCGCGAACCAGCTGCTTGCCGCTCTGGTTCTCATCGCCCTGGCAGTTTTTTTGAAAACCACGGGAAGAACCGGCTGGACACTGTACATCCCCATGTTTGTCATGCTGGCAGTTACCTTTACCGCTCTGATTCAGAAAACCATCAGCCTGGTTTCCAACATGGTAAGCGGTCAGGCAACCTTCCTGGTGGATGGCTTACAGTTCATCATTGCCATCCTGTTGATGGTCTTAGGTGTGTTGGTTGCCTTCAGCTGCCTGAAAAAGCTGTTTGTAAAAAAGGCAGAAGCCTAGGTAACTTGCATAATCCCGGTATTGATGCTACTCTATAGATAACTTTTTATTACATAAATACTCAGCTGCATGCCGGCCGGTATCCCAGGCTTGGCATGCAGCTTTGTTGTATTCTTTTACTCGCCGGCAACCACGACATGACCATCAACGAGGCTCTCTCCTATATCAACCGGGCAAATAATCAGCCGGATCGCTATGCCCATATTGTGGATATGGACTCTTTCGATGCCTATTCCACCCACGAGACCCGGGAATCCAGCGAAGTACACTGCTATCTGGCTTTCAGCCACGAAAGCAATGAAACCGACAAAATTTTCATGGAAAATATGCGGCAGATGTTTTCCACCGGAGATAAATTCAATATTCTGGGTAGATACCGTGCCGATGACACCCAGCTCAATGTAATCAGTGTGGGAACCCGGGTTGCTTTGATGTCAGATAAAGGGGTGAAAAAGGATTATCTCCTGCTCCGGATCATTCCTGTGGAGAGTATCCGTAATATCTGGATTTTCCCTGTAGAATACAAATCTGCGGAAGTGGGGATCATCACCCGAAGCGGTGCTTATGTCATTCAGTCTACTTCCATGAAATCACTTTCCTTTGTGGAATTCATCCGCAGTTACAACTTTATTGACGATTACGGTAAAGTAGAAGCCCTGATGGATCAGCTTTCCAACGCAGTAAAATACACTCCCCAGGGTGGAAGTATCCGGCTGACTGTAAACGGAAGCCTTTTGCCGGATGGCAAAGTCCGTCTGGTCTATCGTGTAGCTGATACGGGTTTAGGCATGTCCGAAGAATTTCAGGCAGAAATGTACAACATGTTTGCCCGTGAAACGGACAGCCGGATTAACAACACCCAGGGAACCGGTCTGGCCCTGCCTATTGTGAAACAGCTGGTAGATCTTATGAGAGGTACCATCACCTGCGACAGTGCTCTTGGAAAAGGCACAACTTTTACCGTCACTCTGGATCTGGAGAAATCCAGTGCTGAAGAGTGCCAGCATCTCTGCCCCACAGATTGCACAGCTCACTTTAGTCCCAAAATAGTACCACAAGGCAAAAAACAAGCTCGCAAATGCCCATTTTACTAGGCTTTGCGAGCTTTTGAAAATTATTCGAACTCGCTCCTGTCAGAAGTTTTCTAAACAGATTTGCTTATGGGATTTAGCTCAGAGTATTGGTATTCTTTTCATTATTCAGATAGTGAAGGCTATCTGATTTTTTGTTGCCATGATGTTGCCAGCAGTGTAGCTGCTAAACTCTATGCAAGAATCATTATACCATAGCTCATCAAATTTATTACTACGCTAATCTTGAATACTTTCTACTATCCACTTCAAGTATCTATCGATTGCTTGTTTTGCTGTTTTGTCCATTCATTAGCCTCTTGCACATGTTTGGGATCTTTATAATACTCACGAATTGAAGGCAATAAAATTCTAGCAAAGCTCTCAATCTGCCATTCTGAGAGTTCAAAATTCTCCAAGTTATATTCTTCAGTATACGTTGTCTCAAAGTTCTCGTCAAAATGTACGACTATCATCGGCACTTTTGCTGCTTTAAGCTTTTCTTCAAGTTCCATATTTCTCCCTCCAAGCTAAAAAAGATATAAATATCTGGCTTTTTAGTTGTCCGGTATGAACTTTCGCATACTTAAAATAAATGTGGTTTAGCATGAGACCAAAGAAGCAATGAAATTTCGCAATACTTTATGTTGACGGCTACGATATCCGGCTTCAAATGATATATAGGCTTACTCGCTCATATAATCCAGCATTTGCTGATTCAGTGTTTCCTTTACTACTCGCCACTCCGGTAAGAAAATATCCATATACTTCTGGAATTGCTCGTTGTGATTTCGCTCCAGCAGGTGTACCAATTCATGGGTCACAACATAAGCGAGACACTCTGGAGTTTTCTTTGCAAGCTGGAGGTTAATCCAAATTCTTTTCCGGTCTATATTGCAGGTTCCCCACTTGGTACGCATGTTTTTGACCTTCCACTCATATGCATGGACACCTACAACCTGTTCACATTTTTGAACTACTTCCGGCAACCTGCTTTTTAGTTGCTCGCGATACCAATCATTCAAAACACGCTCGCGCTGTTCCGGCGTACTTTCTGGTCGGACTTGTAAATTCAAACGCCCTCCTGTAAGGGATACCTCATTTCTAACATTTGAGTATTGCACATCCAGGCGATAACGCCGCCCCCAGACATAGTAACTCTCTCCGGTCACATACTGTCGCTTTGTTTGTCGTGCCTGTGCTACGAAGTTCGCACGCTGCTTTTTGATCCAAGAAATTCTGGATACCGCAAACATTCGGATCGCGTCATCCCCAGCAGAGTGCGGTGCAGTAATTTGGACTTTCCCATCGGGTGGCAGAACGCGAATGTACATATTTTTGATGTTCTTTTTTGTAACGACAATACTCACGTTGCCGATTTGCAGTTCATCCACTAAAATTCACTCTGCTCCTTTACCAATGCAAGCAACTGATCGGCTTCCTGGTCATCTTTTACGACAGCACGAATAGCACGCCAGATTTTACGCTCTTTGATTTTGCTTCCCCGGAAATTGTCCTGTTTGCTGGACATGACAGCGTTATATATCTGATTGGCCACAACCGTATCCCCGTTAAAATGGTCATAAAAGGCTCGCTTGGCGGCACTCTCCCGGATTTCCGGAGGATATTCTGTGCCACTTTCCGGCTTATGTACCTTCCTTGCCAGTTCCACAATCTGACGCAGATACTCCTCGTAGTTGATTACGTCATTTTTTCGTTTTTCAATCAACTCACGAAGGAGCGCAGACATCTTCTCGTAGTATTTGGGGTTACTTTGGGTTCTTTCAACAATTTCCTTGCCAATATTGTTTTCAATAGTCTCTGCAACTGCTTCCTGCTCTTTGGGTGTAGAGGCAGGCATATCCTTTAGCGCGCAAATCCCATTGTCTACTAGCAGCTCGACCAGTGTTGCTCCTCCAAAGGAGGTTAACACACGACTGGGATCAGCTGACAAATAGGTATCGATTAAATGGCGCATGTCCGGATCATATTTCTTCAAATCCACATAGTCACCGCTGGCCAGACGCACATCGTCACGCACCTTAATGTAGTAGGTAACTTCTCTCTCCAGCGCCTTAATCTGTTCCACAGTATAGTGGTACTTTTCCGGCAATTCACCCGATACTTCACCAAAAGCGCGAAGAGCTGTCGCTGACAGATTGTAAAGCTGTTCCCGCTTGGGCATATTCTCTTCCAATTCATCCAAGTCAAAGGCTTCGGTGTTGGCACCGCAGAAATAATGGTAGTAGTCTACCATATCTTTAGGCGGTGCCACAGGCTCGCACAGTGCGCGCAGAGCTTCCAGCGAATCCTCCAGCTGTTCCTTGGCCTTGTCCAAACGGTCTGTCAGCAGGCCGGAGACATCTTCCTTATCGTAGCAGTCAAATGCTTCGGAGGTATAGTCTGCAACCGCATTTTCCAAGGATCGAAACAGGTCTTTGTAGTCAATAATATACCCAAATTCCTTATCTTCATCATCCAAACGATTGACGCGGCAGATTGCCTGGAACAAGCCATGATCTCGCATAGACTTATCAATATACAGATAAGTGGCATGCGGAGCATCAAAGCCTGTCAGCAGCTTGTCCACCACGATCAACAGTTTCATCTGTTCCGGCTGCTTGATAAACTTTTCCTTGACCTCTTTTTCGAATGCCTTCGGGTCTTTTCCACCCAGCATTTTCATATAGATCTCGTACTGCTCCACAGCCTCAGTCTCGCCATCATCCCCTACCGTTTCGGTGCGAATATCGCCCACCGTCGGCTCGTAAGAAGTCACGATGGCGCACTTCCCCTTCAGCTCGGTCTCCTGGAACAATTCATAGAATTTGCACGCCTGATAGATACTGCCAGCCACTAGCATGGCATTGCCTCGGCCATCGTGCAGACGCGGCTTTGTCTCCATATCAAAAACAATATCCGCTACGATCTGTCCCAGCCGGGCCTTGGAGCTGAACATCTTTTGCAGATTACCCCAGCGCTGCTTCAGCTTAGCCTTTGCCACATTGGTTAGACCGCGCGTTTTCGCCTCAAACCAGGCATCGATCCGATCCTGCTGGACAACATTCTGCTCCACCTCTCGGGCCTCATAACGCAGATCCAAAACCACTTTATCCCGCACCGCTTCATCAAACTTGTAGCGATGAATATAAGGGCCAAATACCTCCAGACTGGTCTCCTTATCCTTTTTCATCAACGGAGTACCGGTAAAGCCGATAAAAGTGGCCTTCGGCAAAATGGTCTCCATCGCTTTGTGGAGCTTGCCGGACTGGGTGCGGTGACATTCATCCACAAAGACATAGAAATCTCCTTTGGGAGAAAAGTTTTCCGGCAGCGAGCGTTTCAACTCCTCAATAAATCCAGTATAATCGGTCTCGCCGCTCTTGCTTCTGTTTTTCTTGCCAAACTTATGGATCAGGGAACACATCATGACAGGCGAGGTGTCGTTAATCTTCTGGATCAATTCACTTCCCCGGCGAATACGGACAATGCTCTCATTGACTCCGGCAAACACCTGCTCGATCTGCACATCCAGCTCGTCCCGGTCGGTGATAATCAGGATACGGCTGTCAGAAATATTCTCTTTGATCCACTTACTGAGCCACACCATGGTCAAGGATTTTCCAGAGCCTTGAGTGTGCCAGATGATGCCGCCTTCATGCCGCCGCACAAAATCCCGCGCTGCCATATTGCCAAAGAACTGATTAGGCCGACAGGTCTTTTTTCTTCCACTGTCAAATACGATAAAATTGTACAGCAGTTCTGCAAGCCGCTCTTTCCGGCACAGAGAAATCAGGTTTTTGTCCAGACGCAGGGGGTATTTTTCGATTTGAGCGCGTACCGCTACGGAAACCTCATCTTTGGCATTGGGATCTTCTTTCCAGGAAAGATAATACTTTTCTTGTGTGCCAGCAGTACCGTAACGCGCCCCCTCCGAATCATTGCCCGCCAGGACGAGCCCAATGGTGGCAAAGAACTGCATGATCATATCCGGGCGCTGGTTGGTCAGGTTCTGGCGGATGCCCTCTGACATGGAAACTGTGCTGCGCTTCAGCTCGATGACGGCAAAAGCGATGCCATTTATGTAAAGCACCAAATCAGGGCGTTTGTGCTTAATAGTGACTTCTTCGGCAATGTAAAAGTCATTTTCCAGCGGATGCTCCCAATCCACAAACTGGACGGTGGTTTTATGTTGGCCGACAGATTCGCTGACCTTGACCCCATAACGCAGCTTTTTATAGGTCTGCTCGTTCAGGTCGTAAAGGTTCACCGATTGATCTCCGGCAGCATTCTGCAACTCCTTCAAGGCACGGCTGATAAGTACCGGCGAATAGCCCTTGCGGGTCAGAAATTTCGTCAGCAGTTCGGTTTCAATATTGGCGTTTTTCCGCTCGGTGAAATCACCCAAATAGGTATACTCAAGTTCCTGGGCAAATAGCTTTATAACACGCTTCTGCGTGGCTTTTTCTCGTTGGCCGATACTCATGGCTTTCCTCCTTCGTTTGAATATAATTCATCGAAGCAAGCTGCATGTCGCGAAAAATCCAACTCAGCAATATTTTGAACAATTGCTTGGTTCCAATACTGGTATCTTGGATTAAAAAATAGGTTCTTGCGCATTTCCTTTGGGTATTGGGGATCAAACATATCCATCACACAAAAGGTTAATGCCCAACTTTGGATTGGAACAGTAAACTTTATGTTTCGCGTTCCTATTTTTTTCAAGAATCGTGCGGACTGCGTTAATATCCATTCATTTTCAGGTGACCACTCCGTTTTTGTATCCCAGCATCGTACGATGGTATTTATTATTTTACAAAAGATGCTTGCGACATTGTCTGCCAGTTGAATCAGTTCCTCTGCTTGACTATCTGCAAACTTAACAGCCACATCGAAATGTTTAAGTTCTTGTTTTAACATTTCATCGATACCTGAAATATTATCATGAACAATATCAATTTTTCTGGTATCACAGTTGCGCTCAATTTCAATTACTTCCAACAACTCTGAGAGAGCATTAAGATTAATAAGATTAGCAAATTTCCGATTTGAATAACTTCCAAACTTTAGAAAGTCATTTACAAACGTTTCTTCAATTCCTCTGTTCTGAATCTCTGAAACAGCCCAAACTAATCCATTTCCAGACGTTGGAATATGTTGATATGAATAGTTCTTTAAGTATTCAAACAGTTCGTGCACACTTGTCTCTGTAGCTCGCTTTGTTAGTTTGCAGAATGTAGCAAATAGCTCATCTTTTTCTTGCGAAAGGTCACTCACCAACGAGTAATATTCTACCGGGAACTGTTCTCTTGCTTGTTCTCCCAAAATGGCAAATAGCAAAAGCGATGCCAGGTAGAATTTTTTATCATACAAACATATCGAAAAATGGATATCATCTAAAATATTGTCCAAGAAGTATTCTAGAGCATTGTTATTTTCTTTTGTAAACAGGGAGTTTCCTTTCAACTCTTTCTCAGATGCAAATTGACTCTTAAATGCTGTATATTTCTGACGAAGCAGCTGTTCACTTTGCATATCATGAGTAACAACAGCTGCCAAACAAAAATGGCGCTGTGTTCCATAATTTAGTTTTTTATTCTTATCAGTTATGCCACCAGTGTTTCCTGCTTCATCTAGAAATAGACGCATTAAACATGTCACCTCCCGTGGATATTAGCTTTCAAATAGATCTTCACACTTTTTAATTGCTCGCTGAATATCCGAATCTCGGAAATAGGTCTTTTTCAGTTTATCTCTCCATTCCTTATTAGAACGAATCAAATCTTTAATCGAGGCTACGGAAATTTCCTTATCTTCCCGCCGCAAGTCGCAGATTGCCATATCTACCGTTGCCAAAAGCTCCAGCTCATTGACACTTGTGTACTGGAACTGCGACACCAGCCAATCCACATCTCCCTGCTTTCCCCAGTCTTGCAAATAGGTCAACGCCTGTTGCATTTGCACACCTTTTTCGAAACGGCTGCCCTTTTCGTTCCTTTTGACCTGGATATACTTGTTTTTCTGAGCAATCGGCTCGCCGCCTTTATAGCGGACTTCATCAGCGTAGGGACCGGCCGCTTTTTTATGAAAGGCAGAAATATCTGCTTGCTCCTTGCGGCGAACCAGATAGAGCAGTTTCTGAACTTTTTTGCGCCCCAGAGGATACTTCTCGGAATAAAAAGCGTTCACAATTCCCGCAATCATGACGGCATCATCAAAATGCTGATTGTGTGCTGGTTTGGGCTGCTTTTCCTGAATCGCTTTTGGTTTCGACCGCTCTTTTCCATCTGTATCCACCAGACGAATCCGTCCGCTGAGCAACTCCTGCATCATGCCCTGCCTGATCTGCTGATACTTTGACAATTTCTTTTCCAACTGCTCAATTTCACTGTCCATATCAGAAAGAACTTGGGCAATGGCTTGTTGTTCATTAGCCAAAGGTAGATAAATATCAAATTTTGAAAATTTTGATATCCAATGTCGCTGGTGATCAGCCACAGAAAATGCTATCATTTGCATTAATTCATATATCACTTTTAGATTATCTGTTACTCTTTTCAAGGAAAGCATTTTTACAGCTGAAGATTTCACTTTAAATTGAAAATCTATATATTTGCTAACCGTTAAAAAGTCATCAAATAAAATAACCGGTAATTTATGGTACACACCATCTTTTTCCTGCGTGTAGCCTAAAACAGCTGTTTTTCCCGCAGTCAATACCGGTATACCTGTTTTTGTATACTCAGTAGATTTCACAATATAATCTGTAGGTTGCTCATAATTCAACACATCGCCTAAAGATATTTTCTCCCATTCTCCAGAAAACCCGGGCAGGCGTTTTTTGCCGGTGAGCAGTTGCTGCATGGCGCCCTGCTTGATGGCTTTCTTTTTCTCAATCAACTTTTGCAGAGAGGAAATCAGGCTATCTACATCGGAAAGGGCTTCGGCAATGGAGGTTTGCTCACGAAAAGAAGGATACAAAATTTCTAACCCAAGTAGTTGCTCTTTGCTGATGTTTTTCATACTATTGCTCGTTCCAGTAGCACAGTTCTGAATTAACGAGCGATATTTTTTAGAGCTGAGAAGATAGTTCAACCACTTGGCACTGACATCAACATCTTTCTTAAAATTGGTCTGCCAGATTCGATCTGGTAAATAAATTCGAGGATCATCACATGGCACATAGGCACATTCTCCAACCAATTCAGGGGTATTCATACGGCTAATCAAAATAGTTTCTTGCCGCAAGCTGCACTTCAATCGTGCTACTTCTCGGGGAAGAACAGGCTTTTTCTCAGAAAGATTCAATTTTCCTTTTGAAATTGCAGAAGTTTTTAATATAAAAAAGTTGCCTGAAGCATCATCCTCGCCAGAATTAACGCTAACTCCTGCTACAAGTGAATCAATCACATCATTTAAATGGCCTAAAATCCAATGCTTTTTCACCATACAAACCCCATCCTTTCCAGATGAGATTTGACCTTGGCCTCAAACTGGTTTACTTCATCCTCACATTCCTTCAGGGTATACTCATACCGTTCTACCAGCTGGGTCACACGGGCAGAAAGATGATGGGACACCGCCTCGTGAATGGCATCAATTCCGCTGTAAATGGTGGCAAACCACTTTTCCTCCACCAGCAAATGACGAATCTCCTCCAGCGTCAGCTGGGGGTATTTTTTCTCCAGTTTGGTGTCCAGGTCTGCCTCGGCCTGCTTAATTGCCTTTTTGTAATTGCTTTCGGCATCCAACAGGGACATATACTCTTTCAATGCGGCCAATTCTTCCTTGGCAGCGGGATCTTTCTTGATTACCTTGATCCGGCCGCTGATAGTGGCCTTCTTCAGATCATCCAGCTGAGCAAACAGTCCGTCCTCACCGCCATTTTCTTCGGCCAGTTCTTCCAGCTTGGCAGACACCTCATCCAGTTGGCCCTGAAGGGTATCCAGCGCCTTGACATCCACCTCAAAAAAGTGTGCAGCAATCAAAGCCTTGGGGAGCAGCTTACCCTCAAAGCCCTTGATCTTATCGGTCTTGACCTCGATGGTCTGGCCGTTTTCTTTTTTCTTCTTAGTCACATACTCATAGGCAATTTCTCGCCCGGCCTCATAGCCATCATAGCAGACCGCATACACATCGTCCTGCATGGTCTCCGCCCAGTACTCCATTAGCACTTCATAGACATCATATTTATCGAGAAGCGACACCTGAGCAAAATCATCCAGAAGCTGCTCGGAAATTTTGGCAATCAGCTCTTTGGGGTGAATATCCCGACCGAGTTGCATCAAATCGTGGGTAACGGTCTTCTTCCATCGGGTATAGGCATCGTCCACCTGGTCGGCATGGCGGATAAACTCCGGGTGAGAGGTAATCGTGGAAACCGCTTCGTCCTTGCCCACCGCCGGACGCAGATACCCCGGACGCAGTGGCTGGAACAGGATTTCCTTCAAAGATGGATATACCGCCCAATATTCCGCCATGCTGTCCACATCGATTTCCGGAATGCCGCTGTTCAGGTGAGCATTGATGTCCTGTAAATCTTCCGGCTCGCTGCTATCAATATAGCGCGGGATATTCAGGTTGTACTCGTTGGTGACTTTGATCTCCTCGTTCGGAACAAACCGGGCATACTTGGGGTCCGATTCATCCATTGTAAGGAATGTAGTTACGATCTTATGAATGTCCTGTTCCCGCAGACGGTTTTTGTTGCCGTCCTTCACATAGCCTTTGCTGGCATCAATCATAAAAATGCCGGTACGATCAGCAGTATCCTCTTTGTCCAGCACCAGAATACAGGCAGGAATTCCTGTGCCATAGAACAAGTTAGCAGGCAGACCAATAATACCTTTGATATAACCCCGGTCAATGATCTTTTTGCGGATGTCAGCCTCGGCATTGCCACGGAATAGCACGCCATGGGGCAGAATGATAGCCGCCTTGCCGGTAGATTTCAAAGATTTCAGGACATGCAGCAGCCAAGCGTAGTCGCCGTTTTTCTCCGGCGGCACGCCCAACACAGCCTCGCTGTATCGCCCATAAGAATCAGGGATCGTAATGCCATCCATCCAGGATTTGTCCGAGAAAGGCGGATTGACCACGATGTAGTTGAAGGTTTTCAGCAATTCAGGGTTGTTCTCATCTTTATACTGGGGTGCGGACAGGGTGCTTTTATTGCCGACAATGACACCAGCTCCCTTGTTGTGCAGGACCAGATTCATGCGGGCAAGGCCGGCGGTTGAATTGTCCTTTTCCTGGCCATAGATGGAGATCTCGCAGGGGGCCTCATCCGCCGCACGAATCAGCAGTGAACCGGAACCGCAGGCCGGGTCATAGACCGTCATGCTGGGATCGGTGGCTTTATCAATACCAATCACCTTTGCCATAATCCGAGAGACTTCGCCCGGCGTATAGAACTGGCCCTTGCTCTTGCCGGAATCCTGGGCAAATTTCCGCATCAAAAATTCGTATGCGTCGCCCAAAATGTCATCACCTCCAGCGCGGTTGTTGGTGAAGTCCAACTCCGGTTTCTGGAAAATTTCCACGAGACCAGAGAGCTTATCTACCGCTTCCTTGTCAGTGCCAAGTTCCTCGCTGTTGAAGTCTGCAATGTCGATAATGCCTTTCAAGTCGTTGGCTTCTGCCAGTTTGCCAATGATGATATTGATGCCTTCACCAATGTTTTTCTTATATTTCAAGGCAATAACATCGTCAAAGCTACCGCCTTCTGGCACTTCAATGTCCCAGTTATCACTGCTCTTGAAGCGGTCGGACACATACTTCACAAACAGCAGTGTCAGAATATAATCCTTATAACGGGCTGGTTCCACACCGCCCCGCAGTTTATCACACGCAGCCCATATCTGGCTGTAAATTTCGCTCTTTTTGATTGCCATCGGTACCTCTCCGTTCTCTTTTTAATTTCCTGTCAGGTTCCCATTTACTCCTCTGGCGGAACGGGGATGTACACCATTTTCAAGGGGATCATTTTGCGGTATTTGACACTGAGCTGATCGTAATATTTCAAGACCAGATCCACAAGTTCTGTGCCGTTAATGCCGCGAATAATAGGGGTGTTATCCAGGTATTTCTGCGCATTTTTGGTGTAGTTGGACAGTGTCACAAACAGGCCATAATCTCCTTCGCGCATAGCGCCTTTTAAGGACTGGATGGTAGTCTCTTTAATGTCTCCATCCTGGCTTTTGACCTGGACAACAATGCGGGGCGGCAGCTCGTCTTTATAGGCGGTAATGTCGATGCCACTATCCCCACCATGCGGAGACAGAATCGTGCGGTAGCCCATGGCCTGCAAAAGATTTGCGACAAACGGCTCCAGATCATAACCTTTCAGATTCTTGCTCAGCTCTTTCAAGATAAAGTCGCGGGTAGCCTCGATGATTTCATCCGCTGTTTGTGCCACTGTCTCATCGGTATCCGGCTCCAGAATATTGCCTTTGAAATCTTTATCCAGAGCCCTAAAATACTCATCTGCATAGTTTTTCACCTGGAAAAAGCTCAGCGCCGAGCCAACTTCATGCAGAGCGCCCTGGGAAAAGGCTGTACGCGGCAGATGTTTGAGCCACTTTACTTTCCGGCGATTAGGATACAGTGCTGCGGTAGCCTCATAGAAATAGGCACTCTCCACGACCCCAATATTGATCTTACGGTCAATTTTGGACGGGAACACCACATAGTCTCCTTCCTGTACCTCATGGACAAATCGGTACAGCATTCCAGCACTTGTGGCAATCGAACCTTTTTTAGCGTCCGGATAGGCTGCGATATATTTTTCTTTGTAGGCGTCACGGGATGTACTTATAGCCGACAAGTCACCCATCTCTTCCCAGCCGATTGCAATTAGATTCTGATTCAAAAAAAGAGGATCGTCCATCGTATGGATTCCCCAAACCGTTTTGTTTGCTGCCGCCATCACAGCCACACTCCTATCCGATCTTTCACAGCTTTTCAGCCTGTTAGAGCCTTGTATCCAGAAAGTGACCTTCAAATGTCAGACCACCTTGTCGAAAGTCTTGCTTATTTTTCTTCCGGGACAAACTCCAGAATATCATCCACACCGCACCCCATCGCGCGGCAAATCTTCTCGATGCTTTCGATAGAAACATACTCGTTGCGCTTTAGGCGGGTGATAATATTGGCACTAAAACCGGCCTTCTCTTTTAGCTGTGCATTGCTTATCTTTTTATCAATCATCAGGTGGAATAAGCGGTCATAACAAATCGCCATTTTAGTCCCTCCAAAGCAAGAAACCTTGGATTTATTTTATCACACTTTCGTGAAAAACTCAACTTCATGTCGAATCATTATGCTTTATCACTGTCGTAAAATGAATTTTTAAATTCCAGTTTTTTTACCCTCAAAAACAGAAATCTGGAATTTACTCTTGCACATAGTTTTTGTTACAATCTCATATGGTTATCTGTCTGTTGGAAAGGATTACCATATGAGCGAACATAACCAAAAACATTTAACCCTGTCCAACAGGACTTATATAGAACAGGAACTGTTTCAAAAGAGTACTTTTTCTTCCATAGGTGAAGTCTTGCATAAAGATCCTTCTACTATTTCAAAAGAAGTGAAACGTTATTCTAAAACTG
>ERZ1026844.182-NODE-182-length-51598-cov-14.712939_pt1 | contig 51598 bp, 40 predicted proteins | sample MGYA00380152_ERZ1026844 | MGnify/ENA primary metagenome ERZ1026844 (study PRJEB33269, sample SAMEA4719788) | human gut metagenome | biome: human-associated habitat; feature: organic feature; material: feces | place: Cameroon | collected 2013-10 ... | reverse complement strand
CCCCCAGCTCCCCGCCGCCCTCGCCGCCGCCCTCCAAGGCCAGCAGCTCCAGCCGATGCTCTGCGGGGCGAGGACGTAATCTCGCCGCAGCGGACTACAGCTTCCCCTGCGGGAAGGCATGGAGATGTGCACCTCAAAGGCTCCCCTCTCAGGGGAGCTGGCAGCCGCAGGCTGACTGAGAGGTTGCCGCAAATTTGATATGACCTCTCCGTCCCGGCTCCGCCGGGCCACCTCCCCTGAAAGGGGAGGCTTTGATACAAAGATACCCCGCCCGCTGCCGGGGCAGCGGGCGGGGCATTTGCTGTGATTCGCTCTGTCTTACTGTTCCATCGTCAGGAAGCGGTGGAGCATGACGGAGACCTGGGCGCGGGTGGCGTTGTTCTTGGCGGACAGGGTGGTCCGGCCGTTGGTGCTGACGCCGGTGATGATGCCGTTGCCGACCGCCCACTGCATCGCCGTGACCGCGTAGGAGCTGACTGCGCTCTGGTCGGCGAAGCCGTTCAGCGCGGAGGAGCTGGCCGCCGGGGAACCGGCGTAGCGGTACAGGATGGCCGCGATCTGCTCACGGGTGATCTTGCCGTCCGGGTCGAAGGTCGTGGCGGTCGCGCCGTTGACGATGCCCTTGCTGGACGCCCAGAGGACCGGCTCATAGTAGTACTGGTTCTGCTTGTTGTCGGTGAACTTGTTGGTGATACCGGCAACGGAGGGTTCGCCCGCCGCACGGTACAGGATCGTGACGAGCATGGCGCGGGTCATGTTCTGGCCGGGGCCGAAGACGTTGGGGTTCTTCGTGCTGATGCCGTTGACAAGGCCGTTGCCGTACATGAAGTCGACGGAGTTGGCCGCCCACTTGAACGAGCCGGAGACATCGGTGAACTTGCTCGACGCCGTCTGCTGCACGACCTTGAAGGTCAGCGTGCCCTTGTCGCTGCCGTTGATGGTGTAGTTGACCTCGACGGTCTTGCTGTCGGCCAGCGGGAGGACATAGAGGTTGTCGATGGAGTTCGAGCCGGAGAAGGAGAATCTCGTCGAGCCGAGGTCCTTGGCTGCGAGCGCGGTGCAGCTGTTGATCTTGCTGTACTGCGTGTAGAGCTTGCCGCCGGTGACACGGGTGATGGTGATATACGCGCTGGAGGCATTGGACTCGGGCGCGAGCTCGTCCGCGATCGCCATGGACTTGAAGGTCGCGCCGGTGGAGTACACCGAGTGCGTATCGTTGACGTAGATGACCAGATTGCCGTTGGCCTCGCCGTTCGAGCCGTAAGCGGTGAACGGGATGACGACGGAATACTTCGCCGTGCTGGAGCCAGCGATGAACGTGACGTTCTTCAGGAGCGTCGTGCCCGTGGACACGTAGTAGCTCTCGCTGCCGACCTTGCCGGAGCTCGTGGAGCTGCCCTTATACAGCGCGCCGCGCGAATCGCTCGCCGTGCCGAACCTGACGTAGCTCAGGCCGGAACCATAGACAGACTGGAAGTCGCTGACCTGCATGGTCTGGGACTCATTCGCAGAGATGTGGTAGGCGACCGTGCCGGCATTCGTCATGACAACGATCTTGCCGGTCGCGATCTGGCCGCTGGTGCCGTAGGCCGCGTAGTCGATGGTGTAGCTGCCCGCGCTGCGCGACGGCTTGAACGCCATGCGGCTGACGTCGCTGGCCGAATACTTGTTGCCCGCCGAGATGGAGCTGGACAGGGAGCTGGAGGAATAGATCGTGCCGGTCGTCGGCAGCGTGAAGGAGAAGGTGCTGGGCGTGGTGCTCGTGGCCTTCTTGACCGCGTCAGAGAGCTTGCCGCCGTCGAGCATGACGTAGCTCGCATCCTCCTCGAGCATCAGCTGCACATCCTGCGCCGCGGGGACGGTGACGGTGATCTTCTGCGTGCCGGTGTACTTGTTGCCGTCGATGGTGGTCTCTGCCGTGATCGTCGCGGTACCGCCGGACTTGGCGATCAGCGTCACGGAGGAGCCGGTGCGGCTGTTCAGCGCAACCACGTCGCCGCCTTCCGTCACGGTCCAGCTGACGGTATAGGTCTTGCCGGTCACGTCGGTGTAGGTCTTTCTGGCCGGGTTATACTGCTGCGGAACAGCGTTCAGCGTGACCGTATCGCCCGGCTTGACGCTGGACGCGCTCGGCGTGATCTTCACATTGTAATCGCCGCCGATGGTGATGATGGCCGTGCGGGTCTTAATGGTGCTGTTATTGCTCCCGTTAATGACGCAATAGAAACCATACGTACCTGCAGACGTAACAAAATCAGACAGATTCAGTGTCGAAGTGTGCGTAACTTTATTGCTGACCGTTTCAGCTTTAACCGCCTTGTCGTTGTTGTCGTACCAAGTAAACGAAGTCAGCTTCTTGCCGTTCTGAGTGCTTGCCGTAACAGACAGTGTACCAACCGTCGCATTGAGCTTGTACGTCGCATCCTGCGGCTGATTGATGATCATAATGTCGGAAAGCGTTGCTTTGCCAGACTCAATGACATCCGATACACCGCTCTTCGGGAAATAGGCGATCCGATTCAAGGTATCAAAGCCGTCGATTGTACCCTTCAGCTGGATCGTGCTGCTGTTCACAAACTGCACGTCCTTCATCGGCAGCGACACCGTGCCGTCTGTTCTCGACAGATGTACCGTCACATACTGCTGGCTGAACGCGTTGAACGCATCCTCACGATTGCTGATGGCAGTCGGGATATCCGGCTTCGTCACGATCTTATCGTATTCGCGGGCCTGCCAGACAACGAAATTCATGGTGGCCTTCTTGCCGTCGACCTCGGCCGTAACGGTCACGCTGCCCGCGCCCGTTGTTGTCAGAGTCGCTACGTCGCCGGTGTAAGAATTGTTGGTGCCGAATCTGGCAACGCTCGGATCATTGGTCGTCCAGGTGACGCGCTTTGCATCTGCCGCCGCGTTGGTCGAATCGACCGTTGCTTTCAGACTAAATTTCGTCACGATGCTGGTGCCATCCGTGAAGTCAACATCGTAACCGTTATTTGTGTCCTTGTATGCCAGCACATATGTGCCGTTGTTCATTTTGAACTTCGTGTTCTCTTGTTCATAGTCGATTGAAAGGCCGTTCGCTGTAGAATCCGTGATCATGATCGAAGCTTCTGCATACGGATATGCTTCCGGATTATTGTTATCCACGTAACCTTCGACATATGCGCGGACTCTGACCGGGCCTTCTGTCGTTACCTGGTACGGGGTAATGCTGCCATCCGTATAGACCTGCATATAAACGCTGGTATTTTCAAGCTTGCCGTCGCTCTTTACAAACCGGTAAACAAACTTTGCACCGGAGACAGCCGACGAGCTGCTGCCCGTCACCACAGACGGAGTCAGCTTCTGCGAGTAATCGGTCCGTTTGATCGTCATGGACTGCTGCGCCGTCGGCAGGCTAACCGTCCAGCTTTCCGGACCGATGACGCGCGGGGTAATGGTAGTCGTCGCGTTCGTATTCTTCGACGTATCCACACCAACGATCGTCGCCGTGATCGTCACAAAGCCGCCCTTGGAGCCGCCGTAGACATCAACAGCCGCCGTACCGCTGGTAGCCGTGGAAGAATACCCACTGCTGACCGTAACATCTTTTGTGGACGAATAGCCCGTACTGCTGAGGCTGTCAAAGTGAAGCATGTCCTTGTTGCTCGCCGCAACCTCGAACTTAACTTTGGCGTTCGCAACTTTGCCCTGCGGGCCGGTGACCGTTGCCGTCAGCGTCTTTTTCTCGCCTGCACTGATCGTCGTCGTGCTCGACGAGCCATAGCCATAGTTCCAGCCGCTGCTGGAGCCGCTGAAGCTCAGCGTGACCTTCCACTCAGAGACCGTTACGCTCCAGGTCATGAGCGCATCATGTCTGTCTGCGTAGTTCGTGGAAGTATAGTCGCTTTCTTTTTCATACGCAGAGATCGTTGCTGTGCCGTAGCCCCAGCCGCTGCTGGTGGTCGACAGAGCCGTGATCGTTGCCCTGCCAGTCGCCGTCTTTGTCACGCTGACGGCGCTTGGATTGGATGAAATCCAAAATTTAGCTCCTGTGCAGGTTAAATTCGCAGTTTCGCCCAGCGCGAGATACTGCGCATCGCCCACTTTGGGCGCAGCCAGCACGGCCGGGACCATAGACAGAACCATGGCCAGCACCAGTGCAAAGCTGAGGATCTTTCCAAATGTACGCTTCATAAGTGCACCTCTTTCAAATTCGTAGTTTTCTATCACTACAGATTTCCATGTAATCAGTTTACCATAAAAATTAAAAAATGCAACCAATTTTTATGCTTTCCGCCGATTTTCCAACCCTTTCAGCCCCTTCCTCCCCATCTTGCGTGGTAGACGTAATATCCCCCACAACATATTGTGGGCCCGCTCCGCCGCGCCCCAAGGCTCCCCTCTCAGGGGCCGATTCCCCCTATCAGGGGGAAATGTCCCGAAGGGACAAAAGGGGTAGGGACGCTGTCACCGAAGGTGACTGAGAGGTTGTCACAAATTTGGTACGACCTCTCCGTCTCGGCGTTCCGCCGAGCCACCTCCCCTGAAAGGGGAGGCTTTGGATTTCCGCACCGCCATGGCTTCCCCTATGAGGGGGAAGGCTTTCTCCCCACCTCCCCACACGCAAAAATCTCCCGCAGGTTGCACCCCAAAATAAAAAAATCGCCCTCCCATCCGGGAGGGCGCACTTGACATCTTCCAGAGATTTGCTATAATAGAGCTACCAAGGGCCCCTCGACAAGCGGTTTGGCCTCTGGTGCTGTGGAAGTTCTTAAAACGAGTTAAGAAACCGTCACTTGCCAGAGTGGCGGTTTCTGCCGTTTATGCGGATCGTGACCGTGAGTCCAAAGATATGGAACGTCAGTGTGATCGGCATAAGTACATCCCCCCTTTCGGAGAGGAGTAGGCCAAACCGCCCGTCGCTGTGTTGGGGCCCTGGGGTTTCTTCCGAAACCAGCTTTATTTTACCAATTTCGTCCGTATCTGTCAATTCAAAAATCCCCGGCACACAAAAAATCGCCCTCCCATCCGGGAGGGCGTACTTGACATCTTCCAGAGATTTGCTATAATAGAGCTACCAAGGGCCCCTCGACAAGCGGTTTGGCCTCTGGTGCTGTGGAAGTTCTTAAAACGAGTTAAGAAACCGTCACTTGCCAGAGTGGCGGTTTCTGCCGTTTATGCGGATCGTGACCGTGAGTCCAAAGATATGGAACGTCAGTGTGATCGGCATAAGTACATCCCCCCTTTCGGAGAGGAGTAGGCCAAACCGCCCGTCGCTGTGTTGGGGCCCTGGGGTTTCTTCCGAAACCAGCTTTATTTTACCAATTTCGTCCGTATCTGTCAATTCAAAAATCCACGGCACACAAAAAATCGCCCTCCCATCCGGGAGGGCGATCGTTTTTAATCTTCCAGTGCTTCATACAGCGGCCGGAGCTCTTCTAGCTTGGTGAGGCTGCACGAGGCGTTCCAGGCCATGAAGCCGCCGGTGAAGCCCTGCTCGCGCAGGCCACGGATCTCGTCGCCGATCTCCTGCACGCCGTATTCGTTGTACGGCGGCTGGATGGCGTTGTAGGCCTGGATCCAGGTGCGGTCGATGGCGGGCGACGGGGTCTCGGACTGGCGCTTGGCCGCCGATTCGGTCCAGTCGAGCAGCGTCTCATACGGGTGCTCCCACGGGCGGTAGGTCCCGTTGCGCGCAAAGTGGTCCGGATACGGCATGCCGGAGATGACGTCGACCACGTTGCTGACCGCGGGCCAGTACTGGCCGTAGGCCGTCACATAGTTGCTGCTGGCCTCGCCGAAGACGTCCGCGCCGACGTACACGCCGTACTCATGCAAAATATCCGTCGCGTACATCAAAAACCGCTGGATGGCCTGCGCCTTGGTCTCGCCGTATTCGTTGCGGAAGTCGATGGTGCCCGCTTCCTCGTATTTGTCTGTCCGGTCCGGGAAGCGGACGTAGTCGAACTGGATCTCGTTGAAGCCCATGGTCTCGACCGCGTCGATCGCCAGCGCGACCTTGTACTCCCACACGTAGCGGCAGAACGCGCTCGGCCAGTAGCTCGCATTTGCGACCATCAGCGGCTCGCCGTACTGATCCGCGATGGCGTATTCCGGATGATCCTGGCAGAAGAACGAATCGTTGAACACGGTCAGACGCCCGATGACGTAGAAGCCCGCGTCCTTGATCTTCTGAATGACCTGCTGGTATTCTTCGACCGTATTGTTCGCATATTGGTACGCCGTGGGGGAATATTCCTCGTACACGGGCGAGTTATAGCCGATGGACGTGCCGTCCATGATGTTGACGACGAAGGCGTTGATCTTCGTGGTCTTCGCGTATTCGATGTACTTGTCGATGTCCGCCAGCACCGCCGGGTCGCAGGTCAGATAGATGGCGTAGCAGGGGTTCGGCATCTTGTTGTCGGCAAAGTCGGCCTTTTCCCGCGGGAAATAGTCCAGACTCTCCGCGTCGCCGCCGCCGAGCCGATCGCCGCGCCCGGCGTGGATGGCGTAGACGCCGAAGCGGTCATAGACCTCGTTGGCTTCCTCCTCCGTCGTGGCGACGTACTGGCCGCTGATATATCCCGTCTCGCCCTGATACGAGACCTCGTACAGATCGACGACACCGTTCGTCGTGCCCTCATAGCCGAGCACCTGCAGCTGCGTCCCCTTCTCGAGCAGCGGGCCAAGCTCGATGGAGTCCTTCGCCAGCCTCAGATTCTGCGGCGTGCGCACGTAGACGACCTTTTCCGCGATCACCGCGTCCGGGTCCTGCGTCAGATTTTCCTCCGACACATACCCGCAGTCGAGCGTCGTGAAGTAGGTCAGGTAATACCGCACCCCGTCCCGCTCGACCGATTTGTCCGTGGAATACGTGATCTGCATCCCGCGCGCGACCGTGCCGGTCTGGCTCAGATCCTCGTCGTAATACGGCACCTGCGTCGTGATGGCGCAGATAAAGCCCGATTCATACCGCGGCGCGGCGTCCTGCGCCGTCTGCGGCTCGTCCGCCTGTTTGGGCGAAGCCCCGGCGATCACACAGACAAACAGGACGAGGGCGATCACGATCAGTACCGTGATCATCACACCCCAGCTGTGCTCGCGCACAAACTGCCCGAGCAGTTTCAGCCGCTGCGCCCGCTGCTTTCTGCGCGCCGCAGCCGGCATTCGCTTTTTCCTGCGTAATTTCATACTCTCTCCCGGATATCCGCACAGTGTACGGATACTGTTATAAAGATGGCCTTATTATACTACATTTTGCACAGGATTTCTACCTTTTTTGGAAGATCGTCCCTGTTTCGGCCGGAATTTTCCCGCTTTTTTCACGCTTTTTCCCTATTTTTCGAAAAAAATCTTCCTTTTTTCCGCCCTGTGTGGTACGATGGTGGCGATTTTCACCGGAACTTTCAGGAAGGAGCGCTTCGCATGCTCGCTGTTCTCGTCAATACGCTGGCCGTCCTGCTCGGCAGCACCGTCGGTCTTCTGGCCCGGAAAGGCATCCCGGAAAAGGTCTCCGGCGCGATCATGACCGCCATCTCCCTCTGCACGCTCTATGCCGGCGTCAGCGGTATGCTCAAGGGCGAAAATACGCTGGTGCTGATCGTCTCCATGGTCCTCGGCACCGCCGCGGGCACGCTTCTGGATCTCGACGGCGCGCTCGCCCGCCTGGGCAAGGCCATCGAGTCGCGCTTCCGCCGCACGGACGGAAAGACCAGCGTCGCCGAGGGCTTTGTGACCGCGTCCTTGCTGTTCTGCATCGGCGCGATGACCTTCGTCGGCTGCATCAACGCGGGCCTCCGGCAGGACTATGAGCTGCTGTTCACCAAGTCGCTGCTGGACTGCATCTCCTCCTGCATGCTGTCCGTCACGCTCGGCATCGGCGTTCTGTGCTCGGCCGGGTTCGTCCTGATCTTCCAGGGGGCGATCGTCCTGCTCGCGCAGGTCCTGGCCCCGGTCCTGTCCGACGCGGCCATCGCGGAGCTGACCTGCTGCGGCTCGGTCATGATCGTGGCCATCAGCCTCAACATGCTCGGCCTCACGAAGATCAAGACCGCTGATCTCCTGCCCGCCCTGCTCTTCGTCCCCCTCTTCACCTGGCTCTTCTCCTACCTCCCGCTCTGACGGCGGAAACCCCATAAACCAACGCCCCGCCGGATGGCTTCCATCCGGCGGGGCGTTTTCTTGATCTTCTCCCGTGCTCCTGCGCGCCCTTACCGCAGATACTGGATCGTGCCGAGGATGGCGAGGTGGAGGGGGTAGTAGAGGTAGAAGAGCCATTTCATGACGCGGTTGATGCGCGGGTCCTTGCCGCGCAGGCCGTTATAGCGCGCGAGCACCGGCAGCGACAGCGCTACCGCCATCTGCAGAAGCCCATAGACCACGTCCAGCGCGAAGCAGTACACCGCCGCATACAGCGCCACGTAAAACAGCAGCCACCGCCCCTGCGCCTTCAGATCCCCGCGGTTCGTGCCGAACGCGAGCACGCAGAGGCTCGCGATGCAGCTCCAGTCGCTCGGGAAGCTCACCAGGCAGATCAATACGACCAGCAGCGTCTTTTTGAGCTGGCTGTAGCCCGGGTGGTTCGCCACGCGCAGCATCACAAGGCCCCACGCCAGCGACCACATCACGCTCGTCTGGTTCAGGATCCCGCCGTAATAAAACGGGATAAACGACCGCGCGTCCACAAAGTCCTGCGACGCGAAGATGTACGCAAAGTGCGAGATCACCGCGAACACGAACAGCCGCAGCGTGTACCGGTTCAGATCCCGCGTGTGATAATAGCCCTCGGCGATAAAAAAGCACATGATGGGGCAGGTCATCCGCCCGATCAGATGCATGAGCAGCGCCAGCGGCGCCTTCGAATACCCCGGGAACACCAGCCAGGCGATATGGTCGATCGTCATGGCGAGGATCGCCAGCAGCTTGATCTGGTTCGCGTCCATGGTCTTTTTCATAGCTCTCTCCGTTCTCAAACACCCGGACCTTTCGGCCCGGGTGCTGCTTTTCTTTTTTATTGTTCTTTCATGAGCTTGCGGCGGGCGAGGTTGATCGTGCCCTCCTGCATGGAGCCGATCCACTGCAGGCTCTTGCCGCAGCCGTTGGCGACGCAGGAATCCGCGTCGTCGGCGATGGAGCAGGCGATCTGCGTGCGCTCGGCAATGAGTTTGTCGAAGCCGTACAGCAGACTTCCGCCGCCCGTCAGCACGATGCCATTCTGCGCGATATCCGCCACGAGCTCCGGCGACGAATGCTCCAGCACGTCCAGCACCTCGTCGACGATCTGCCGCGCCGGGCGCTTGAAGGCCTCGAGCATCTCCATCGACGAGACCGTCACCTCGTTCGGCAGGCCCGTCTTGGCGTCGCGGCCCTTGACGAGCATCGAGACCTCCTGCGGCCGCTCATACACGCAGCCGATGGTGATCTTGACCTCCTCCGCCGTGTTGAGGCCGATGAGCATCCCGTAGCGCTTGCGCATATACGCAGCCACCGCCTCGTCGAACGTGTCTCCCGCGACCTTGATGGAAGACGAGGTCGCAATGCCGTTCAGGCTCAAAACCGCGATATCCGTCGTGCCGCCGCCGATGTCGACGACCATATGCCCCTCCGGCCCGCTGATTGCCATTTTCGCGCCGAGCGCGGCGGCGAACGGCTCTTCGATCAGGTAGACGCGGCGGGCGCCGGCCTCCATCGCGGCCTGGATGACCGCGCGCTCCTCCACCTCCGTGATGCCGGACGGAACGGAGACGACCACGCGGGGCTTGACGAGCGTGAAGCGATTGATCTTCTTGAGGAACTGCTCGAGCATCTTCTCCGTCATCTCATAGTCGGAGATCACGCCGTCGCGCAGCGGGCGCACGGCGACGATATTGCCGGGCGTCCGCCCGAGCATATTCCGCGCGGCGGAGCCGACCTGCAGCACCTTGCCGGTATTCTTGTCCACTGCCACGACCGACGGCTCGCGCAGGACGATGCCCCTGCCCTCTTCGTAGCAGAGCACGTTCGCCGTGCCGAGGTCGATGCCGATATCACGAATCAGTTTCATAGTCTTGTATCCTTCAGTCTTGTTTTCTCGGTGCGGCGAAGGCCGCATATACAACGTCCGACGCGCCCGCCGTGCGCAGCACGCGGCTGCACTCTGCGAGCGTCGCGCCGGTCGTCACGATATCGTCGATCAGCAGGACGCGCCTGCCGTCAAGTCTGGCGGCCCGTTCCGGCTCGTAGGCGCCGGAGACGTTTGCCCGCCGCCCGGCCGGATCAGCCATGGTCGACTGGGCGGGCGGATTGCGCGTCTTGCGCAGCAGGCGGACCGGCTCCAGGCCGAGCCGCTTTGCGATCTCGCGGCACAAAAGCTCCGACTGGTCATACCCGCGCGAGCGCCGCCGCCGGCGGCTGACCGGCGCCCAGGTGAGCGTGTCGAAGCGGCCCGCGAGCTTATCTTCGATCGTATGCGCCATCCACGCGCCGTAGACGGCCGCGTAATGCGCCGCGCCGCCGAATTTGAAGCGCAGGAATGACTCGCGCAGCGCGCCCTCATAGTAAAAGCTGACCGCGCCCGCCTCCGTGAACCGCACCTGCGGCGCGGCGCCGTCATACTCCGGAAGCGAGTCGAGGCAGCGCGGGCACACAGGCCCCTGCTTCTCCAGCAGCTTTCCGCAGATCACGCACTTCGGCGGGTACAGCAGATCCAGCAGCCACGCAAGCAGCTTCATGCGTTACGCCTTTCCCTCCAGCCGGAGCTTCAGCCCGCTGTAGCGCCGCTGGCGGCGGTCATTGCGGGTCATGGCGGCGACGACGTCTTCATTGCCGACGATGATCAGAAGCTCCCGCGCCCGCGTGATCGCCGTGTACAGAACGCTTCTGGTCAGCAGCATCTGCGGCCCGCCGCACAGGCAGAGCACGACCGCGCGGTATTCGCTGCCCTGGCTCTTGTGGACGGTCATGGCGTAGGCCGGTTCAAGCTCCGAGAGCATGTCGAAGCTGTATTCCGCCGTTTTTTCATCGAACTGGACGGTCATGGTCTCCTGCTGGAAATCGATCTGCGTGATGCAGCCGATATCGCCGTTGAAGATCCCGGTCCCCGCGCCGAGACCATCCGCCCGTTTCCACATTATATCATAGTTATTCCGGATTTGCATTACCCGATCGCCGATCCGGAAGGAAAAATCTCCGTGTTTTTTCTCTTTTTTCCCGTCCGCGGGCGGGTTGAGCACGGCCTGCAGCGCCAGATTCAGGGCCTTTGTGCCTGTCTCGTGCTTCCGGCTGGGGCTGAGCACCTGAATGTCCGCGGGCGCGATGCCCATGTTTTTGGGCAGCCGCGTCTGGCAGAGCTCCTGGATGGTCCGCACCGCAGCGGCCGGATCGCGGCGGCGCAGGAAGAAAAAGTCCCGGTCCGTCGCCGTCAGCTGCGGCAGCTCGCCCTGGTTGACCGCGTGGGCGTTCATGACGATGAGGCTTTTCTGCGCCTGGCGGAAGATCTGTGTCAGCCGCACGGTCTGCACCATGCCGCTGCGGATGAGGTCCGAAAACACGTTCCCCGGCCCGACCGGCGGCAGCTGGTCCGGATCGCCGACGAGAAGCAGTCGGCAGCCGGGCTTCAGCGCCTTCAGGAGAGACGCCATCAGCGGCAGGTCGACCATCGACGTCTCGTCCACGATCATCGCGTCGCAGCTGAGCGGCGCATCCTCATCGTGATAAAAGGCCATCGCGCCTGTCTGCTCGTCAAACTGCGCCTCGAGAAGCCGGTGGATGGTCGAGGCCTCACGTCCCGTGACCTCCGAGAGCCGCTTGGCGGCCCGGCCGGTCGGCGCAGCGAGCTGCGTTTTGAGCTTCAGCTCGTCGAACAGCTGCAGAATGCCCGCCATGACCGTCGTCTTGCCCGTGCCGGGCCCGCCGGTCACGATCAGCAGCTGCTGCGCAGCCGCCGCTCGGATGGCGGCAAGCTGCTCGGGCGCATAGTCGATCTCCTGCCGGTCCTCGATCGTCTCCAGCAGCGCGTCCAGCCGCTTCGGCTCCGGCAGCTCCGCCTCCGCCATGCTGAGGATGCGGCGGCAGACATACGTCTCCGCCTCATACAGCTCCGGCAGATAGCAGGCCGTGAGTCCGGCAAGCTCGCTGCACTGCATCCGCTCCTGCTCCTGCAGGCGCGTGAAGCCTGCGTCGATGGTCTCGCCGTCCAGCTCCAGCAGCGCGCAGGTGGCCGCGCGCAGCTTGTCCTGCGGGATAAAGGTATGCCCCGCGCCGAGGTTATACGAGAGCTCAAACAGGATCCCGGCCTCCACGCGCCGCTCATCGTCGGCACTGACGCCGAGCGCGATGGCAAACGCGTCGACCTGCGAAAAATCCGCGCTGTAATAGGGATCCGTCAGCAGATACGGGTCATCCTGCAGCGCCTCCTGCGCCAGCTCCCCGTAAGCGCGGTAGAGCCGCACGGCGAGCTGCGCCGGCAGGTGGTACATGGTCAGAAACTCGATGAGCCGCCGGATACCGGACTGGCGCTGGAAGCTCTCGGCCATCTCCTGCGCCTTTTTCTCTGTGATCCCGGGGATCTCGGTCAGGCGCATGGGGTCCTGCTCGAGCACAGTCAGGCTCTGGTCGCCGAAGCGGCCGACGATCTTCTCCGCCGTCCGCGGGCCGATGCCCTTGACGGCGCGGGAGGACAAAAAAGCCAGGATCTCGCTCGTCGTCTCCGGCATGAGGCGCTCGAGAAACTCCGCCTCAAACTGCTGGCCGAAACTCTGGTGGCGCGTCCACTTGCCGACGATCGCCAGCCGCTCGCCCACGACGCTCATGGGGATGGTCCCGACGACGGTGACCGTCTCCCCCTGCTCCGTGCGGACCTTCAGCACGCAGTAGCCGTTTTCGGGGTTCTGATAGATGACCGCGAGCACGGTCCCCTGTATCATCTGCGATTCCTGTTCCATTCCATACTCTCCTGAAAAGACTCCGATCTTTTATCCGGAGCCTCCATAGCATTCGCTGCAGGACACATACTCGACGCACGCGTAGGCCTGCGCCAGCTGCCGGGCCAGAGCCTCGGTCTCGGGCGTTTCTTCTCCGCCCGCGAGCACGAGCCGGCCGGCGGCGAGGCCGCTTTCCCGCGCCCAGACGAACGCGCGGACCTGCCGCTCGAGCTGCGGCTCGCATGCCTGCAGGCGGTAGACCGTGACGGCCTCGCGCCGCTGCGGCAGCACGCACCAGCCAAACAGCGCCCACCCGGCGGCAAACAAGCCTGCCGCGGCCAGCACCGTGCAGACGATCACCCAGAACATCCTGCATCCCCCCGCGGGTATCCTATGCCGCGGGGCCGAGATATGTGCCTATTCTACTATATCTCCCCGGCATTTTCCAGAGCGTCGGCAAAAAAAGCGCCCGGCTCACGCCGGGCGCTTTGTGCATTATGGGGTTTTGGCGAAATTACTCGTCGATCTCGATGACGACGCCGGAACCAACGGTACGGCCGCCTTCACGGATAGCGAAGCGGAGGCCCTTCTCGATAGCGATCGGGGTGATCAGCTCGACCTTCATGTCGATGTTATCGCCAGGCATGCACATCTCAACGCCTTCGGGCAGGGAGATGATGCCGGTAACGTCAGTGGTTCTGAAGTAGAACTGCGGACGATAGTTGTTGAAGAACGGGGTGTGACGGCCGCCTTCGTCCTTGGACAGAACGTAGACCTGGCCAACGAACTTGGTGTGCGGATGGATGGAGCCGGGCTTGGACAGGACCTGGCCTCTTTCGATGGACTTCTTGTCGATGCCGCGGAGCAGAGCGCCGATGTTGTCGCCAGCCTCAGCGTAGTCCATGAGCTTGTGGAACATTTCGATATCGGTGACGACGGTGGACTTCTTCTCGTCTGCCAGGCCAACGATCTCGACGGGCTCGTTCTTCTTGATGACGCCACGCTCGACACGACCGGTAGCGACGGTGCCGCGGCCGGAGATGGTGAAGACGTCCTCGACCGGCATCAGGAAGGGCTGGTCAGCCTTGCGGTCCGGGGTCGGGATCCAGGTGTCAACAGCCTGCATGAGCTCTTCGATGCAAGCATACTCGGGAGCCTTCGGGTCGGTGGACTCGGAAGCCAGAGCGTTCAGAGCGGAGCCGCGGATGATGGGGGTGTCGTCGCCCGGGAAGCCGTAGAAGGACAGAGTCTCGCGGACTTCCATCTCGACGAGCTCGAGCAGCTCTTCGTCGTCGACCTGATCGACCTTGTTCAGGAAGACGAGGACGGAAGGAACGTTAACCTGACGGGCCAGCAGCAGATGCTCCTTGGTCTGCGCCATGGGGCCGTCGGAAGCAGCGATGACCAGGATCGCGCCGTCCATCTGAGCAGCGCCGGTGATCATGTTCTTGATGTAGTCAGCGTGGCCCGGGCAGTCGACGTGGGCGTAGTGACGGCCCTTGATCTCGACGTTGTCTTCGCCGGTCTTGTAGTTGTGGCCGATGCGGTCGTTGGTCTGGTACTCGACGTGAGCAGTGTTGATGGTGATACCACGTTCACGCTCTTCCGGAGCCTTATCGATGGAAGAATAGTCAGTGTACTCAGCGTCGCCGAAGAAAGCCAGGTACTTGGTGATGGCTGCGGTCAGCGTGGTCTTGCCATGGTCGATGTGGCCGATGGTACCAACGTTGACATGGGGCTTATCCTTAATAAAATGCTGTTTTGCCATTTGGATTATCCTCCTTAGTTGATTCACTTACAGTATTATTTTTGCATCCTCTTCATCATACACGACATTTGCCGATTTGACAAGAAGAATTTCCAACGCAAACGGGTGCGGCGCGGTTATACGCCTCTGCGCTTCGAAATGACGGCGTCCGCCAGGTTTTTGGAGAGCTCCACATAGTGGCTCGGCTCCATGGTGAACTGGCCGCGGCCCTGCGTTCTCGAACGCAGGTTCGTCGCGTAGCCGAACATCTCGGACAGCGGAACGAAGCAGTCGATCTGCTGAGCGCCGTTGCGCTGTGTGAGGCCTGCGATGTTGCCGCGGCGGGACGTGACGTCGCCGATGACGTCGCCCATGTACTCGTCGGGAACGATGATGCAGACCTTCATGATGGGCTCGAGGATCACGGGATCCGCCTTCTGGCACGCTTCCTTGAACGCCATGGAACCGGCGATCTTGAATGCGAGCTCCGAGGAGTCGACCTCGTGGTAGGAGCCGTCGTACAGCGTGACCTTCACGTCGACGACGGGGAATCCGGCCAGAACGCCGGCCTCCATCGCGCCGCGGATGCCCTGCTCGACCGCAGGAATGAATTCCTTCGGGATCGAGCCGCCGACGGTGGCGTTGATGAACTCAAAGCCCTTGCCGCTCTCATTGGGTTCGACAGTGATCTTGACATGGCCGTACTGGCCCTTGCCGCCGGACTGACGCGCGTACTTGGTCTCCTGATTGACCTTCTTGCGAATGGTCTCTTTGTAGGCGACCTGCGGCGCACCGACGTTTGCCTCGACCTTGAACTCCCGCAGGAGGCGGTCAACGATGATCTCCAGATGAAGCTCACCCATGCCGGCGATGATCGTCTGGCCGGTCTCTTCATCGGTGTAGGTTTTGAACGTGGGATCCTCTTCGGCGAGCTTGGAAAGCGCGATGCCCATCTTTTCCTGACCGGCCTTCGTCTTCGGCTCGATCGCTACGCGGATGACCGGCTCGGGGAAGACCATGTTCTCGAGAACGATGGGATGCTTTTCGTCGCAGAGCGTATCACCGGTCGTGGTATTCTTCAGGCCGACGGCCGCGGCGATATCGCCGGAATACACAACGGGCAGATCCTCTCTGTGGTTCGCGTGCATGAGCAAAATTCTGCCCATCCGCTCGCGCTGATTCTTGTTGGTGTTGAGGACGGTCTTGCCTGCCTCCAGACAGCCGGAGTACACGCGGAAGAACGCCAGCTTGCCAACGTAGGGATCCGTCATGATCTTGAAGGCCAGGGCGGCGAACGGCGCGTCGTCAGACGGCTCGCGCGTCTCGTCTTCCTCAGTCTTCGGGTTGATGCCGGTAACTGCTTTTTTGTCCAGCGGGGACGGCATATACTCGACAATCGCATCCAGCAGTTCCTGAACGCCCTTGTTCTTGTAAGAGGAGCCGCAGGTGACCGGAACGGTCTTGTTGGCGATGGTCGCCTTGCGCAGCGCGGCGCGGATCATCTTTTCGGGGATGTCCTCGCCCTCAAGATACAGCGTCATGATCTGGTCGTCCTCTTCAGAGATCGACTCGAGCATGTGATCCCGGTAGCTGCTTGCGAGCTCCTGCATATCTGCGGGGATCTCTTCCTCGCGCATGTCCTTGCCGAGCTCATCATAGAAGATATAGGCCTTCATCTTGATGAGATCGATCACGCCGCGGAAGGTATCTTCGCTTCCGATGGGCAGTTGGATGGGAACGGCGTTACACTTGAGTCGCTCGTCCATCATCTTCAGGACATTGAAGAAATCGGCACCCATCATGTCCATCTTGTTCACGTAAACAAGGCGCGGGACATGATACTGGTCGGCCTGTCTCCATACAGTCTCGGTCTGCGGCTCTACACCGCCCTTGGCGCACAGGACCGTCACAGCGCCGTCGAGCACGCGAAGCGAACGCTCGACCTCGACCGTGAAGTCCACATGACCCGGGGTGTCGATGATGTTGATCCGCACGCCCTTCCAGTGACAGGTGGTAGCAGCAGAGGTGATCGTGATGCCGCGCTCCTGCTCCTGCTCCATCCAGTCCATGGTGGCGGTACCCTCATGGGTCTCGCCGAGTCTGTAATTGACACCGGTGTAGAACAAAATACGCTCAGTCGTCGTCGTTTTGCCTGCATCGATGTGTGCCATGATGCCAATATTTCTCGTATTCTCAAGTGAATATTGTCTTGGCATGCTGTTCTCCTTCTGTAATTACCAGCGGAAGTGAGAGAACGCCTTGTTGGCCTCGGCCATCTTGTGGGTGTCTTCGCGCTTCTTGACGGCGGCACCCGTGTTGTTGCAGGCATCCATGATTTCGCCGGCGAGGCGCTCTTTCATGGTCTTCTCACTTCTTGCGCGGCTATAGTTCGTCAGCCAGCGCAGACCAAGGGTCTGACGTCTTTCGGGACGAACCTCGATCGGAACCTGATAGTTCGCACCGCCGACACGGCGGGTCTTGACTTCCACGGCCGGCATGATATTTTCCATGGCGGTCTGGAAAGCCTCAAGACCAGACTTGCCGGTCTTCTCTTCCACGATCTGGAACGCACCGTAGACGACCTTCTGGGCTACGCCCTTTTTGCCGTCGAGCATGATGCTGTTGACGAGCTTGGTCACCAGAACGGAACCGTAGATCGGATCGGGAAGGATCTCTCTCTTGGGAACATTACCTCTTCTGGGCACTGTGCTTCCCTCCTTCATAAAATGATTTCATAGGTACTTCGGAAGCCCATAGCTTCCGTGGGTGCCTGCCAAGAGGTTCTTATCATAAATATATATAAAAAACTCTCAGCAAGGCATTGCCTTGCACAAGGCAGAATTGCGATGATAGCGGGAAGAATTACTTCTTCTTGCCGGCCTTCGGGCGCTTTGCACCGTACTTGCTTCTGGCCTGCATACGGCCCTGAACGCCCTGGGTGTCGAGCGTACCACGGATGATGTGGTAACGGACGCCAGGAAGGTCCTTGACACGGCCGCCGCGGATCAGAACGACGGAGTGCTCCTGCAGGTTGTGACCAACGCCGGGAATGTAAGCGGAAACCTCGTAACCGTTCGTCAGACGCACACGGGCGATCTTACGCAGAGCAGAGTTCGGCTTCTTCGGGGTGGTGGTACGAACAGCGGTGCAGACACCTCTCTTCTGGGGAGAAGACAGATCGGTGGTCCGGTTCTTCAGCGTGTTGACGCCCTTCTGCAGAGCAGGAGCGGTGGACTTGTAGGTCGACTGTTCTCTTCCCTTTCTTACCAGCTGGTTAAAAGTAGGCATGTTGTTCCTCCTTTCTCGGATTGTTGCTGCTGTGCAGCATGTATTTTATCCCGAAATATCTAAGATATTCCGTTGGGACCGAAGAAATCTGCTTCTCAGCGAAGCAGCGCGGCGCACGCGGCGCCGACATGGATCTGGCAGAGCTTTCCGAGCTCCTTCATCGTGGCGACGGGGATGACCTCGACGCCCGCGTCCCGGCACTGCCCGACCAGCGGCTCGCGCAGCATGGGGTCGACGTCGTCCGCCACATAGACCGCGGCGACCCGCCCGGCCTTCAGCGCCTTGAGAACCTGCTTGGTCCCGATGAGCTTTCGATCGGTATGCAGCCGTTCCGGCATTCTGACACCTCCATGGCAGACACGCGCAAATACGCAGGCAGGCCCACGCAAATATGGATTATAGCAGAAATCACGAACCGCGTCAACAAAAAATCGCGTAAAACAAAAATAAATTTTTCATTTTTCCCTGCAGCGCCAGCGTTTTTCGCACTTTGGCAGAATGAACAAAGGAAGTCCCGTCCCCGCCCTGTCTTATGCCCGCCATTCGGAATTTCTATCCCGCACCCGCTTGCCGTGCGGGCGCGGGATATGTTATACTGAGCTGTAAAACGCCTATGGAAAGGACGATTTTCCCATGCAATATGATGTGATCATTATCGGCGCCGGCCCCGGCGGCATTTTTTCCGCCTACGAGCTCTCAAAGCTCTGTCCGGACAAGAAGATCGGCGTGTTTGAAGAGGGCCAGCCGCTCGAAAAGCGCAGATGTCCCATCGACGGCAAGACCGTCAAGCACTGCATCGGCTGCCCGACCTGCGCGATCATGAACGGCTTCGGCGGCGCAGGCGCGTTCTCCGACGGCAAATATAATCTGACGAACGACTTCGGCGGCACGCTGTACGAATACATCGGCAAGAAGCAGGCCATGGAGCTCATGCACTACGTCGACGAGATCAACGTCAGCCACGGCGGCGAGAACACGAAGCTCTATTCCACGGCCAACAGCGCCTTCAAGACCAGATGCCTGCAGTGCGGCCTCCACCTGCTCGACGCCTCCGTCCGCCATCTCGGCACGGATATCAACTTCGTCGTGCTGAAAAACCTCTTTGCCGAGCTTGAGCCGAAGGTCGATTTCCACTTCCGCACCCCCGTGCGCAAGGTCCTGGCCAAGGACGGCGGCTACGAGATCGTCACCGACTCCGGCAGCCACACCTGCAGCCAGTGCATCATCTCCGTCGGCCGCAGCGGCAGCAAGTGGATGGAGAGCGTCTGCAGGGACCTCGCCATCGAGACCAAGTCCAACCGCGTCGACATCGGCGTGCGCGTCGAGCTGCCCGCCGAAATTTTCAAGCACCTGACCGACGAGCTGTACGAGAGCAAGATCGTCTACAAGACCGAAAAATATCAGGATCTCGTCCGCACCTTCTGCATGAACCCGAAGGGCGCGGTCGTCACCGAGAATACCAACGGCATCGTCACCGTCAACGGCCACAGCTATGAGGACCCGGCCAAGCAGACCGAGAACACCAACTTCGCCCTGCTCGTCTCCAAGCACTTCACCGAGCCCTTCAAGGACTCCAACGGCTACGGCGAGTCTATCGCGCGGCTTTCGAACATGCTCGGCGGCGGCGTCATGGTCCAGCGCTTCGGCGATCTCATCCGCGGCCAGCGCTCGACGCCCAAGCGCATCGAAAAGTCCTTCGTCACCCCGACGCTCTCCGCCACGCCCGGCGACCTCTCGCTCGTCATCCCGAAGCGCATTCTCGACAGCATCATCGAAATGATCTACGCCCTCGACAAGATCGCCCCCGGCACGGCCAACGACGACACGCTGCTCTACGGCGTCGAGGTCAAGTTTTATAATATGGAGGTCTCCGTCGACGAAAACCTCGAGACCTCGCACAAGGGCCTGTTCATCATCGGCGACGGCAGCGGCATCACCCACTCCCTCTCCCACGCCTCCGCCAGCGGCGTCTACGTCGCAAGATACCTCGCAAACGAAACATGACCAAAAGCCTCCCTGCAAAGGGAGGCTTTTTCCCGCCCAGGGCTCCCCTGAAAGGGGAGGCTTTGGGCTGCACCTTCCCCTCATAGGGGAAGGCATCGAGGCGCAGAAACCCCCGCCCCGGGCTTCCGGGGCGGGGGTCTTTTTCCAATTTCAGCGGACTTCCCCGCCGTTGCCGGTGTAGGCGTTCGCCCAGCCGGTCTCGAGGGCGGCCCAGTCGCGCTGCGGCAGCTTGTCGTTCCAGGTCTCGACGCGCTTGCCCATCTGGTAGGTGTGGCTGTTGGTGGCCTCCATGATGGCCTCGTAGAACCAGTCCGTGGTCTGCACATCCGGCCAGTCAATGCGGTCGGAGATCTTCATGTGCGCCTTCGACGGCTTGCGGCCGAGCGTGCGGTTGACGATGGCGCAGGCCTCGGCGCGGGTGATCTTGCTCTCGGGCTTGAACGAACCGTCGGAATAGCCCTCGATCAGGCCGGCGTCCTTCGCCGCCGTGACATACGGCGCGAACCAGTCGGTCGTCTTCACGTCGGTGAAGTAGTTGTACACGGCAGAGCCGTTATTCTGCGTGAAGCTCACGGCGATCTTCGCAAACTCCGCGCGGGAGATCGGCGCGTCGGGGCGGAACGTGCCGTCCGCGTAACCGCCGATCACGCCCATGTTCGAAAGCGTGGAGACCGCGTTGTTGTACCACTTGTCAGCCGAAACATCGGAGAAATTATTCTCGGAAGACCAGTACTTCGCGCGCGTGTCGTCGTCCAGCAGCCGGAAGAAGATCGTCGCGACCTCTGCCCGCGTGATCTTCCCGTTCGGCCGTACCGTGCCATCGGAATAGCCGATCAGATAAGAATAATGATCATTGGTGTTGAGCCAGAGCCCGGCCAGCAGCGTGGGCAGCGGGTCTTCCGGGTTCAGATCGTGCGCAGCCTTGAGGGCGAGCGGAGCCTCGAGGGCGAGCGGAGCCTCGACCGTCTCCGCACTCTCCGTGCGCGCAAATTCCTCCACATGCTCCGGCTCCGCGTGCACGCTCCAGCGCTGTCCCTCCGCATCGTCGTACCAGCCGTCGATCATATGGTCGCAGTCATCCAGCCCCCAGTCAGACCCGACCTTGGCAAACGCAATCGTGCCAGTGCTGTAGATATCGTCACCGGCTGTTTCGGCATGATTGTTGTAGAGGGTCACATTTGCCGGAAGGTACATCTCACCATTGACATTTACGCCGCCGCCATATCCAAGCTTTACTGCTTCATTATTCGTAATGGTCAGCGTCGCACTCGGATCGACCGTCAGTGTACCGGACTTCTGATAAATACCGGAGCCTTTATTGCCCGTGATCGTGACTGTGCTGTCCGCGATCTCGGATTTACCTTCAATATAAAGCGCGCCCGGGATCGTCCACTTACTGCAGATGGTACACTGATTTTCGGTAATCGTCACAGTCGAATTATTTGTTATTTCCAGCTTGCCTTTCACGTGAATGCCATTTGCACCATTACCGTTTGCATTTACCGTAGAGCGGTCGATCTTCAGATTCCCGGCAGAAAGGCCATGCGCTCCATTGTTATTAAAGTCAACGAAAGAATCTATAAATTCAAAATGCGAACCGTTCGAGCCATTGCCCGTGCTGTTGATCACGCGGACTGTACTGTTGACTGCTTTTGCGACAAACGTACCGGTAAAGCCGGAACGGTTGTGGTCAGAAATATACGTAGAGTCCGTCAGGTTCACATTATACCCGCCGTCGCCGCCGTCCCATTCCAGCGCGTCCTGCGGATAGTTGCTGATCTTAAGGGTGGAATTCGTCAGATTCAGCTTGTTGTTGGAGCAGAAATAGATGGCGTGCGCGTCTCCTGCATCCGTTCCATCCAGCATCATTTCGGCTCCATCAAGTGTCATGGAAGCATTCGCACTTGCGCAGATGGTCACCCAGTTCCATTCAGCCGTGTAGGGCGTGCTGCCAACACCGGTCATCATGACTTTGCAGTTCTTGAAGGTCAGACTCTTGCCCCACAGCGCGATGCCTTTATCGGTGAAAGTGATCGTAGGCATTTTTTCGCCGCCGTCAATGGTAAGATTCTTGTTCAGGTTCATACCCGCAGTGGTGCAATCTGCCAACAGCTTGATCGTCGCGTCATTTTCCGCCGCTTCGATTGCTTCATCCAGTGTCTGGTATTTTGTCCCAGCTACTTCTGCGACATTCGGAGTACCGTCCGCCAATGCCATCGCAGGCAGCATCATCATAATCATGACCAGCGCCAGCACGCCGGCCAATAGCCGTTTTTTCATCGTTCCATTCTCCTTTGCATCCGTATTTTGCCGCAGCAGTACCTAGAGACTCCTCATCTGCAGTTTTCTGCAGATGAAAAAGCGGGTACCCGCTTTTGGTTTTTTGGTGGTTGTGCCATAACCATACCACACGTTTCCTCCAGTTGCAAGGATTAGATAGGATTTTTGTGGAATTTTTACAAAAAATTTTATGGGAGGCGCAAAAAAGCCTCCCCGTTCAGGGGAGGTGGCTCGGCGGAACGCCGGGACGGATGAGGTGGGGGCAGTTGCATTTCCGCGGCGCTGTCCACCTCATCAGTCGCCTGCGGCGACAGCTTCCCCTCATAGGGGAAGCCTTTTATCCGAAAAAACAGGGCGCTGCTTTTGCAGCGCCCTGTCTGGGATATGTAGGAAATTAGAACACGCCCTGCTCGTACATGGCTTCGGCGACCTTCTTGAAGCCGGCGATGTTGGCGCCAGCGACGAGGTCGTAGCCCAGGCCGTACTCTTCGGCAGCCTCTGCGGAGACCTTGTGGATGTTCTTCATCATCTTATGCAGCTGCGCGTCGACCTCTTCCGCGGTCCAGCTCAGACGCTCGGAGTTCTGGCTCATCTCGAGACCGGAGACGCCGACGCCGCCGGCGTTGACAGCCTTGGACGGAGCGACGACCATGTGCTTCTGGCCGCGCAGGAAGTTCAGAGCGTCGTTCGTGGTCGGCATGTTGGCGACCTCGATGTAGTACTTGACGCCGGAAGCCGCGATCTTTTCTGCGGACTCCATACGGACATCGTTCTGGGTAGCAGCCGGCATGTAGACGTCAACGTCCTTCACGCCCCAGCACTTTTCACCCGCAACGAACTCCACGCCGTACTTGTCGGCATAGGGCTTGCAGTGCATCGGGTCCTTGGCGCGCATCTCAAGGATGTAGTCGAGCTTTTCGCCGGTGACGCCGTCCGGATCATGGATGTAGCCGTCGGGACCTGCGAAGTAGGTGACCTTGGCGCCGAGCTCGGCAGCCTTCTTCATGATGCCCCAGCCGACGTTGCCGTAGCCGGAGATCGCCAGGCGCTTGCCCTCGATGGTATCGTTCTCGTGCTTCAGGACTTCCTGCAGATAGTAAACTGCGCCGTAGCCGGTGGCTTCCGGACGGATCAGGGAGCCGCCGTAGCTCATGCCCTTGCCGGTCAGAACACCGTTCTCCCAGACGCCCTTCAGACGGCGGTACTGGCCGTACAGGTAGCCGATCTCGCGGCCGCCAACGCCCATGTCACCAGCGGGAACGTCGATGTCCGGCCCGATGTAGCGGTACAGAGCGGTCATGAAGCTCTGGCAGAAACGCATGACTTCTGCGGCAGACTTGCCGGCGGGATCGAAGTCGGAGCCGCCCTTTGCGCCGCCCATGGGCAGGCCAGTCAGGGAGTTCTTGAAGGTCTGCTCGAAGCCGAGGAACTTGATGATGCCTTCATAGACGTTCTTCTGGAAACGCAGGCCGCCCTTGTACGGGCCGATGGCGCCGTTGAACTGGCAGCGCCAGCCGCGGTTGGTATGATATTCGCCCTTGTCATCCATCCAGCAGACGCGGAACGTGAACATTCTTTCCGGCTCGACCATGCGCTTGAGCAGGTCGACCTTCTCGTATTCGGGATGGGCGTCCATGATCGGGGACACGGAAGAAAGAACTTCCTCAACCGTCTGAACGAATTCAGGCTGGTTGGCATGCGTCGTCTTTACATAATCGATGACACTGGCTACATAAGCATTCATTTTGGTAAATCCTCCTCAAAAATGATACCAAATCAATCGTGAGCTTTTTACAATTTGCTCAAAATTATCATATCGCATCCGCGCCCGAAAAACAAGCTTAGATGTTTGTGCCAAATAGCTGAATTTATGCCTTGAAATTTGTGATAATGTCAACGATCTCCGCGCCGATGCGCTTCTGGGCCTCGACGGTGGCAGCGCCGATGTGCGGCGTGCAGGAGACCATCGGGTGGGAATACAGCGCAGCGTTGGAGGCGGGCTCGTCGGCGTAGACGTCCAGACCGGCCGCGCGGACCTTGCCGCTGTTGAGGGCGTCAAGCAGAGCAGCCTCGTCGACGTTGGTGCCGCGGGAGGTGTTGATGATGCAGACGCCGTCCTTCATCTTGGCGATGCGCTCAGCGCTAATGAGAGCGCCGCCGTCGACTGCCGGAGCGTGGACGGAGATGAAGTCGGACTTGGCCAGCAGCTCATCCATCTCGACGTACGGGATGCCCAGCTGCTCTTCGATGCCGGGGATGTGGAAGATATCAAACGCGATGACGTCCATGCCGATGGCCTTGGCCATGACGCCCAGGTGCTGGCCGATGCGGCCGAAGCCGACGATGCCGAGGGTCTTGCCCTGCAGCTCGATGCCCTTGCCGTAGGCTTTCTTTTCCCACTTGCCTTCGCGCATGGTGTGGCCCGCGATGGACAGGTAGCGCGCGCAGGAGAACATGTGGCCCATAGCCAGCTCTGCAACGGACTGAGAGGAGGCCTTCGGGGTGTTCTTGACGGTGATGCCGTTGGCTTCCGCATACTTGACGTCGATGTTGTCGACGCCGACGCCGCCGCGGATGATGAGCTTCAGCTTGCCGCCCTTGGCCTCGTCGATGTGGTTGGCGCGGACCTTGGTCTTGGAGCGGACGACGACTGCGTCAAACTCACGCAGGGCAGCGCCCAGCTGATCCGGCTCATAGAACTGCTCGACGACCTCGTGGCCTGCCTCGCGCAGCTGCGCCATGGCGGTCTTGTCCATTCCATCAGTTACGAGAATACGCATGATAAAATCTCCTTATAATTTGTTCTGTAAAACAAGGCGCGACCTGCGCCGCGCCTTGTAAGGTTTTTTATTTGCCGTAGTTGGCTTCGAAGTTCTTCAGGAACTCGGCGAGAGCTTCCACGCCTTCCTTCGGCATGGCGTTGTAGATGGAAGCGCGCAGGCCGCCGACGGACTTGTGGCCCTTGAGGTTGTCATAGCCGGCTGCCTTGGTGGCGGCGACGACTTCCTTGTCGAGATCGGCGGACCCGGTCACGAACGGGATGTTCATGAGGGAACGGAACTCAGGTTCGACGGTGCCCTTGAACATCTTGGAGGAATCCAGGAAGTCATAGAAGACCTTTGCCTTGTCGAGATTGCGCTTGTGCATCTCTTCGAGGCCGCCGATGGACTTGAGGTACTTGAAGACCTTGCCGCAGCAGTAGATCGCCCAGCAGTTCGGGGTGTTGTACATGGAGCCTGCGCCCGCGTGCGTGCTGTACTGCAGGTAGATGGGCAGATCCGTCAGATCGTCGCGGATGAGGTCTTCGCGGATGATGCAGACGACCATGCCGGCCGGGCCGACGTTCTTCTGCACGCCCGCATAGATCATGCCGTAGTCAGAGACGTTGCAGGGCTTGGAGAGGAACATGGAGGACTGGTCGGAAACGAGGACGTGGCCCTTGGTGTTGGGCAGCTTGTTCCACGTGACGCCGTGGATGGTCTCGTTCTCGCAGATGTAGACGTAGTCGGTATCCTCGGGGATGTCCAGGTCGGAGCAGTCGGGGATGTAGGAGTAATTCTTATCCTTGGAGGAGGCGGCCACGATGACCTCGCCGTACTTCTTGGCCTCGGCAATGGCCTTCTTGGACCATGCGCCGGTCTCGATGTAGACGGCCTTGCCGTTCTTCATCAGGTTCATCGGGATCATGGAGAACTGCAGCGTTGCGCCGCCCTGGATGAACAGGACCTTGTAGTTGTCGGGGATGCCCATGAGGTCGCGCAGATCCTGCTCAGCCTCGTCGATGATCTGCTGGAAGACCGGGGAGCGGTGCGACATTTCCATGACGCACATGCCGCTGCCGCGGTAGTTCATCATCTCGTCCCGGATCTCTTCCAGAACGGGTTCCGGCATCATCGCCGGGCCGGCGGAGAAGTTAAAGGTACGTCCGTATTTCATAATACTTAGCCTCCTGAACGTTTGTGTTGTTGTTGTTTGGAGTTGCTTCCTGATTCCAGTATATCGCGTCCGTATCAAAGAATCAACCCATTTTCTAAAAAATTTTTTCTAAAACTCATAAATTTTTAGCTGTCTGCACAAAAAGTGCCGGGCCTTCTCCAGAAGCAGGAAAAAGCCCGGTAAAAACCAACAATTCAGTATCCCTTGTATTTTTTTCTGGTCGCCAGACCGCCGCGGATGTGGCGCTCGGCCTTGTTTTCGTCAAGGATCTCGCGGACCGCGGCGTACAGCGCGTGGTTCGCGGCCGGCAGCCGCTCGGCAAGGTCCTTGTGTACGGTCGATTTGGAAAGTCCGAAGTGCTTTGCCGCCTGCCGGATGGTGGTGCGGGTCTCGATGATGTACACAGCCAGCTCCCTGGCTCTGGTGAGTAAGTCCTCTGTCATACGGGCACCTCCAGGCTGTGTATGCTATTGGAGTATATGCCCGCGCCTGGGATAGTATGAACCGCCGGGGCAGGGCCCCGGCGGCGGTGTGCTCAGTGATGGCGGTAGATCTTTTTGTCCAGCGCGAAGATACGGCCGGAGAACGTGCCCTCCGGCAGTTCCTGCAGGGCCTCGGCGTAGATCTCCATACGGCTGTCGACCAGGTCGATCAGCGACAACAGCTCCGCCTCGGCGCACATGGGGCGCACGGCCGCGCCGAAGTCCGGCTCGCCGTGGTGCGAGAGGATCATGTGCTGCAGCAGCAGGCTCTTTTCCTGCGGCAGGCCGAGGGACTCGGCGCACTGCTGCACCTCCTGCGCGCCCATGACCAGATGGCCGATCAGCTGGCCGGAGAGCGAATAATCCGTGACCATGCCGAGCCCTGAGAACGTAAATTCCCGCTCCTTGGCAAAGTCGTGCAGCAGCGTGCCGGTCAGAAGCAGGCTCCGGTCAATGATCCCGGCATAGAGCCCGGACAGGTAATCGGCCAGCCGCAGCATGTTGGACGTGTGCATCAGAAGGCCGGACAGGAAGCTGTGGTGCACGCTCTTGGCCGCCGGGATGGACCGGAAGGCCTCGAGATGCCGCTCGAGCATCGTGCGGGCGACGGACTGATAGTCGGCATCCTCCATGGAGTCGATCAGGCGGCGGATCTCCTGCAGACGCTCGTCCGGGTCGATCGGGGCGACCGGCACGAGGGCCGACACGTCATACTGGTCATTGCCATCCGCCATGCGGATGCGGCCCGCCGTGAGCTGCGGCGCGCCCTTGAACTCGGAGACCTGCCCGCGGATCTTGACGATCCGGCCGGTGTCGGCCGGGTTCGCGCCGATGGGGCCGGAGTAGTCCCAGACCTTCAGGTCGATCGTGCCGGAGCGGTCGGCCAGCACGCCGGATAAAAACGGCTTGCCCGCCGCGGTGGTCTTGAGAAAGGCGTCCTTCAGGACGTAAAACCCCTCCACATCGTCGCCGGTATGCATTCCGGCGATCAGCTTGTTGTATTCCATATGCGCATCCTCGCTGTTCTTATATTTTATGATGATTATAGCAGTCTTTTCGCCCGTCTGCAATCATACAATGAAAACCCGCAGGCCAAAAACCCGGTGTCTGTGAACAAATCGTGAAATCTGCGGGCTTGGGCGCGGGCGGCGACATTTTCGGTTGTTTTCCGGCGCTTTTCGTGATATACTGTGAAAAAATCGGAAAATGGGAGGAGCAGCGAATGGCTGATTTTTCGAAGTTCCGCACGGCGGTCAGCGGGTTTAACCGCACCGACGTTGTCAATTATATTGAATCCGCCTCCATGGAGCATCAGAAGGCGCTGCGCAAGCTGACCGACGAGCGCGACAAGCTCGCGGCGGAAAATGCGCAGCTGCAGACGCAGCTGACCGGTCTGCAGGCCCGGCTGATCCAGGTGCAGGCCGACAACGACGCGCTGACCGAGCAGGTCAATACGCTGGCGCAGGAGGGCTCCGGCCTCGCCGAGCAGCTCAAGGCCGCCGAGGCCGCCCGCGCCGAAGCCGCGGCCCAGCCGCAGCCCGCGCCGGAAGCCGGACCCATCGAGGAAGAACCGGCCGCCGAGACCCCGGAGGCCCCCGCGCAGGAGCCCTCGCTCACCGAAAAGGAGCTGACCGCCTACCGCCGCGCCGAGCAGACCGAGCGCAACGCCGCTGTCCGCGCCCGGCGGATCTATACCCAGCTGTCGAATCTCTGCGAGGATGCGCGCAGCCGCTATCTCGACTCCGGCGAGGAGATCGCCGCCCTGGCCGCCGATCTTTCCACCGGCCTTGCCCGCCTGCAGGACGCCTTTGCCGAGGTGCAGGTCATCTTCGACGACGCGCAGAACGCCTTCGACGACATGCAGCTGCCCGAGACCGGCGCGGAGGAGACGGAAGAAGAGGCATAACGTCCTGTTCGGACCTGCCTCGCCCACCTGAAACGGAAAGTCTTCCCGTCACCCGGGAAGACTTTTTTCTATCTGTACGGAGTATATGGAGGATCATCTATAATGAAACTGGTATCCTGGAATGTCAACGGTCTGCGCGCCTGCCTCGGCAAGGGCTTTCTGGACTACTGCGCGCAGGAGGACGCGGACGTCGTCTGCCTGCAGGAGACGAAGCTGCAGCCGGAGCAGGCCGTGTTCGATCTGGACGGCTATCACCGCTATTTCTACTCGGCGGAGAAAAAGGGCTACTCCGGCACGGCCGTGCTCACGAAGACCGAGCCGCTGTCCGTCCGCTACGGACTGGGCGACGACGCGCACGACCATGAGGGCCGCGTGATCACGGCGGAATATCCGGCGTTCTACCTCGTCTGCTGCTACACGCCGAACTCACAGGACGGGCTCAAGCGTCTGGACTACCGCATGCAGTGGGAAGACGCGCTGCGCGCGTACCTGCTGCGCCTCGACGCGGAAAAGCCCGTGGTGTACTGCGGGGATCTCAACGTGGCGCACGAGGAGATCGACATCAAAAACCCCAAGACCAACCGCCGCAACGCCGGCTTCACCGACGAAGAGCGCGCCAAGATGACCGAGCTCCTTGCCTCCGGCTTCGCCGACACCTTCCGCCGCCTGCACCCCGACACGGCGGACGCCTATTCGTGGTGGAGCTACCGCTTCCACGCACGGGAAAAGAACGCGGGCTGGCGCATCGACTATTTTATTGTATCCGAGCGGCTGATGCCGCACGTCGTCTCGGCCTCGATCCGCGCGGACGTGCTGGGCAGCGACCACTGCCCGGTGGTGCTGGAGCTGGACGTATGACGCCGGAGGAATTTTCCGCCCAGTACATGGCGCACTTCAGCCAGCAGCAGAAGGCCGCCGTGCAGGCCGTAAACGGCGCAGTTTTGCTGCTGGCCGTGCCCGGCAGCGGGAAGACGACGGTGCTCGTCACGCGGCTGGGGTATCTGGCGCTGTGCTGCGGGGTCGACCCCGGCAGCATTCTGGTCATGACCTATACCGTCGCCGCCACGCAGGAGCTGCGCGCGCGCTTTGCCGCGCTGTTTCCGCAGCTGAGCGGCCGGACGCCGCAGTTCCGCACGATCAACGGCCTGTCGGCCAAGATCATCGAGTCCTGCAGCCGTCTGCGCGGCCCGGCGTTCACGCTTCAGGAGAACGAGGGTGAGCTTGCCGCGCTCGTCGGGCGGATCTGCCTGGAGCTGCACGGCGAATATCCCACCGACGCGACCGTCCGCGAGATCCGTACCGCGATCACCTACTGCAAAAACATGATGCTGGGCGCAGACGAGATCCGCGCCCAGCACTTTGACGTCCCCGGCTTTTTCACGATCTATACCCGCTACTGTCAGGCCCTGCGCGCCGCGCGGCAGATGGACTACGACGACCAGATGACCTACGCGCTGGCCATTCTGCGCAAGCATCCGGACGTGCTGGCGCAGTTTCAGACGCAGTACCCGCACCTGTGCGTCGACGAATCGCAGGATACCTCGCGCGTACAGCACGCGATCATCCGGCTGCTGGCCGAAAAGACCGGCGATCTGTTTCTGGTCGGCGACGAGGACCAGAGCATCTACGGCTTCCGCGCCGCCTGGCCCGAGGCGCTGCTGCAGTTCCCGCAGACCTACCCCGGCGCGAAGCTGCTGTTCATGGAGGAGAATTACCGCTCCACGCCCCAGATCCTGCAGGCGGCGAACGCCTTCATCGCCAAAAACCGCAGCCGCTACCCCAAGACCATCCGTCCCGTCCGCCCCGCCGGGCAGCCGGTGCAGCCGGTCCACGCCGCTTCGCGGCAGGCGCAGATCCGGTATCTGCTCGCGCTGGCCGCGCAGGTTCAGGAGCCGCCGTTTACCGTCCTCTACCGCAACAATGACAGCGCTCTCCCGCTCATCGACGCGCTGGAGCGCGCGGGTCTTCCCTACCGCTGCCGCGGCGCGGAGGATACGTTCTTCACGCACCGCATCGTCTGCGACGTGTGCGATATCCTGCGCTTTGCCGCTGCGCCGGACGATACGGAGCGGTTTCTTCGCATCTATTATAAGTTCGGCGCCATGATCTCCAGGGAGGCGGCGCTGGCCGCCTGCGCCGAAAGCGCGCGGACGCACGCGCCGGTGCTCGCGTGCCTGCTCGCGCAGGGTGGTCTCCCGGATACCTGCCGCGAAGCCGCGGAGCAGCTCCGCGCGCGGCTGGACGCGCTGCCGCAGACGTCTGGCGAGGCGCTCATCCGCACGATCTGGGGCCCGATGGGCTACAGCCGGTTCGTCACCGAGCGGCGGCTCGACCCGGGCAAATTTTCGATCCTCTGCATGCTCGCCGCGCCGCAGCCCTCGGCCGCCGCGTTTCTCGCGCGGCTCGATGCGCTCCGGCAGCTCATCCGCACCCACCGCGACGCGCCCAACGCGCGCCTGACGCTCTCGACCATCCATGGCAGCAAGGGGCTCGAGTATGACCGCGTCTTCCTGCTGGACGTGCACGACGGCGTCCTGCCCGCCGACCCGAACGGCGCGGACGGCACGGAGGACGCCCAGCGCGCCTATGAGGAGGACCGGCGGCTGTTCTACGTCGCCATGACGCGGGCAAAAAACGAATTGTATCTGTTTGACTATCCGGACGTGCCGTCCGCCTTTGTCCGCGAGCTGCGGCAGCAGCTGCCGAAGCCCTTCCACCCGGCGGAGGACTTCGCCTCCATCCTGCCGGAAAACGCCTGCGGCCTGCGCTACCGCCACGCCGTGCACGGCGAAGGGCAGATCCTCGCGCAGTGCGGCGACGCGATGCTCGTCGCGTTCGCAGACGGCGACCGCTGCCTGCAGGCCGGGCAGATGCTCCTCGAGCGCGACCGGACACCGGACGCCCGGACTGCTCCGCCGTCCGCGCAGCCCCTGCCGCCGGAGGCGGCCGTCTGCGTGCCCGGCAGCGAGATCTGGCACCGGAAATACGGCCGCGGCCGCATCGTGTCCCTGCAGGGCACGCTCGCCGCCATCCGCTTCGAAGCCCCCGGCGAGACCGCCCCCCGCACCTTCTGCCTCCCCGCCGCCCTCCAAAACGGCTTCCTTTCCTTCAAAACCGACGCCCCCGGCTGATGCCGTCGGCTTGCAAGGTCATCAAATCCCCCTGCTTTCCCAGAAAGCAGGGGGATTTGCGATCATCATAACGTACGATTTTACTTCTTCCGTACCGGGTAGCAGGCTTCGGTGACGAAGGTTTGGGGGTCCTGGGTCTCGTGGGGGCTGACGTGGTAGATGTTGAACATGGGGCCGTCGTATTCGTAGCCGTTCGCTTCGATCCAGGCGGCAAGCGCCGCGTAGACTTCGCCGATGCCAGAATACGGGCCGCGGAAGATACAGCTCGCGACCGTCACGGCCGGAAGCGTGCGGAACTTGACGTGCGGCGTATCGGGGTACGTGCCCTTGACGGTCTTCCACGCCTCGAGCTCCACGTCGGTCTCCTTGAATTCCCCGTCGAGGAAGGTGACCGCGCAGTAGCAGGGGTCGTCCGGGACGAGGTGCATGTGGTCGGTCTCGGCGCAGAGCGTCTGCCAGACCTGGCCTTCGTCCTGATAGCGCGGGATGACGGTATGGACACAGGCGGCATAGCGCGCCGGAATGGTCTTGATGGTGATATTGTACTGCATAAAATCTTCCTTTCCCAGCCGTTTTTCGGCTGTGTCCAGAAGCAGCAGCTGCTGCGCGGTCTTCGCGGTCTCGGCCTGCAGCTCGCGGCGGCGGGCAGCGAAGAAGGGCGCGAGCGCCTCCGCGTCCCGGCCGAGCTGCGACATCCGGCGCACATCGGCAAGCGAGAAGCCCATATCCCGCAGGGCGGTGATCCAGCCGACGGTCTGCAGCTGGTCCTCGCGGTAATAGCGGTAGTCTGAGTCCGGGTCGATATAGGCCGGGCGCAGAAGGCCCATTTCGTCATAGTAGCGCAGCATGCGGATACTGACTCTGGACAGCTTTGAAAATAATCCGATCTTCAGCATTGCGGTACCTCCGTGCTGATATTTTTGAGCTCAGAAACAGCATACTGCCTGACATGGTGTGAGAGTCAAGGGGTATCCGGAGATTTTTTCAGCAGAAAGCGCGGGCCCTCCTCCCCGAGCGTTCCGGTCGGCTGGAAGCCGAGCTTGGCGAGCACGCGGATGGAGGCGGCGTTGTCCGGCGCAGTCTCCGCCTCGACGGCGGTGACGCCCGGCTGCGCCAATGCCCAGCGGCACATTGCCCCGGCGGACTCCGTGGCGTAGCCGCGGCCCCAGAAGGCCTCTATCATCCCGTAGCCGATCTCCGGCTGCGCCGACGGGCCCTTGAAGCACAGATCGCCGATCAGCTCGCCGGTATTCTTCCGATACGCGCCCCAGGCCGTGTACCACAGGCGCGCCTGCGGGTGCTCCCGGCTGCCGCGCAGCATATCGTTATAAGCGTCGGCCAGCTCCGCGTCGCGCGGGCGGACAGCCTCCATCAGCGTCTGCAGCTCCGCGTCCGACATCGGACGCAGGGACAGGCGTTCGGTCTGCAGTTCCATTTTGCTTCCTCCTTGTGCAGCAAACGCTATGGGCCGCAGAGGGTGCTCTGCGGCCCTTGTTTTTTACTTGTTGTTCCCGATCAGGCGCAGCACCGCCAGCACAGCGGCATACAGCACGCCCGCGATCGCCCAGATGAACCAGCTGGACCGGGCCTGCCCGTTGCCAAGCGGGCCGAAGGTATAAAGCAGGAACACCGCCGTCACCACGAGCCAGTAGCAGACCGAGACCGTGCTGACCAGACGGCTTTTGGCCTTCCGCTGCCGGGTATAGTCGCCCTCCTCCAGCAGCTTTTCCATCGCGCCCGTGCACGTCCCTGCGTAGACGAACGCGAGGCAGGCCAGCGCGACGAAGCCCAGCAGCAGGCACACCGCGACGATGTACGTGAGATCCGAGCGGGAAAGGCACATGGCGGCGAACAGCGGCAGAACGGAGACGATGCACAGGATCGTGCCGATGAGGTTCAGGCGGTTCGCCGTGGGCTCAAATTCCTGCCGGCGCTGCCGGACCATGCCGCTCACGCCATATTCCGTTTCGAACGGCTCTGTCTCCAGAAACGAGAACGGCTTCGCCTTCGCGCCGCACATCAGGAAGATGCCGACCGCGGCAGCGACCAGAAGGATCAGCACGCACAGGCCGATGCCGCCGGCCACGTTTTCGGAGATGCGGGCTGTGTATCCGCTCAGCCCGGCGAGCAGGATCAGCGTGATGGGCGAGAGCACGCACAGAAACGTCGCCAGCGCCAGCCACGGCGCGGCCTGCTTCCGAAGCCCGAGATACTGCGACGCCTCTTCCAGGCTGACGCGGCGGCGGACGGGCTGCTCGGGCTCGGGTTCGGCAGTCTCCTGCGCCTCGAGCTCGTCTTTTAATAAGTAGTCGGTGCTGACGCCGAAGATGCGGCTGAGCTGGACGATCTTATCGAGGTCGGGGACGGACTGCGCGCCCTCCCACTTCGATACGGACTGCCGCGAGACGTTCAGCTGCTGCGCCAGCTCCTCCTGCGACCAGCCGACCTTCTTGCGCAGCGCGATCAATTTGTCTGCAAAGATCATTTGGGGTTCCTCCTGTGATTTGATGGCGCTATCATACGGAGTTTTGCGGTTGCAGGCAAGAAAGCGCGCCGGGAAATGTGTCAACCGGCGGTTGCATCCGCCCGGTTTTTTGATTATAGGCCCCGTTTTCCCCCGCGTCAACCGAATTTTCAGGATTTCTTTATAGTTCGTTTACAATCTGTTCACCACCGGGCGGGAAAAATCCGGTATCCTTGGAGCATAAGGAAGCTGCTTCGCGGCAAGCTCCGCGAAGGGCCAACAGCATCCTTTTCCATAGACATTCATCCATTTCTCCTCTCTCTTTTCTCTTATCTTTGATGGAAAGCCGCCGGAAGCTCCTTCCGGCGGCTTTTCCGTTTGGTCCTGTGACGCAGAAGCGGCCCGCCGGAGATCCCGGCGGGCCGCTTGCATATCGTGTTGTTATTCGGTCGGTTCGGCCGGTGTCGTCGGCTCGCTCGTCGCCGGAGCGGCGCTGCTGATGGACTTGACGTATTTGGCGTTCAGATACGCGCAGACCTCGTTGTACCAGATCTCGTACCAGGCGCCGTCCTCCGTGTCCTCGGAGACGCCGATCACGGCCACGACCGTATCGGTCGGCATGGTCATGAGGACCTCGCTGTTGGTGGACGGGGCAGTGCGGACGTTCACGTCGTTCGTGGTCGCCATGCTCTCCGCCATGGGGGTGATGACCAGATCCTGCACGTCGTTCGGCCACTTGGCCGTATCGCGCTGCGGGGTGCCGCCGAGGCCGCTGGAGGCAAAGATGGAGGCGACGGTGCAGCTGCTCTTCGTGACGAGCATGGCCACCTGGCCGTTGTAGCGCACGGAGCCGTTCCAGGTGTTGTCCTTCCAGTCAAGCGCGACTTCATAGACCTGGCCGCTCAGGTCGACGGTATATTTGTAATCGGCCGTCTTGCCGGTCTTTTTATAGTTGGCCTGCAGCAGCACGGTGGAGAGCGCGACGGATGCATCCTCCGGCAGCGTGACGGGATCGTCCTTGCCGTAGGTCACGACGGCGCTGGCCGTGGGCTGGGGCTCGGTATCCTGCGGGACCGAGATCATGAAGCGGCCGCTGCCGTCCTGCTCGTCGAACTGGAACGTCAGCTCCTGCGCGCCGCCGCGCGGCACGAGCGTAAAGCCGCTGTCGCTGCCGGTGACGGTATAGAGGCCGGAGGTCTCATAGAACGTGCGGAACAAAGACGAGAGCGTCTGGCCGTCTGGCAGCTTGTCCAGCCCGCAGGTGTAGGGCGTGCCGGGCTGGAGCGTGGCGAACATGGTGTCGAGCAGCTCCGCGTCGGTGATCAGGTGCAGCGGCAGCAGCAGGTCCAGCGTGCCGGACTCGAGCGCGAGCTCGCGGTGCTCGCCCATGAAGATATACCAGTTTTTCGTGTTCTGCGGGTCCTTGGCGTACAGGCACCAGGTATCAGTGCCGCCGGACTCGTTTGCCTTGGTGAACACGGCGCAGGTGCCGTAGCTGTTGGTAAAGCTCTCGGCCGTGACGCCATCGTTATTCTTGGTGACGAGCTTGCTCATGGCGCTGAGCGATTTTTTCGTGGTGAACTGATAGCCGCCGTAGGAGACGAAGTCGGCGCTGTTGAGCTCGGCCGAGACCGGCAGACCGATCGTCGTCTTCGTGGAGAAGGCTTCGGCCTGGATCGTCGTGTCGCTCGTCTTCGAGCAGCCCTTTGCGACCAGCACAATGATCAGGATCAGCAGCACCAGCGCAGCGGCCGCGATGAGCAGCGGCAGATTTCTGCGCAGCCACAGACCTTGCTTTCTTCTTTTTTTCATAATGATACCTCCATCGTACATGACATCCGGACGGGGCACGGACAGTGATAGTCCGCGCAGTATATTCTTAATTATCATAGCACAGCTTTCCGCAAATAGCAATTCTTCATAAAAAAATAAGATTTGGCGGATTTCCTTGCGATTTGGCGGCAGAACTGGTATGATGTCGATAAACCGAAACGGGAGGGATCGTTTTGCGCTGTAAATGTCTGGTCATGGATCATGACGACACCACGGTGAACAGCACCGCCACCATCCATTTTCCATCTTTCTGCGCCTACCTGCAGCTCGTGCGGCCGCAGGCGCACTACACGCTGGAGGAGTATTTCCGCAAAAATTTTGACCCTGGCATCCTCCCGCTCTTTACCGGGGAGCTCGGGTTTAACGACGAGGAGCTGGAGGGCGAATTCCGCTTCTGGCAGGACTGGCTGCGCACGCGCGTGCCGAAGGCCTACCCCGGCATCCGGGAGATTCTGGAGCGGCACCGGGCCGCAGGCGGGATCATCGCCGTCGTCTCGCACTCCATGCGGGAGAATATCGAGCGCGACTACCGGGAAAACGATCTTCCCATGCCCGACGTCATCTTCGGCTGGGAGCAGCCGCCCGAGCAGCGCAAGCCGAACCCCTGGCCGCTGGAGCGGATCATGGAGCGCTTTGCCCTCCGGCCGGAGGAGCTGCTGGTCGTGGACGATCTGAAGCCCGGACACGACATGGCCCGCGCCGCAGGCGTGCCCTTCGCCGCCGCGGGCTGGGCGAACGACATCCCGGAGATCGAGCAGTTCATGCGCAAAAACTGCGATCACTACTGCAAGCAGGTCTCCGATCTGGCCCGGCTGCTGGAGGAAGCATGAAGACAGAGAAACCGGCGCACTGCTCTGCAGTGCGCCGGTGTTTTTTGTCTGTCAGCGTTCCTCGCGGAAATACGGGATGCCGAGGGACTGGGGCGGCTGATCTTCCTTCTTCTTGCGCATGGAGACCATGAGCAGAACGATGATCGTCACCACATACGGGAGCATCTTGAACAGCTCCAGCGTGCTGCGGGACAGGCCCGGGATGTAGTTGTACGCCCAGTAGAGGACGCCGAAGAGGTACGAGCCCCAGATCGCGCGCAGCGACTTCCACGTTGCGAAGATGACGAGGGCGACAGCCAGCCAGCCGAGCGCTTCGATGGTGCCCTGGTTCTCCCAGGTGCCATTGATGTAGTTCATGACGTAGTACGTACCGCCGAGGCCCGAGATGCCCGCGCCGATGCAGGTGGCGAGGTACTTGTACTTTGTGACGTTGATACCGGCGGCGTCAGCCGTGGCGGTATTTTCGCCGACGGCGCGCAGGCTCAGGCCCGTGCGGGTCTTCGACAGGAAGTACCAGATCGCAACGGCGAGGATCAGCGCGACGTAGGTCAAAAAGCCGTAGGAGAACAGGAGCGTCCCCAGACGGAGCCTGCCGGTGAAGCCGTCAAAGAAGTTGACGAGGGAATAGGAGTAGTTGCGGAACGCCTGCGAGGTCACGGCCACGGAGACCTGGCCGACGCCGCCGGCGAGCTTGTTGAGGCTGCCGCCGAAGAAGTTGCCCACGCCGGAGCCGAGGATCGTCAGGGTCAGGCCGGTGACGTTCTGGTTCGTCCGCAGGGAGATGGTCAGGAAGCTGTAGATGAGGCCGCCCAGCGCGGAGGCAAGGAACGACGCGACGAGGCACATGATGACGCACAGCGCCGCATTTGGCTCAACGCCGGCATTGGCGCAGTAGACGTTTTCATACATGAAGGTGGACGTCAGACCGGCGATGCCGCCGAAGTACATGATGCCGGGGACGCCGAGGTTCAGGTTGCCGGATTTCTCCGTGATGATCTCGCCGAGCGCACCGAACATGATGACCGTGCCGAACACGATGGCGGAATGCAGAAGGTCAGGGAATTTCACCAAAAAATCTAACATAATTCAGCTCCTCCTTACTTGTGCTTGCCGCCGGATTTGACCTGATAGTTGATGAAGAATTCGCTGCCGAGGATGAAGAACAGAATGACGCCCGAGATGATCTGCGAGACGTATTCGTTGAGGCCAAAGTCGGAAGCGATCTGCACCGCGCCCTTGTCGAGGAACGACAGCAGGGCCGAGATCAGGATCATGACGAACGGGTTCATCTTGGCGAGCCAGGCCACGATGATCGCGGTGAAGCCGCGGCCGCCGGCCGTTTCGGTCGAGAGCGTATGGCTGACGGCGGAGACCGCCAGGAAGCCTGCGAAGCCGCACAGCGCGCCGGACAGGGCCATGGTGCGCACGTAGATGCGCGGCACGCGGATACCGGCGTAGCGCGCGGTATTCTCGGAGTCGCCGACGACGGCGATCTCATAGCCGTGCTTGGTGTACTTCAGGTAGAGGTAGACGAGCGTGGCCAGGACGAGGACGACGATGACCGTCCACATGAAGTCCTTGTTGTAGCCGTCGGAGAACATGTTGCCGATCCAGCCGACGTACTTGACGTCGCCCTTGGAGTTGATGGTGCCGATGGAGTTCGATCCGGGAGGGTTCTCCCACTTGGAGACGGCGAACGAGGTCAGCTGGATGGCGATGTAGTTCATCATCAGCGTGAACAGCGTCTCGTTCGTGTTCCACTTGGCCTTGAAGAAGCCGGGGATGAGGCCCCAGATGCCGCCCGCGACGATGGCGCTGATGGCCATGCAGAGGAAGAGCATCACGATGTTCATCTTGCCCGCGAAGTTGATCATCCAGAACGCGGTGGCGATGCCGCCGACGAGCATCTGGCCCTCGGCGCCGACGTTCCAGAACCGCATCTTGAAGGCAGGCGCCAGGCCGATGGCGATACAGGTGAGGATCATGCAGTCACGGATGGTGAACCACATACGCTTGCTGGTGCCGAACGCGCCGGAGGCAAGGGAGACATAGACCTTCAGCGGGTTCATCTTGACGATGGCATAGATGATGATGCCGTCGACGATCAGCGCGAGGAGAATGGCAATGGCGCGGATCGTCCAGGCCTTGCCGCGGGAAATTGTGTCTCGTTTGGAGATATGCATACTCAATTAACCTCCAATCTTCGTCATCATGAGGCCGACGGCGTCCTTCGTGGTCTTGCGCCCGTCGACAATGCCGGAAACCTTGCCGCCGCACAGGACCAGGATCCGGTCGCACAGCTCGAGCAGCACGTCCAGGTCTTCGCCGACGTAGATGACGGCGACGCCCTTCATCTTCTGCTCGGTCAGCAGGTTGTAAATGACGTAGGATGTGTTGATATCCAGACCGCGGACGGCGTAGGCCGTCATGAGGACGGCCGGGTTCTGCGCGATCTCACGGCCGACGAGCACCTTCTGCACGTTGCCGCCGGACAGACGCCGGATGGGCGTGCGGCCGATATCGGGGGTGACGACCTCAAGATCGTCGACGATCTTCTGCGACAGGTCGCGCGGGAATTTCCGGTCAGTGATGGGGCCCTTGCCGCGGCGGTAGGTGCGGAGCATGATGTTCTGGATGATGTTCATGCCACCGACGAGGCCCATGCCGAACCGGTCCTCCGGGACGAAGGAGAGAAGCAGGCCCTTGCGGATGATATCGAGCGGATCCATGCCGTTGAGCAGACATTCGCTGCCGTCGGACTCGATGTATGTAATTTTGCTGCCCTCTTCGAGCTTCTGCAGGCCGGAGATGGCCTCGAGCAGCTCCTTCTGGCCGGAGCCGGCGATGCCCGCGATGCCGAGGATCTCGCCGCCCATGGCGGAGAAGCAGACGTCGTCAAGCATCTTGACGCCTTCTTTATTCTTGACGGTCAGGTGCTCGACCTTGAGACGCTCGGTCTGGTTCTCGTTGAGCGGCCGGTCAATGTTCAGCGAGACCGCACGGCCGACCATCATGTCGGTCAGCGACTGCTGCGAAGCGGTGGCGGTATCGGTGTCGCCGATGTACTCGCCCTTGCGAAGGACTGCCACGCGGTCAGACACGGCGAGCACCTCATGCAGCTTGTGCGTGATGATGATGATCGCCTTGCCGTCTTTTTTCATGTTACGCATGACGGTGAAGAGCTTTTCCGTCTCCTGCGGGGTGAGGACGGCGGTCGGCTCGTCGAGGATCAGGATGTCCGCGCCGCGGTAGAGCACCTTGACGATCTCGACCGTCTGCTTCTGCGAGACGGACATCTCGTAGATCTTCTGGTTGGGGTCGATATCGAAGCCATAGCGGTCCGCAATCTCACGTACGGCCTTGCCGACGGCGGCCTTGTCCATCTTGCCCTTTTCACCGGGCAGGCCGAGGACGATATTTTCCGCGGCCGTAAAGACGTCGACAAGCTTGAAGTGCTGGTGGATCATGCCGATGTGCAGATCAAACGCGTCCTTCGGGGAGCGGATCTCCACTTCCTTCCCATCCACGAAGATCTGGCCTTCGTCGGGATAGTAGATGCCGGAGAGCATGTTCATAAGAGTCGTCTTGCCGCTGCCGTTTTCGCCGAGCAGGGACAAAATCTCACCCTTATGCAGCTCCAGACTGATCGATTTGTTCGCCACGACCTGTCCGAAGCGCTTGGTGATGTTTCTCAGTTCGATTGCGTTTGCCAAGCAAGTCATCCTTTCTGTCTTGGAATTCGCTCCGCATGTTTGTCAGGCAGCCGCGCCGGCGGCCCGGAGACTGTGCGGAAAGCCTGTCCTTCCAACGCGGGACGGAATTGAAAAAACAGGGAATCTCAGTTAAAAACTATAAATATTCTATCATTTTGTGAAGGAATTGTAAATACGCTTTCTACGAAAAATACAAAAAAATATTGTGTACCTAACAAATTTTTAGTTAGCATGCAAAACTTTTCTGAAATAAAGCGCCAGTCGCTTCAAAGGCTTCCCCTATGAGGGGAAGCCTTTGGGATGCACCCTGTAGGGGCGGGGCTCTGCTCCGCCCGTTCTCCCGACGAAATCAGCACCAGCGGGCAGAGCAGAGCCCCGCCCCTACAACCTGCCCCCGCAAGAAGGTGACATCCATCAAGATTTTGATTGCACCTTCTATTGATGGCAGTTGTTCTAAGGCAACTAGTTACAAACTCGATACCCCCGTATCAGGCGGCGCGCAGCAGAAACTCGTAGGGTGACTATCGGGTGGAACGACGCCTGATACATAGGGGTTCACCTGAATTCAGAGGCAGAACGCACCAAACGCGTCCAAGCACTCTTTTCTCTCCCCATCTTTTCTCTTGCGAGAGAAAAGATGGGGCCGCCGGAGGCGCGTCAGAAACGACCACGACGGAACGAGCCGCCGCAAGCGACGTCTCTTATCCTCTGTGCTCGTTTCTTCCTTTCCAAACCGCAAACTGAATTTGCGGTTTGGGTTTTCGTGCAAATCTGCAGCAACCTCTCAGGCGCTGCGCGCCAGCTCCCCTGGAAGGGAAGCCTTTGATACAGAAAACCCCGCGCTCTGCCGGGCAGAGCGCGGGGTTTGGTTCAGTCGACGATCTCAACGCTGACCTTCTGGCCGGTGCGCTGGGCAACGGACTTGATGATCGTGCGGATCTCCTTGGCGATCCGGCCCTGGCGGCCGATGAGCTTGCCCATATCCTCCGGCGCGACGCGCAGCTCGAGGACGGTGGTCTCGCCTTCCACTTCCGTGACCGTGACGCTGTCGGGATCATCGACCAGACTTTTTGCCATATACAGCAAAAGATCTTTCATGTCGATACCCCTAAATTACAGGACGTTTGCCTTCTTGAGAAGACCGCGGACGGTGTCGCTGGGCTGTGCGCCGTTCTTGATCCACTGCTTGGCCTTGTCGGCGTCGATGGTGATGGCGTTGGCCTCGTTCTTCGGGTCGTAGGTGCCGATCTCTTCGATGCAGCGGCCGTCACGCGGGAAGCGGGAATCGGCGACAACGATGCGGTAGTACGGCTCCTTCTTGGCGCCCATTCTTCTCAGTCTGATCTTAACCATGATTGTTCCTCCAAAATACAGTTAAAAAATTTCTTATCTCGTAAAGCTATCTCAAATTAGCTGAAACGACTGTTTTGTTACAGGCCGGGGAAGCCGCCGAGGCCGCCCATGCCGCCGAATTTGCCCATGCGCTTCATCTTTTTTGCCGCGCCGGGACCGGAGAACTGCTTCATCATCTGATTCATCATGTCAAACTGCTTGAGCATCTTGTTGATGTCCTCGACCTTGACGCCCGCGCCGAGCGCGATGCGGCGCTTGCGGCTGGAGTTGAGCACAGAGGGGTTCTCGCGCTCATAAGGTGTCATGGACTGGATGATGGCCGCGGTGCGGCCCATCGCCTTTTCATCGACCTGCGCGCCCTTGAGCGCTCCGGCGTTCATGCCGGGCATCATGGCCGCGATCTCGTCGAGCGAGCCCATGTTTTTGAGCTGCGAGAGCTGGTCGTAGAAATCGGAGAGGGTGAATTTATTGCTCTTGAGCTTCTGCTCGAGCTCAGCGGCCTTCTTCGCGTCAAACGCGGCCTCTGCCTTTTCGATGAGCGTGAGCATGTCGCCCATGCCGAGGATGCGCGAGGCCATGCGGCCGGGGTGGAAGGGCTCGATCTGGTCGAGCTTTTCGCCGGTGCCGATGAACTTGATGGGCTTGCCGGTCACGGCCTTGATGGAGAGCGCCGCGCCGCCTCTGGCGTCGCCGTCGAGCTTGGAGAGCATGACGCCGGTGATGTCGAGGTATTCGTCGAAGGTCTTGGCGGCGCTGACGGCGTCCTGGCCGGTCATGGCGTCGACGACGAGCAGGATCTCGTCGGGCTTGACGGCCTCTTTGATGGCCTTGAGCTCGTCCATGAGGGCCTCATCGACATGCAGGCGGCCGGCCGTATCGAGGAAGACCATGTCGTTGCCGTGCCGGACAGCGTGGGCAACGGCGGCCCTGGCGATATCGACCGGGTTCGTCTGCCCCATCTCGAAGACAGGGATTCCCAGCTGTTCGCCGACGACCTGCAGCTGCTTGATCGCGGCCGGGCGGTAGATATCGCAGGCGGCGAGCAGCGGATTTTTGTTCTGTTTTTTGAAAAGCCCGGCGAGCTTGGCGCCGTTGGTGGTCTTGCCCGCGCCCTGCAGGCCGACGAGCATGACGACGGTGGGCGGCTGCGAGGCGATCTTAAGCTTCTGGTTTTCGCTGCCCATGAGGGCGGTCAGCTCTTCGTTGACGATCTTGACGATCATCTGCGCGGGCGTGAGGCTCTCGAGCACGTCAGTGCCGACGCAGCGCCCGGTGGTCTTTTTGATGAAGTCCTTGACGACCTTGTAATTGACGTCGGCCTCGAGCAGCGCCAGACGGATCTCGCGCATGGATTCCTTGACGTCGGCCTCGGACAGGCGGCCCTTGCCGCGCAGCTTTTTGAACGCGTTCGAGAGCTTTTCGGTTAAGCCTTCAAATGCCATGTGTTACTCCTTTATCTCCTGCACGGCGCGGAGGATCGCGCCGGCCTGCGGCGCGGCCGCGGGGATGCGGGCGAGCGCCTGCGCGTTCTGCGCGATCACCTCGAGCTGCTTCTGCAGCCGCGCGTCGCGCGCGATACAGCCGAGCGTGCGCTCATAGCCCTCGAGCAGCTCTTCGGCGCGGGCGAGGGTATCGTGGACGCCCTGACGGCTGATGCCGGCGGCGGCAGCGATCTCGCTGAGCGAATAGTCCTGATCGTAGTACAGATCGAACAGCTGCCGCTGTTTCTCGGTGAGCAGCTCGCCATAATAGTCGTACAGCAGCGACATCGTAAGCGCGTCGGCCCGCATGACAAGCCCCCTCCGATCCAGCATTCTTGTCAACTATACACGATTTCTCCGCCGCTGTCAAGTATTTTTCCTTGACAGATCCTCCGGTCAGGAAAATTCTGTGGCATCTTTACTTTTTCTCTTATTTATGTTAACATAACCTTACTCTCTCATCCAAAATTCCCTGAAAGGAGCATCCCGATCATGAAAACCTGGCTGAAGCGGGCTGCCGCGGCGGTGTTATCCCTGTCGCTGCTGGCCGCACCCGTGCTGGCCGCGGCCGAGACCGCCGGCAGCAGCACCCTGAACCTGTCGGACAACACGGTCTATACATACAGTACCCAGAGCGTCACCTCCGATTCCGGCAAGCAGACCAATCTGCACGAGAACATCTTTACCTACCGCAAGGAGGCGCAGGTGCGCCCCGTCGTCGCCTTCGGCTCGACGCTCTACGGCACCAGCGCCATGAACAAGACCGTCAAGACCCTCGAGGAGCAGGGCTACAGCATGGTCGCCGGGATCAACGGCTCGTTCTTTGACCGTTCGACCGGCATTCCCTACGGCATCGTCATCACGAACAGCATCCTGCGCTCCGGCGGCTCGGCCAATGCGGTCGGCTTCCTGGCCGACGGCTCGGCCGTCATCGGCGATCCGGAGGTCACGGTCACGCTCGACTACGGCGGCGACACGCCGCTGCTGGTCAACTACAACAAGGCCATGACCACGCAGAACGGCGTCCTGCTCTACTCACAGGACTATGACACCCGCACCAAGAACACCATCGAGGGCTACCACGTCATCGTCCGCCCGTCCGGCTCGCGCGCGGCGGAGCTGCGGCTCAGCCAGACACTGACGGTCGAAGTCGTCGGCATGGTGGAGGATACGAAATCCTGCGCCATCCCCGAAGACGGGTTCCTGCTCGCCATCGCCAACGATACCATCTATAAAAACGCCCTTGCTACGCTCCAAAGCCTGGTCATGGGCGAGCAGCTGACCATCCAGGTCACCTGCGCCTCCGGCTGGGAGAACGTCACCTCCGCCTGCGGCGGCGGCGATATACTGGTCGAAAACGGCAGCGTCTGCACCGACTTCACCCTCGACTCGGCCAAGAAAATGGCCGCCCGCACCGCCATCGGCGTCAAGAACGACGGCTCGCTCGTCTTCTACACCTGCGACGAGGCTGGCAACTCCGAGGGTCTGACGCTCGCGCAGCTGGCCGAGCGGATGCAGGCGCTCGGCTGCCGGACCGCGCTGAACCTTGACGGCGGCGGCTCGACGGCCGCGGGCGTCACCTACCCCGGCTACGCCTCCGGCGCGACGGCCAACGTCCCCTCCGACGGCAAGCTGCGCGAATGCGCGAACTTCATCTTCCTCGTCCGCCAGAAGAAGGACGCGGGCACGGCCTCGAAGCTCTACCTCTACCCCTTCGGCGGCTATACGCTGCCGGACGCGAAGATCGCCCTGACCGTCAAGGCGGCGGACAGCAGCTACATGGCGGCCGCCGTCCCGACGGACGTCACCCTCGGCGGCACGAACGCGACCGCCGCGGGCGGCAGCTATGTGACCGTCGACCACGGCGCGAAGGGCGCCGCGACCGTGACGGCCGCTGCCGGCGGTCTGCGGGCCACGGCCAGCTTCGCCATCCCGGAAGCGCTCACCTCCATCACCATCAAGCATGAGGGCAAGAACACCGCCCTTTCCTCCCTCCGCGTCGCCGGCGGCAGCACGACGGAGCTGACCGCCACCGGCTGGTACTACGGCAACAAGGTCTATTCCGCCGATACGAGCTTCACCTGGTCCGTCTCCGACGCGCTCGGCACGATCGATGAAGACGGCACCTTCACCGCCGTCCAGACCGGCAGGGACGTGACCGGCACGCTCACCGTGACCTACGGCGAGACGAGCTGCACCCTGCCCGTGACCGTCGGCTCCTCGCAGCCGTTCGATGACACGAAGGGCCACTGGGCCGAGAGCTACATCACGGAGCTTTACTACGCGGGCACGCTGCAGGGCTCGGAGAAAAACGGCAAGCTCTATTACCGCCCCGACGCGAGCATGACGCGGCAGGAGTTCATCGTCGCCATGATGCGCTATCTCGGCACCGACCTGAGCGCCTACGCCTCCGTCCAGCTGCCGTTTGACGACAGCGGCAGCATCGCCTCCTGGGCCAAGAGCGCCATGCAGGCGGCCTATCAGCTCGGCTATCTGACCGGCTCGAAGACGAACGGCAAGCTGCTCGCCAAGCCCGGCTCCACCATCTCGCGGCAGGAGGCCATGACGATCCTCTCGCGCACGAAGGACTTCGCGGACGCCGATCTCAATGTGCTCTCCGCCTTCTCCGACAGCGGCAAGATCGCCGACTGGGCCCGCACCGCCCTGGCGCAGATGACCCAGCAGAAGATCATCTCCGGCTCCAAAGGCAAGCTGAACCCCACCGGCAAAGTCACCCGCGCCGAAGTTGCCAAAATGCTCTACATGCTCTCGGAGAGCTGAGGCAGCTATCACAAACGCCCGGCTGCAAGCAGCCGGGCGTTTCTCTATCCATACACGCAGAAGCCAATGTCCCGGAACAGACTTTTGGGCAGCAGCCGCACCCTGTAGGGGCGGAGCTCTGCTCCGCCCATGCTTCCGCCGAGATCCGCACCAGCGGGCGGAGCAGAGCCCCGCCCCTACAGAATGTCCCCCATGGCTTCCCCTCATAGGGGAAGCCATGGGGGCCCATAAATCAGGAACAAGCCCTATGCTCATACCCACCGGCCGTGCCGGTGGGTATGATTTGTTTCTGCTCAGATCTTCATTGCCGTCTCGTATGCGCGCCAGACGACGGAGCGGAGGTTGCCGACGCGCAGGCAGTCGCCGACGAGGTGGACGTTCTTATGGCCCTTCTCCTCCACCAGCGGCGTGGAGAGATAGCCCGCGGAGGAGATGACGGTGTCGCACGGGATCTCGACGGCGGTCCCGTCCTTGCCGGCGCAGACGATGGCGCCGTCCCTGACCTCGCGGAGCGTGGTCTCGAGGTAGACGGGGACCTTTTTCCACGCGAACCACTCGCGCAGGTACGAGCTGTTGGCCAGGCAGACGCCCTTCTGCGAGACCAGATCGTCCTTCATCTCGACGATGGAGACGTTCTTGCCCTGCAGGGCCAGCTCATACGCGATCTCGCAGCCGGTCAGGCCGCCGCCCACGACCGCGACTGTCTCGCCCACCGGCGCGCCCAGCAGGTATTCGCAGGCCTCGAGCATCTTCTCGTGGCCGGGGACCTTTTTGAGCACGCGCGGCGTGGAGCCGGTGGCGATGATGACGGGATCGGAGCCGAAGGACTCGATCTCCTTGACCTCGGTATGCAGCCGGACCTCGACGCCGAGCTTTTCCATCTCGCGGCGGTACCAGCTAAGAAGGTCGCGGAGCTTTCCCTTGTAGCTCTCGGCGGAGGCGGCGATGAACGTGCCGCCGAGCTCGGCGGACTTCTCATAGAGGATGGGCTTGTGGCCGCGGAGCGTCAGCACGCGGGCGGCCTCCATGCCGCCGATGCCGCCGCCGACGATGTGGACGGTCTTCGGCTTGTCGGTCTTTTTGATGTAGTGCTTGTCCCACTGCATCATCTCGGCGTTGACCGCGCAGCGGGCCAGATGCAGCGAGTCGCTCAGGTCCTGATCGTTCGGCACGCCCTTGTAGTGGCACATGTTGAAGCAGCCGTTGTGGCAGAGGATGCAGGGGCGGATGTCGTCTTCGCGGTCCTCGATGACCTTGGTGAACCATTCCGGGTCCGCGAGGAAATTGCGCGCGAAGCCCGCGCCGTCGAGCCTGCCTTCGGCGATGGACTTTGCCGCGGCCTCGAGCGTCATGCGGCCCGCGCAGACGACGGGGATATCGACGAAGTTCTTGATGTGCTCGACCTCGGCGAGGTTGCAGTTTTCGGGCATATAGACCGGCGGGTGCGCCCAGTACCAGGCGTCATAGGTGCCGTTGTCGCAGTTGAGCATGTCGTAGCCCGCGTCCTGCAGGAATTTCGCCGCGATCTCGGACTCTGCCATGTCACGCCCGGCCTCGACGTAGTCCTCGCCGGGCAGCGCGCCCTGGCGGAAGCCCTTGGTCTTGGAGACGACGGAATAGCGCAGCGACACCGGGAAGTCCGGGCCGCAGGCGGCCTTGATGGCCTTGACGATCTCGGCGGCGAAGCGGTAGCGGTTTTCCAGACTCCCGCCGTATTCGTCCGTGCGCTTGTTGACGTAGTGGAGCGTGAACTGGTCAAGAAGATACCCTTCGTGGACCGCGTGGACCTCGACGCCGTCGACGCCCGCGTCCTGCAGGAGCTTGGCGCACTTGGCAAACGAGTCGATGAATTCCTGGATCTCCGCCTTCGTCATCTCGCGCGACGGGACCTTGTCCGACCAGCGGTTGGGCGACGGGCTGGCCGTGGCCGTGATCTTATCGAGATCCATGAACGGCTTGGAGACGGCGCGCAGCGCCTTGTTCGTGTAGAGCTTTTCCATCATCTCCGAGATGGTGAAGCTCCGGCCGAAGCCCGCCGTCAGCTGGACGAACAGCTTCGCGCCCGTCTTGTGGAACTCCGGCATCCATTTGGCCAGATCCTCGTACATCTTCTTGTTCTTGTGCAGCCACTGGCCGTACATCGGGTTATAGACCGGCTGACAGCCGGGCAGGACGAGACCGGCGTTGTTCTTTGCCACCTCGAGAATGAAGCGCGCGCCGTCCTTGTCAAAATGGTTGACCTCCATCCAGCCGAACAGGTCGGTGCCGCCCATGCTGGTGAGCACGATGCGGTTTTTGATCTCCACCTTGCCGATCTTCCACGGCGTGAGCAGCGGCTTGTAGCTTTCCTTCAAAACGACTCTCCCCTTTTTCGTTTTTGTATGCGCGGCAGCGGCTCCCCTCTCCTTGTCGGTATTCGCGCCGCACATATCTTTCTTCTTTCAGTTTAAACGAAACGCGCCCAAAAGTCACGGTTTATTTTTACGGATCTGCCCAAAACCGGGGTGTATCCCTTGACAGTCCGCGGCGATACACGTATGATATGCCTATAAATTCTGTATGTAATGGAATGAGGTCGCTATGCTCAATCAGTTTTCAAGGACCCAGCTGCTGCTGGGCGCGGAAGCCATGGAAAAGCTCAAGGGCGCGCGGGTCGCGGTGTTCGGCATCGGCGGCGTGGGCGGCTATGTCTGTGAGGGGCTCGTCCGCAGCGGCGTGGGCGCGTTCGATCTGGTCGACGACGACAAGGTCTGCCTGACGAATCTCAACCGCCAGATCATCGCCACGCGCAAGACCGTCGGCAAGTACAAGGTCGACGTCATGCGCGAGCGGATGCTGGAGATCAACCCCGACTGCGACGTGCGCGTCCACAAATGCTTCTACCTGCCGGAAACGGCGGCGGAGTTCAACTTCTCCGACTACGACTACGTCGTCGACGCCGTCGACACCGTCACGGCCAAGGTCACGCTGGTGCTCGAGGCGCAGAAGGCGGGCGTGCCCATCATCAGCTGCATGGGCGCGGGCAACAAGCTCGATCCCTCCCGCTTCCGCGTGGCGGACATCTATAAAACGCAGGGCTGCCCGCTGGCCCGCGTCATGCGCACGGCGCTCCGGAAGCGCGGCGTCAAAAAGCTGAAGGTCGTCTACTCCGACGAGATCCCCACCCGCCCCATCGAGGATATGTCCATCAGCTGCCGCAGCCACTGCATCTGCCCGCCCGGCGCGAAGCACAAGTGCACCGAGCGGCGCGATATCCCCGGCAGCACGGCCTTCGTGCCGTCGGTCGCCGGGCTCATCATCGCGGGCGAGGTCGTGAAGGATCTGTCCCGGGCATGAAAAAGACCTATGTGACCACCGTCCCCAACCACATCGGGGCCTTTCTCTCGGCCAGCCGCCTGCTGGCCGCGCTGGACGTCAACATCACCCGCGTCAGCTACAACAAGGCCGTCGATTCCCACACGATCTTCATCGAGGCCGAGGGCTCGCGGCAGCAGCTGGCCCAGGCGGACGAGCAGCTCGCGGCGATCGGCTATCTGCGCAGCGGCGGCGCGGAAAAAAGCGTCGTGCTGCTCGAATTCCAGCTGCGCGATGTCCCCGGCGGGGTGACGGACATCCTTGCCTGCATCGAGCGCTTCGGCTTCAATATCTCCTACCTCAGCTCGCAGGAAAACGGCACAGACTATCAGTTGTTCAAGATGGGCCTGTTCGTGGAGGATCCTGCGTGTATCCACGCCTTCCTGCGTGAGGCAAGGGCTCTTTGCCCCGTGCGCGTGATCGACTATGACCGCGCGGAGAAGACCTTTGACAACAGCATTTTCTACGATTCCTTCGTCTCCGGCCTGTGCCGGGCCATGGACCTGCCAGAAAGCGCCCGCCCATCCCTGCTCGTCAACGCGAATCTTGCCATGCAGACGCTGGACGAGCGCGGGCTCTCGCCCTACCGCACGTTCGATTCCATCCGCCGCTTTGCGGAGCTGTTGTCGCAAAGCCGCGGCGAGCGCTTCCTTCCGCGCGTGACGAACTGCCGTCTGACGGACGAGACCGCCCTCACCCTCATCGAACCGCCCTGCGGCAGCAACACGGCCATCCTGACGCACGGCGAAGACGTGCTGTTCATCGACAGCGGCTACGCCTGCTACCGGCCAGAGATGCTCACGCTGTTCCGCCGCCTCGTGCCAAACTTCGACGCCAGAAAGAAGACCATCCTCATCACCCACGCCGACGTGGACCACTGCGGGCTGCTGCCGGAGTTCGACGAGGTGCTGCTGAGCGCGAAAAGCGCCGAGTGCCTGCGGCTCGAGGCCGCCGGGCAGGACGGCTACCGCGAGCGCAATCCCCTGCACAAGCCCTATATCCAGATCTGCAAATGCCTGACCGGCTACCGCCCGCCGGACACGGACAGGCTCCGCGTGCTCTGGGGCGGTCTGACGCCGCTGGCTTCTCCGCTGGAGCCCATCGGCCGCTTCGCCTTCGGCGATCTGGACTTTGAAGTGCTCGAAGGCGCGGGCGGGCATCTGCCGGGCGAGATCGTCCTGCTGGACACCGCCCACCGCATCGCCCTCACCGGCGATATCTACGTCAACATCCACGGCATGACCGCCGCGCAGAGCGCATACAACCAGTACGCGCCCATCCTCATGACCTCGGTCGACACCGATCCGGCGCTCTGCGCCGCGGAACGCAAAGCGGTCTTCGCCCGTCTCACCCCCGGCGACTGGCAGATCTTCGGCGCGCACGGCGCGAAGAAGGACGTGTCCGTCCCGGACCCCGCATGAAAGGACTGATCCCATGAAGCTCATGATCGCATCCGATATCCACGGCGCGGCCGGCTACTGCCGCGCGCTGCTCGACGCCTTTGACCGGGAGAGGGCGGACCGCCTGCTCCTGCTGGGCGACATCCTCTACCATGGCCCGCGCAACGATCTGCCGGACGAATACGCGCCCAAGCAGGTGCTGGCCATGCTGAACGAGCGGCGGGATAAGATCTTCTGCGTGCGCGGCAACTGCGACACGGAGGTCGACCAGATGGTGCTGACCTTCCCGATCCTCGCCGATTACAGCGTGTTCCCGGCCGCAGACCGCCTCGTCTATGCCACGCACGGCCACGTCTTCAACACCTCGCACCTGCCGCCCCTGTGCCCCGGCGATATCCTGCTGCACGGGCACACGCACATCCCTGCGTGGGAGCCGTTCGGTGAGGGCAACCTCTATCTGAACCCCGGTTCCGTCTCCATCCCCAAAAACGGCTCCGCCCGCAGCTACATGACCCTCGAAGACACCACCTTCACCTGGAAGACCCTCCCCGGCGAAGCCTACCACACCCTCACCATCTGACGCGCCTCCTGATACGATGGAATCAAATTCGTCAGTTGTTCAGTTTGAATATTTGCAGTCAATAGAAGGTGCAGCCCGAATCTGTCAGGCTGCACCTTTTTGCGGCAAAATTCTGCATGATACGTCGTAGGGGCGGGGCTCTGCTCCGCCC
>ERZ1026844.181-NODE-181-length-51630-cov-14.694639_pt1 | contig 51630 bp, 44 predicted proteins | sample MGYA00380152_ERZ1026844 | MGnify/ENA primary metagenome ERZ1026844 (study PRJEB33269, sample SAMEA4719788) | human gut metagenome | biome: human-associated habitat; feature: organic feature; material: feces | place: Cameroon | collected 2013-10 ... | reverse complement strand
TTTTGCACACCTCATTACCTTGAAATTTTTGCTTGACTTTTATTAGCAGGTCTTTTATTCTTCTGCCGCGCCGGCTTTTTCTCTGGCAGCGGCAATATTCCTGCGTCTTTCCTGATTGAGCTTCGCACCCATCTGATAGTATCCCAGTGCAAAATAGGACTGCTGCTCCAGATTCAGTGCAGCAGGAATGGACGTACCCAGAGCAACGGAAATTTCCTGCAGCTTTTCGCGGTATTTGTCGGCGAGCCATCCGTTTTTGATCTTTTCCAGATGGTGATTCGATCGGCTGCTGAGCTGGCCGATGACCAGAGCAGGCATCTGGATAGCAGAAGCATAGTAGCGCTCCACAATACCGGTATTGACGCCCGGCATGGCCGTTCTCTGGATCGCCGCATAAACGGCCATCAACCCGCCGCAGTGGTATGCGGCATTGCGAAGGTTCAGATTGTATTCCTCCAAAATTTGTCCCTCCTGATGATGGATTCGATGTTTCCGAAGCAGCCAGACCTTCAGCCATTGACAGGCCAGACTGCTGGGCAGGAGTCTTTGTGTGCTGCCGTCGTCGTTTGGCAGCAGCTCCGAGCGAATATGGGCCAACGCCTTTGCTGCGACGGTATCCGGCAGGCATCCGCCTGACAGGATCGCCTGCACGATGGCCGGAGTGACTCCTGCCAGCTCTTTTGCCAACCGTTCAAAGGGGCGGCTGTCGGTTTTCTGGAATTTTAAAAGACGGAGCAGGCGCGCGGCCAGCTTTACAGGCCTGATGTTTCCGGTGCCGCCCGGATTGGTCAGTGCCAGATCGTCATACCATTGCGCCAGATTCCGGCGTAGATCGGTGTAACTGCCCCGGTCATATCTGCGAATCATGATGCGGCTGTTTGCACCGGACAGCAGAAGAATATAGTAGGATACGTTGCCCACATCAGGAACGGGCTGCCCGGAATAGACGCTTTTCGGAATCCGGTTTGCCTGATTTCGTGCTGTCAGCGCATTGGCGGAGACTTCCGGTTCTGTTTCCTCGTCCGTTTCGTCCTCCGGCAGATCATAACCAAAGTCCACGGCATAAAGCGGAGCGTCCGCCTGCGGAACCTCGCGGTCAAACCAGTGGACAAATTTCATTCCTGCAAGAATTGGCGCATCCTTCAAAAGATCATCCAGCGCGGCCTTCACGACGCCGAAAGCCTCTTCCGAAACAGGTGCGTTGACTGCTTTTTTCTGGTTATAGGAGCAGAACGCCGTCTTGTCAAAGCAGATCAGCGCGTCCCCTCTGCCGTGTCCGCCGACGACTCGCAGGCCCTGTATCGGGGTGGTGGTCGTCATGGAGATCGTCGGTTCTCCGGTGATCAGGCACAGTGCAGATGGGCGTTTGTCCGACGCAGAAAACTGCTTTCGGTAGGCCTGCCACCATGCGCGGATCTTTTCCGATTGCAGGATGGACTGACCGTTGACCCGGAACGAGATCCGGTCTCCCGGTTTGATTTTGGCCCGATCCAGCTCTGCACGGATCGCCGCCGCGGTTTCGGGACCTTCCAGCGCATGGACACAGACGTTCAGCAGCGGATCTTCCTTTGCCGCGTCGCGGAGCGTTTCCAGAAAGAACGCACTTTTGTTTCCGGGTTCCTCTGGAATGACCACAGACCGCTTCTCTGCAAGAACGCTGCTCTTGTCCTTACCGTTAACCAGACTGCCGATGTCCGGGCAGTGGACGGGCTCACCTCCGCCCAGATAGATACTGACACGGCCGTCATTTTCGGAGAGGGAAACATATGCTTTCACGGTTTTCTCCGCAAATCCCGGCGGCAAGGCCAGCTGGCGGCGCATACCGTAGTCATATAGTGCTCTCAGCATAGTCTTTCCACCTTCAGAACCTCCGGACTGTCATAGGGCGGGATCAAAATCACACCGTTTTCCATGACCGCGTGGAACAGGGACATTTTGATCTTCGTCTTTTTCGTGGCCTCCACATCATCCGGGGTAAACAGGTCGTAGACCATCAGCCCTGCATCCATCGACTGCTGAATGGGTTGGCGCGTTCCATCGCTCTCCTCAAAATAGCAGACAAATTCCCGCAGTCCAAGTGCTGGCTGAAAATAGCACTTTCCTCCTCGGACGCGTCGCAGCGCCTGTTCGTACAGCTGGGGTTCTTTCCCCACAAAAGCTGGGCGAGGAATGATCGACGCCGCGATCCGATAGCGAACGTCCTGCAGCGCCGTCGTCTGCCGCTGCGTTCGTGCCTCCCCGGTGGAGATCGGCTCCGAGCTGACAGTATATTTGATCTCGTTGCGCTTGAAGCTGATATAGTGGATGGGGTTCAATACCTCAATGCGGTTGATCTGCCAGCGGAACTCCTTCGGTTTCATATAAATTGCCGATAGAATCCCTCTGGCGGCAGATGGGGTTGGGAATGGGTAGGTCAACCGTTCAACTTTGGCATACGGAGCATTGAATGCAGCAAAATCGCCCCAAACCTCGATTGTGATTTCTTTCAAATACGCTTCACCTCCGTAATTTGTTCGTCCCGATTCGGTTTGCGAATAGAACCTCAACTGCATTTTCCTGTTAAAATAATGCAATACCTGGCAAAAAGCAAGTGCGGATTATACCAGTCAATTTGTCAAGTATCCACGAAAAACAGAATAGCACACCAGGTGTCCAATAATCCGGACAACCAGTGTGCTGTTTTTCAAAATATAGAATCAAATCGTTCTTCCTGCGGAAAATGCAGGCCCAACTGCTCAGAATACAGGGCCTCATACTGCGGGAGCAGCAGATAGACATTGCTGTCTGAGATCTGTTCGGCAAATGACGCTCCATCCCTGTGGGCAAAAGGAATCTGCTCGGCATACATGTCCAGTTCTTTTGCAAAACAGGTCAGGGTAATTGGCGCTGCCTGCTTCAGCAGCGCGCCGGTGACGCCCTGTGTTCGCAGCTGCTTCGCGATCTGTTTATATAACTGTTTCTCGCCGGCGTATGGGACGATGACCTGCACTCCGGTGTTGGAGATCAGCTTGTATTGCGCTGCCGTTTCTGCGTAAGATCGGGCGTTGATCGCTCTTGTCAGATTTGGTTTACCGGTCGTGCCGTCAAACAGCCGCCGGTAGTATTCCCGGATGTTCTCCGGGTCATGGATGGAGAATGGCGGATGCATTTCCTGTACCGTGACCGCAGCATTGTTGTACCAGTCGTCAGGATACGGCATGCGGCTGTCCTCCGGGCGAAATACGATCACACGCCCCATCGAATCGCAGCCGTTGCGGTTGCAGCGTCCGGCAGCCTGAATGATGGAATCCAGCGGAGCCAGGCGCGGTACAGCGTTTCAAAATCAAGATCCACCCCAGCCTCGATGCACTGGGTCGCCACGACCCGGCAGGGCAGCTTCTGCTTCAGCCGCTGACGGATGATCTCGATCTGCCGGCTTCGGTACGCAGGGCACAGATCCGTGGTAAGAAAGAAAACGGTATCCTCAGGACAACGCCGTGTCAGCGCGGCCGTAATCTGCCGGGCGTGACGGCGCAGGTTGACGATGGTGCAAACGCGCGCACAGCCGGCCATTTCCTCTGCGATGACTTCGAGGGGCGTTTCATCCCCGATCTGCCATTCCACACCCACCCGCTTCAGGGCTTCGAATAATTCTTTGTGCTCCGGAAGGATCTCTCTGGGTGCCCAATTCAGATCCTTTCGCGCATCAAAGTCCGGCTGTGTTGCTGTGGAGAATACCATAGTGGTGTGGTAGCGGCCGCAAAGCTCGTTCACTGCGCGGAGCGTGGTGGAAGCCAGATTCGCGGGCAGGCTCTGGGCTTCGTCAAAGACTACAACGCTACCCGCAATATTGTGGAGCTTTCGGCAGACAGTCGGGCGGTCGGAAAACAGAGCTTCAAAAAAACGGACAGACGTGGTGATGATGACAGGGGCGCTCCATCTGGCGGCCAGTTCCCGGGCTTCCTCTGGTAAATCGCCTTGACTATGGTCGACCAGCACGTTTGGAATGATTTTAGAATACGTATCAGCATTCTGTTCAGCCAATGTCAGAAACGGGAGGACAATGATGATCCGCTTTTTCCCATGCTTCAGGCAATGCCGCAGTGCAAAGTGCAGCAGCGCCAGCGTTTTTCCGGTTCCGGTGGGTGTCGCCAGCGTATACAATCCCTCCGGCGCATCGCCCATGTTCCCGCACTGTTTAAAAACCTGATCCCGGTATCGATTCAGGGTTTTGTCCGCGGTGGAGGCTTGCCGGATGTCTTTGCAATAGGCATACAGCTTTTCCAGAAGTATCAGCGGGTCAAAGCAGCTGTCTTCCGCATGTGCAAGGTACGCGTTATCATCATTCATGGCAGAAGCGGTGTAGTCCGCGTCCACCAGACAGGAAAACAGCAGTCTGGTATACAGCATGGATTCCAATTCGGCGACAGGAGGTGCCGGAAGCTTTGGCAGTCTGAAATCGGGAAAGTCTTTTCGAAACGCCTCGTTCGCCTCTTTCAATTGCGCTGCGTTTTCAATCGAGGAGGTTTTTCCGGCGTTCCCATCGGCTTGCCTGCGTTCGTCTGCGATCGCGTGCAGCTCTACCTTTATCATATCGTAGGCGACGAGACCGTCGTGATGCACATTGACTGCTTCTATTACAGGGCGGCTGCCGAGCTTTCCCCTGTAGCAGCATTCCAGAAAGCAGGCGCCGCTTATAGCATGGTCAATGCCTGTCCGCGTACCGTTTAGAACATCTTGAAACGACTCGGTATATTTTCCAAAATCATGTATCTGTCCCTCCAGTTCGGCGGGCTCTTCCAGCCCGAGCACTTCTCCATATTCCCGCGTAAGCGCAGCGACCTTTTGCAAATGCTCCTTCACCGTTTCCTGATGCCCCTGCGGATTTTGGGATTTCGCATAGTATTCCATGACTACCTCTCCGGTTACTGGTTTTATCAATTTTATTATACCAAGCGCACCCACCCATGCCAACAGTTATTACATTTCGGGAAATCGAACAATTTCCGTTTTTTTGAACGGGCTCTGCTTTTCGAACAATTTTATCGAAAAGAGGAGTTCTTCGTTTCTGAAAGTCTTGAAAAACCAGGTTTTTTCACAAGCGCGTCAAATTCCTTCGGCGTATAGGTGTGGTTGGCCGTCTGTATGGAGCAGTATTCTTTGCGCCAGTGATAGAGGGTACTGAGCGCAATGTGGAGCTCCTGGCTGAGTGCATTCAAAGTGGCACCTTGTTCATATCAGCGGATGACTTCCTTTTTGAAGGAAGGTGTGTATTCTTTTGGCATGATCGTATCTCCTTAAATATCTGACGGTATCATCCAGAAACGTGTAGGGTTTGGATGAAAAAACCTCCATCCACAAAACGGGATGGAGGTTCAGGCTTATTCAGCTAAAATCTTGGCGATCTTTTGCCGCAAATCCGGGAAGTCCGTCACGGCCGTTTCGTAAACGTCTTCCATGCGCAGTGTCTGATACTTGTGTGCAGCAATATCCCGGAACCCGGCGATTTCTTTCCACGCTACCTCCGGGTGCGACAGGCGGCATTCCTCGGTCAGATTCCTTACCAGCTCACCGACGTTGATTACCGTCATGCAGACCGCACGCTTGAGCATCTCGTTATAGAGGAAATTCTGCAAGCTGCTGCCATTCAGCATGATTCGTGCAACGTCCAGCTCGCTCAAAACTTTTCGGAGAATGATCTCATCTCTACGATTCATACAGCGGTACCTTTCTGTCGATCACAATCATGCTGTCCGGGGTCAATGGACCGTGGATGACATCGACATCCGTTTTCAGAATGTCTTCCAATCGATACTTGATCGCACTCAGTGTGAGCAGAGAAATGCGAGGCGATTGGAACTCCAGCAGAAGATCCACGTCGCTGTCCGGACGGTTTGTGCCATTGGCATAGGAACCGAACAGTTCTGCTTTCTTGATCGGGTATTCCTGCGCAGCGAGTTGCACACCGTCTTTGATTTTTTGAATATCCAGCATGGCACAAACTCCTTTCTTCATTCTACTTCCATTATACCCAATTCGCAGATAATTTCAAGTAAAACACGTCATCGGGTAACACTGCGGATTTTCCACGTCAGCGACACACGACGAAACAAATGAATGTTCGCTCTGGCCGATGAAACCGCTGTTACCAGAAAGTACGGGAGCGAAGCAAAACTGAATTGTGAATCAACCGAACGGGGTGAACCACAAGTTCCATGACATTTAGACGATAGACCATTACAATGAAACCAGAAAATAACTTGAAAACCAGAGGTGAAGAAACATGAACCTGAAAGAAGCATTCCGCTACCAGAACAAGCTCCAGTCCTTCCTGGACGACGCGCAGAGTATTCTCGACCGTGATTCCAATGTCACACGGGTGGAGAACACCTATCTGCGCCATAAGGTCATGGCGGAAGCGGAGGATGAAACCGTTCTTGCCGTGCCGGAAACGGAGTATTACGAGCAAATCACGGACATTGCCCGCTTCCTCCTGCATCTGCTGGACGAGAAAGGCAAGCTGTTCGCTGCCATCCGCAAGGCAAAATCGGAGCTGGACATCGATATGGACAGCGCGGTCAGCCTCAACGCAACGCGTCAGAGCATTGCCCGCACGTTCAAACGGATGAATGATCTGCGCAGCTCCGAGCAGACGATTTCCAACGGCGGCACCGGCTACCGGTTCAACGCTGAGGGCAATCAAATCTCCTACCGCTGCGATGTGCGGCGGGTGACGACGATCAACTACGACCGCAAGGTCATCTGTGCTGCACTCGGCAAGCTCAATCAGCAGGCGGATGAGACTTCCGCCAGAATCGACCTGTGCCTTGTCACGTCGAAGGTGGACTATGCGCCGCCCTTTGATGTGAACGCCAGCTTTGCCGAAGCATTCGAGGCCTATACAGAAACCGCCGGGGCATAACACCCCGGCACAGCCCGGCTATTCTGGATGCGGCAAGCCAGGAAAACGCGGATACCGGTTCAGGTGCAGATGAACGATAACGCTGCACGCTTTTAGAAAGATATTCTGGTTTGGCTCTCCCTACGAGCTTCTATGGAATGAAAAAAGAAGCGTTCTGCTTCTCCATCCTCACCAGACGCTCTTACGTAAAAACCGTTTTTTCTATATCACACGCTTTCCTGCATCCAAACTGACATCTCCATATGTAAGGCAAGCAAGCCTACTCGCTGATTACGAGATCAATCACGATCAAATTCGGATCTTTCCGTGCGCCAAGCTGAATGTGTGACTTGTCACGCAGTAAGCCGCGCGAACGGAGCAAATGGTGGAAGCTGCATCGGACGCTTGCCGTATTCAAAATAGCCGGGGAAAAACAAATTTGAGCAGCAGGGCTCAGCCTGCTGCTCACTGACGATATGCAGTTTTATAACAGGAACCAGGATCTGATTCATCGGAACCTCAAAGAGCGCTCCGAGCGCGTAGAGATTGTCCACCGTTGGCAGGCTCTCGCCCTTCTGCCACTTGTAGATCGCGCGTGGTTCTTCAAAGCCAAAGTAGCTTTGCAGCTCCCGGACGGTCAAGCCGCGCTCCATGCGCAGACAGCGGATGTTGTTTCCCGTGGCGACAGGATCAATCACAGGGTAGGTCTTCAAGTCCATTTTGCTTGCCTCCTTTAAGATCGTGATATTACAAAATATCAGAGACAGCAGCCGGACGCAAGACAAAACCGCACTTTGTAATTCAAATGTAAAATTGGGGAGATGAAGTATGACAAATACAGCACCGCTGAAGAAGCAGAGCAAACGGGCGCAGAAGGAATTTCACAGCAAACGGCGCGGAAGCTGGTACGGGATATCGCCCGTGACGCGCAGCGTACCGAGTGGGAGAGGTTATGAGCGAAAGCGAATTAAGAGAGAAGATTGCTGGGCTTATGGAGAATAAATCTTCTGGCACACGTCAAAATAATAATTAACAAGAGACAAGTATCTATTTGGGTTTGACTCAAACTTCCGAAATCAGCCGGCTTTGGTTTTCGAGAAAACGAAAACCCTCGAGATTTCAAGAGATTTTAAGTCGGGGGATCTAAAAGAGTGCTGCTTGTCAAAAAGAAAAGCCATCCAAACGGATGGCTTTTCTTTTTGGAATCCGGCTCCCGCAGCGCCCCCTGCCGGTCACGTTTTTTTGATCGCTATTCTCCCGAAAGTGTGGTAATTTATTTGTGCTGCGAAGAAGGAGGCGGAACACCATGATCTATGTCATGTCTGATATCCATGGGCAGAAGCGGCGGTTTGATTCCGTCATGAGGCAGATCGGCCTGCGGGCTGAGGACACGCTTTATGTCCTTGGAGATGTGATCGACCGAAATCCGGACGGCATCGGGATCCTCCGCCGGATCATGGCGATGCCAAATGCCAACATGCTTCTGGGCAACCACGAACTGATGATGATGAACGCGCTTTATTACCCTCCCCCAGCGGATGAGGACTGCCCGGGATCCTACTATGAACGCAAACAGGCTCTGTGGTATCGGAATGGCGGCCAGGTCACGCACGATCATCTGAAACGCATAAGGAAAACCATCCGGCAGGAGATCTTCGAATATCTGGACAAGCTGCCAGTCAACGCGGAGCTGACGGTAAACGGCAGGCAATACCTCCTGACGCACGCGGCCCCCGTGGACTTATACGAAAGCTACGACTGGAAATACAAATGTGCGCGGGATTTCGCTGTCTGGATGCGATTTGAGAAATTTCCGGTTCTGGAGGGCCGGACCGTCATCTTCGGTCACACGCCGACCCACCATTTTCAGCCCGACGATCCCATGGCAGTATGGGATGCGCCCGGCTGGATCGGGATCGACTGCGGCTGTATGCTCCCCGAAACGGGCGATCCTCGCTCAGGCCTCCGCGGCCGACTGGCGTGCCTCCGCTTGGATGACATGCGGGTCTTCTATTCCGAGGAACCGCAATACGGTGATCCTGAAGAAGCGGAAAATCAGCGCAGCGGATGCGCGCGGAAGCATACATAGATGTGTTCCTATTGATACAAACGCCCATCATCCCGCCGGATGGTGGGCGTTCTTTTCGCTCCTCCCCAATTCGTCTCCCTGGTCCTTGTTGCCCTTGTACAACAGTTTACGGAAAATGCGGTGGAATCTTATTGGAATTACCGATTGCGGAATGGGGCGAAATCGTGTAGTATATTAGCGTGGTAAATCGGTAATTCAATAAAGCAGCACATGCAGGAAACTCACCGGCTTCCCGGCCGCTGCGGACCGTTCCGCTTGCAAGCCGGACAGAAAGGAGAAACCAACATGAAATCTCTCACCAAACGGGCCCTGTGCCTCTGTCTTTCCCTGATCCTCGTATTTGGTCTTGCCGCCTGCAGCGCAGCAGGCGGCAAAAAAGCGGAGCGGCTGTCTCTCGATGCCCGCCCCGACGCGCCCAGCGAGATCCCGGAGGGGCTCGACATCGACTGGAACGCGCGCTACACCTTCGCAGAGCTGGAAGCGCAGCTCTCCCAAATGGCCGAACAGTATCCCGACACCACCGACCTCTATTCCATCGGCACCACCTGGCAGGAGCGCGATCTCTGGTGCCTGGAGATCACCAACGAGGCGATCCCGGCCGAGGAGAAAACAGGGATCGGCGTCTTCGCCAACATCCACGGCGGCGAGCGCGAAAGCGCCTCCTCTGCCATGTACACCGCGTGGTGGCTGACGCTCTGCTCGGACGACGCCTATGTCAAGGGTCTGCTCGACACCTACACGATCTATGTCATCCCGGTCATCAACCCGGACGGCTATGAGCAGTCCTTCGTCGTCAACACCCGCCCGAACCTGCGCCCGCAGGACGCAAACGGCAACAACATCCCCTTCAGCGATCCCTACACGGACATCGACGGCGACGGCTTCATCGCCACGCTCTATCGCGGCAAGGCGGACGACACGCCGTCGCGGGATCTTCCCGTCTTCGGCATGGAGAGCCCGGACTGGGATGAAAACGGCGTGCTCGGCGACGATCCGCGCACCAGCGGGATCGACATGAACCGCACCTTCGATTACCAGTGGAACCGGTATGACATCGAGACGAAGGACGGCCAGCAGGTCGGCAATGTGAACTGGACCACCGCCGGCACCGCCCCCGCCACCGAACCGGAGATCCAGGCGCTGCAGCGGTTTTTGTACACGCACGACATCGACGCCCTCGTCTCGCTGCACACCGGCATCCAGTCCGTCCTCTACCCGTGGTGCTATCGCGCCTACGACGCGGAAAACCCCGACGACGCCGAGATCCCGTTCATGAAGCAGACCGCCGCCCAGATGGCGCAGGCCTTCCAGGACTACACCGGCCGCGGATTTTACAGCATGAGCTCCAACGAGGATTACCCCACCGCCGCCGAGCTGATCGACTACGCGTACGGCCGCTACAACATCCACGCCTACACGATCGAGGTCTACAGCCCCGGTAAGTCGGAGAACGGCGACATCAGCAGCTGCAAGTGGGAAAACACCATGCCCGAAGCGAAGTGGGTCTTCTGCTCCCGCGACGAGATCCGGGACACGCTCGGTCTGGACCCGGACGCCATCACCGACAAGGACGGCGTGGGGCTTGCCGCCGACGAGGGGCTCTGGTTCTATACCAGCCCGACCAACCAGATGGTCAGCCGCGCGCCCGAGGAGCAGGACGTCATGGTCCGCGGCTGCCGCGACGCCATCCTGACCATGCTGGAAAGCGAGCCCAGCGGAGCCGGCTATCAGAACCCGGGCTTTTACAAGTAACGCTCCCCAGAAACGACAAAAAGAACGCCATCCGCCCGGATGGCGTTCTTTTTCTATGCATGCGTTTACCCCATCCCCTGCAGGACGGCTGCGGCGCGGTCGGGGTAGTCGGTGATCAGGGCGTCGGCGCCGACGCTGGCGAGGTAGGCGAGGTCGGCTTCGTCATTCACGGTCCAGTACTGCATGGCAAGGTCATGCGCATGGGCGAAGTTGATGATGGTCGTCGTTCCCAGATTCAGGCCATAGCTCTCTCTTGCGTCGCCGAAGGGCAGCTGGAGCACGTCGTAGGAGCAGGTGAAATCCTTTTTGCCGGTCAGGGCGGCAAAATAGAACTGCACGACCTCCTCCGGGCTGGCGCTGCGGTGGGTGTCGGGGTAATTGGTCGTGATGTAGGCCGCGACCTCGTCGCGGAAGCTGCCGATGATGACCCGGTCGAGCAATCCCCGCTCTTTCAGCGTCGCGTACAGCTGATCCGCCGCGGCCAGACCGGTCTCGCCGCCGTCCTTGATCTCAATGATGTAGCGGAATTCCCCGGCCGCGGTCAGATAATCCAGCACCTCGTCGAGGGACAGGATCCGCAGCTCGTCCGGCACGGCCTCGCCGTGGAGGCCGGCATAGGGCGCCTCGCCCGCGTCGGTCACGAACTGCGCCGCCATGTTCAGCTGCTTGAGCTCCAGGAGCGTCTTGTCGTGGACGAGGACGTTCTCCGCGCCGAATACGGCCGGTGCGTCCGACACGCGGTCGAGCGTGGCGTCGTGCGAGAGCACCAGAATGTCGTCCGCCGTCATATGCAGGTCAAATTCGAAATAATCCACCGCAAAATCCGGATTTTCCACGCAGCCGCGGAACGCGGCCAGCGTCTCCTCCGGATAATCGCCCGCGCCGCTGCGGTGCGCCGAAATTGCCGTTTCGCCGGTGATGAAGGGGTTGTCCGTGTCGTACCGCTTCACGTTTTTCGGATCCGACCGGTGGAAAAACTGCGCGATGCCGACGATCGCGATCACCAAAACCACACACAGCAGCACCAACAGGCATCTGCCGATCACTTTCCATGCTTTCACTGTCATTCTCCTAACTGTCGGTTTTTGTATCAAGAACATTATAGCATACCAGCCACGGCTGTCACGTAAAATGTTTCTTCATTCTATCTGAAGTTTCTGCGCAGGTTCTGCGGCGGCTTTTCCGGCAGGGGCGTTGCAATCGGGGATGGACTGTGGTACTGTAGGGGTATCAGATCCCTGCACAGGAGCAGCGGCCGGATTTACGGACCTGCAAAGATGAAGGAGGAACCAGCATGCTGAACAAATTCTGCAAGAAGCCATTGTATGAGGTGACGCGCACGATGGCGCGGGTCGCCATGGGCGTACAGAAGGCGGAGACGGTCATCAAAAACGCCCGTCTGGTCAACGTCTGCACGGCGGAAATCCAGGAGGGCATCGACGTTGCGATCGCCGAGGGCCGCATCGCGCTCGTGGGCGACGCATCGCACTGCATCGGGCCGGAGACGAAGGTCATCGACGCGGGCGGCCAGTACATCGCGCCCGGCTTTATGGACGGACATATCCACGTGGAATCGTCCATGATCTCCGTGGGCGAATACGCGAAGGCGGTCGTCCCCTGCGGCACGACCGGCATTTTCATGGACCCGCATGAGATCTGCAACGTCTGCGGCAAGGACGGCGTCCGGATCATGATCGAGGACGCGAAGCGCTCCCCGCTCAAGGCCATGTCGAACGCGCCCTCCTGCGTGCCGGCGGTCGCCGGGTTTGAGGATACCGGCGCGGCGATCCGCGCGGACGATATCCGCGAGATGATGACCTGGGACGGCATCATGGGTCTTGGCGAGATGATGAGCTTCCCGAACGTGATCGGCGCGGAGGAAAACATCCACGCGGAGCTGGCCGAGACGCTGAAGTCCGACAACATCATCACCGGTCATTTCTCCATCCCCGACACCGGCGCGGCGCTGAACGCCTACATCGCCTCCGGCATCCGCTGCTGTCATGAATCCACCCGGGCCGAGGACGTGCTGGAGAAGATGCGCCACGGCATGTATGCGCTCATGCGCTACGGCAGCGCCTGGCACGATATGCCGGTCATCATCAAGGCCGTGCTGGACAACAGGATCGACGACCGCTTCGCCTGCCTGATCTCCGACGACACGCACCCGGACACGCTCATCAACGAGGGCCATCTGGACCACATCGTCCGCTGCGCCATTAAGGAGGGGCTCGACCCCATCAAGGCGATCCAGTATGTGACGATCAACGTCGCGACCTGCTTCCGCATGGACCACGAGATGGGCAGCATCACGCCGGGCAAGTGCGCGGACATCGTGTTCTTTGACGATCTGCAGGACATCCGCATCACCCGGACGATGATCGACGGCGACGTCGTGGCGGAAAACGGGCAGATGTGCGTGGAGATCGGGCCCGCCAACTTCCCGGAGCACGTCTTCCACACGATGCACGTCGGCCACCCGATCACGGCCGAGAGCTTCCGCATCGCCGCACCGGCCGGGGCCGGCAAGACGGTCAAAACCCGCGTGATCGAGATCATCCCGAACCGCGTGGGCAACTACGAGCGGCTGCTCGACCTGCCGGTCAAGGACGGCTTTGTCGAGCCGGACGCCGGGCAGGACGTCATGAAGATGGTCGTCTTTGAGCGCCACCACGAGACGGGCACGAAGGGCGTCGGTTTCCTCAAGGGCTTCGGCTTCAAGAAGGGCGCGATGGCGCAGACCGTCTCTCACGACGCGCACAATCTGCTGGTCGCGGGCACGAACGACGCGGATATGGCGCTGGCGGCCAACACGCTGGTCGAATGCGGCGGCGGCATGTGCGCGGTCGCGGACGGCAAAGTGCTGGCGGTGGTGCCGCTGCCCATCGCGGGCCTGATGAACGATCTGCCCGTGCGCGAGATGGCGGAGCTGGTCGCGAAGCTCGACGCGGCGTGGAAGCAGATGGGCTGCGTGATCAACTCGCCGTATATGACGATGGCGCTGGTCCCGCTGGCCTGCCTGCCGGAGCTGCGGCTGACCAACCGCGGTCTGGTCGACTGCCGGACGTTCCGCTTCGTCCCGCTGTTTGCGGAGGAATAACGAAAAACCGGGCGCGGGAAGCTTTTCCGCGCCCGGTGCTGCAAAAAACCGCTGCCCAAAGGCAGGCCCGCATAAGAAAACAATGAAAAAAGTCCGCCGGAGGCTTCCGGCGGACTTTTTCGCGCAGCGCCGCAGACAGATGATTTTTCGCTCCTGACAAGCAGTTTTTTCGCAGCGCTACTTTGTGTAACGCAAGGAAAAAATGCGAAGTCAGGAGTGAAAAGGCGCTGCCTGCGGGCGTTGGTTTCTTGTGCGGGGCTGCCCGAGGGCAGCGGTTTTTGTATTATCTGCGGATCAGCAGGACGGACAGGTCGTTGACGTTGGTGCCGGTCGGGCCGGTCAGGATCAGACCGCCGCAGGCCTGCAGCGCGTGGTAGGCGTCGTTGTCCTGCAGCACGTCGGGGATCGAAATGCCCTTTGCCGCCAGCGCCGCGCAGGTATCGCCGTCGCAGTAGCCGCCCGCGGCGTCGGTCGGGCCGTCGGTGCCGTCGGAGCCGAAGGAGAAGACGGCGGTATCGCGCAGACCGGCGATCTCCTGCGCAGCGGAAAGCGCGATCTCCTGATTGCGGCCGCCAAGACCGTGGCCGGTCAGATGGACGACGGTCTCGCCGCCGGCGATGTAGGCGAGCGAGGCTTTGCTGTCCTGGTGGCACTGCGCGATGGAGGCCAGGAAGCTGCCCGCGTCGCGCGCGGTGCAGCGCAGGCTCGCTGTCAGGATGACGGGTGTGTAGCCGAGCGCCCGGGCCGTCTGCTCGGCGGAGGCGCAGAGCTGGCGGACGCTGCCGGTGATGTGGGTCTCGACGTTCGTGAGCGTCTTCGGCGTCTCCTGCGCCAGAAGCTCCAGCGCGCGCTCGGAGAGCCGCAGGCCGTATTTTCGCACCACCTCCAGCGCCTGTGCGCAGGTCGACGAATCGGGATAGGCCGGGCCGGAGGCGATCATATCCAGCGGATCGCCCAGAATGTCGGACAGCACGATGGAAAAGACCTTCGCGGGCAGGCAGCGCTCGGCGAACCGGCCGCCCTTGACCGCGGAGAGGCGCTTGCGCAGCGTGTTCATCTCCACGATGTCCGCGCCGCAGGCGAGCAGCTGCTTCGTGACGTCCGCCATCTCCTCCGCGGGGACCAGCGGACTTTCAAACAGAGCAGAGCCGCCGCCCGAGAGCAGGAACAGCACGGTATCCCGCCCGGTCAGGCCGCTGACGAGCTCCAGCGCGCGGCTCGTGGCGCGGTAGGAATTCTCATCCGGCACGGGGTGGCCCGCCTCGAACAGCTCCAGCGCGCCGATGGGGCCCTTGACATGGTCGTATTTTGTGATGACTGCGCCGCTCGTGATCGCCGTGCCCAGCACGTCATAGGCGGCCTTGGCCATCTGCCAGGCGGCCTTGCCGGCGGCGATCAGGACGAGCCGGCCCTCCGGCTTCTGAAACTGCTCCAGCGCGCGGCGCACGGCGGAATCCGGCAGCGCGTCGGCCAGCGCCTTGTCGATGATGGCCTGCGCGTCTTGTCTGAGAGTTTGCATGATAGTTCCTCCTTCGCTTGGGGGCATTCTATAGTTGTCCCCATTATAAAAAGCATCCCGGGAAAAAGCAAGGACGAAAAGGGTTAAAAAGCGGGTTAAGGCAAGCCTGCACAATTCGGCAAGCAGATTCGGCGAGAGATTTTCCGTCAAGCCAAGATTTGAAAAGCGCAGGAATACTGTATGTATTTCAAGCTTTTCAAACCGCAGGATTGGCGGAAAAGATCCGCCGAAGCGCGCGGACGCAATTGTGCAGGGTTGCCTCAACACAAGGTTAAAAAAGTTAAAAAGCAGGGGATGGGCGAACCCATCCCCTGCGGGGAATCAGAACGATCAGTGCAGGAACAGGGACACGATAAACACGCCGATGATGGACACGACGCCGATGACGAGCGTGCCGAGCGTCTGCGTCTTGTAGCCGTCCTGCGGGGTCATCTCGCCGAAGTTGGTGACGACCCAGAAGTAGGAGTCGTTCGCGTGCGACACCGTCATGGCGCCTGCGCCGATGGCGATGACCGTCAGGCAGGACAGCGCCGGGGAATCCAGCCCCAGGACCGGCAGCAGCGGCGCGACGATACCGGCCGTGGTGGTGATGGCGACGGTAGAGGAGCCCTGCGCGGATTTGAGGATGGCGGCCAGCAGGAACGGGAAGAAGATGCCGATGCTCTCGAAGATCTCCGCGTTGGCCTTGATGAAGTTGACCATGTCGGAGGACGCGATGACCTTGCCCAGCACGCCGCCGGCAGCGGTGACGAACAGGATGGGGCCGACGGTCTTCAGCGTGTCGTCGGTGAGCTTGTAGAAGTCCTTGCCCTTATTGGCGGCAAAGAGGCTGATGATGGCGATGATGCAGCCGACAGCCAGGGCGATGATCGGCGTGCCGAGGAAGCTGATGAAATCCGCCTTGACGCCCGCCATGGAGAACGCGGAGGCCAGGCCCATCAGAATGATGGGGAGGACGATCGGCGCAAATGCGAGCCAGCCGCTCGGCAGCTTGCCGAACTCGGCCACGAGCTGCTCATAGGTCTTGACGTCGCCGTCCGCGACGATGTCGTCGGCAGCCTTGACCTTCTTGCCGATGTACTTTGCGAAGAAGTAGCCCGCGACCAGCGGCGGGATGGAGCACAGAGCGCCGAGGCCCATGACCAGCAGCAGATTATCGCCGCAGCCCAGCGTACCGGCAGCCGCGATGGGGCCGGGTGTGGGCGGGATGAAGCAGTGGCTGATGTACAGGCCCATGGACAGTGCGACGGACATTGCGACGCTCGACGCGCCGGTCCGGCGGGCCATAGCCTTGCGGATGGGGTTCAGAACGACGAAGCCGCTGTCACAGAACACGGGGATGGAGACGATCCAGCCCATGAGCTCGATGGCAAGCTCCGGATGCTTTTTGCCGACGAGCTTGACCACGCAGTCGGCCATTTTGAGCGCCGCGCCGGTGCTCTCAAGCAGCGTGCCGACCAGAGCGCCGAAGATGATCACGATGCCGATGCTCGAGAACGTGCCCGAGAAGCCGGCGCCGATGACGTTGGCAATGCCGCTGACGGTGTTGCCGTCGGCGTCCGTGGTGTTGACCAGCGGAATACCGGCGATCAGGCCGAATACCAGAGAAATGGCCATGATCGCGAGGAACGGATGGATCTTCAGCTTGCTGATGCAGAAGATCATCAGTGCGATGGCAAGAATGAAGACGATGATCAATCCAATGCCAGTCATAGATGTTTCCTCCCTGTTTTTCTCTTTTTATGGGTTTTTGTGGGGCATTTCCCATGCACACAGTATAGCAGTGCCGCCCGAAAAATCCATATCGAAAAGCAACAAATTTTTTCTGATTTTCTGTTGAAAATCACAAGCAGTTCCCGCGTATCAAAAAGCAGAGATACCTGTGGAACGCAGGTATCTCTGCTTCGATCAGTGTCTATCGAGGCGGGCGATCACGCTCCGTTCCTCAGCTTTTATCCGTGCAGTATTTCCAGCAGCGGCGGGATAGCACGATCATCTGCTCCAGACTGATATTTTTGTCGGGGCAAAAGTCTCCGTGGCTGTCTCCGCCCAGAATGCCCATCACGGACAGTGCATGTACGGCGTCGAGTGCCCATGCGGAGATCTCTTTTTCGTCTGCATACGGCCGGGTCTGCAGATCGTCCGGGATCAGTTGTTTCCCCGTTTCCCGCTCCAGATACTGAAACAGCCGATACAGCATCGCCGCGTATTCCTCGCGCCTGATATGATTTCCCGCGCCAAAGCTCCCGTCGGCATAGCCGGTCACGATCCCCGCGGAATAGGCTTTTTCCGCCTTTTCTTCGAAGAATGTATTTTCCATGTCTGGAAATACACCTTCCGCGGTATTCGGCAGTTCCTTTTGCAAAACCGTCTCCGTGAGCTTCACGAGATACCAGACCGCCTGTCCGCGATTTCCCGCGCCCCTCAGATCGCCATGCAGAGCGTCCGGAAGGATCCCCGCCTCCTCCGCCGCGAACGCCTCCTCCCTCGCCCATGGGCTGAGCACAGGCTCGTCATTTGCCGACGCAGCACAGCAAAGCATCATAAGCATCCCGCTCAGCATTGCTGCTAAAAGAAGATGCCTTACAATGGCGCTTCTAACTCTCCCATTTTTACTCGACAAAATACGAAGGTGCGTTTTCAGCTTGTCCATGGTCGGCGTTGTGTCTCCGCTTTCCCAGCGGGAGACCGCCTGCCGGGATACACCGAGCTGATTGGCCAGTTCCATTTGCGAAAGTCCGGCCCTGTCTCTTGATACGATCAGTTTTTCTCTGAGCGTCATACCCTTCACACTCCTGATTTTACATGAATATTCTGTCAAAAGTAAACCACATATTGGTTGCATCGGGAGCAACTCTGTGTTGCCTCCTGCTGATTCCGGTCTTTTTCTCTGCCGAAAGCGCCGCGCCCCGCGCTGCTTTTGGCGGCGCGGGGCGGGTGTCGGTTTATGTGTTGGCTGCGGCGAGGATGGCGGCGGCGTCCGGGAGCCGGGTGATGGGGACGAGGGGCTGCGGCTCGTCCGTGAACGAGCCGATGGGCTTTTCGAACCAGACCACATCGAGCCAGCGGCCGTTTTTGTAGCCGGTATTGCGGTAGGTGCCGAGCACGCGGAAGCCGAGCTTTTGGTGCAGAGCGCTGCTGGCATCGTTCGGCATGGTCACGACGCCGTAGGCCGTGCGCACGCCCTGCTTCTGCAGCAGCGCGAGAAGAACGGTATAGAGCTTCGTGCCGAGCCCGCGCCCGGCCGCGTCGCGGCTGACGTAGACCGACAGCTCCGCGTTCCAGTCGTAGGCCGCGCGCTCCTGCGCGCGGTGGGCGTAGGCGTAGGCCAGGACGTGCCCGTCCTCCTCCGCGATCAGCCAGGGATAGACCGCGCCGTAGCTCCGGATGCGGCCGGAAAACTCCGCCTCGGACGGCAGGACCGTCTCAAAGGTGATGGACGTATCGATATACTGCGCGTAGACGGCAAGACAGGCCGCGGCGTCGCCGGGGTCCGCAAATCGGATGTGCATGATCTGCCTCCCGCCCCTTCAGGGCACGATGATATCGATGGCGCGGCGCTCGTTGTGGATCTCCACTTCCGTGACGCTGCCGCCGAATTCTCCGTCGACGGTCCAGGCGACCGGCTCGTCGAATTCGAACCGCAGCGCGCCCGTCTGCGCGGAGATGAACGAATCGTTGTCGAAGTCCAGCCGCAGCGCGCGGGTCGCGGCCAGATTGAACTCCGCCAGATTTTTTGTCGCGCGGACCAGGATCATCTCATACAGGCCGTCGTTGAGCGAGATGCCGAGATCCCGCGTGGTCTTGAACCCGCCGACGGAGGTCGTGCTGGTCACGAGGCCGACGAGCACGTCGGCCTCCTCCTGATGATCGTCATAGGACACGCGCACGTGCGTGGGCTTGAGCCGGCCGAGCGCGCCCGCGCCGTTCATGATGTAGGCAAGACGGCCCCAGATGCGCTTGTCCTCCTGCGGGGTCTCATACGGCACGTCGGTGAAGATGCCGAAGGCCGCCACATAGGTGAAGAACCGGTCCGGCCCGAACGAGCCGATGTCCAGCGGGAACGGATGCCCGTCCATGATCTCCTGCGCCGCCCGGACGGTATCCTTGGACAGCCCGAGCGTGGAGGCCACGTCGTTGACGGTGCCGCCGGGGATGTAGCCAAGCTTCGGCCGCTTTTCATACGGCAGGGCCATGAGACCGGAGACCGCCTCGTTGAGCGTCCCGTCGCCGCCGGTGCAGACGATCAGATCGTACTGCGCGCCGCGCGCGGCGATCTGGCGCGTCAGATCGCGCGGGCCGGTGGTCATATGGACCGTGACCTCATAGCCGCCAGCGGAGAAGATCTCCAGCACCTCCATGAGCGTGCCGCGGATCTCCGCGTGGCCGGCGTTCGGGTTGATGAAAAACAGTAATCGCTTCATGCGGAAGGACCTCCCGGCGGGCCGCTCAGTTCTGCAGGATATCTGCGAGCGCTGCGTTCTGCACGCTTTCGGCCGACTCGAACTTCGCGGAGACCTCCTCCGAGACGTCGGCAGAGAGCTTGTTGAGATAATCGCTCTCGGCGCGGACATACCAGTACGGATGCTCGCAGACGGACGAGAAGTACATGACGTGATAGCCGTACTCGGTCTTCACGATGCCGGTGTCGCCGGGCTGGCGGGCGGCGTCGAAGCACCAGGCGTCGAACGCGTCGACCATCTGGCCGGGATAGACCTCCTCATACAGCCCGCCGTTGGAGGCGCTGCCGGTATCGGCGGAGTTTTCCGCGGCCAGGAAGGCGAAGGAATCCTCGGTATGCTCGCCGGCCTTCCACTCGTCGAGCAGGGACTGCGCCTTCTGCTCCGCGGCGGTCCAGGCCGCGTCGGTGTAGGTGCCGTCGTCGTTCTTCTCCTCGGGGACGATGAGGATGTGGCGCACGTTCACCATGTTGACGTCGCTCTTTTCGATCGAGCTGGCGGCATAGGTGTCGGCGTTCTCATCAAAATAGGCGCTGATGTCGGCCTCGGTGTAGGTCTTCGCCTCGACGAGCGCCTGCAGGTAGGCGGACGCCGTCAGATAGCGCTCGACAAAATCGTGGTAGCCGGTCATGGTCGCGGCCGGGCCATAGGCCGTCTGCAGATAGGCGTCGGCGCTTTCGTAGCCGTAGCTTGCCGCAGAGACGGTGACGGTATTGCTCAGGCCGTCGAGATAGTCCTGATCCTCCTCGCCGAGCTGGAAGCCGCTCAGCCGCGCGTCCTGCCAGAGGGCGGAAACGCTCTTGTAGGTGCTGACGGCGCCCTGCAGGAAATACTGCTGCCAGGTGAGCGTATCGTCAAAGATGCACATCTGCTGGTCAAAGGGCTTGGTGGTGTCGATGAGATAGGCGGCGTAGGAGCTGTAGGTGCTGGCGAAGGAATAGTACTGCTGCCAGTAGTAATACGGCAGATCCCGGTTCGTCAGCCGGTCATCGCCGCAGCTTGCGACCTCAAGGTTCAGGACCTCGTCGGTCAGGGCCTCTGCGTCCACGGTGTAGCTCACGCCGTTGCCGCCGGTCTGGGTGTCTTCCTCGCCGGTCTGGCCGTTGGTCTCATCCTCCGCCGCGGGCGTCTGGTCGTCCGGCTGGGCATCGTCCGGGGTATCGGCGGGCTCGGAGATCGTGGCGTCGCCGGGCTGGTCGGCGTCGGGCGTCGTCTGGCTGGGCTTGATCGTCAGGATCAGCACGAGCGCTGCGGCGATGATCACGGCTGCCGCGCCGAGGATCCACGGCAGGGGGGACTTTTTCTTCTGCTGCGGCTCCGGCTTTTCCGCGTTCAGCGCGTCCTGCGCCTCAGCGTCTTCGCCGGTGATGGTAAAGGAAAGCTCTTCGCCCTTCTGCGGGTCTTCCTGCATGGGAGCGCTGCTGGTCTTTTCGTCCATGATGTGTTCCATCCTTCCAAGTTCTATGGGCAGCACCGCCGAAGCGCGCGGGCGCAATGGGCAAAGCTGCCTGTGGTGTCCCATAAGCATACCACAAGCGGCCGTCGTTTGCAATCGCACGGCGGGCGTTCAGATTTGAACAATTATTGAATTTTCACCCGATAATTTCTTGACAAGCGCGGGAAAAGTGGGTACACTGTAGCTGGAATATGCGATGAAAAGGACAAGTACGGGCTTCTGAGACGCAAAGAGAGCTGCCGGGCGGTGTAAGGCAGCGGTGACGGGCCCCGAAGATCCCCTTGGAGCAGCCGGGGCGAACGGGAGTTTCCCAAGTAAGCCCGGACGGGACTTCCCGTTACAGAAGACGAGTGTCCGCAGGCGCGTGCGCGTGCGGGAATTCAGGTGGTACCGCGGTAATTTATCGCCCTGAGCTCTGGCTCAGGGCGCGTTGTTTTTTCAGGAGGAATTATGGAATACAAACAGACACTCAACATGAACAAGTCGGGCTTCCCGATGCGCGGCGGTCTGCCGATGCGCGAGCCGGACATGCTGAAGCACTGGCAGGAGCTCGATCTTTACAACGAGCTGCTCAAGAAGAACGAGGGCAAGCCCCTCTTTGCCCTGCACGACGGCCCTCCGTTCTCCAACGGCGCGCTGCACATGGGCCACGCGCTCAACAAGTGCCTCAAGGACTTCATGGTCCGCTCCGCGGCCATGCGCGGCTACTATACCCCCTACATCCCCGGCTGGGATAACCACGGCATGCCGATCGAGTCCGCCATCATCAAGCAGAACAAGCTCAACCACAAGGCCATGCCCATCCCGGAGTTCCGCTCCGCCTGCCATGATTTTGCGCAGCATTATATCGATGTGCAGATGGAAGGCTTCAAGCGCCTCGGCGTCGTCGCCGACTGGGAGCATCCGTACAAGACCATGGCCCCGAGCTTTGAGGCCGAGGAAGTCAAGGTCTTCGGCGCAATGTACAAGAAGGGCTACATCTATAAGGGTCTGAAGCCCGTCTACTGGTGCTACCACGACGAGACCGCGCTGGCCGAGGCCGAGATCGAATACCAGGACGACCCCTGCACCACCGTCTACGTCAAGTTCCCGCTGCACGACGACCAGGGCAAGCTGACCGACGAGGAAAAGAAGAACCTCTCGTTCGTCATCTGGACCACCACGATCTGGACGCTGCCCGGCAACCTCGCCATCGCGCTGAACCCGGTCGAAAGCTACGTCATCGTCCGCAACAACCAGAACGGCGAGCAGTATCTCGTCGCCGAGGCGCTCATGGAGAAGGTCATGAAGGTCGGCGGCGTGGAGGACTATACCGTCGTCTCCCGCCACGAGGGCGCGTTCTTTGAGAACATGCTGGCCGATCATCCCTTCCTGCCGAAGACCTCCCGTCTCGTCCTGGCCGACTACGTCACCATGGACTCCGGCACGGGCTGCGTCCACACCGCCCCGGGCTTCGGCGCGGATGACTACCAGACCTGCCGCCGCTACGGCATGGATATGGTCGTGCCCGTCAACGATCAGGGCCGCCACACCGACTACGCCGGCAAGTACGCCGGGATGCTGGTCGAAGAATCCAACCCTGTCATCCTCAAGGACATGCAGGAGGCCGGTTCCCTGTTCGCCTCCGAGCAGATCGTCCACTCCTACCCGCACTGCTGGCGCTGCAAGAAGCCCATCATCTTCCGCGCCACCCCGCAGTGGTTCTGCTCCGTCGATTCGTTCAAGGACGACGCCTGCGCCGCCTGCGACGATGTTCGCTGGCTGCCCGCGTGGGGCATCGACCGCATGAAGGCCATGATCCGCGAGCGCGCCGACTGGTGCATCTCCCGCCAGCGCCGCTGGGGTCTGCCGATCCCGGTGTTCTACTGCAAGGACTGCGGCAAGCCCATCTGCACCGACGAAACGATCGCGAAGATCTCGAAGCTCTTCGGCGAGTTTGGCTCGAACATCTGGTTTGAGAAGGAAGCGGACGAGCTCGTGCCCGAAGGCTTCACCTGCCCGCACTGCGGCGGCAAGCACTTTGAAAAGGAGACCGATACGCTCGACGGCTGGTTCGACTCCGGCTCGACGCATTTCGCCTCCATGCAGAAAGATCAGGGCTTCTGGCCCGCGACCGTCTATCTTGAGGGTCTTGACCAGTACCGCGGCTGGTTCCAGTCGTCGCTGCTGACCGCGGTCGGCGCGCTGGGCAAGGGCGCTCCCTTTAAAGAGTGCGTCACCCACGGCTGGACCGTCGACGGCGAGGGCAAGGCCATGCACAAGTCGCTCGGCAACGGCGTCGATCCCGCCGACGTATTCAAGAAGTACGGCGCGGATATCTGCCGTCTGTGGGCAGGCTCGGCCGACTATCATGTCGACGTGCGCTGCTCCGACGCGATCTTCAAGCAGCTGAGCCAGAACTATCTGAAGTTCCGCAACACCGCCAAGTACTGCCTCGACAACCTCACCGACTTTGACCCCAACCACCTGACCGCCCCTGCCGACATGGAAGCGCTCGACCGCTGGGCCATCACGAAGCTCGACGAGCTGCTCGTCCGCTGCGAGGCCGCGTACAAGGATTACGAGTTCCTGACCGTCTCCCACGCCGTCAATGATTTCTGCGTCGTGACGCTCTCGAGCCTGTATCTGGACATCATCAAGGACCGTCTGTACTGCGACGGCAAGGATTCCGCCTCCCGCCGCTCGGCGCAGAGCGCTCTGTGGATGATCCTCGACGCCATGACCAAGGTCTTCGCGCCGATCCTCGCCTTCACCTGCGACGAGATCTGGCTGCAGATGCCGCACCGCGCGGAGGATGACCCCAGAAACGTCGTTCTGAACCAGATGACGAAGCCCTACGCCGATTACGCCCTGTCCGAGGCCGAGATGACCGCCTGGGAGACCGCGTTCCGCCTCCGCTCCGACGTCAACGGCGTTCTGGAGACCGCCCGCGCCGACAAGCGCATCGGCAAGAGCCTCGAGGCGCACGTCGCCCTGTTTGCAAAGGACGAGGACACCAAGGCCGCGCTGGAGGCCGTCAAGGCCATCGACCTGCCGGAGATCTTCATCGTCTCCAACGTCAGCACCGACGAAGCGGCTCCCGCCGAGGGCGCCGTGGTCGAGGCCGGCGTCAGCTACCCGGGCCTGACCGTCGCCGTGAGCGAGGCGAAGGGCACGAAGTGCCCGCGCTGCTGGATGCACTCCGAGACCCCCGACGAGCACGGCCTCTGCCCCCGCTGCGCCGCCGTCTGCAAAGCACTGAACGTGGTTTTTGAATAAGCCCAAACCCAAACCGCCCTGCCGGACCCCCGGCAGGGCGGTTTTTTTGCTCCCCTTGCGGCAAGGGGAGCTGACAGCCGGAGACTGACTGAGGGGATTGAGGGTGAAAATTAAGGCCGTAGTTGAAAGTCTTGTAAAAGGCTGATGTGCAGTACAAACTTGCAACTGCCGTTCAGCATTTTCTTTTGCTTCTCCAAAAGAAAACGCTGGCAAAAGAAAAAGAGCCTGAGGGGATTTCGATTTCCCCTCAGACTCCCTTGAACCGACCAAGAAAACCGCTTCGGTTTTCTTGGATCTTTCCCGCGAAGCTGATAACGCTCAAAAATCAGAAAGGTTTCGGGCGGAGCAGAGCCCCGCCCCTACAATCTGCCCCGCAAGAAGGTAACATTTACCAAAATTTCAGTCGCACCTTCTATTGATGGCAATTGTTCTAAGGCAACTAGTTACAAACTTGATGCCCCCGTATCAGGCGGCGCGTACCAAGACGCCCGTAAGGTGAGTATCGAGTGGAACGCCAGACTAAAACATAGGCGCTCGCCTGAATTCAGATGCAGAATGCACCAAACCGTAACCCAGCGCCCCTTTTCTCCCCCTTCTTTTCCGGCAAGACGGAAAAGAAGGGGCCGCCGGAGGCGCGTCAGAAACGACCACGACGGAACGAGCCGCCGCAAGCGACGTCTCTTTTTCTCTGTGCTCGTTTCTTCCTTTCCAAACCGCAAACTAAATTTGCGGTTTGGATTTTCCTATGCAAATCTGATACAACCTCTCAGTCTCGGCTGCGCCGAGCCAGCTCCCCTGGAAGGGGAGCCAAGGAGTGCGCACCGCCGGAAGTGCCAAGGAAATGAGTGCCGACCTCTCAGTCAGCCTGCGGCTGACAGCTCCCCTGGAAGGGGAGCTTTTTCTTCCGCTGCGGCGGAGGTTACTCCCCTTCCGGGGCAACGCAGAGGTCGTGGGTCTCGATGGAGTAGAACAGGCCCACGGATGTGTCCCCTCTCTGCATGTCGATCCGCATGACCGTCCCGTCTGCCGCGAGATCGCGGCTCCAGACCGCGTCCGGCTCGAGCACGTCCCGGTATTGGGAAAAGTCCACGAAGAAATCGGCCAAAGTCTTATAATAGTGCGGGTACTGCCCCACGCCCCAGCCGTCGCGGTAATCTGCGCCCTCAAAGCTGCGGATCTGGTCTTCATAATCCGCCGTCATTGGCTGCTGCCAGCGTGCGTGGGCCAGCTTCTGCTGCACCTGATAGCTAATCGTCTCCGGGTCGTCCGCGGGCAGGGGTGGGAACTCGATCATGTCAAAGCCGCCGATCTCGATCTCCGAACCGCCTGCGCCGCTGAGATGGTAGCGGTAGTTCGCCTCATCATAGCTCGTGATGCGGTACGGCCCGCGCGGGTCGGCGTCGGAAAGCGTGTGCGCGCCCGTTTCATCATAATACCGCGCGCCGTCGACCAGGTACAGGGGCGCGGTGCAGCTCCACATATTCCGCACCGTGTACGGCTCGGTCACCCCCGCCTTGACCCAGCCGCGCGTGTCCGCCGGAGTGTCAAACGGCGTGCATTCGACCAGATACCAGAGCTGCCCGTCCACCGTCCGCTCGGTCAGCGCCTGGACATATTCACCCTCCTGCAAGGGCCGGCCGTCGCAGAGCTCCGCGGTGTCCGACGCGTCCTTCCGCATGGCGGTCTCCTGCGTGAGAAGAAGGCCAAGCGGATAGCCCGGCTCCATCGTTGGAACAGGGTCTTCCTCCGGCAGCTCGTCTGCCGGAATTTCGAGCGTGAAGGATTTGATGTACCAGTTTTCTCCGTCCTTTTCCAGCCGCAAAATGGACTCACCGGGGAAGCGGCTCGCCCAACCGAACAACTGCACGTATTCTCCGAATGCATCGATCGAGCCGCTGGTACAGGTGAAGTAACCGGGGCTGTAGTCGCTGGTGGTGTTATAGAACGCGTCGGTGCTTTCCAGATACGTATAGCCGGAGAACGGCTCCTGAATATCTTTGAGGTCAGCTAGGCCGATGCCCGCGAAGCGCTGCAGGACGGCCTCGACCGCCGACGCCGGATACCGGTGGATGGGCAGCGGGAAATCCTCCAGGCGTTCCGCCTTGAAGTCGGCCCATTTGTCCTTCAGCTGGGAAAACTCCTCTTCCGAAATATCCTCCTCGCCGCATTCGCCGAAATACGTGAGAAACTCCTTGAGGTTCAGCTCGCGCACGTCCTCATACGTTGAGGTAAAGAAGCCGTTGACCGCGAAGTGGCCGAGCGTGTCGTCGGTCGACAGCTCATAGTCGGCAAAGACCGCGTTGACCGCGTCGATCTGCTCCTGTGTGAGCGAGACGTCGGTCTTCAGGACGCTTTTCAGCGCTTCCTGATGCGCCGCTTCCGGGTCTTCGCCCCTGGCCGTCAGCTCCGCGAACGAGCAGCCGGTGGCCGTCACCGTGAGCAGCAGGGCGAGAACGACGCAGAGGACGCTCGTGCGCTGCTTTCTGGTGAGGAAGACGATGCGCTCCTTGACCGGCGGGCCGGCGAGGCTCAGCGCGGCCGCCTTGCGCGGGGCCTGCGCCAGAATGGCGCGCGCGTAGGCCACACGCTGCGCCGGGGAGAGCTTCACGGCGACAGCCTCGTCGCACGCCAGCTCCGCGTCGCGGCCGGAGACAAACGCGGCAAGCCAGACGAACGGGTTCCACCAATAGACCGTGACTGCCGCGGCGCGGCAGAACGACCAGAGGGGATCCAGATGCCGCAGGTGCGTCAGCTCGTGGCGCAGGATGAGCTCCGCCGCGTCGGTCTGCACCACGTCCTCGGTCAGATAGACCGCCGGAATCAGCCCTGCGAGGCAGGGCGAGGAAATGCTGCCCGCGGCGTAGATGCGGATGCGGCCACGCCTGCCGAGGAAGCGGCGGCTCCTGCACAGCCGGACGGTAAAGACCAGCCACGTAAGAAGCAGCCAGAGGCCGAGCAGCGCGCTGCCGCAGAACCAGATCACGAGGACCGGCTCGGTCACGAGCGGCATCGCTGCCGCCGGTTTTGCCGCCTCCTGCGGTTGGGAGGCGGGCTGCTGCGCGGGCGTCTGCGGCTGCGCAGCGGCCTGCGTGGGCTGCTGCGCAGCGGGCGCGGGCTGCGCCGGTGTTTCGGTCTGCTGCGCCGCTGCTGTCTGTTCCGCAGGCAGCAGCGGCAGGGCGTATGCGGTCCCCGGCAGGCAGAGCTTCAGCAGCACCACCAGCCAGAGGGCGTAGAGCAGCCGCTTCGGCACGCGGTTTTTGAACGCCGCGCGCACCAGCAGCACGGCCGCGATCAGCGCCGAAAGCGTCAAAGCGTCTTTCAGCATGTCAGTCCTCCTGCTGCTCCGCAGCGTCCAGAATGGCCTTCAGTTCCCGGATCTCCTGCTCGGACAGTGCGCCGCGGCCGACGAGATTGGAGACCATCAGCCCGACGCTCCCGCCGTAGACCTTCGTGAGGAACGACGCCGTCTCCTCCGGCTCGACCTCGGCGTAGGCAACAGCCGCGCTGTACTGCTGGTATTTCCCGCTCTCGTCCAGCGAGACCGCGCCCTTGGCGATCAGCCGCTTGAGCATCATAAAGACCGTCGCCTTGCTCCAGCCCGTCGTGGGCGCGAGCGCGGCGACGAGCGCCCCCAGCGTCCGCGGCGACTGCTGCCAGAGCACCTTCATCAGCTTCCATTCTCCATCGGATAAATGCAGGTCTGCCATATCGTCGTCCTCCTTGGTCAACATTTGTTATACTCAGCATACCATATAGGTAAACATTTGTCAACCCCATATCTTTTGCTATGCTTTCCCGCAGAAAAGTGCTATACTGGGCGCAGAAGGAAAAGAAAGGGGAAATTCGCCATGTCAATCTTATCGCAGCTGAACAGCCCGGCGATGTACGCGATCTGCGGCGGGATCGTCGCCTTCGTCGCGCTGATCTGCATCGTATTTCTCATCCGCGCGTGGAGGGCCGGTCTTGCCATCGGGATGGACCGGACAAAGATGAAGCGCGTGATCGTCTCGAGCGCGACGTTTTCGGCGCTGCCGAGCGTCGGGATCCTGCTGGGCGTGATCGCGCTGTCCGGCAGTCTCGGCACGCCATGGCCGTGGCTTCGGCTGTCGGTCATCGGGGCGCTGCACTATGAGACGCAGGTCGCGCAGGCCGCGGCCGAGCAGGTCGGCATGAAGAGCCTGTCTGCCGCCGAGATGACGCCCGCGGGCTTCGCGACCATCGCGCTGCTCATGAGCCTGTGCATCATCTGGGGCATCGTGCTGTCGATCCTGTTCAACAAGCGCTATACGAAAAAGCTCTCTTCCAGCCCTGCGGGCGGAAAGACGGCGGCGGGCTTCGGCGATCTTGCCATGACGGCGATGTTCATCGGCCTTGTGAGCGCGTATATCGGCAGCTATCTCGGCGGCTTTATCTCCGCGAACGGCCGGTTCACCTTCTCCGGCGACTGGACGCCGCTGGCCGTGGCGGCCGTCTCGGCGGGCGTGATGGCGCTGTTTGTGTATCTGGCGGAGAAAAAGCACATCACATGGGTCGAGAATTTCTCGATCGCGGGCAGCATGCTCGCCGGCATGGCGGCCGCCGTGCTGATCGGGCTGGTGTAAGGAGGGCAAGGCTATGGAACAGAAGCAGAAGGACGCCCTCTGGGCACAGTACACGAAGCAGACGCACCGGCTGGGCCGGGTGCTGAGTCTGATCACGGTCGCGCTGCTGCTGGGCGCGCCGTTTGTCATCGGGGCGCTGCTCGGCGCGTATCCGGACCTCGGCGCGACGGCGCGGGGATTTTTGTCCGTGGGTCTGGTGTGGACCGTCAGCAGCGTGGCGGAATTTCTGATCTACACGCCGATGCTGGGCGCGGGCGGCGGCTATCTGGCGTTCATCACCGGCAATCTCATCAACATGAAGATCCCCTGCGCGGTGAATGCCCGCGATCTGGCGGGCGTCAGGACCGGCACGCCGGAAAATGAGATCGTCTCCACGCTCTCGATCGCCACGTCGTCTCTGGTGACGATCGTCATTCTGGCGCTCGGCGTGCTCGCGCTCGTGCCGCTGCAGCCGGTTTTGCAGTCGCCCGCGCTGCAGCCCGCGTTTGCCAACGTCGTTCCGGCGCTGTTCGGCGCGATGGCGTATCAGTATTACCGGAAAAACATCGTCGTGGCCATTGCGCCGCTCGTGGTGATGAGCGTGCTCTTTACGCTCGTGCCGGGGCTGATCTCGTCCACCAGCTTTATGATCATCCCCTCGGGCGCGCTGGCCATCGGGATCGCGTACACCATTTATAAAAAGAAGAAGCAGGAGGCGCAGGCATGAAATATCTGTTGATCCTGCCGGGCGTTCTGGTGCTGCTGGTGCTGATCGCCGTCGTCCGGACGCTCGTTTCCCCGCGGAAGACCTCCGGCTATCAGCCGCCGCAGACCGATGAGGCCGAAGCGCTGCGGCTGGCCGGGAAGCTCTCTAAAATGATCCAGGTCGACACGACCTCCCACGCGGGCGGCGACGACCCGGCGCGCTTCCGCGCATTCCATAAAACGCTCGCGGAGCTGTTCCCGCGGGTCTTTTCCCAGCTGGAGAAGACGGAGATCGACGGGAATCTGCTGTTTTACTGGAAGGGCCGGTCGCGGGAGAGGCCGATCCTGCTCATGAGCCATCAGGACGTGGTCCCGGCGGAGGGCGCATGGAGCCACGCGCCGTTTTCCGGCGACATTGCGGACGGCAAGGTCTGGGGCCGCGGCGCTTCGGACACGAAATGCTCCGTCATGGCCTTTTTTGAGGCGGCCGAGCAGCTGCTGGCCGAGGGCTATACGCCGCCCACGGACGTGTATCTCGCCTCGTCGTGCACGGAGGAATGGGCGGGCGACGGCGCGCCGAAGCTGGTAGCTGAGCTGCAGCGCCGGGGCGTGGAGTTGTTTCTCGTCTGCGACGAGGGCGGCGCGATCATCTCCGAGCCCATCGGCGGCATTCCCGGCAACTTCGCCATGGTCGGCGTGTTTGAAAAGGGCAAGGCCGACGTGAAATTCACGGCGAAGTCCACCGGCGGCCACGCCAGCGCGCCGGGAAGGCACACGCCCATCGCGCGGCTGGCCGCGTTCGTCACGGAGGTCGAGACGCACAGCCCGTTCAAAAAGAAGCTCCTGCCGGAGGTCGCAGCCATGTTCCGGACGCTCGCGCCCTATGCCAGCTCGTTCGGCCTGCGGCTGCTGCTGGGCAATCTGTGGCTGTTCGCGCCGCTGCTCAAGCTCGTGCTGCCCGCCGTCAGCGCGCAGGCGGGCGCGATGCTGCGGACCACCATCGCGTTTACCACGCAGTCCGGCTCCGACGCCTACAACGTCATCCCGCAGGAGGCGACGCTGGGCGCCAACATGCGCTTTATCCCCCATCAGGGCGAACAGGAAAGTCTCGCCATCATCCAAACGCTTGCCGAAAAGCACGGACTTTCGACCGAGGTGCTCCACGCGAATGATTTTACGCCCCCGGTCGATATCCACGGCGAAGCGTTTACGCTCTTTACGCGCGTCATCGGCGAGACCTTCCCGGGCCTTGCCGCGAGCCCGTATGTCATGACCGGCGCGACCGACGCGCAGTTCTACCAGCCCATCTGCAAAAGCTGCATCCGCTTCGCGCCCGTGATCTACGGCCCGGAGCAGATGCGGGGCATGCACGGGCTCAACGAAAATATCGAATACCGCTGCCTGCCCGGCGCAGTGCGGTTCTATCAGAACCTCATCCGGGCAGAAAAGTAAGCTATTCCCGGACGCGCTGCGGCGCGTCCGGGCGTTTTATTTTTCCTGCTTGACGCGCAGGGGGAAAGGCTCTATAATAGGGAAGCTTTTCGGACTTTTTCAACTTTACGACGCAAAAAGAGGATCGATTTTCATGTCCAGACCGCTTTCCGCCCGCGCGGGCGGCATCACGATGACCGAAGGGTCGTTATACAAAAACGTCTTCCTGTTCAGCGTGCCGCTGATCTTCTCGCAGCTGCTGCAGGTGCTGTTCAACATGGCGGACGTCGCCGTGGTCGGCAAATTTTCCAGCGCGACGGCGCTGGGCTCCGTCGGCTCGACGTCGACGCTCGTGACGCTGTTCACGGGCTTTCTCATCGGCCTGTCCAACGGCGTCAACGTGCGCGTGGCGCAGTACCTCGGCGCGAAGCAGGAGGAGGACACGCGCAACTGCGTGCATACGTCTTTGATCCTGTGCACGCTCTCAGGGCTCGTGATCGCGGTGCTGTGCTTTTTCCTGGCCGCGCCGATGCTGGAGCTGCTCCGGACGAAGGATGATCTGCTGCCCGGCGCGGTGCTCTATTTCCGCATCTACGCGCTCGGCATGCCGGCGCTCGGCATTTTCAACTTCGGCAACGCGGTATTGAGCGCGAGCGGCGATACGAAGCGGCCGCTGGCCTATCTGACGGCGGCGGGCATTCTGAACGTGATCCTCAATCTGTTCTTCGTCATCGTCTGCAAGATGGCGGCCGACGGCGTCGCGCTGGCAAGCGTGATCTCGCAGTATCTGTCGGCTGTGCTGATCCTCATCCACATGGCGCGGCTGCAGGACAGCTGCCGCGTGGAAGGAAAGCGCCTGCGCCTGCACGGGGGCGAAGCCGGCCGCATTCTCGGGCTCGGCATCCCGGCTGGCATCCAGCATATGATCTTCGCGGTGGCGAATCTCTTCATCCAGGTCGGCATCAACTCGTTTGATTCCACCGTCGTCTCCGGCAACTCCGCCGCGGTCAACGTCGACAACGTGATCTACAACGTGATGGCCGCGTTCTATACCGCCTGCTCGACCTTCATGGGCCAGAACTGGGGCGCGGGGAACAAGGACCGGATGATGAAGAGCTATTATATCAGCCTCGGCTATTCGTTCCTCATCGCGGCGGTCCTCGGCGTAGGCTTTCTGCTGTGCGGCGAGCCGTTCCTCTACATCTTCACGAACGACGCGGACGTCGTGGCCGCGGGCATGGAGCGGATGCAGATCATGTGCTTCTCCTACTGTATCAGCGCGTTCATGGACTGCACCATCGCCGCCTGCCGCGGCATCGGCCGCAGCTTCGTGCCGACCATCATTGTGATCCTCGGCTCGTGCGTGTTTCGCGTGGTCTGGGTTTATACGCTCTTTGCGCATTTCCATACGATCCCGTCGCTGTATCTGCTGTATCCGTTCTCCTGGATCCTCACCGCAGCAGCGGAGATCCTCTACTTCATCCGCTGCTGCCGCCGTCTGCGCATTGCGCAGGCCTGACCGAAGCAAAAATACCGCCCATCACAGGAGCGATCCTGTGATGGGCGGTTTCTTTTTCAGTTCTCCAGCGCCTGCGCCTCGCGGCTCTGGCAGGTGAACAGGAGGATCTGGCGGGAGGCCGCCTCCTGCTGCAGCAGCTGCAGGGCCAGGCGCAGCCGCGTATCGTCGAGCATGGCAAGCGCGTCGTCGAGCACAATGGGCGCAGAAGCCGGCAGCAGTAGCCGGCAGATGGCCAGCCGCACCGCGAGATACAGCCCGTCCGCCGTCCCGCCGCTGAGACTCAGCAGCCGGTGCATGGCGGCGTCCTGCTCCCCGGCCTCCAGGTTCATCCGGCGGTCGACCTGCACGCGGGCATAGCGCCCGCCGGTCAGCGCCGCGAAGATCTCCGAGGCCTCCTGCACGAGCCGGGGTGAGAAGCGCGCGGCCAGCGCGGTATTCGCCTGCTCCAGCGCGGCTCTTGCAAGCTCAAGCGCGGCTTTCCGCTCGTTCAGTGTCTCCATCTGCTCGCCGAGCGCCTGTTTTTTCGCCGTCAGCTCCGCCTCGCTGCCGAACTGCTCCAGCCGTCCGCGGCTCTGGTCGAGCTGAGACTGCACTGCAGCCAGCAGCGTCTGCGTCCGGGCCAGGGCGGCCTCGGCCTGCGGGCGGGTCAGCTCCGGCGGGTCGGACAGCGCGTCCGGCAGCTCCGGGAGCTCGCCGAAGGCCTGCCGCAGCGCGTCATACTGCGCGCCCGCCTGCCGCGCAGCCAGCTGCGCGTCGTGATACGCGCCGTAGGCGGCCAGCGCCTTGGCGATCGCGGCCTGCGCCGCCGCGGGCGTGCCGGCGTCCGAGAACATCCGGACGCTGCCGAGCAGCGCGGCGGTGCGCTCGGCCCGCAGGCGTTTAGCCGCCTCATACGAAGCGGCGTCCTCCGCCGCGCGGCTGCATGCCGCGCGCCAGACGCGCAGCGCCTCGCGCGTATCGGCGGCCAGAACGGCAAATTCATCCCGGCTGCGGTTGCCGTAGAGCGCCAGCAGCGCCTGTGCCTGATCCAGCTCCTGCTCGCGCCTGCGGTTGTGCCGCGCGTGCAGCAGGGCAAGCCCGACGCAGCCGAGCGCGATCAGCGCGTCCGCCGCGCAGATCAGAATCTCGTGCAGCCCAAACCAGCCGACCGCGGCCAGCGCGAGCCCGGCTATCGCGAAGATCCAGCACAGCGCGGACGAGCGGTATTTCTTCGCCGTCAGGCGGTCAAATTCCCGCATGTCGTGCTGCGCCTTTTCCATGAGCCGGTCCTCGTCCACCCCGGCGAAGGCCGGCGGGCAGGCGGGCTTTTCGGGCGCGGGGGCCGGTTTTTCCGGCTCCGGGGATCGCAGCAGGGCCGCAGCCTCCTGCGAGAGGGTCTGAAGCGTTCCCTCCTGCGGGAGCCGGGCGCACTGCGCAGCAGCGGCGTTTTCGCGGTTCGACGCCTGCAGGGCGGCGAGCTTCGCGTCGTAGAGGCGCTTGCGCTTCTGCTGCGCCTCGGCGGCCTCCAGCGCCCGCAGCTGCGCCTCGCAGTTCGTTTTTTGCTGCTGCAGCTGCTGCAGCTGCGCGTGCAGCTCCAGATTTTTCTGATGCTCGCCCGCAAGCGTCTGCAGATTCTCCTCCACGGCGGCAAGCGCCCGCTCGGCGTCCGGGATGAGGCCCGTCTTGTTATGCTTGACGCGGTTCTGCCACGCCTGCAGCCGCTTGTCCGCGGCGGCGTAGCTGACGGTCTCGTCGCCCGTCGTGACAAGGGCGGACAGTCTCGATTCCAGACTCTCATCCGGCGTCAGCCCGAGCCCCGCCTGCCGGACGAAGGCGCTGCGCTGGTACACGCTTTTCGGCACGCCCAGCAGCCGTTCGCCGCAGTTGGCCCCGGTCAGGCCCTCGACCGGCAGGCCGGAGTCGGTATAGACGGCGGAAAACACGCTCATCGGCGCGCGGGCGGCGGAAGTGCGCGTCAGGGTGATGCGGCGGCCGTCCTGCTCAAGCTCGATCGTGCCCTCCATCGCTTTGCCGTTCCAGGGCTGGTATTTGGTCTTGACGGGCAGCACGCCCGTCTTTTCCCGCTCGGAGGTATCGACGCCGTAGAACATGGCGAGCAGGAATTCCGCCCATGTGGACTTGCCCGCCTCGTTCGGCAGCTGCAGCAGGTTCAGCCCGTCCGTCAGCGTCAGCGTCTCATGGTCGAGCCTGCCGAAGGTCGCGGTCATGCGCAGAAGCTTCATGCGTCCATCTCCCTTCCGTCCATGGCGGCCGTGCCGAGCCGCGCGGCGAGCGCGATGGTGCGGCGCGCGGCGTCGTCCGGCGCGGCGTCATACTGCGCCTTGAGCGCCTGCAGGAACAGGCCGCGCAGCGTATCGTCCGCCGCATCCTGCCACAGGTCCTTCCGCGGCCGCGTCTCGTCGCGCACGGCGACGGCGTAGAAGCGCGGGGCCAGCGCCGCTTGCAGCGCGGGCAAGTCGACCGGCGCGGCCTCGCCGGTGAGGATCACGCGGTAGATATCGTCCTGCGTCCGCTCCGGCAGGGCGGCTTTGACAGCGGCCAGCGCGTCATCGCCCGCGTCCACGCGGAGGATCTCGTATTTTCTCCCGGGCAGCGGCAAAAAGTCCAGCTGTACGCCCGCATCGGTGATCCGGCCGAGATACGCGCCCTTCTGCCCCAGCTCGTCAAAGCCGCGGCCCATGGCGCAGCCCGGCCAGGCATACGCCGTCCCGCCGGCCGTCAAAAGGCCGCTCGCCTGGTGGATATGCCCGAGGGCGAGATAGGAAAGGCCGGACTGCGCGATCTGCGCGGGCAAGATCGGGTTATATGGAGACGACGGCTGCGTCGGGTTCCCGTGGACGACCATGAGGTTCTTCCGGCCGTCATCCTTTGCCGTGAAGCCCTCCAGCAGCGCCGGGCAAAACCGCGCGGAAAAGCCCGCGCCGTAGACGCGCAGATTCTTTTCCGGCAGCTCCACGGCCTCGATGGTATCGGTCCTGAAAATATGGACGTTTTCCGGCCAGCTTTCCGTCAGATAGGCCGAGCCCGGCAGCAGGCAGTCATGGTTGCCGGGGCTGATGAAGACCGGCGCGTGGATCGACGCCAGCGCCCGCCGGAGCGCCAGCAGCGTCTCCTCCGACGCGCTGCTGCTGTCAAACAGATCGCCGGCCAGCAGCACGACGTCGCAGTCCTGCGCGTTGGCGGCCTCGGCCAGGTCGGTCAAAAGCGCGCGCTGCTCCTGCCGCCGCGCGGCAGCCTGCTCCGGCGAGAGCGCGGAAAACGGCGCGTCCAGATGCAGATCGGCCGCATGCAGAAATTTAATCAAGGATCCTCACCCTTTCTGCGCCCGTGCAGCGCTTTGCCGCGGCGTCGTAGGTAAATACCGCGCCCGTGAGCATGCACGGGCCGGGCGCGACCTCATACCGGGAGGTCAGCTCGCCGCGGAAGTTGGCGATGGACTGCTCCGGCCTCACGCCGATGACGGAGCGGACCGGGCCCGTCATGCCAAGATCGGTCAGATAGCCCGTGCCGTTCGGCAAGATCTGCTCATCGGCGGTCTGCACATGCGTGTGCGTGCCCCACTGGGCGGCGAGTTTCCCGTCCAGCTGATAGGCCAGGGCGAGCTTTTCGCTCGTCGCCTCGGCATGGAAATCCAGGAAGACCGGCACCTCCCCCAACTCCTGCAGGATCTTGTCCGCGATGAGGAAGGGGTTGTCCGGCCGGAAGTCCAGATTGCACCGGCCGAGCAGGTTCATCACGCCGACCGGCCCGATCTTCGTCTCAAATACGCCCCAGCCGCGGCCGGGCAGGCTCGGCCGCAGATTGCCGGGCCGCAGAATATACGGGCAGTCGTCAAGATACGTGCAGATCTCCCGGCGGTCGAAGGAGTGGTTGCCGAGGGTGATGACGTCCGCCCCGGCGTCCAGCATCCGGTCCGCCTGCCGGGGCGTCAGGCCGGTCCCGCTGGCGTTTTCGCCGTTGACCACGCAGAAGTCCGCGCGGTAGAGTTTTTTCAGGCTCCGCAGATGCTTTTCCAGACACTGCAGCCCGCCGTCGCCGACCACGTCGCCGACGGCCAGAACACGAAGCTCCATGGGAAGCCTCCTTTTACGATTTTTTTCAGTATAGCATTTTCAAAAAACTTTGGCAATGCTATACTAGACAGGAAACCCCCCGCAGCTTTTTTGCGTCTTATATAGACAGACAGAGAAAGGAGTTTTTTATGGAGGATTCGGCGATCATCGACCTTTACTGGGCGCGGGAGGAACGCGCGCTCAGCGAAACGGATACAAAATACGGCGGCTACTGCCGCTCCATTGCCCATAACATCCTGCGAAACCGCGAGGATACCGAGGAATGCGTCAGCGACACCTGGCTGCACGCGTGGAACGCCATGCCGCCGCAGCGGCCGTCGATCCTGTCGTCGTTTCTCGGCAGGATCACGCGCAACCTGTCGTTTGACCGCTGCCGCAGACAGAACGCGGAAAAGCGCGGCGGCGGCGCGCTGCCGCTGGCGCTCGACGAGCTGTCGGAATGTGTCCCGGCCCCGGGCCGGGTCGAGCACGCGCTGGAGGAGCGCGAGCTGACGGAGACCATCGACCGCTTTCTGCGGACGCTGCCGGAGCGCGAGTGCAGCATGTTCCTGCGGCGGTACTGGTATGTCGACTCCGTGCAGTCGATCGCCGCGCGGTACGCGATCAAGGAAAACACGGCAAAATCGATCCTCTTCCGCACGCGGGAGAAGCTGCGCCGGTATCTGGCCGGGGAGGGTATCATCGTATGAAAGAACAGACGGAAAAGATCTTCCGCGCCATCGGCGATGTCGGAGACGATCTCGTTGAGCGCGCGGACCGGCCGGTCAGAAAACACGCGCAGGTATGGGTCAAATGGGCCGCGCTCGCGGCCTGCTGCGCGCTGGTGATCGGCGCGGCGGCGTTTATCGTGCCAATGTTTCACGCAGGCTCGTCCGCACCGGAGACGGCTTCCCTCTCTGTGGACGCCTCGCCCGCGGAGACTGAGCTGGCCGCGCAGGAGATGGAAACGGCGGAAGCCGCGCCCGAAGAGGCTATGGAGGAACCCGCAGCCGCGGAGGCGCCGGAGGCCAGCGAAAAGAGCGCCCAGACGCTTCCGGGCGCAGACTGCTTCGCGGTCGTGCCGGAGAGCGTCACACGCATGTCGGCGGACTTCCAGCTGACGTGCGAAGAAGACGCCCCGCTGGCGCTGCGCAGTGAATGCTGGCTGGAGATGCAGACAGACGGCGAATGGCAGCCGCTGGACGCGGCGCTGCTCAAGACGCAGGAGCAGACGGACGAGGCTGCGCCGGAAACGGCGGTCTGCACGCTGCACTACGACTGGCAGACGCTCTACGGCGAACTCGATGCCGGTGAATACCGTCTGGCCCAGCCCGTGATCCTGCCTGACGGCTCAGACTATACGCTGTACGCGGAGTTCACGGTCGAATAACGCACCCCCAAGGCTCCCCTGGAAGGGGAGCCTTTTCCGCTGCGGCGGGGCATAAAAATTTCCCCGCCGCGGGGTTTCTCCTGCGGCGGGGTGTTTCTTTACCCGATAAAGCCGACTGCGCTGCGGCAGACGAAGTAGAACAGGTGGTCCTCGCTGTTGCCGAGGATCACGACATCGCCGATCTCGCCGAGGACGCTCGCGTTGCCGACGACCAGCGGCCCGGCCGTGACGGACACGGTCCCGCGGCCGGCCAGGTCATCCGACGAACGGTCGCACGGCGTGGGCTTGGCGGGCGGCGTCGGCGCAGGGCCGCAGCCGGCGTGCGTCGCCTGATAGAAGAGCTTCGCAAGCTCGTTGTAGGCAGCCTCCGCGCTGGGGAAATCCGTCGTTTCCGCCACGCCGAAGGCGACGGCGGTCAGGCTGCACAGCCGGACCGAGTCCGCGTCAAAATACGGACCCTCCGCGCAGCAGGGCGCCTCCGTTCCGCCGGTACAGAGGGGATTGGGGTAATAGATCTGGCCGGAAACCTCTAAATTCTCACACGAATTCGGCGTGATCTTGACAAATTCCCCATCCAGCGGCCCCGTCAGGTTGTCGTATGGAGTCGTGACGCTTGCCGGGCAGTTCAAAGACGAGCCTAGCACAAAATCCCGCGTCACGAAGGCGAACTGCTTATAATCCGTCAGCGCGGCAAAGCGCGGGCGGCACAGCAGCTGCAGCGCCGCGACGAGCCCCGGCGCGCACGAACAGCCGCAGCCGCAGCTGATATCCGCCTCCGTCGCCGGGGCGACCGGCCGCTCCCCGGGTGGGAACGGCGGGAAGGGAGGCGGATACGGGGGATAGGGCGGATAGGGCGCGGGTCCGGGGCACGGAGGCGGGCACGGAGGCGGGCACGGAGGCGGCGGGCACGGCTGCTGGCAGGTCTGGCAGGCCTGGCTTTCCTGCGCGTCCTGCACGCCGCCGGTCGTCGTATAATTGCAGGGTTGATTCATAAAACCCCTCCTTCAACCTTAAAGAATTGTTTCTGTCTTCCCTACCATATGCCGCGGCGCTTCATTTGGTGCACGGTTGCAAAAACCATCCAGATGCGCTATGATGCTTTCTGTCACGGGCCGTCAGGAACCGACGTCCGTTATCTGAGAAAAGAGAGGCTTGCATCTATGCGTAAATTCCGTACCGCCGCCGCGCTGGCGCTCTGCGCGATCTGCCTGCTGCAGACGGCCGCGCCCGTCCTCGCCGCGGAAGACTACCCGGCCCCCGATGTTTCCGGCAAGACCGTCGAGGAGCTGATCGACGCGTTCCGCGCCGAGCATGACCTGACCGAGGACAATTTTGAGCTCAGCTACTACAACACCGTCACCGGCGAGAGCTATGATTTCAACGAGACGAAGATGCTCTACGGCGCGAGCACGTACAAGCTGCCGCTGAACCTCTATTATTATGATATGCAGCTGGCCGGCGAGATCACCGGCGACACGATGATCACGAAGGGCTCGACGCTCGACGAGGCGCATTACCAGTCGCTCGTCTACTCCAACAACGAGCTGTCCTACTCCCTCTGGCGGCGCATCGGCGACTGGCCGGAATACAAGCAGGCCATGCGGAAATATTTCACCATGACGGATGAGGAGATCCCGCAGAATTACTACTATGACCATCTCTTCTGCACCCGGATGATGATGGACACGCTGAAGGTCGTGTGGGACGGGCAGGAGAACTACACTGAGCTCATCGACGATCTGAAGATCGCCTGCCCGGGCGCGTATTTCAAGACGTACATCGATGTGGACGAGACGCCCATCGCCCACAAATACGGCAGCTACAACGGCGCAGAGAACGACGTCGGCATCATTTGGGCCGCGCAGCCGTTTTTGCTGGCGGTCTATACCTCCGGCCTGTCCTACGGCGTGGGCGGGAACGTGGATAACGCGTATGCCGACGGGCAGAGCGCGGGGTCGGTGATCTGTGGGCAGCTGGCAGTTCTGTTCAAGACCTATGTGGAAGAACAGGCGCGGCTGGCACAGGAGCAGGCGGAAAAGGAAGCGGAGGCCGCCCGCCTCGCCGAGGAACAGGCAAAGGCCGAGGCGGAAGACCAGGCGCGGCTCGCCGAAGAGCAGAAGGCCGCGGAGGAAGCCGCCGCGGAAGCGGCCCGGCAGGCCGAGCTCCAGCGGCAGGCGGAGGAGCAGCAGCGGCTGGCCGAAGAGCAGAAGGCCGCGGAAGAAGCCGCCGCGGAGCAGGCCCGGCAGACCGCGCACTGGAAGCTCCTGCTGCGCATCGGCGGGGTCGGGATATTCTCCATCCTCGTCATCGCTCTGGCAGTCGTGCTGATCCGGAAGCTGCATAAAGCGGGGAAATGCTGAAAATGTGCCAGCAGACACATCTAGGGTTCCCCTGGAAGGGGCGCCTGAAACAAGCGGTGCAGGCCAGCAAGGCTGGTCTGCACCGTTTCTGGTTTGGGGGTTATTCTTCTGCCGGGACGTGCGTGACGACGGGATGGCCGGCAGCGTCGAGCAGCGGGGTCAGGCCGCCGGCGTAGCCGGAGGCGATCCAGAGATAGTTGACGCCGGTCGTTTTGTCGACCCAAATCTCACGGTTCGTGGTCCAGGTACTGCCCTCGTTCAGCACCTTGATAAAGCGCTCGTCCTGCTTCGCCATATTACTTCGTCTCCTTTACCGTCTCGGCAATGCCGGAGGCCAGACCCGCAAAGCCCTGCAGCTCGGAGGGGATGATGATCTTGGTTGCCTTGCCGTCGGCGATCTTCTGCATGGCCTCGAGCGCCTTGAGCTTGATGACCTGATCGTTTGGGGCCTTTTCGTTCAGCAGCGCCAGAGAATCGGCCATGGCCTTCTGCACGGCCATGATGGCCTGCGCTTCGCCGTCGGCCTTGAGGATAGCGGCCTGCTTTTCGGCCTCGGCCTTCAGAATGGCGGCCTGCTTTTCGGCGTCCGCCTTCAGAATGGCGGCTTCCTTTTCGCCCTCGGCGACGAGGATCTGGCTGCGCTTCGTGCCCTCGGCCTGCAGGATGGCCTGGCGGCGGTCACGCTCGGCCTTCATCTGCTTTTCCATGGAGTTCTGGATGTCCTGCGGGGGCAGGATGTTCTTGAGCTCCACGCGGTTGACCTTGATGCCCCAGGGGTCGGTCGCCTCGTCGAGGATGGCGCGCATCTTGGTGTTGATGACGTCGCGGGAGGTAAGGGTCTGGTCGAGCTCGAGATCGCCGATGATGTTGCGGAGCGTTGTGGCCGTGAGCGTCTCCATGGCCATCATGGGCCGCTCGACGCCGTAGGTGTAGAGCTTGGGATCGGTGATCTGGTAGTAGACGACGGTATCGATCTGCATGGTGACGTTATCCTTGGTGATGACGGGCTGCGGCGGATAGTCGAGCACCTGCTCCTTGAGGCTGACCTTTTTGGCCACGCGCTCAATGAACGGGACCTTGACGTGGATGCCGACCTGCCAGACCTTCGAGAACGCGCCGAGACGTTCGATGACGTACGCGCGGGACTGCTGGACGATGTGGATGTTGCTGACGATGATGAGCAGCACGATGACTGCAAGGGCAGCGATTGCGATCAATCCGATGGGCATAATGGTTCCTCCTTCAGTATTCCAGGTTTCTGTTCTTCTGTTTGTGGTTTATGCTTTCTCACAGGGCATTTCTGCCGGTTTTACGTAGAGCTTCGCGCCCTCGACGCGCTCGATGGTCACGTGGCGGCCTTTTTCGATGCGTTCGCCGGTCGCACATTTGGCCGTCCAGAGGACGCCGCTGACGCGGACCGCACCGGTATCGGCGCAGGCGTCGATGGTCTCGGTCACAGTCGCGGTCTGACCGGCCAGGCGGTCGGCGTTCATGCGCTCGGGCTTTTTCGTCCATTTCTTCCGGGCGATCGGGCAGACGAACGCTAGAAGCACTGCCGACACTGCCAGAAAGACCGCCAGCTGCACGGCCAGCCCCGCGCCCAAAATCGCCGCGGCGAGCGCGCAGACCGCGCCGCCGATGAACCAGACCGAGACCAGCGCGACCGTCGCCGCCTCCGCGGCGATGAAGACCACGATGGCGATCAGCCATCCGATCACTTCATAAGACATGCTCCACTCCCCCTTTCCTGTCTGGATACAGTATAACGGATTCCTTCCGGCTTGTCACTGCAAATAAATATAAAGTTTTTCCTCATATTTTACAAAAACGTAACAGATACCGTTTGCTATTTGCGCGCGGATTCCTTATACTTAGAGCGATACTATAATAAACTTGGAGATCGAACATGGAAACTATGACTTTCTGCGTACCGTGTCTGTTCGGGCTGGAGGGGCTGGTCGGCGACGAGCTGCGGCGGCTGGAGCTTTCGAACGTCCGGGTCGAGGACCGGCGCGTTTTTTTTGAGGGCGATTTCGCCGCCATGGCGAAGGCGAACCTCTGCTGCCGCATGGGCGAGCGCGTGATGATCCTGCTGTCGGAGTTCGACGCGCACAGCTTTGAGGACCTGTTTCAGGGCGTCAAGGCCACACCGCTCGAGCGGTTCATCCCGAAGGACGGGGCCTTCCCCGTCAAGGGCTACAGCTTAAACAGCCAGCTGCACTCCGTGCCGGACTGCCAGGCCATCGTCAAAAAAGCCGCCGTGACCCGGCTGGGCGAGAAATACGGCCTCGGCTGGATGCCGGAGACCGGCGAAACGTACCAGCTGCGCTTTTCCATCATGAAGGATCATGTGGAGCTGTTTCTCGATACCTCCGGCGTGAGCCTGCACAAGCGCGGCTACCGCCGCGAGGCCAATCTTGCGCCGCTGCACGAGACGATGGCGGCCGCCATGGTGAATCTGGCCCGGTACCGCGGGCGGGATTTCTTCTGGGATCCGTTCTGCGGCTCGGGGACCATCTGCATCGAGGCAGCGATGATCGCGCTGAACCGCGCGCCGGGGCTGAACCGGTCGTTCATGGCCCAGAAATGGTCCTGCGTGCCCGAGACCGTCTGGCAGCAGGCTAGGACCGAGGCGCTTGACCGCGAATACCGCGGGGAATACCACATCCTCGGCTCCGACATCGACCCGGCCTCGCTTGAGATCGCGCAGCAGAACGCGCGCAAGGCGGGCGTCGGCAAGCTCATCGAGTTCCGTGAGGCGGACGCCACGAAGATGAGCCTGCCCACGGACAAGGGCCTTCTCGTCTGCAACCCGCCCTATGGCGAGCGGATGCTCGAGCAGCGCAGCGCGCAGCGGCTGTACGGCGCGTTCGGCCGGCATCTCAAATATGCCGACGGCTGGAAAAAATACATCATCTCCTCCGAACCGGAGTTCGAGCATTACTTCGGCAAGCAGGCCGTCAAGAAACGCAAGCTCTACAACGGCCGGCTGCAGTGCAACGTGTACATGTACTACTGATCGTCCGGATACTGATAAGACGAAAGAGAAAGGGGAATGTTCCGCGCTATGAAGCACGTTTTTATTGTGAATCCCGCCGCCGGAAAATCTGACCGCACCGAAAGCTACCGCAAGCTGATCGACGCCGCGTTTGTGCCCCGCGGCCTGCAGTATGAGCTGCTCGTCTCCCAGGCGCCCGGCGACTGCCGGAAGCTCGCGCAGCAGGCTGCCGCCTCCGGCGAGGAGGTCCGCCTCTACGCCTGCGGCGGCGACGGCACGCTCAACGAGGTCGTCAACGGCGTGATCGGCTGTCCGAACGCGGCGGTGACGCATTACCCGGGCGGCTCCGGCAACGACGCGATCAAGATCTTTGACGATCCGGCCGCCTTCACCTCCATCGAGCGGCTGCTGAGCGCCGAGGAAGCGCCGTTCGATCTCATCCGCTGCAACGATTCGTATGCGCTGAACGTGCTCTCCATCGGCTTTGACGCGCGGGTCGGCACCGACATCGCCCGCTTCAAGCGTCTGCCGCTCGTGACCGGCAAGGGCGCGTACGTGCTCTCGATCCTTTCCAATATGGTGCACGGGCTGTCGGCGGACTATACCGTCACGCTGGATTCCGGCGAGGTGCTCTCCGGACAGAAGACCATGATCTGCATCTGCAACGGTCGGTGGTACGGCGGCGGCTTCAACCCCGTGCCGGAGGCGGAGCCGGACGACGGGCTGCTCGACGTGCTGGTGGTCGAAAAGGTCAGCCTGCTGCAGGTCGCCTCTGTGATCGGCCATTACCAGAAGGGCCGCTATGCCGAATACCCGGAGCTGATCCGCCACGCCCGGTGCCGGTCGCTGCGCATCGAGTGCGCGGAGCGGTCGGTCGTCAATGTCGACGGCGAGGCCGTCTACACGACGGACGCGAAAATCGAGGTCGTGCCGCACGCGATCCGCTTCTTCTATCCGAAGGGGCTGAGCTATCACGCGAAAAATTCACAGTCTGGTCACAAATTTGCCGAAATTACCCCTTGACTTTTTCCCGCGTCCGGCTATTATATAGATGTTAGCAGTCAGAAGCATTGAGTGCTAAAAATCGTAAAACGCGCTGCTTCGTGCAGCGACTGGATACTGGAGGTAATTGTTATGAAGCTGACCCCGTTGGCAGACAATGTTCTGCTCAAGCACATGGAAGCTGAGGAAAAGACCGCATCCGGCATCATCCTCTCCACCGCCACCAAGGAAAAATCCGTGATCGCAGAAGTGATCGCCGCAGGCCCGGGCACCGACGACGTCAAGGTCACCGTCAAGAAGGGCGACAAGGTCGTGACCGGCAAATACGCAGGCCAGGAGCTCAAGCTCGACGGCGAAGATTACGTCATCGTCAAGATGGCCGACATTCTGGCAGTAGTAGAATAATTCGTGTTTGATTGAAAGGAAGCAATTCTTATGGCAAAGCAGATTGTTTATGGCGAAGAGGCCCGCAAGGCCCTGCTGTCCGGCATCGACCAGCTCGCCAATACCGTAAAGGTCACCCTGGGCCCGAAGGGCCGCAACGTTGTTCTGGGCAAGAAGTTCGGCTCTCCGCTGATCACCAATGACGGCGTGACGATTGCCAAGGACGTCGAGCTCGAGGATGCGTTCGAGAACATGGGCGCGCAGCTCGTCCGCGAAGTCGCCACCAAGACCAACGACATCGCCGGCGACGGCACCACCACCGCTACCCTGCTGGCGCAGGCCATCGTCCACGAGGGTCTGAAGAACGTCTCCGCAGGCGCGAACCCCATGGTCATGCGCAAGGGCATGGAAAAGGCCGTTGAGACCGCCATCGAGACCATCAAGGCCAACTCCGAGACCATCAAGGGCTCCGACGATATCGCAAGAGTCGGCGCTGTCTCCTCCGGCGACGAGTCCGTCGGCAAGCTGATCGCGGAAGCCATGGATAAGGTCGGCGCGTCCGGCGTCATCACCATCGAAGAGTCCAAGACCGCCGAGACCGGCCTGGAAGTCGTCGAAGGCATGCAGTTCGACCGCGGCTACATCTCCCCCTACATGGTCACCGATACCGATAAGATGGAAGCCGTCATCGACGATCCGTATATCCTCATCACCGACAAGAAGATCTCCTCCATTCAGGAGATCCTGCCCCTGCTCGAGCAGATCGTCAAGACCGGCAAGAAGCTCGTCATCATCGCTGAGGACGTCGAGGGCGACGCGCTGGCTACCCTGCTCGTCAACCGTCTGCGCGGCAACTTCACCTGCGTGTGCGTCAAGGCACCTGGCTTCGGCGACCGCCGCAAGGAAATGCTCAAGGATATCGCCATCCTGACGGGCGGCACTTATATCTCCTCCGAACTCAACATGAACCTGCCTGATACGCAGATCACCGATCTCGGCACGGCCCGCCAGATCAAGGTCACCAAGGACAACACCGTCATCGTCGACGGCGCTGGTGACGCCAACGAGATCAAGGCCCGCATCGCCGAGATCAAGAACACCATCTCCGTCACCACCTCCGACTACGACAAGGAAAAGCTGCAGGAGCGTCTTGCCAAGCTGTCCGGCGGCGTCGCCGTCATCAAGGTCGGCGCACAGACCGAAGTGGCCATGAAGGAACAGAAGCTCCGCGTCGAGGACGCTCTGAACGCGACCCGTGCGGCTGTTGAGGAAGGCATCGTCGCCGGCGGCGGCACCGCTTACGTCAACGCGATCCCGGCTGTCGAGAAGCTGGTTGCCAAGCTCTCCGGCGATGAGAAGACCGGCGCGCAGATCATTGCCCGCGCCCTGCAGGCCCCGATCCGCCAGATCGCGGAGAACGCCGGCGTCGACGGCTCCATCGTCTACGACAAGATCCGCTCGAGCCGCAAGGTCGGCTATGGCTACAACGCCTATTCCGAGACCTACTGCGACATGATCCCGTCCGGCATCGTCGACCCGACCAAGGTCACGCGTACCGCGCTGGAGAACGCGGCGTCCATCGCCTCCTGCGTGCTGACGACCGAGTCTCTGGTCGCCGACAAGCCCGATCCCAAGGCTGACGCCGCAATGGCGGCCGCAGCAGCCCAGGGCGGCATGGGCGGCGGCATGTATTGATCCGCAGCTGAAAAAGCTCCAAAGCGGGGGACCTCGTTGAGGTCCCCCGCTTTTTTGTGCGTGTCTGGAAGACAATGGCTTGCTTTTTGTCTGTATTTCTGTTATGCTGAACTATACCGCGGTCGACGCGGTATTTTTTACGGATAAAAATACAAAGAAGGGAAGGATGCTCCTTGGGCGGAAGTACGCTGGATATGACGAAAGGCAGTCCGTGGAAGCTGATCACGCAGTTTGCCGTGCCCGTGTTCCTCAGCCAGGTCTTTCAGCAGCTTTACAATACGGCGGACGCGCTGATCGTCGGCCGGTTTCTCGGCGATGAGGCGCTGGCGGCCGTCAGTGCGTCCGGGCCTCTCATCTTCCTGCTCATCAGCTTCTTTACGGGGCTTTCCATGGGCGCAGGCGTCACGATCTCGCGGTACTTCGGCGCGGGCGACTATGGCCACGTATCCAAGGCCATTCATACCGACGTGATGCTGGGTCTGCTCAGCGGCATCGTGCTGACCGTCGTGGGCGTTTTGCTGACGCCGACGTTCCTGCGCTGGATGGGCACCGCGCCGGAGGTCCTGCCGGACGCGATCGCGTATTTCCAGTATTATTTCTTCGGCGTGCTGGCCGTCGTCATGTACAACATGTGCACGAGCATCATGAACGCGCTTGGCGACAGCAAGCGGCCGCTCTATTACCTCATCATCTCGTCTTTGACCAATATCGTGCTCGATCTGCTGTTCATCGGCGGCTTCGGCTGGGGCGTGTGGGCCGCGGCCGTCGCCACGACGATCTCGCAGGCCGTGAGCATGGTGCTGTGCCTCATCCATCTGATGAAAAAGGGCACGATCTATCAGCTGAAGCCGAAGGAGCTGCGCATCGACGGCGAAATGCTCGGCCAGATCGTCCGCTACGGCCTGCCCTCCGGCGTGCAGAACTCTGTCATCGGCTTTGCCAACGTCATCGTGCAGTCCAACATCAACTCCTTCGGCAAGGTCGCCATGGCCGCCTACGGCGCGTATTCCAAGCTTGAGGGGTTCGCCTTCCTGCCCGTCACGAGCTTCACCATGGCGCTGACGACCTTCGTCGGCCAGAATCTCGGTGCCGGTCTGCATGACCGCGCCAAGCAGGGTTCGCGCTTCGGCATCATCGCCTCCGTCGTCATCGCGGAGCTGATCGGCGTGACGATGTATCTGCTTGCGCCGCAGCTCGTCGCCTTCTTCAGTCCCACGCCGGACGTCATCGCCCTCGGCACGCGGCAGATGCGCACGACCGCGCTGTTCTTCTGCCTGCTCGCCTACTCCCACGCCGTCGCGTCGATCTGCCGCGGCGCGGGCAAGGCCTTCGTGCCGATGGTCATCATGCTGCTGTTCTGGTGTGTGGTCCGGATCACGTATATCACCATCGTCATGCGCATCATCCACGAGATCCAGTATATCTACATGGCCTACCCCATCACCTGGTCGCTCAGCTCGATCGTCTACTTCCTCTACTACCACTTCTCCGACTGGGTCCACGGCTTCGACAAGCAGCCAAAAAAGATTTAAGGCAGCAGACGCAATTACGCGGTACTGCCCCGACAGCAAGACCCGCGGGCACGCCCGCGGGTCATTCGTCTTTTTCGGGCCGCAGGACCTCAAACAGCCGCGCCTGCTGTGCCTCGTCGTACTCCCGCCGCTCCAGAAACGCGTCAAACGCGGCTTCAAATGCATTGCTCATCATCGCGCCCACCTCATATGAATATATATTTGTATTATATAGTTGCCTATATAATTTTAATATATTATTTTATCTTCTGTCAAGGTAAACTAAGCACAATGAGGTGAGCATATGGCAGAAGAAATCAGGATCACAAAAAAGCTTCCACGCAAGGGAGACGATGGTTACCGGATCGTATCTGTGCGCATGAAAGAAACGCTGCTTGCGCGGCTGGACGCGCTGTCCGCAAAGTCGAATCGCTCCCGCAACGAGCTGATCAATCTGCTGCTGGAATCCGCGGTGGATATCGTAAAAATTGATGAATGAAGCATATAAAACACAGCCACAGCCCCTGTCGGGGGCTGCGGCTGCTTTTTATTCGCGGGCTTCCACGGGGATGTACGGGACCTTCATGAGCATGGCGCGGTAGGCCGGGCGCATGATGCGGTTGCCGGTGGCCAGCTCCTCGAGCCGGTGGGCGCACCAGCCGGCGATGCGGGCCGTGGCGAACAGCGGCGTGTACATATCCTCCGGGATATCCAGCATGCTGTAGATGAGGCCGGAATACAGGTCGACGTTCGCGCACATGGGGATCGACTGGTGCTTGCGCGTCATGATCTTCCGGATGCCGAGCTCCTCAACGCGCTCCATGAGCTCGAGATCGTCGGCCCGGCCCTTGTCGCGGGCAAGCGCGGCGGCGTATTTCTTGATGACCACCGCGCGCGGGTCGGACATGGTATAGACCGCGTGGCCCAGACCGTAGATCTTGCCGGAGCGGTCGCCCGCTTCGCCGTCGAGGATCTGATCGAGATAAGCGCCGAGGGCGTCGTCAGTCGGCGCGGTGCCGACGTGGGCGCGGATATCGCGGAACATCTGCATGACCTTGGCATTCGCGCCGCCGTGCAGCGGGCCCTTCAAAGAGCCGACGGCGCCGGCAATGGCGCTGTAGGTATCGGTGCCGGAGGAGGACATGGCGCGGCAGACAAAGGTGGAGTTGTTGCTGGAATGCTCGGCGTGGAGGATGAGCATGAGGTCCAGCAGGTGCGATTCTTCCGGGGTGTAGGCCTTATCCGGGCGGATCATGCGCAGGATATTCTCCGCCACGCTGAGCTCCGGCTCCGGATTGTGCAGGATGAGGGATTTGCCGTCAAAGTAATGCCGCTTGGCGGCGAAGGCGTTCGCCGCGATCAGCGGGAAGCGGGCGATGAGGCCGATGGACTGCCGCAGGACGTTTTCGAGCGAGGTATCGTCCGCGCTCTCGTCGTAGGAATACAGGGCCAGCACGCTGCGGGCCAGCTGGTTCATGATGTTGCGGCTGGGGGCCTTGAGGATCATGTCCTCGGTGAAGGCGGCGGGCATCCGCCGGGCCTGGGCCATGACGTCATTGAAGCGCTGCAGCTGCGCGCGGGTCGGGAGCTTGCCGAGCAGGAGCAGGTAGGCGACCTCTTCATAGCCGAAGGTGCCGTTCTGCTGGTGCGCGGTGACGATATCCTCGACGCTGATGCCGCGGTAGTAAAGCTTGCCGGGCATCGGCACGCGCTCGCCGTCCATCATATAGTAGCCCTGGACGCTGCCGACCTTGCTGACGCCGATGAGCACGCCGGTGCCGTCCGCGTTCCGAAGACCACGCTTGATGCTCTGGTCCTCAAAATAATGCGCGTCGATCGCGTACTGCTCCGCGATATTCTCGCTCAGCCGCGCAATGTCGTTTTCAAGAAGCGTCGTCTGTTCCGTCATGGATCAACACCCTCCTGCATACCGTTTCCCGCATTGTACACGATATCCGCGTGAAATGCAAGTATAATTTTTGAATTATGCAATCTTTTTTCTGTATCCTGCAGAATTTCTGCGATATGCAGTCAAAATTGCAAGCTGAAATTTTAGTAAATTCATATCGGTTGCAAATTTCTGCAAAAAGCGCCCGTCCTCCGCGTTCCGTGCGTGAAGGACGGGCGTGGCTTTCAGGGGATGATCCGGCTGGGCTTCTGATAGCGCTCCTGCTCGGAAAAGATGCAGCCGCAGTATTTCTGCATGTAGAAGCCGAGCTCCCGCGCGCGCTGCTGGCCGTCGCGGAACATGGGGCGGAAGTCCTGATAGTAGAACTGGACGCCGTATTCCTCCGCCGCGCGGTAGCCGACATCGCGCATCAGCTCATGCTTCTGATAGGGGCTGATGAACAGCGAGGAGGTAAACGCGTCAAAGCCGCCCTCCTTCGCCGCGCGGGCCGCCTCAAACAGGCGCATCTCGTAGCACTTGACGCACCGGCCCGCGATATCCTCCGCGACCTCGCGCACAAACGGCCGCAGGCCGTAATCGTCGCGCACGAGCAGCGGCAGATCGATCGTCTTCGCGTATTCCTGCAGACAGTTGCGCCGGGCGCGGTATTCGGTGAACGGATGGATGTTCGGGTTGTACCAATACCCCGTCAGCTCCACCCCCTCCGCACGCAGCGCATCGATCGGCATATTCGCACACGGCGCACAACAGATGTGCATCAACAGTTTCATAACACTCGCCTCCCGTTCGGATAGCATATCACATTTCCCGGCTCCTGTACAGATTGCCGAAAAAAACAGCGACATTCCGTGGAAAATGAACATGGACAAGCGCCGGCAGCGGTGCTATAATTCCATCTAATATCAGATACAAGCAAAACTGAACGCAGAAAGGAAGCTGTCATATGTCTGTTCCAACTGAAAGCTATGCGGGCAAGATCCAGCGGAAGCTGATCAAGAAGCAGCGCGTGATCGAGGCTGCCTCCGGCCGCCAGAAGGCCGATCTGGTCCTCAAGAACGCGACCTACGTCAACGTGTTCTCCAACGAGCTGCTGACGTGCGATATCGCCGTGGCCAACGGCCTGATCGTGGGTCTCGGCAGCTATGAGGGCGAAGTCGAATACGATATGACGGGCAAGATCGTCTGCCCGGGCTTTGTCGACGCGCATATCCATCTGGAATCCAGCCTGGTCACGCCGAAGGAGTTCGTCCGCGCGACGCTGCCGCACGGCACGACCACGGTCATCACCGACCCCCATGAGATCACGAACGTCATGGGCACCGACGGCATCGACTACATGTTCCAGGCCACCGAGGGTCTGCCGATCGACGTGCGGTTCATGCTGCCGTCCTGCGTCCCGGCCACGCCGATGGATGAATCCGGCGCGAATCTGGACTACCGTGCCATCGACTCGTTCTATGACTACCCCAGAGTGCAGGGTCTGGCCGAGATGATGAACTCCTACGGCGTCATCCACAACGACCCGGAGGTCGTCTCGAAGATCGTCGCCTCGCAGGCGCACCACAAGAAGATCGACGGCC
>ERZ1026844.179-NODE-179-length-51707-cov-13.742992_pt1 | contig 51707 bp, 62 predicted proteins | sample MGYA00380152_ERZ1026844 | MGnify/ENA primary metagenome ERZ1026844 (study PRJEB33269, sample SAMEA4719788) | human gut metagenome | biome: human-associated habitat; feature: organic feature; material: feces | place: Cameroon | collected 2013-10 ... | reverse complement strand
GTTTTTACCCCCAAATAATATATTATTTTGCCCAAAAACACCCATTTTTACCCCATTTTGGGCGTTTTTACCCCCAAATAATATATTATTTGCCATTTTTTCGTGGCCATTTTTTTCTCCAAAAGTGGGCTGAAAATGGTAAAAGTGGGCAGAAAAACCCACATTTTAAAAATATAAATGTGCGTATTTACGCCTTCTACCCACTTTTGCCCACTTTTGCCCACTTTTATGCCCATTTTTTTCACAAAAAGTGGGCATAGATTTTCACTATTTTATCATCTATTAAAGTAATCTTCAAGCCATCTGATACTAGATTCCACGACATCTGCAGGGTTATACTTGCCGCCGTCACTACTCTTTGGCATGACGCCATACAAAATTTTCAGATACTTGATTACAGTATTTTGATGATAAACAAGTCGGTCTTCAGGAAGTCTGCCGGTCATAGCTATTTTCAAATAATTAGCAGCTTCCCTGAGTAAATCTGTATAAGCGATAAAGTCATCTGGAATATCATCTGGTTTAAAATTATCGGTCATATGCTCACTGACGAATTTAATAAATACATAACATTCCTCGATGCTAATTCTCTTCTTGCTCATTTTTCTCTAACTCCTCATAACATTCTTTTGGTGTATCTCCGGAACAAAAAAACCGGTTATTGACATATAACTCGTAATGTCTATTTACTAGAATGAGTTTTGTGTTATACTTCATACGTTTATTTCGAAAATAACCTCCCAATTCCATGCGTATGGATACACACGTTTTATCACATTATTAAGTTTGTCTTCGTGCATCATTATTACCTGATGCTTAGATAATATCATATTATGATTATCGTTTACGTTATTTATGATGACAAAACCACATTCATCATCTGAGAATAAGTTTAAAAAATCACGTAAGGTCACAACACGACCTCCTTTCCTTTCTAATCACATTTTGTATACCCGCAACTAGAGCACGTAATACAACCGTTCGTACGAAACACAGCATGTTCTCCACATTTCGGGCATTCTTCAAATACAGTTGCGCCGAACTTCGACAATAATTTTTCTTCCGCCTCTTTAACAGGCTTCATTAGTTTGGAACCTAGACTTGAAATTTCAATCTTGTCGTTGATAGGTTCATTTTTAGGTATCATTTTCTCAAGTTCTTCTAATGCGTATCCAACTGCGCACGGACACGATGAACCAATAGATACATCGTTCATAGTCGCTTTCCTGACTGCGTAAGAAGGACAGGTACCAGCTGATTTGAGTTGGTCGATTATTTTATACGATGGAACTCCAGCACGTGCCGCTAGGCTTATAAGTCTAGATACTGCAACCATAAACGAATTACATCCACCGGTAGACCCCTTCGAAAGGAAACATTCTCTTAATTCGCCCGTGTCAAGGTCATAAAAGGATTCCAAATGAAGCGTTCCACAACCAGTTGTCAACGTCTTTCTAAGACCGTAACTGTAGTCACTTATCGGGATTACTTCACCTCTCTTAAGAGTTGTCTTTGCATCGTCAACTGATTCTTCAACGACATCAACAAGTTCTTCTTTTTCTTCCTTATCATTAGTCGTTAGTATAGCTGTCCTATAACAATTGTCCCTGAATACAGTTACACCTTTAAGACCGAGTTCCCATGCTGTAATGTATAAATCGCAAATATCTTCAGGAGTAACATCCTCTTTCAGATTTACTGTTGAACTGATTGCAGCATCAATAAATTTCTGCCATACGGATTGCACTTTAAGTCTATTGTAATACGGAATATCATGCGAGGTGATGATTGATTCTTCTGATGAGAGGTCTATATCACTAACATCTACACACTTTCCATACTTACTAGCGATGACGTCTTTTATTACTTTAGGATATACTGTATACGTCGTATCTTCACCGTTAAGACTTTTTGTTACACGATTGTATTGTGTTGCGAACAACGGTTCAATACCACCCGATACATCAATCATGGTAGATATACTACCAGTAGGAGCGACTGTTAGGAGTTGCGAATTCGCCAATCCATATTGTAATATACTTTTATAAAAATCTTCCAAAGTTTTTGTGTCGTATTTATAATTTTCTATTTTATTGTCTCTGAAAAATTTACAAATAGAATTATCTTCCGAAATAGTTTTAAACAAATTATTCATATAACTAGTGTTTAACAACGCATCGTATTCCAAGTCTACCTTCTTACTTGGATTTTCTATGGCTATTTTATTACTTGTCATAAGAGAGTAGTATGCCATCAGACTGCCAACATCTGTTATGAATGTAAAGGATTCGGGGCTACCATAAACCATATCTAGTTTGATAAGAGCATCCGCAAAACCCATAATTCCAAGGCCTATTTGTCTCCAACGCGTTACGGATTCTGTTTGTTCACGCAGAGGATGTAAGTTGACGCCTTCATCTAAAACCTTATTCAGGGCACGTACAGAAATATCAATAGCATCGATAAAATCGAGGTAGTCGAAAATGTACGAATTATAGTCGTTATCCCATTTACAGAAAGCAGATAGATTGAGAGCACCAAGTAAACAGCTTCCACCGGAAGGAAGAGGTTCTTCAGCACAAGGATTTACGCCACCGTAGTTAAATCCGGGTTCATTACTAAGCAGACCTCCTCGACGTATATTATCCCAGAATAAAATTCCGGGTTCGCCATTCTCCCAATTGTACTCACTTATTTTCATCAGCAACGCATTTGCGTTTATCTTTGTACCAGACATGTCTTTTTCAGTCTTAGTCTCAGAATCGTACATACTACGATTAAATATCAATTCGTAGTTCTCTTCATCTGTATCTTCTTGAGCCTTAAGCATAAATTCGTCGTCAACTCGTACAGACAAATTTGCGTTGTTTATTTTCTTAAGGTCTCGCTTTACATCAATGAATTCCAAAATATCAGGATGATTAGACGATAATGACATCATCAATGCACCTCTACGTCCATTCTGTCCGATTATCTCAGTTGTCTTATCATACAACTCCATGAACGATACTACACCACTACTCGATTTAGCTGCATTATGGATAGCAGCTCCTTTGAACGACAGCTTACTCAGGTCTATACCACAACCACCTCCGTACGAGAAAGTACGTGCGAGTTTCTTAGCCGTGTTAAAGATAGATTCGAGATTATCTTCAGGCGGCGCAATTACGTAACAATTGCTGTATGTCTTTTTGGAAGTCACTGACGCATTATTACGGTTCGCGAGTATACGACCTCCGAACAGAAACTTCTTGGATTCGATGAGTTTAGCCAATTGCATATCACCGCCAGTTACGTCGTGCATCCATTCGTGGTATGTTCTACCATCAGCGTATTTCTTCTTCCAAATATCCAATCCCAGAGTGTTGTCTTCACCAAGCCACTCTTTTTCGTTTTTGTAAATGGTTTCAAATTTTTCCATAATTACCTCCTTTTCAATTACAAATATAAAGATTACAAATAAACCTTACTTAGAATGCTTCCCAGATGATAGAGTTCATTCTTTCTGTTTACTCACGACCTTGACCTTATAGCCAAGCTTTTCCTCAATTTCTTCCATGGTCATTTCTTTTGGTTCAGACGGTTCGGTGATAATATCAAATGCATAAGCAGTGTCGCTGCAACCTTTTGAAGCTGCCAAATCGGACGTTCCTTTGAATATAATAATTCTGTCTTCACAAACGAAACAGTCCTGAATGTCCGAGTAGGACGTGCCAACATACGGAATCCTATACTGACTAAATGGAATAGAAACTTTCGGATAAATCACATTATGTTTGCCTTTCTCATCCATATACTCGTAGACAAGCATAAAATACCACATATTATCATCGCTACTCCGGTACGGTTTCACTTCAATAAGATTTTCGAAATGTTTCATATTATTTATTCTCCTTTCAAAAAAAATTACCTCCTTATTATATATCAAATAAACTATATTGTTTTTTATTGGTTAAATCAGAATCGCGTACCGCATCACAAAACGTATTAACATCGTTGAGAGTCATATTAATAGCGGTCAAACTTCTCGTTTTACAATCCATGAAAATCTTCGGATTAATATAAATACCCTTTTCACTAATTGAAAGTTCATACGTTCCGTTAGTACGCTCACGAATATAAACTGTATATACACCGTTAAGAGTGCAGATTCGCTCGAATGTAAGGTCGTTAAATTCATGATAGATGAAACACATATGATTACCTCCTTTAATTTTCATTGCAGTAATTTTTTACAGCAGCAAGGAATGCATTAACATCATCACAAGTAAGGTTGACAGCCTTAGAACCATTAGTGATACACCATCTGAATTCTCTAGGGTCATGATATACTTTTCTATCATCAACGATTTCAAGGTCATATGTACCGTTGATACGTTCGATAACCAACACCGTATATACGCCACCAAGAGTCTTAAACTGATGGTAAGTATAGCTCAAATATTCACGTTCTTTAATCGCGGTGAAGAGCTCTTGAACATCATCCCATGTTAGATTAATAGCCATAGAGCCTTTTACATCACAATCAATAAAAAACCTCGGGTCGTAAACGACGCCTCTTAGGTCGTAAATCACGAGTTTATAGAGACCGTTCTCGCATTCGAAATACTCTATTCGGTACAAACGGCGAGAAGCTTTAATTTTTTTTCCATTACAATTACCCCCCTTATTTTAAAACAGTTTTTCCAACCAATATGAAAATCATGTAGTATACTACAATGATAATCATAGACATGAGAAGAGAGAAGAATCCAAAAATATACCCAGTAACTGCCAGTATGAATGGCGACATCAAAAGTAAGAATGCCAATATGCTTGACAGACAGTCGAAGATTTTCCGACCAGTGGAATTGTTCGGACACGACAACTCTATCCTATGAAAGATACCGATAAATATAAACGTAGCGAAAAACGCAGCAACAAAGAAGATAAAAAATTTTTCCATAATAACCTCCATTTTAACCAATAATTCCTTTTGCCATAAGAAGTATCCCAACAAAAGTACCGCCATGTATTATAAACCACGCGACATACCACGGGATTGCGTACCTAAATCCGTCATATATCCAACTGTGTGTACCAATGAGCAGTAACTCAAAACCGAGCAACATTCCTGTGAAAAGTAAAAATGATATCATATTTCTTCCTCCATTTTATCCAATAATTCCTTTTACTCGAAGTATTTCAATAACGACAAGTGCTCCATGCAAAACAAACCAAGCCACCCACCAAGGGATTGCATACCTAAGTCCATCATATACCAAACTGTGTGTACTAAAAAGTAAGCATCCAAAACCTGCCGCAAACAACCCAAAAAGCAAAATTTCCATTTTATTTCTTCCTCCATTTTATTAGATGTACTCAACGTTCATACAGAAGACACCGCGGTATCAATTGCGAAAACAATGATAAAAGTTACAACTGCGGCAATAAGTCCTACGATAAAATATAAATATTTCATAATTTCCCCCATTTCTATTCAATTAATCCGAAACGACATAAACAGTACTCCGGTCAAACAAAATGTTACAATAGCCATACAAGCCCTTATGATTATAAAAAAGAAGAAATTTATATGTTCTTCCTTAGAAAAGACTCCACAATGACTATGGTAATCGCGTAACCATATAAAACAACTTACAAAAAATGAGAGTAAAAGAGCTCCAATTAATAAATATAAATAATTCATTTCCCCCTCCTTTTAATTAGACTCTTTTCGTTGAAATTTTTCTTCTTAGATAAAGCTGAATTTATGGCTATATCTATAATCGATTTAGTTTTTATGTGATAGAAAAACAAATCGACAAAACTGGTATTCAAACGGTCTATTCTACCGGCTGATTGTACCATGACCTTATAAGAGTAATTTGGACTGAAAAACACAATCGTATCTGTATCAGTACAGTTCCACCCCTCAGCTCCAGCTGTGTATTGAACTAAATATACCCATCTTTTGGATGTAGGTATACTCTCATGTTTATGACCGTTCCATTCGGCAATAACCGTATCTTTTAAGTACGGTATTTTTTTAAGTCGTTCTAGTTCATAATCGAAATTGTAAAATATAATTAATCGATTATGTAACTTCTGAATTTTTTCAACTTCACGAGATTTGTTATCGTTATCATTGACTATTCGTCTGAGTGCATAACATAACGAACTAATCTGTTCGATAGGCTTATTATTGAAAATATCCCATCTATTGCGCATTACGTATCTGTACTTAGTTACATCGTAGTCACAGAAAACGTTTATGTGATGCTGAGTTGTTTTTCGCTTGAAGTTCATCGGAACAAGAATTTTGTCTTTGTAAAATATCAATAACCCTTCGTCAATGTATTTCTCTATCTTAGGGTATTTCGAAAATTTACTAAAAACAGCATGTTCATGTAAGAACTCTGTTCTATTTTTATAGAATCCATTTGCGATAAAGACGGGGATATATTCTTCCCAAGAATCGCCCGGTGTAGCGGAGAGGAGAATCCATTTGTTTTTCTTAGTTATTTGAAGGAAGCGTTTCACCCACTCGCCATGTCCAATTACTCTCTGTTCGTCAAATATAAAGAATGCATCTTTAACATCAACATATTTTTTGATGTTGTTCCACGAATCTATATTAAACGTGTATTCTTCTAATCCACCATGTTTTTGTATGTCGGATTCCCATTCATTCGTATCACGTTTTCGTGCTGTAGTAATGATGTATACATCTAAATATCCTTTAAGTTTAGCGTAGGCAAGAGCAGTTAGTGACTTTCCTGAACCAACGCCACCGCACAAAATACATCCATTATGCATTTTAGACAATGCATCTTTTTGGTATTCTCTAAGTTCCATATATCCTCTCTAAAATATAAAGAATCTAGTTCTATTTTACGCATCGGAACTAGAAAGCGACGGTCAGCTCGCATAGTGGGCATTGTTAAGATGCATACGAGAGTAAATGACTAGCGCTACTTGTCACCGGCATTGGCTACGCTGACCCCAATGTCTAATCTTTATTGAATTGACCCTACCCTTTAATCTTGATTAAAAAGGAATGTCACTATCATCAAAATTATCAGAAGAACTATTTTCGTTAGTCTCCATCATCATTTGTTCGAATCGGTCGATTTGCTGGTAAACTGTCATACCACTGAGATACGCAGTCTGACCACTCTCGCCGTTAGGCCGCTCCCAATGATACGGCCTAATATCCATGTCAACCGACTCAATTCTAATAGAATCCAATGCTGAAACAAGATTCTCATCGACTCTTGTCTTTTTATCACCGGATTTAAGAATTATAGTAGGTCCCCATTGATTAAATTTCAACTTAACCTTAAGATATCTGAAGAATTCTCCGACTTCAACCCCTGAAGGTTTGACTGTAGGAGAATATCCATTTTGTCTAAAGAAGTTAACCGCAGCATCATCAGGAAGTACCAGACAGAAATTTCTATCGCCTTCCTTGTTGTAAACACCCGGTTTTCCACTAAAATTCTTAAATATAATTCTAGCGTTGTTTATTTCTATTGTTTGTCCGTTAATTTTGCAATCCATATTATTGTTCCTCCATTTATTCAAAAAGTTTATCAATTGCTGTCATAATGAAACGTGTTTTATCCTGTTTTTTACGTGACGATTCTCCGAATGTATTTTTGAATAGAACATTAACCATTTCATTAAGGTAACACGCTTTGTAATATGCTATATAATATTCGTTGAGCGCATCTAGGAGTAGATTGTAAACTATCGTTAATCCTTCTTTTTCAGTAACTTTATTACCTATTTTTTCTTGAGCTTCTTTGAGCACATCTAAGACGAGATTATCTACCGTTGCTTTTACCTCTTCTTCACTCATCATCTTTTTTTCTACCATATTATCTTTTCTCCTATCTAAAAGCAAAATGTTCAACGAAAGTACGATTATGTTTAAAGCCATAAATCCTTAATTGTTCTCGTCTCTTCTTCACACTGTTTCTTACTATCTTTTTTACCAAAAAGCAAATTAATAAAATCACCAAAGCGACGTGCATTATAATATTCATCGAGAAGATCTTCTACACTTAAGTCATTATTTGTTTTTGTATCGTCGTCGCTCGTTTTCTTAATATCTTTTTCTTCTTCTTCTTCTTTCGATTGACGAGCATAGTATTCTTCTTGAGTGTCTGCTTCGTTCTCAAAATAACGGACCAATTTATGCCATGCTTCTTCGGCAAGCGTAGTTTCGAACTCGTAATCACCATCGTAATCACCCATACAATTTATTCTCATTTTATCAAGTTCCTCGTCATAACGTTTAACGAACGTTTCGAAACTGTTATCGGAATCGTTTTTCTTTTCTTCTGAATCTTCTTTACGATTCACACTTTTTTCAGTAGAAAACTCACCTTGGTATCGTTTGTCAAGTTTCTCAAGATTCCTGTTAAGAACATCTTCGAACTTAGTTTTGTCAATAGCCCAAGCCATCAAAGCAACATACCAGCATACATCTCCGAGTTCAAGGATGACCTTCTCCTTCGTGTTATTGTCAAGTTTGTGACCATGATACATGTATTTTTTTATAATGTCATTTACCTCGCCGACTTCGCCGGATAAGCCAAGCGATGCGTTGAGAAGCAAATCTCTTTGCTCGAAGACATCCTTATTCAAAGTTTTGAGAGCCATATCTGTATAACTCTCTTTTTCGTATTCTTCAATAAACGTCTTTGTTGTGTTTTCAAATTCCTCAACCATTGCTAATATTGCACCTTGCAAATGTTTAATGGCCTCGCAGTTAGCAGTAAGCGCTTCCAAAACATCCTTAAATTCTCGACAATCATTCATAGTATTTTCTTTCATAATATTTACTTCCTTTCTTTTGTCTTTTTCACTCTTTTTTCTTCGTATTTAACAGGCCTTCTAGAATTTTCTCTTGAAGGGACACTCAAGCAGTAATCACAAGGGTCGTCCGCATCGCTCGACTCAAAATATTTACATTTTGAGCAATATAAATTGAATTCGACTATCTTTTCAGTCACTAATTTTAATTTTTGACAAATTCATTGAAATTTACATATTTACTTATAGTTTTTACCGCGTCATTAACTAAATTGTCATAATATGAAATATCAATGTCGTCTTCCTTTCCTAGATTTTTTACGTCTTCCGACTCAAGCCACATATAGTCTTTTGTACCGGTGACCGAATCGTATTTAGATGAACCGTCTTTGTTTTTTCTTCTGCTGACCAAGACGCCTCCGCCATGTCCGGATTTTATAGGACAAAAAGCTCCAACTTTTCCTACGTACTGATAATTGTGTTCACCATCAGGAAGACTTTCATTCATATCCAAAAGCATTTCTGTGGAAACTGTCTTAGTCTCGCACAAATCCGAAAATATAATTGGTTCATGAGAGAACAACGTTTTGAACACATACGGAACAGCAAATTGAGTGCCGGTAGCAGTCCAATGACCATCTTTGGCGTCTTTAGCTATATATACTGCTTTATTTACGAGACACAATTTTTCGTAAGTCGCTTCGTGTTCAAAGTTATAACCATACTTCTTACCAAACTCTTTAACCTGTTCAATTATTTCAGGTGTAGCATTTGGTATCTTTATCGAGTCCGTCTTTATATGAGCGACCGTGAATCCTTTAGATTCTACGAATTCCTTTAGGTCGACCATAAATAATGCGCCTCGTTTCGCAATTATGTTATCGATGTTTCGAATATCACGAAAACGATTGTCAAACGAAGCAAATGTCTGACCGTAAACTGCATTTATAGGAGTTTTAAGACCGTTCGATAGATATTTAGAACTGAGTTCTCCTGATTCAATACGACCTACATATTTCGACAGTTTACCATCCAACATTGTTCTTAATACATTCACATTCTGATGTTTGACTTCAACCCTCGTTTCTACGAGGTCCATATAGTTTTGTGTATACTTAGGCCCGAAGTAACATTCAGACAATGTAGAATGTGGATGCTGAGACGTTATGTCTAACAATGCAACGTTAAAATATACACCGGGTTCAGAATATACCAATCCTCCTTCACCAACCTCGATACCTTTGTACGTAGATACACCTTTATCGAACTTGTATCCGTCAAAATAAGGTAAAAGACTATTCGCTTCACCATGACGAATCGCCATCATATCCGGGAAATACTTTTTCAAAAATATCAATACATCTTCGTCGAGTTCGAAGACGGGTTTTGACAAATCCCTATATCTGAATTCTTTCTGTGGATTCTTCTCTGCACCAAATATAATTCGAGCTGTATGCTCGTTTGTAGAGGTGTTCAGAGACAATCCTGACAAATCAGCAAGTATCTGTCTAGCAAACCAGTCGCCCTTCAAGAAATCGAACACCGCTTCGGTAGCTATGACATCGTTGTCACAGTATTCGGCTACCTTTGGAATGTCCTCGTCTTTAACCGGCTCATCCCACGGCATACCGAGTTCTTTGTGATGTATACCCAATTTTATTTCAAACTTCTTCAACGACATTTTGTTTCCAGCCGAAGCAAAATCGTATACATCTGCGTATGACAAACTATATGCCTGACCAAAGAATCCTTTACCTTCGGTTATTATCTTTTGACTTAGGTTATACAGTTCTTCATTCGAATAACCGATTAACCGTGCGTATAACATATGGTTATCATATCGTTTACAGTTGAACCCGATTAAATTGTGTTTGCAAAGATTATCAACATCGTTCGGTGTTGGATTTATTAAGCGTATGACAGGATTAACATCACCCTTAAATTTCCAATTTATAAGAAACAGATTGGGGAACACCTCTACATCGAAAAACACGAGATCGTCGGTGTTATCCTCATTTAAATCCTTGACAGTTTCATGCTCTGCCCAGAATTTCATGTCTGCTACTTTTTTAATGCAATAAACTGACTGATTTGTACTATTCATTGCAAATGCGTAGATTACGTTTTTCAAATCGGATACGTCGTAGTTAATACCACTATTATACGCCTCTTCCAAAGTTTTGTATATCATGTCTATCGACGATTTGGTCGACGGCATTATTTCTTTTTTCAAATGCCTCGATATAACCGTTCTGATAGCTTTTTCATTTTTTAATCCATTGAAATCTATCACTTTGTTTTCTTTTTTTGTTGGAAGTCCTGAATTTATTACAGCTATTTGCTCGTTGTTACATTTCGTTAAAAGTCGTCTTAATGACGAATTACCATTGAACACTTTTACTTCTATGTTCTCTGAGTAAATGCCTGCTAGCTTAGAGACATCTCCTTCATAAATATAATGTAAGTGAACACCTTTACCGCTCTTACTCAACTCCGCATACGTCTTTGGAAATTTTGACGCAGCTTCTATGTTTTTAGCTAAAGACTTTTCACCATTGTCTTTCAAGTCGAAGTCTATAACTATATGATTAAGCGGTACTTTGACATAGTGCAATATAGATGTGTCAATAGATGACAACGTGGTTTTAACTGAATCCCATTTTTTATATGGAAGACCGTCGTTGTTCGCATATTGTGCCGGTTGGTCTTTTAAAATATCATCCAGAACAGATGGTTGAGATTTCATAGAAAGCCATCCATTGTCCGTATTATTGTCGCTTTCGCACTGAGATTCTTCTGATACATTCAAGTCCTTAAAACCATGATAATAACTCCTAGCGCGTGTTCCATCCTCCAAAATATAACGTTCGTGATATTCATAGAAGTAGTTCCTCAATTCTTCTCTGAATATTCGCATCGAAAACGGATACTGAACTTTTGCTTCATCGCAGTAGTTCTTATACATTTCCCATGCAACTTTAAGAGGAACGCCGTCGTTTTCCATAAATTTGTTGTATGAATCTAAAACAAAATTATAAAAATCATTACTAGCGTTCAACATTATAACCGGAACGTATTTGTCATATCTTGTGGGATTACTCAGATAGACTTTCTTACACTTATTCGCAATAGCACCAAGTTCAAAGTCTATCTTTTTAGTCAGCGTATTGTATTTCTGTTGACTTACCTTCTTACCTGTCGGTGAAACATCTATCAATCGTCTGATTATACCAGAACGTGAGTCTGTTATCTTAACAGGCTTGTTGGTTCCCATAAATAAGAAACACCGGTACCGATTGCTGTACAACGACTTATACTTCTCATTCACTGTCATCATCTCGTGTGATACAAGACTGTTTAGTCGAGTGTTATCTTCGATTCTTGATAAGTCACCGTCATGCTGTATGCCAACCAAAGGATTACACTTAAACGGTTCAAGAGCAAAAGAGTTGTTAGAAGAACCTAAAGCTTTGGCGTCAAATACAGAATAATATCCTTCGAACAACTTCTGGATAATATTAAGTACTGTTGACTTACCAGTACCAGCAGAACCGTAAAACACGAGGAATTTTTGTATATTTACGGAATCCCCTGCTACAATTGAACCTATGGCCCATTCTATTTTCTCCTTCTCTGCAGAAGAATATAAAGTACCGACTAGTTCATCCCATGCGTCAGTAGGGCCATCGTTTAACGTATACGACAGCTTTTTGGACACATAGTCTTCTTTTTTAGGATGCTGGTCGGCGAAAGTTATTCTATCATCTAATTGTACGTAGTTGTCCCTAAGATGTTTTTGGCAATATTTATGCCATTTGTCTATGAGACCTGATTCTGAATCCCAAAGAAATTTTGGAATGACCGTAACGTCTGGTTTTTCCTCTTGCAATTTAGTTGCATACTGTTTTACGTCATTGTCAATCAAGTTCAACAGAACGTTTTCATCTGTTGACCACAGCTGTTCTTTCTCATTCCAAACAGCATAAAAATCGCCGCCTCTTATCATCAAATCGTTAGTACGATTAACGATAAATTTAGGATAGACTTCAATTGTCATATCCTTACTTCTTTTAGTTGCTATTAAATAGAAGTCCATCCGTTCTCCCTTCTAAATGTTTTTGATATATCAATGACATAGTTCGGTCATAAAGACCTGCATCTGGTCCCAGATAGACAACGTTCGCATGTCTATTTTTGGACTTCTAGTCACAAACGGAGAACCACTCCCGTTTTTTCCGTATGTTTTAGTACAGAATTTGTCAATGATATCTCTTACTTTTTTTTCATCAAAATTTCCATCAGTCATATCTATGAGACCCATATTTACTATGAATTCCCAAAACCATTGAGAACCTCGATAACCGTATTTCGGGTCATACAAAGTGTTCTCAATTTCCATCGCTAATTCTACGAGAAGTTCGAATACAGACGATTCTTGAAACGGAGGAGCATATTCATTGAAATTGCTTAACCTACGTTTAGATAACGCATTGTTAATCCTAGAATCATCCTCATCGAAATTATTGATGTATGGTGTTGAAAAAAGATGTTTCAATAGACGAGAATATTCACTCCTATAAAATATCTTCCTCACCAGATATGAGAAATATGCATTCTCATCGTTCATCGTTCATCCTCAGCTCAAATCTTCTGCGATTTCATAATATCTTTTTAGAGTGTTGTTTTGGATATAGACTGCGTCTTCGTCAGTCTCCTTAAATATACGTTTAAACGCATCTCCGACATAATCTGTGTAGTCGGTTATTTCTCGTCCCTTCAAATCGTACATTTTATCTTTTTCAGTGTTATATTCCCACTGAATCATCTGATAAGTAGAGATTTCTCCATATTCAGATGAATCGATAATCATGATGTCCGTAGATGTATCAACGTAACAATCTTCAGGTACACCAGCGTAATCATCATCTTTTTCATAACAAATAACGTCTTCGTCAGTCAATTCATCGTCAGATGAAAACATCTCGAACTCGTCGTCGGGATAATTATCATCATCAAACATATCATCAGACTCGCCAGAATAAATATCAATTACTTCTTTTGCGCTTTTTACCGCATCATCCATATCTTTTTTAAAGTCGTCATTACTATTACGAAAAAAGTCATTCACCATGTTTGTATATTTCCTTTCCATTTCGTCCTTCTTTTTCTTAAATATAAAGAACGACGATACGCCTGTAATAAGACCTCCGGCAATAACACCGCTTACAAACCACATCCAATTAGTCATAGTATTTTACCTCCTTAGATATCTTAGATATACTGCAACACGTCTCCTTGGACATTAAAGTCCAGCCAAATGCCCGGCTCGTATCCATTGATAAAGAGTCTCTTTGACTCATCTGAAATATCATAGATGCCAAAATCAATCTTTGCGTTTTTGTCTATCTTCTTGCTCCAGCCTACGAGTTGTCCCTGCGGTGTCCTCGGGAATCCTAGCATTTCATACACCTCGTTGAGGGTCATAGTCTTGTTTACGCTGAATTTTTCATTCGCGAACCGTTGCATCTTCAACAGATAGAACAATCTGTCTTCCGCATCGTCCGTCCATCCGGGGCTACCCTTACAGAAGCACCTTGTATAAGCGCTATGCTCAGGTTCGATGGTCTTTTCAGTCTGCTTTTTCTTCTTAGACGTAGACCCATCTTCAGTCTGTTTAACATCCTTTACATTGAATCTGAACTGCCTATCAGCATCCTCACCGTACTTTTCTTTCACGTTTTCTCGGTACTTATTAAAAGCACTCGAAACTCCGATAAATGCGCTACCAAGCGTGAGGTAGCGTTTGTTCAAAATACAGTGGGCGCCAACAAACGCAGCGGTCGTAAGACCGCCAATAAGTACAGAAGGAATATATGCCTTTACGCATTCACGAGCGTAAGACAGGTCGTTGACCTTAGTATCGTTCGCAATATCTTCTTCCGTATATTCGAATGTCTCATCGTTTTTTGCGTCTTCTATAACAGCTGCGACTTCTTCATGCTTCTTCTTAGCAGCAATCTGCTTTTCAGCACCCTTCTTTACAGAATATCCAAACACGCCGATACCGATTACACCAATAGTAGTAAGTGCTGTAGGCAGGCATGCCTTCACGAAATTTTTAACTGTATTAAATGATATCATTACTTTTCCTCCTTTGTGTCCTTCACATATGTTTTATTCTTAATCTTTATAAGACGGTTCAAATACCATCTTGCTTTCTCCAAATCTTCGATTCCATTCTTTTGGTCAAACCGCCAAATATACTTAATAATCTGACCTACATAAAATCCTTCAACGCCATTCTTATTAGAAATTGCTGATTCAATAGCGTCGATACATTCCACTTTTGTTCCTGAATAGTGCCTAGGATGATTCACAGTACTCATTTTCTTTGCTCCTTAAATAGATTTAAATGATATGGGTTTGGGAAATTTTATATACCATTTCCCGTTTGACAGGTAAACAGATGCTGTCCGTAATGAAGTCCAGCCGTAATCGTTCGTTACATAATCGAACGGAATGTCCAGAGCATCGTACATCTCAGCAACAGAAACCATACCAGTAGCTTCTATTTTAGATGTCAATGCCTGAAGTAAATTTTTTGCTTCAGTCGGATTATTAAAGTTTACACTGCTGTAATCTGATACAGTTGCTTTCTTCCAATTAATTGAGTTAATTTGTGGATTGTTATTAGAAAGGTTATAGTTAGTATAACCGTTATTATTCGAATAGTTTTGAAAACTATAATTTGTATAATTGCCTCCGTTTGAAAAACGACCTTGATTGTTAGACTTTATATCTTTTCTATAAATAAGATAATCGCTGCCATTTTTAATCAAATTTGACAACAAATTTTTTAAACTTGGGTTGATTAACTCGACCCAAAGGTCTTTCGCCATTTTTAAAAAGACTGAATCCGGTTTAGACAGATTGGCCTTAGGTGTATTAGGCGTATTTTGTTCCTTATTTTCCATGAAAAAATATAAAGGAGACTGTGTTTTTAATCACAATCCCCTTTACATACCTCCTTTTTAAATGTTTATTTGATTTTACTTAACTTCGTCACATTCTCCATCGATAATTTTGCCGTCGTTAATTTCAACCACATTGTTTTTGTGCTCCTTAATCTTTTTTGAAATCAGCTTATACAGCTTAATTCCGCCGTAAATAAGACCGCCGAGTGCTGCAGATGCAGCCACGCCAAGTCCTATTCCTCCAAGCGTTAAATTTTTCGCTGACGATACTGCTGTTTCAGTAATATCAGTTGCACCAATGTTAGTTACCGCATTTTCGACCGCGTGCGTTACGTTTTCGTTGATTTCGTTCATAATAAAAATCTCCTTTGAATTTAAAAATTGGGAAGTATCCCATAATAGCATTTGTTTTTCTCGTCAAAAATAAAACAAAAAGGCCATCGTTTTATTGATGACCCTCTTGCTTTCTACTTACCTATTTTACCTATCATGTATATTATGATGTACACTTCTATGGATATGATGTGCGCATTCGTTCCTTAATGCTTCCGTTTTCTCTTTTTCGTCCTTATACTTGCGGACAGCATTTGAAATTGATACAACACAAACTATTCCAAATATAATCCCTACTATCATAGCATCCTCCTAGTTTTATTTTAGTAGTATCCCATAATAGGGATTGTTTTTCTCGTTAGTTTGTTTTTGTCTCGTACTTTTTTATTTCTGCTGATATTTCTTTTTTCATGTCGTCTTCCAAATATCTTGCGATAAGAAATCCGCCTATCAAATCACAGACGGTTCCTAAAACGTTAATCACATTCATTTTCCAATCTTCCTCCTGTTATAAGCCAACTGTTAGGCAACTCACGTATTTTTTTACAAAAACTACGCCATTCGTCCAATTTATGATTATTTCTCTCATTATATATTTTGCGTAATACTTCATAACTAAGCATAACCGTTCGTTTTTGATTATACGAACTAGGTAGTGTTTGTATTATTTGCCACCAATATTTTTTGTCGTACGTTTTTAAATATAAATCGCGATTCTTGTTTAAAGATGCGATTATATTGTCTAGACAATCGAAATCTGTCAACTTATCCGTGCTAAAATCTTCTCTATCAAAGACTTTAGCAGTTATTTTATGCATGGTGGAGCACGAATTACTTACAGTTCCAATTTTGTAAGTATCATACTCTTTCCACCAATATAGTGGTGCGACAATATCCATATATACTATTATCATTCTCATAAACTTTCTGTGCGACGGCCCAGCTTTGACAAGTTGATTCATCAAAGTTGCGTCATTGCACCCTAGAAGATATACATGGTCTTCGGCTTCGAGACGAATCTCGTTACCGTCTATTAAAGCGTCCATACGAGGAATATTACCATATCCACTATCAGACTTGCTCCAAGAGTTAAATGGGTTACGCATACCTCGTACCGACTCTTCGAAACCATAAATGCTTATTTTATCTATAGTCAGCATTATTGATTCTCCTTACAGCAATTGAGGGTCTTCAAATGACAACATCAATATATAAAAATTCTCATCTATGCAAGCTCTACGATGCCAAAAATGCACTTCGTCTTCAATCCACCACAAATCTTGCATATTTATAGGATACTCTTCTTCGTAATAGTTCTTAAATATAACGTCCATATCCAACTGCCTATAAAAATCTATAACTGAACACCTTCCGCATTTACGAACCCGTTCATTAATATAATGCTCAGCAGTCAGGAGTTCATCCATTGTCGTTTCGATGTATGACAAAGTAAACATGTCATAGACAAGTATAGTATCTGGTTTATCATCAGATATACTTAAACCCATATCACGGGCGTCTTGTCTAGCGATGTCTTCCTCAATTTTATCCTTAAGTCCTGCCTTTTCCAACGCCGAATTGATTTTGTCTTTGTATTTTCCGTATGACGCGTTCGCAAACGTGTACAATCCAATCAAAGATGCCTGTTGTCTGTTGGACAGAATTGTATTTCCAACGATACTAGCTATCGTACCTATTCCTGTAGCTATCACAGGAGCGTATGATTTAATATCGCTAATAACAGCATCTTTTTTTGTGAAATCATCGCCCTTCTGTTTTTTCAACTCTTCTTTTCGTTGTACGGCTTTGGGTGTTACCTTTGCTGTAAGTATGATAGACGCTACCGTTCCTGCAACGCTCAAAGCACTAAGAATATAATGCCCGTTTTTTTTAAAAAATTCACTGAAACTCATTTTGATACCTCGTCTTTAGCTTTTTTAAATTTGTTCTTGACAGAATTTTTAAACGACGTCCACTTTGCAGGATTTCGTTTAATAACGATAAATGCAACAATACCGACTGGGATGATTATGTTAGTTGTCCACAATCGTATTTCCCTCATCAGTTCCACATTCCTACTCATATGATTATGCCTCCAGATTAATAAGACTTGTTAAAATTATACACCGGGTCGCTAGTATACGAAAATACCAGCACCGGATACCCGTGTTTTGACTTTTCGTAATGATACACAATATCAAGACCATTGCCGGAACGTTCATACTCTTTTGACGTCCAGCCGACCATATTTCCGACGTCCGAACCATCTTTATCTAGATACGCGTAGAACTCATTTAAGGAACATGCATCGTAATTCATTAAGTCTCGATTAACACTATTAATAGCTCGTTCGAGACTTAAGATATTTGAATAAAAATATCTTCCGATAAATGAATCATAACACATCATTTCTTCCATCTTAGGTACATCATTCGGAGAAGGTTCCGAATCATCAGAGTCCATAGCCTTTTTATTGGCTTTCTCTTGTATTGCGTCTTTAACTTCATTTGAAACAGTATCGGCAACCGCTGATTTATAGCTAGTGAGAGCGTTCTGTGTTACTCCAACCAGCGTAGACGTAGCTACGATTGAATTATTTAATCCAATAGCGCCAGCGATTATCGCTCCTGACGACGTAACAACATTAATCGCTACCGGAATATAGCTCTTCCATGTGCTCTTTATTTTTTCTTTTCTGGAAATCAACTTATCAGAATATAAGTTAGCGTGTTTTTTGCCAATGTTGAAAAGCTGTATTCCGGAAAATATCAATCCACCGATTCCAGCTCCGATTAAAATGTTAGATTTCAACCTGTTATTCACTTTTGAAACAATAGAACAGACTGTTTAATCTGTTCTATTTTACCTCCAATCTTTTTATCAGAATGTCGTCACTTAGTTAACTTCTTAAAGAGGCTTTTCGCGGCCTCGGATGTGAACATCGAATCACCTGAGTATTCGACAAATAATGAAAGCAAGAAGACACAACAACTTATGCCGACTGGCACGAGCGATGATACTATTTCCCGACGCTTTGTATACGCGTCGGTAGATTTTATAATCATCTCCCGTACTTTAATTAAACGGGCCAATTGTTTGTCGTACTCATCATCATTGATGTCAAGTTTGTTCAGTTGAGCCAATATTCTTCGTTCCTCGGCTTTCAAGCTTTGAAAGTTAGTTTTGGTTCTTTTCATACAATCCTCCAAAAATATAATTGGGTATTTATCCCATAAAACGACCTGTTTTTCTGGTCAAACAAGAACACTCACTGTCTTTCAAGTGAGTGTCCTCGTAGTTGTTTCCTTTGTTATTCTTTATCAGTCCATATTGTCTCTACGGCTTCACCGTCGTCATTAACGTAGACGACTACATAATGATGCATCTTGTTAACATCATCGTATTTGTGATAACAAGTCATTCTGTAGTCGTTCAATTCTACAACGTCATATCCCGTTTTGTCAACCATGTCTTAAGTCCTCCAAAAAATATAAATTAGGAAATATTCCATAACAGCACATGTTTTTTTCGTCAAAAGGAACACCCACTGTATTTCAAGTGAGTGCCCGTTTTGGGTTTTAAACTTATTTAATTTGATTCGCCATTATCTCGCTTAACGCATAAGCAACATCTGTTAACATGTTGATTAAATCACGATACTGATTATCCATAATCAATGCATCGTTCCTCATACTCCACAGATTCTGGACTATCAACAAAGTTGTCGTGACACAATCTTCATATTGTTCCTTTGCCTTTACGTTGTTCATAATAAAAAACCTCCAAATATAAATTAGGAAATAATTCCCATAACAGTACGTGTTTTTCACGTTAAAATGAAACACCCACTGTCTTTCAAGTGAGTGCTCTCATAGTTAATCTCTTACCTTTTTCTTTTTCTTGTTCTTATTTTTTCAGCGATATGCATAATTATAACGCTTAATGAAAATATCTCCATCAATGTTAATAACGCGTACAGATATACGCCTACAAACAAACTTCCTGTGGTATTATAAATAATTTCCACAAGCGCTTTCCATGCTCCGGTGAACATAATAATCCTCCAATAAAAATATAGTTTCGGGTATTTATCCCATAAGACAACATGTTTTTCTGGTAAAACAAGAACACCCACTGTTTTTCAAGTGAGTGCCTTTGGTTTTTGATAATCCTTATTTTTTCTTCAATCCGTGGATGTAGACCTTACGGACTTCCTCTCTTACCATTTTACGCTGCTGTTTCTTATTTCCAATTGCGCTTAAGACGCCACCAGCAAATGAGCAAACCAGCCCGAGAATGATTAAAGTTGCCATAAAATTTTTCCTCCAAAATATAAAAAATTATTAGGGTTCTATCTATCCCATAATATACCATGTTTTTCTCGTCAAAAAGGAACACCCACTGTATTTCAAGTGAGTGCCTGTTTCGATTTTACCTTTTTATTTCTGTCCCGATGATACAATAAGATATACTCCCATAACCAGAAGCAATATACCAATAATCATATCTTTTCCTCCAAATATTTATTAGGTATTTATCCCATAATATACGATGTTTTTATCGTCAAAAAGGAACACCCACTGTTTTTTCAAGTGAGTGCCTTAGTTTGTTTCAATCCTTACTTAATGAACCATTTGCAGACCGCTATGGTCAATAATATAACCGATGCTGCTAATATTGCTAATAAGATATAAGGTATGTAACTTAATACAATACCCCCTATCACAGCCAACAATAATATTGATAACACCGCTATCGTAATCATAATTCAACCTCCAAAAATATAAAGTATGGATTTTACTCCATAATACAACATGTTTTTATCGTCAAAAAAGAACACCCACTGTTTTTCAAGTGAGTGCCTTTGGTCGATAAATCTTAACTCTTATTTTTCGTTTTCCATTCTTTCTTGTACGTTTTTCAATACATCAAGAAGGTATTTACGAATAACGCTTGCCATGTGCAGGTCAGTACCGAATACGGTAAAGTTCAATTCCTTTACGCTCCAATCTTTGCCAACTTTTGCAAGCTCGAAGACCACGTCATATCGTTCGTTGTTAAATTCGAACATACACCACGTCGTGCACGTTTCATAATTAGACCAAACGTCCAACATTCTGTACTCTCCTAAAGTTTCAAAAGTTTTGTCAAAGAAGCAACGCCAATTGTACTCAGCCGCTTCTGCCTGTGCCTTAAATGCAGCACGCACGTTTTCCGACTTCTTCTTAGTATAGCATTTCATAACAAAAATCCTCCAAAAATATAAAGTATGGATTTTACTCCATAATACAACATGTTTTTATCGTCAAAAAAGAACACCCACTGTTTTTCAAGTGAGTGCCTTTGGTCGATAAATATTACAATTATTTCATTTCTTTCATTTCTTTCAATTCTTCGCGAATAGCATCGCATATTATTCCTGCCACCTCAGGTATTGTTGAAAAAACGTATGCTTCCCATTCTCCCTTGTCGTTCATCTCAAATGTCGCTCTGTACATGACGTCGTACAGTTTAAATACTATGTAAAATTCACATACATATCTATCGTACCAACTCATAACAAAACGATAACCTCTGAGTTCTTTGAACTCCTCCTTCCAAAAGTTCATGGTCTCGTCCAGTTTTTCCATAAAACTGTCAATGGTTTTGTCCTTCTTACTAATCATAAAGAATTCCTCCAAAAATATAATTGGGTATTTATCCCATAATAGACCATGTTTTCGTCGAAAAAAAAAGAAAGTGTAAGTCAATATAGATGTGCACCCCCGTTTATATTAATTTGATATAAACAACTCGTGCTGTTCTTTCGGTCCCCAACCCTTACAAGTTGAGCATCTTCATTAGTTCATTCATACTTACAATTCTCAATCAGGTTCTTGTACTTACCTAATCTTTCTTTTCATAATATACTATGTTTTCGTCGTCAAAAAAGAACACTCACTGTCTTTCAAGTGAGTGCCCTAAATTTGTTTTGTTTTTAATCTAATTTCTTGCAGATGCAATATACCATTATTATTCCTCCGATAATCATGATAATCGGTAACAGTTTCATCAGCCCTATAACGGACAACAATATTGTTACTGATATAAATACGGTTATCATAATTAATCCAAGAATTCCAACTGTCATATCATTTCCTCCGATAAAAATATAAATTATGGGTATTTATCCCATAATACACTATGTTTTTATCGTTTAGGCTCTTCGTACGTCATTGCGAGGTCTGAGTCCGACATACCGTTAGTAGTCGGGTCGTTAACAATACCTAAAATTGTTAAAATTATAAATACTGTAGAAACTATGTCAAGTAACGAAGACGATATACCACTAAGGTCTAAGTTGAGACCGAATAGTTTACATACCTGTGTTACAAGTAAAATCACAGCTGGTATCATGGTTGTCCAAAATAACTTATTCTTTAACCTAACTTTAAAATTTAATTTCATATGTCTTTACCCTCCATGAGTTTTTCTATGTTGTTTAATCTTTTTTCTAAGTTACATATTTTAACAGAACACACTTCATATGATGTGCGCAAGTTGCATAATTCAGCAGCAATATGATCGTACGATAACGTATTCTGTTCTATCTTTTTTTCTATCTGAGCTAATCTATAATTGGTTAGTTTGTTTGCCGTAAGTATACCGCCGAACGTACCAATTATAGTGCCTATAAAGGATAGAATAGCAACTAAAATTGTATTATCCATATGTTATCCTCTCCATACTGTATATGATGTATTTATGTAAACACGGTTTAACGGTTCAGTAGATTTTGTTCCATCTTGGTCGTATACACTTGTTATAGTTAATATACCTATTGTTGTCAAAGTAGCATAGCATATTCTATCATTGTCACATGGAAATATAAATTCCATATCGTGTTTCGGTGCTATATTCTTTGGAATAATAGTTAAAATCTGACTGCTTGTTAAACCGTTTGCTCTTTTAACGACTCCGTCTAAATAAACCATACTATTATTTATTTCACGATAACTTAATTTAGAAGAGTCGTTGTAATTTTCAAAACTAGACTGTAACGTTAACGCAACAAAACCAGTATCTGGTATTTTGGAAATTATCTCTGTTGCCGCGGATTCGGCAAGTTTATCGCTAGTTATACTATTGTTTAATATATTCGAACCTGATATAGCGGCTCCGGACGATAAGTTGAACAAAACCACAGCAGATGCTTCTTCTGTCTCATCAGACATCTTAACGTATCTAGTTATAAAGCCCTTTTTTATCATATAATCATAAAAAGACTCTAACGTAACGTTATTCAAACTTTTAAATGCGAACGTTGTTTTATGAACGTCAGTCATATCAGATAATTCGCTTTTTATTTCAGTCACTGAATTACTTCTAGCAGCAGGAGAAGAAATATTATTTACAATTATAGCTCTGTGGTTTGTTATGTTAACTATTACTCTATCACCATCGACAACGTCTATGGTTGAAACCACTGGTGTATATTCTGTTGAACCGTCCAATTTAACATAAATTTGTCCTTCGTTTATAAAAGCATATCCGTAAACAGTAGACGATGTTTTTGGTTTTTCTTTTTTAAACGTAGACGCAAACGTCTTAACTATGTTAGGAGGCAGTTTATACATGATACATAGTTCCTTTCCACAAATTAACCGGAAATGCTGCTGTCTCAGAAACTGATATCGACTTACCACAATTATAGGTCTGGGACATTATTTTTGCCTTAATATTATACAATCCAGCTTTTTTGTAATTTAATCTTATAGAATCGCCGATGGTCACAGGGCAATAACCGTGAGAATAATTCAGTTTGTAAGTTACGGTTGACATCTGTTCAAGCGTTCGTTTAGCATAATCATTGACTTCATCTTGCGTAGGATTACCAACTATAACCGGTTGAGTAACCCTAGCCAAAATTTCACGACCTCTAGATACAGTGGAAGTTGGTGAGTCTGGGTCATCATTGACAACTCTCGAAAAAATATAATTTTTATCGTCAGAATAAATTACTTCTACTGTGTTAGGTATATCGCATAAGTCGTATTCCATAGTTATACTCGGAAGAAGTATGGACGAGTTATCATCATTGAATTCCCATATAGGTATTGTCTCAGAAAATTTTACATCTTTTTCCAAAAGGATTTCTCCAGAAGGGGAAAGAGCTATATGATGTTCCGCCTGACCTAACAAATCACTTATGAAAGTCAACCAATCATCGCCTGAATTAGCAACGAAATCAGTTAAAAGATTTTTACTAAGTGTTTTTCTAACAACTGGTGCTCGACAGTTCTCAGTGAGTAATGTTATTGCGCTTTCTAATATGTTAGAACCAATCTTTAAATAGTATCCAACAGGTGGTTTACCGTCTTTTAATTCATACAACGGAGAATATGCTTGAAGGTTTTTAGAAAAAACTTTTCCGTCAAACGATAAAGATGGTGTCTGAACAAGACTCGTATTCAAACATATTCTTTCTCTAATTCCATTTTGAACTACAATTAAATATGTTCGTATATACTTTTCTCCATCAAATTCATGAGAGTTGAATGTAGTCGAACCAAGTGTCTCTGAAGTTAAATCTCTTTGGAAATCTGAGCTTATTACACTACTTAAACGTGTTTTATCCTTCCAAGTATTTTCGTCAACGTAGTAATATTCGAATGATTGGGTCATAGATTTAGTCCAATCTACCATAATTACATCCCTCCCTCAACTCTGGTTATCTCTAGTGTGACAGGAACCGTTACTGCAAGATGTGTTAAAGAGAATGTTACATTTATGTTAGCCCAATAACCTACACCGGACGGTTCTCTAACATATACATCGCCACAGTATAAATTAAGACGTTGCAATTGATATAATGTCTCTTTATCATATTTAGGTACCTCTACCTTCCACGAACCGGTTTGTTTTTTTAGCACACCATAATACGACACTGGATTCTCTCGACCTGCGTATTCTACCAATGTTACGTCTTTTGCTATTTTATTATCTACGTCTATGTTATACGGAAGTTTTAATAGAGAACCATTCCAACCATTACTTTCTTTTACTCTGTCATTGGTGTCTATGTCATACGGGACATAGTTTTCGTCCCACTGAATAATTATAGCCTTCTCGCCGAATTCAATACCCGGAACGTCGTAATAATTCATTTCCCCGGTATTCGAAGATTTAGCAACAATTCTATATCGAGCGGAATCTAAAGCAGGATGAGGGTCTGTTGCATATATGTACCTATTCCCATCGGTTGCTTGCTCTATGTTTTCCATAATTGTTGTGAATCGTCCGTCGTTCTCTCGTCTATAAACAGACAAATACATTTTTACTGGTTTAAACCCAGTATTAAATATACAATAAGGACGTATATACGCCTGATAGGTGTCCCTGTTTATAGCGATTTCAGCATTAGGTTCCGGTACCGTCTGAGACCATGCTACAGTAAATATATATTGACCCCAGCCAATTAGACCACTGTTCATAGTGACATATAAGTTTAACGTATATTCACCATTATTATCTAATTTGACATCTTTAGGAGTTAATATTTTACTAAAATTCGTATCAATGTCGAAATGCTCAGAATATAAAACTGTACCTTTAGTAACAACGATGTCATTACCGTATGAATCTTGACTGTCGAAGTTGTTGTTAGCAGTTATTTCTAACAAGTATGTAATCGGCTTTTGATTTGCGGCGACGTATATACCGGTTACTGTTAATGGATACGAAATGACTGTATCTACCACTTCATTTCCAGTTCCATCAGTTAGGTGCATTTCTAACGAAGGAGATATATACACATTAATAGTCTTTTCTTCCGAGAAATCGCTGTAATCATCTAAAGCGCCTTTTGTCTTAACTTTCCAATTTATAACAGCACCGTCTTTGAAAAACTCAGGTAAATCGGCACTCTTTAATGTATACGACGTAGTTTCTCCAGTTACATTTATTTCTTTTTGTTTCGCACTAGGTGAGGACAACACTATCGTTGCCGCAGTTTGTTTCGAATTGTCTTCCGCATTATGCAGCCAATATAGTACTACTGTATCAACCACCGAAACGGTAGTTGTTGATGACCATGTGGTTGGAGGATTCGGTTTTTTTCCTAAAGATACTCGTCCGTACGAAACCGACCAAGGTGAATTACCTGCTGAGTTGACAGCCCTTACTCGGAAGACGTACACTTTGCCTGTTTGTAACCCAGTTTTTTCAAAACTATTATACAATATACCGGTTATACTGGTAGCCGTATCCTGATAAAAGAAATCAGAAACTTTTTCAGCATATTCAAGTTCATATGAAGTAGCAGTTGGTACCTCACTCCAAGAAATATAAATTGATGTTAGAGAGGTTGCTCTACATTCTGTTATTTCCCAAGGAACCGGCGGAGGAGTTAAAGTTGCGGCTGAATATGCACTCCATTCCGATATATTATCCGTTGTAGTTCTAGCTCTAGCCTTTACTCTATACGTTTTACCGGGTTGAAGAGTTACGACATAGCTTACCGCGTTTGTTATCGGTATGTCAAGCCAGCTACTTCGTTGTAACGTGTTACTTCCATCGACAGCCACCGCGAACTGGATTTGAGAACCTTTTGGATATGTCAACCCTTCCAAAGACATAGTTAAGTTATATAGTTCGTCGAGTTCTACTTGAGGAGTAGAAGGCGCTGAAGGTGGCGCCTCCTCTGCAACAACAAAATAAACCCAACTACTATATTCGGACGTCCAATAACTATGTTCGTTATTATTAGAATCTTGATATGTTTCAGATATAGCTTTTACTTTAAAACGTATCTTTTTCGCATTACTTGGAATACTCCAAGTTTCTTGTTTGGTAGACGGACTTCCTTCCTGACCGTCGAACCATCCCTGAGAGCCAGTTGTCAAGGTATCTACTTTGTATTGCCATTTGGTTTTATAGCTTGCAGTATGGTTTTTATCCCATGTCCACTTGGCAAATAACGTATTTGTAGTACCAGTTTGGACTTCGAATTTAGTTACAATTGGTGATGCCATTTTACATCCTTTCTTCTACTCTGACTGCGTTTATAAGCTGTAAAATTGCATTTGCTACAGTCGAACCGTCGTCGTAGGAAATTCCATTTATTTCGTAATTGTTTACTGTTTTAGGTGTACCGGATACATTCTTCAAAATATCAAGCGGAGATATAGCGTTCGAACGATTAGCGTTAAACATACTGTTAGATGTAGCTGCTAATCTGAACGAAGTACTAATATTAAATCCGTCAAATATAGAATTAATCCGTTTACCACCAGACGTAATATCTGATAAATCAAGAATCGGTCTAATTGTAGGTTGAAACTCAGTGGATAAACTCATAGCATTAACTATGTCTTCTGTCGCACTTTGTAACCCGCTGAGAGTATTACCATTTGCTTTAGTCCCAGCGCGACCGCGTGTCTTTTTATCGATTGTGGAGTATATATCGTCAAGTATAATGCCAGCCCTATCTTTTGCGCTAGCAGCTTTATCGGACATGCCATCAATTATGGCAGCTATTATTTTTACGCCGATATTGTAGAAATCATTAGTAGCAGTCGGGCCTATTCCCAAACGATAATTAAATTCAGAAATTATAAGCGACACTACATTACCAGCGCCGATTCTTATGCTTTCTTTTTTATTATCGTCGTTTAAGGTATTAGCTATTGTATCCATAACAGTAGTCATTATAGTCGCTATTGGTTTTTCGATGGGGTCTAACAATGCGTCACTGAAACCTCTTCTTGTTATTTCACCTGCGGAATAACCAGCAGAATATAATTGCTTATACCCATCTTTATATGCTAAAACATAATTGTCGATAGATATATGAGCGAATTCTACTAATGCTTCAGCAAAATTTTTCAAACCAGAGAAATCGTAATTCGCCATTTTAGTATTAAAATTATACATAGCATCAGCTAACGCAGTCAACTTAGCACCAAACGAATTAGCGCCGGTTGTAGTTACGCTTTCCATACTTGCACCAGCCGCCGATAAGTCTTTTATCGCTTGCGCTGCGCTCGTTACAGCAGTTTCATCTATGTTCTTTACTTTATCACTAAAACTCTTAATTTTTTCGCCTAAAGTCTTGAAATTATCACCGAACTCGCCGATTAGATTTTTATCCAAAATAGCTTTGTTACCATTTTCTTCTGACGGTAATACACCGAGAATACTTGTAACAATATAACTTACATCATCTACCATGCCTTTAGGGTCGTCGCCTAAATTACCGTCAACTGTAGATGAGAAATTTACTACTGATGTACCGAAACTTTCAAGCTGAGCGCCAAAATCACTCAAGTCTTTTTCAGACGTGAATAATGATGATATAACACCCTGTTGCGGAGCTAACGAGTTCGTTAAAGAAGCGAAAATATTACCTGCGTAATACGCAGCGTCTACTGCTCTCGGGTTGATTTTAACAGTACCGTTTTCGTCGACAACTGCATCGCTAAATCTAATCATAGCTTGTCCATAAGCCTCAATACTGGCTCCAAAATCACCTAAGTCTTTTGAACCAGCTACTTTCTGCCAGAAACCTCCCGATGTAGGAACTTTCTCGTTTAACTCGGCCATTATCTTTCCGGCATCAGCTGCAGCTTGAATAGATTCTTTATGTAACCTACTTTTTCCAGTCTCTGGGTCAGTAATAGCTTTATCAAATTTGATAATTGCGTCACCGTATTTCTTTACACTATCACCAAATTTACCCATATCGGATTCACCAAGAACAGCTTGAACCCATCCACCTGTTTTAGGCAAACTATTTTGTAATTCGACCATTATCTTTCCGGCATCAGCTGCAGCTTGAATAGCGTTTAAATTAATTACGCATTCACCGTTTTCGTCTAATAAAGCATTATTTACTTCTACTAAAGCTAAACCGAATGCAGCCATTGATTTGGAGAATCCGTCCATATCCGGTTCTCCACCTATAAGCTTCTGAATACCGGGAATCAATCCGCCCTCTCTGGGCATATTCTCATAGAAAGTACTCATCATGCTGCCAGCTGCAGTTGCAGCCTTTACAGCTTCTGTATCTATCTTACCAGATATAGTATCAGAGAATATAACCATAGCTTCGCCAAACTGCTGTAAGTCGCTCGTTAATTTGGTCATCGAATTGGTGCCTGTTAAAGCTTCCATGAAGGATAATAAACCAGCGATTAATTCAGCTTTAGTTATTGTTAATACAGCGTTGCTAATAGCTGCAGCACCTGAAGCCACTTCTGGCGTTACTTGCTTACAAGCCATTATGAAAGGTTGGATACCTATAGCAAACTGAGATAACTGTATTGCCAAGTTTATCATACCAACGCCGCCAGTTACAATAGTAGCTACAGCTTGTACCAACTCGGCTACTGTAATTGCTAAAATAGCAGCGGTTATGTTACCAGCGCCTTTAACAATAGATTCATCTGTGGCAATCATCATTACTGGAATGAATCCCATAAGAAGATTGTTAGCAAAATCACTCAATGACTTACCTAAAGCCGGTAAGATTTCCATTAATCCTTCCGCTATTCCAACAATAAATGCACTTATCATCTCACCTAAAGTTTTAGCTAACATTACCATTATCGGAGCGCCTTTGTTTAAGAAAGTTTCTAATTCTGGTACAGCAGTAACTAATCCGCCTATAACACCTATCAGAACGCCAAGCTCAACTAAAACTAAGGATAAAACGGCCATTGCAGCAGCGCCAATTAGTGCTAACGGAGCTACTAAAGCTATTTTAAGTAAAACATCAGCCATTACGTTCAGCATCAGAGCTAATAACATAGCATTGGCTTGTGCGTTTTTGATATTTTGCATTAACGCTAAGGCTCCAACTATTGCAGCCATGCTAACTATCATGCCAGCTAATATTATTAATATACTTGTAGAACCAATTCTAGCAACGTCCCCCTGTAATAATGCGGCAATTATGCCTAATACAAGAACTACAGGTGTTAATGATAGTAAAACTAAAGACAAAGCTTTGGCGTTTTCTACTGTGTTTTTCATGTTATCCATTAGAGCTAATGCACCTGCAATGGCAATCATAGTAATAGATAGCATTGCAAATAAAGTGGCTATAAATACAACAGGACCTAATGCGGATTCGATTCCTTTACTCATGCCTCTAGAAAGACCTTCACTAATTTTCATTATTAATGCCGCTATTCCACCAACTGTTGCAAAAACTATACTTATAGCAGTTGCTTTAGCTATTAATTTTAACGGCTCATCACCGCGTATTTCATTCATAGCGCTAACTATTACACGCATTATACCAGCTATAGCTAATACAACCAGACCTAATTGCACAGCAACGCCGCCTACTCTTTTAAGACCGCTAGCACCACCTTGGAAAAACATGTCTTCACCGCTGGTTGCTTTACCGTTTAAAGCTTGTAACATTCTGCTCATAGCAGCCATGACCAATGTTAACGCTATTGATGAAGCCAGAGCTTGAGCTGGGTCTAAGTCTTTTGTTGCTGCTAACGCCAAACCTATAGCCGGGATAATTATAGCCATAAGTCCCAACATTACTATGACTTTTTTATCAACTTTAGCGCCTTTTAATTTAGATAAGTTACGCATCGAACCAACTAAAGCGAAAAGGACTAAATCCATAGCTATAGCACTCGCTAACGCTCCTAATGGATTCTGCTTTGATATTAATGCTATCATTGAACCGATAGCTAATATTACAAATATCATTAGAGCTAACGTTGAAAATACGGTTTTCTTTATGTCTTTCATATGAGATAACTGCATTAATGCAACTGTTATCGCTCCAAGTACGATGGACATAGCTAATGCGTTTGCTAGAGAACTAATAGGGTTAGTATTGTTTAATAAACTTAGTGCATAACCGAGCAACACCATAACTACACCTAACACAATTGCTGCTCGATACGCGTCATTACTTACATCTTTGGATTGCGATAATATAACAACAGCTGCGGCTAAAGCATTTATAAGAATTCCCAAACTAATTGCATTAGTTATATTGGATTGAACATCAAATCTATCTAATAAAAATAAAACAACTCCAATTATTACTAAAACAGGACTTAACTTATATAATGCATTTATGGCGTCTTTGCTAACTTTTTCTATTTTTGATAAAATATATAAAGACGCGGCAAGAGCTACTAATATGATTCCTATTGCTATAGCGTTCTTTAATGCATTTTCGCCATTAACGCCAAATTGGTCCATTACGACGATAATCGCAGCAACTACTATTAATACGACCATTACTTTTTTAAGACCTTTTAATGCGTCATCGTTAGGTTTAACATATCCTGTCGCTATCATTAAACCAGCTATCAATGCTGATAGTATTGCTACAGCTCCAACAGACTCATATAATTTCTTGGTGTCTATTAGCGAAAATATAACAACTATAGCAGCCATAGTTATCATTAATGCTAAAACAGAACCTAATGCTTTTTTAGCGTCTGGTTTTACATATGATGCACATTTCATTAGACCCATTATTATTAAACCGAAGATACTTACAACAGTTACGCCCTTTTTAAGCATCCTTATTGGAATAAATCCTATAATTCCAGCTACTATAGCCATACCAAGCATAGATATAGTGACTAATAATATACTTGCACCTATGGATAAAGCACTGCCTTTAACATCACCAAGAAAATGACCAACTGCAATTAATGCTGATACTAAACCTGCAAATATCCATAAAACACCTATTCCTCGTTTTAAGTTTTTATCGCTTATTTTAGATATAGCCTTTATAACTAAAGTCATTACTCCGAACGCGATAGCTATGTATAATATCATTTTACCGACATTACTATAAGCTCGTTTAGAACCAGCGCTATTAGAATTAAGAAAATCGATAACACCTTGAACCACCATTAATGCTATTACAAGGCCTGTAAATTTCTTTAATGTATTTATTCCTCGGTTTGTCTCTTTTTCAGATATACTACCAGCGTATTTTACGACTTTCGCCATGACTAAAAACGCTACGGATATGTATAGCATATTCTTTCCGGCGTTATTCATTGACTTACACAGCCCGTTAATGGCCATCATCTGTATAACCATCCACTTAAAGGCGTTCAATGTGGCTAAACCTTTAAATATCGTATCGGAATCCAATTTTCCTACGTATTTCATAACTTTAGCCATTATTAAAAATGAAACAGCTATGTATAGCATAGTTTTTCCAGCGCCATTAACTTTATTCGATATAACAGATAAAGGCATCAATGTAAGTGCGATAAGCCATAAAGCACCCATCATAACTATAGCTTGAGCCACATTCTCTTGCTTTATACTGGCTAACGTTTTAAAAGCCGTAGCCATCAGTAAGAAACTTGCAGCTATGCCTATCATATTTAGTACTGTACTATTTATTATTTTTGCGTCTTTACCAACTTTATTCCAAGCCGATGATTTCTTATCTAGCAGATACATTAATGACGTAAGAGCAGCTAATATAGCAGCTATAAACGTAATCATTATCATCGCTCGAACCATACCGCCTTTATCTACCTTAGACAAAAGATATATAGATGCTGCTAATACGCCGATACTAACCGCTACCGAATACATCATCTGAGTTATTGCTTTTATTTTCTTAGCTTTTCCTAACTCAGTCAGCAAATTTTTCATACCAGCTGTATAATTTTCTACAGCTTTTGTTAAAATAGTTAACGGATTGTTTGCGACAATAGCACCTACTTTATCTAACGTCGTATTTAATTTTCCGACGCCTTTAACTAAAGCGATAGCCATTCCTCCGAAAACTATAGAACCCCATGGAATTTTCGATATAACGTCCATAATTTTAGGCATATTCGAAACGAGATTTCTAGCACCTTCTACAGTTATATCTTTCATAGTAGTTAGGACTTTACCAGTGAATTCAGTAGCAGCTTGTACACCTTTTTCATTCGCATGACTTAAACCTATTGCATACCCCTCACCAGTCAATTCACCGTATTCCATAGGAACTCTAGCAGGTGAATGTATTCCTAAAATCTCCCGTAAAGTCGACAGTATAGCGTTTGCTAAAAGTCCAACGACTTCTTTGACTTTAACAATACCACTTGTTAATCCGCCAACTAATCCAGATATAATGTATTCTGGTATACTGTCTGTATTCTTTAATCCGTCAATCCATTTTGAAGTTTTATCTATTAACTCGGATATTACACTTCCGACTTTAGTTAAAATACTTCTTAAAAGACTGCTGTTTTTTATCCAATCCACGACTTTGGTAACTACTTTTTCTATAAAGTATGCTACACCTTGTAAAATAGTACCTAAACCTGACGCAATTTTATTCAATAAATCGTTTTCTTTAGCCCAATTATAGATTGATTTGGCTGCATCTACTATAAGCTTGATTATCGGTGTTAATATTCGTTTTATTCCGTTTAAAATTCCGGAACTCTTTAAAGTATTTTTTATCCAGTTCCGAACAGCAATTATTGCGTCACCCAATGCAGCTGTGACGTCTAAAACTTTTAAGCCAAACGTCTCAAAAATAAAACGAATGGCTTTCATCGCTAGTGAAACGCCTCCACCAACGACCATTCTAATTAAATCTAATACCGCAAATAATCCATTAAATGTTCGCGTTATCTTGTCTGATACTTCTTCTGTGATTTGTAGCTCAGAAGTTAACTTTCTAAACCCGGCAATAAGATTGAAAACCGGATTTACATTGTCTAAGCTACCAAATACGTTATTCCACGATTTGGCAATTGACTTGCCTAGACTCTTTATTATTTTAACTATATTGGATAGACTGTCTAATAATAAACTCGACATAGACAGGAGACTATGGTCTTTGACTACATCGTCTACAGAATATCCAGCTTTATTAGCGTATATACTTAATTGTGACATTGCGTCAGATAAGCCAGAAACAGACGTTTTCGTAGCTGCGTAGTTTCTTTTTGTTAACGCTAATGTGTTGTTGCTTAAATTTATTACTTGGTTACTATCAGAAACGTTATTAGTTAAATCATCTATTGTATTAGATAACTGTTCTGCATGTCTATACGTAGAACCAAGAGTTTCATTTACTCCATTTTGAACTGCTACCCAGTTATAACCGGCGTTAGTAAGTTTATCCCAACGTTTAGCACCAACGTCCCATTTTCCGTTAATAACTTCGTTTATAACATCCGAAGCGTTAGTTATTATTTTAGATGTTGATTGTACCTTAGTCCCTATATCATCAAACGTCTGCTTAACCGCTGTGAACGGTTTTAGGATTTTAGAAGCTATACTTGAAAAATCTATTTTATTAATTATAGATGTCGCCCAGTTTATAGCTTTAATAGCTATATCGACTATTTTAGAAATTGTCGGAGCTAACGCGTCTTTTAATTCGTTTGTCTTTACCCTAAGAGCATTAAATAATTGAACCAAAGCACCGTTTTGTTCAATTAGCGGAGAATAGAATAAAGCACCTATTCTTCCTAACGCAGATTTTACGTTTGATAACGCGCCAGTCATCGTTTCGTTAGCTTTCTTAGCATGTTCTCCGAATGCAGAATCCATTGCTTGAGCAAACATATCGAAACTAATTTGGCCTTTCGATACCATATCTCTAACGACAGCTTCTGTAAGTCCGAATTCTTCAGCTAGTGTAGCCGCAGCATTCATACCTCTGCCTGACAATTGCAATAACTGGTCGCCCATCAATCGTCCTTGTCCAGCTACCTGCGTAAATATCCTACCGATATCTTCATACGACGAATTGGTCATGGCTGCGACACCGGCTATACCCCTTAAAGCGGTAAACATCTGGTCTCCAGCTTTAACGTTTGACGCTGCTAACTGAGAAGCTACTTTAGCAGCTGCGTCCAATCCATATGCTGTTCCGTCAACAGATTTGCTAACGTCGTTCATTATTTCCGAAACTTTTTCTTCGTCTTTTAATAAACCTTGTAACTGGAAGTGTGCATTTTCAAGGTTTTCAGCTCGACGTTTACCGCCTTCTGTTACACTTTTAAGCGCAGCGTCAATACCTTTTATAGCGTACTTTATAGCTATAAAAGTCTTCACTTCAGTTCCGATTTTTGTCACATAAGAATATAAATTGGATATATCTTTGGACAATTTTGTTGTGTCCAAAGTCCGTTGTAATTTATCTAATGTGTTTATAGTTACCTTGGCATTCTTTTCAAACGATGCATTATCGAACTTCATCGATAATATTCTTTCGTCTACTCCTTTGCCACTCATAAATATTTCACCTCCGCCCATACCTCATCCACCATCTTTTCAAACACCGGCTTTAGGGCTGGATTAATATAATCTACTCCTTCAACCCATCCGCCGTTTCCAGTGGCATGTCCTGTTTGTAAAATTATCGCTATGTTAACATAATTGTGTATATTAGAGTTATGAAATATCAAAGAATATTTACCTCTATTGTCGGTCTCTATTGTATAGTACCATGACTTAGATGTTAAACCGGTGTCTTTTGGTGTGTACTTTTCTAAATTTTGTACACCAATCTTTCCGTATTTCTCCAGAACACTTATTTTTATAATATCTGGCAACGAGTATAATAATTTTTTAGACTTTTTAAAATTACCACGACTATCTATTTTGATTATTTGTGCCATATGATTAACCCGGTGAATGTAATTTAGCTTTTCTCGCTTCGTTTAATCTAGCTCTATCTACTAACTGAGACCTAGTCAGATTTTTCTTACCTTTCGAGTTGTTATTCTTAATCTGAAAGACTTTAAGTAAACTTAACAATCTATTAAGATGCCATTTTTCACACTCTTTAGGTATACCGCACGAGAACATCATGTAGTATATTAATTCTGACGTCATAGGCTCGTTTGACGAAGAACCCCCTCGTCTTAATGAGTTTTCGTCAAAGTAACAGGCACTCATTGGGTCTTGGATGTACTCGTTTATCTCCTGTTGGTTTTTCTCCGTCAATAATAAATAGGCGGAATCGTCGGTACACTTAATTGTCATGCATTTTATATAGTAAAGCATCTCTTCACTAGTTTTCTTTTGCTTTGACAAGAAGGTTTTATGGTACCGACTTTCCCACCTTGAGACAGAGACAAGAGAATGCTCCATTGTTAAAGTAATTTCATCGTGATAATGAAAAGTATTTGTTCGTTCGTCCCAATATTCTGCACCGGGAATTTTTATTGTTAACATTCTCTTACCTCTTATATTATGTTAGTTGTTAGCCATGTCTTCCTTGGCGTTCCTTACAGCGTCTGCAATATTCCTAGGAAGAATCTGGTCTACAAAGCGTGCTGCTTCATCTGCATCCGTAAGAAGCATTACGTAATATACAGAATAAGCTTCGGACTGTCTAAATGCTTCCCTAATTTCATCAGTTTTCTGAAAGCGCTTACCATCATCAGACTTAACACCGTATGCCATCATGAGAAGTTCATCGAAAATATAAGCAATTTCCTCGATGTCGTTTGAATCAACGATTCTCTTCAAATATTCCTGATAGCCGCCACCACGCTTAAACTGCATCTTGGTAAGTTCGGCTTCGTTAAGATTGAAATAGAGCTTAGTCTTACAATCCAATCCGTTATAGTCTTTGTATTCGATTTCTTTAATATACATATTTGTTTACCTCCATTTTGATTTGTTTTAAACCTTATTATGCTTCAGGGGTCATAAGCGTCTTCACTTCGTCGGGGAGAGGAAGTCTGGGAGCTACGCCGTCATTTCCGCTAGCCTGAGTGGGGTCTTTACCGTAAAGAATCTCTTCGAGAGCAGCAAGCTTAGTCTTGTCGCACTTGGTGGAATCAATAGTAATGCAAGATGTCGGCTTGAAACCACTTACAGATACAGGGGTCGTAGAAAGTTCCCAAGAAAACGTATTTGCTTCAGGGGAGTCACTGATAGTGGAATAAGCCCTCTCAGAGGGAGATGCCTTACATCCATAGATAAGATGCAGCTTATAACCATAATCGTTGCCATCAGTATCATTACCAAGAACAGTACGGTATGAAAGACCAAACGTTTCCCTCTTCTGCTGACCGATACTTACACCAGAAACAAGGTCTGCAGTACCGTCACATTTTTCGAATTCTTCAGGATAAGTATATGCTTCGATGGTAGCACCGAATTCTTCATTACTAATAAGATTCAAATACTTAATATCGTCGGCATAAAGTGCAGTGCTCTCAGCACCAGAAGGGGATTCGGTGATTGCCGTTACACCGTTCCAAGCGCATCCGTCATTGTAAACGCCAGCGGTCTGAGTATAGAGAACTACGTTCTTAACACCAGTCTCATAGAAACGTTCCGAAGTCTTGTCCCATACAATCTTATTCTTACTCATAATTTTATCTCCTTTTTACCAATAAATATAAAGTACCCAATGATTCAAGTTGTCAGCTGGATAAAATCTGACAAAACTCGCATATTCGAAACTGTCTAATATTTTATCGCATATCTTAGAATCTGGGTTTCTATCAATGATAATGACAGAATATTTGTTAAATTGTTTATAGTTTATTCCATCTGCGTGCGAAATATCAATATCGTCGATGGAGTAACGAATAGCGGGATATTTCATCAATACATTAGGGGGAGATTGAAAGTAAACATTTTTAGATTGTAAAATTTCTTCAAATTTATTATGTAAACTAATTCTGTCCATTATACAATCCCCCGCAAGTTATAGTTACTCTTGGAGATGTGGTAACATCTACACTAGTAACTTTCCATTTTGATTTTTTCCAGACTATATAGGAAATTCTGTGAAAATACTCCCAGAAGTATTTGTCCGGGATGAAATTTATACTAAAAGATATGTCTAGCTCATCATTAAAATCATTAGAGCTTTTCGAATTCAAGTATTTTTTAACAAAATTTCCAGTATAAGTCTTTTCGACTACTTCTTCGCCCCATACACCGGGAGAGGTTTCGACGTAATTGCCGAAACCTATTTTTCCACAAAATTTCATAAATGTTTTAGTCCGCGACGCTAACGAGATTTGCTGTTGCTGCAGAACCCGCCGTACTACCTGCTTTAGCATACGTCAAAGTAGCAACCTTAGTTGAAGAAGCAATGCTTAAAGCAACCGGGTAGTACATATCGTCACCAATGACGACAACGCACCCCTTCATAAAAGCATTCTTAAGTTCAGACGTGGTACACTGCATTGTGCACGCCTTATCAGAATATCCTTTAGTATCACTAGCCTTACCATATACGATAATGTTGGCACAGTTCTTATCTTCTGCTCGATTGTAAATCCTATTCATATGTGTTACCTCCTATGTTTAGCTGTCTGCTCGATAGAGTTCAAGTGCGATGGCGCTATGCGGCTTAACGAGTGCGCCACTGATACGTGTTTCAATAAGGTATTTATTCTGGTTATAATCGATGTCGAAGTCTTCGAACATGTTGATTGAACCACCCTTATCAGCACCTACCTTGTAGTCCTTAAGGTTTACAATGATACCCATGAGAGGTTTACCAGTAGCACCGTTCATATTTTCCATAACAGGTACAGTAACAATCTTTGCCACACGAAGAGCGGTAGCGAGCTTATCGACACTGTCATAGATTACACGACCGTTCTTATCTTCCATGAGAAGACAGTCGGTGACATAATCTTCGGTGGTGTAGAGAACAGGATTGCCAGAACCCTTATAGTCTTTACGAGTCTTAATAACTGTTCTGATAAATTCCTTAGCCACTTCATCGGAAGTAGCAGCCTTTGCTACGTTTACCTTAGCCTTGATGGTATACAGGTCGTGGTCTTTATAAATAGCACGAAGGTTCTGGTCATTGATATGATTGGAATCGTCAGGAAGACGACCATCGCCAACCAAAATCGCCCTAGCAATTTCTTCATCGAGCATAGTACGCATCTCGGATTTAATAAACGATACAACGTCGAAATCGGTGATGTCAATGATATCGTCACGGTCGAGCTTCTGCTTCTTGTAAATAGTAACGGGCGTGGTTACCCTGCGAAGAGTAGTAATAACTTCTTCCATTTTGAGGTTTCCCTTAACGTAACCCTTAGCACGAGCCTCATCAGCAGTGATGTCGGCAAAAATGCTCTTAATTCTAGAGAACGGGCTGTGACTTACTGAACTCATAACCTGATTAACCCAATCAGTATCACGCTTGATTAACTCAGGCACGGTTGTATTATTTTTTGCATCAGGGAACAGGTAGTCAATATTACTGATACCGTATTCGTCTGCGTGCTGAATGTACGATTTTTTAAGAGAACCCATACTCTGTGCGTCATTAATAATAGTATTTAACGCAGTATGAATAAGTTCGTCATTTGCGTTATTTGTTTCCGGATTGCCGTTTTTTTCGAAAAGATTCTTCATCGATTCATTATCTCCTTCTGAATGATTAATTTTGACTTCGTTATCTTTTTTATTATTTTCTGTATTTGTTTTTTTATCGTCATTGAGTTCGCCAGACATAGCAAGGCCAATCAATGCATAAAACACTTTTAACTGCTCGTCATTAAATGTTTTAATGACATCTTCCACAGTTCGATTGTCGGTGTCAGAATTATCTTCCGGTTTAGTTTCGGGTTTTTTATTTTCATCATCGTCGGCATGAGACAACTCAATACCTTCAACACCGGAATAGATAATCGCTTCTGAATCCATACCGTCACTGTGAACAATAATATCATCAATCTTGGCACCCGGATTAGCTCCAGCTAAAACCAAAGATACTTCTCTGATGTTTCCATGTCGTACACGTCCGTCATTTTCCTGCAGCTGATTCGCATAAATTGACAGAGATGTAATGTCACCGTGCTGAACCAGTGCTTTTCCTCGCTGACCGTCATTAGTATCGTTAAAGCTACAATATGCGTATACGCCCTCATTAGGAACGTTCTTAAGCATAGCATGGCCTAAAACGCGACTGGGGTCTTGATGGTCATGATTCCATACGAGGGGAACTTTATCGTTATCATTATCAGCAAACGCGTTGTTGAGAATGATTCTACCATCAGTGCACCTTACGTTAGACTTAGATGCCCAACCACTAAAATCATATGTTGTTGCCATTTATTTTATCTCCATTTTGATTTTGTTCTTTATTATTCAAATCTACTGTTTTAATGTTTTCGTTAACAGTTTCCGTTTCTTTAGGCTGCGAAATATTCGGATTAACAAGTTTATCGTCCTTGCTATCGCCTGTGGGCTTAAATCCTATTATCTGACGGATTTCGTTAGATGTCATTATCTCATTGCGTTTCATAGTATCAGATATAGACGCTATCTTGTCTACCGTAACTAACTTAAACGGGTCTCTAAAGAATTCTATACTTTGACGTTGAGACCGAGCCGTTTTTGTCAAAAACTTACGCTTCATTTCATTTGTAAACGCCGATATTATCGGTTCAACAACGCGAGTGTAATAATTCAACATCATTATTTCATCAGCCCTGCCGTTAAGTATATCTTCGGTTATACCTAACTGAGAGTAAAACGTATCAGTTAAATACTTTATCTGCTCCGGTAGGTTATTCTCAAGTGACCTATTCAATTGAGTTACTTTTTCGCTTGAATCGATATAGCCTATTCCATATCTAGAACCAATAAGTTGCTTTTCTATAGACTCAAGACGCTCTTGAGCCCTCTGTTCCATAAGATTGGTTCTTGTGCTAAACGGCAACTGTACAATCAAGTTTAGTTTTCCTCGACTTTGTTCTTCATCGAACGCATCAAGTAGACTTAACTTTCTATTTAATCTACTGATAGTAGAGTTAGGTTCATTCATTATTGAATAAAACGGATTTTCCACTATGCATGTCGAATTCTTAGGCACAACCACATCATACCTTTTACCGTCGTCTTCGTTATAGACGGACACTTTCACATGCATCGGGTACCATTCTAAGATTTTACCAACTCTCAGATTGTATATATCGTACGATTCAGTATCAAAAATATCATCATTAGTCAAGACAGGAACTAATGCCACGCTACCATTATACAGCATAGTTTCTACAGCGTCTTGTATCAAATATCTACCGGTTTGGTCAATATTTGCGCTTAAATTAAGACATTCATCAAGCGGACTGTGAATTATTTCCTTAAAACGACCCATCTCATCCAGCTTAACATGGTGAATGTTTACGTACGATACATCCATAGCTATCTTAGTATATATAGACGTCTGTAGATTTTTTATACCATATTGGTATCCGTATAATCTGTCTGTTCTAACAGATGAACTCATACCGATATCACGGTATTCAATAGTGGGGTCTCTATTTTTAAAAACAGACCACACGTCTTTTAATTTACTTAGAATTCCCATATAACTCCATTTTGATTTTTACAATTTTATAAAAGATAAAATTAATTTTGCTACGTTGAATATTTTATTAATTTTGTCTTGTTTGTCATCAGAGAAATAAACGGTATGTTCTTTCCTTAATCATTTCATACCGTTCATTGTCAGCAGTAGGAATCTCTACAGAATGCATTATAAGAATGTCTCTTAACCAACGTGCATGAGTAAACTCATCTTTAGACATCTCGAAAAATCCCTTTGCCTTTTTACTAAACGCAACATCTGCTCTCATTTTCGAACCGATTTCATAATATTTATCGGAATCACTGAGTTCTTCTTGAAAGTCCTTAAGCATAGATTTGGTATCAATTTCCATATTGTTATCTCCTATTCAATCATGTATTTATACAAAGTATCTATATCGTTATTCTTCAGAGTCACACCGATTGATACGCCGGGTATTTCAATTTTTATTCCTGATTCCGGCATATTTGCTTTGATTTCACTGTAAACTAAATCTAAGTCAACATCACCGTTTTCATCAAACAATTCTAACATTTCTACGAAAGAGTTCTTTTGAAGTTTAGATAGTATGTTAGAAAGTTTTTTAATAAAAATACTAGATACACTAGCAGTTACTAAACGTTTCCATCCGTTTAACTCCAATTTATCGATTAACTCGGAGTCGATAAATTTAGCTAATCCTGTTTCAATTTTACTAATACTTACCATACTTAACCTCCATAAAAACCAGAAGAGGCTAGGGGAGACCTCTTCTGTCAAAATATCAATAAACTATTACTTGATTTTTATTAAATTATCTACAACAATTACAATCGCACGTTTCAGCAGGTAACGGATTATACAATACCTGAGCGGTAGTTGCAGTGCCTGTTGTAATGTCCGCTACCTGTTTGGGATAAAACGTAGCATTCGAGTACGTAACGATAGTGTTATCAGAACAACGCCGTTCATGCCGTTCATTAGCTATAGCTCCGCAAAGTTCAGTTTTAAGACAACCAATACGCTCGTTAAGCATACTAAACGAATCTCGATTTGCCTGTTCTGTTACTGCTTGGGCTGCGAACTGCTTTTCAAATTCAATAAACTTTGCATCGATATAACGGTATAACTCCAGCATCTTCTGGTCACCGTAAATATTAGCATCTCTAAGAGCGAGGTCGGATTTAAGTCTCGCGATTTCCTGAGATTGGTCTAATTCATATCGACTTACAATATGGTCGCTTTCACATTGACAAGCACCATTTTGAAAATTACGATTCTGATAAGAAGGAAGCCCGCTTAACAAGCTCAAAGCACCCAAAGAACTACCAATTATTCCGGTTGTCAAACCAGCTTTAGCTACACCACTACTATGTTGTTTCTATTCCAATTCCATAATACATACCGTCCTTTCGTTTCTTAGTTGTATTGACACTCAAGTTTCGGTTTTATAAAATCTGCAATGGAATCGCCTCTTTTTAAAAAATTCACCCCTAACCAAATAGTTTATTAATCGAACATATCTCTGTGAAGTTTAAAACTTACAAACGCGTCGAGCAAAGCTGCAACGGCGTCGATTTTTTCATCGTTTCTCTTTTTAGTGAGTTTTCTGTTTTTGTTAGTATCCTCCATAACGATACAATTACCCATACAAAATTGCATGATGTTTTGGTCGAAATGTAGTAACCTACATTCAGCTAATTTCTTTATTTCTCCTAATGGCACCGATTCTGTCTTGAACCCCTGTATCACTTTTTCTATACCGTACGGCCCAAAATCTCGTTCCCATTTTTCTACGAATGTTCCAGCGTTAAATGGGTCATATCCTAAGCATCGAACATCCAATTGTTGGTCAATTATGTATTGATACAATTCTTCGTACACATAACTTAAATCTAAAATAGTACCATTTGTAACGATTAAACTACCTTCGTCGATAAAAGTCTCATAAGTACTTCTAAGAGCTAACGGTAATTTGTACAATGTTTGTTCGGTTATGTAGTTACGTGTTTTTATACCATAGTTCTCGTTTCCCATTGGGAACATAAAAGTGAAAGAGCAGAAATCATCACCTCTGGATAAGTCTGCGCCTAAAGCACACGGAAGTTGTCTATAGTCGCTAACTATATTCGATTTCAACGTTTCTTCGTAAGTAAAGAAATATGTGTATCCTTCCATGGGTAGCCCAAAACGTTTGGCAAGTATTTCATTTCTTACTGATGGGTTATTTTCTGCTCGTTCAACATCTAACTGGTACGTTTCATAAGAGACTGTCAAACCAATATTAGGATTAGCTTTCACCCACATTTCAGGATGAGAAACTTCTGCGACATCATCCAGTTTATACCACCATATAGACACATGCGGATTGTAATATTCACCTTTTAAAATTCGCATTAACTCCATTTTGATTGTATCGCCCGGACCGTTCCTGACGTTTCCTTCTGACGACGTGGCAACAATAACATAATCGTTATTTTTAGATGAACCTTGTTCTACAGCGGCAACAACATCTTCTCGTATGTCGCACGACAACCATTCATCGATTGTGTTAACTGAACTTCTTAGACCTTGAAGCTTGTCTATAGACATAGGATACACTTCTATTGTAGAACCGTTTAATCTGTTCTCTATTCCCTTTTTAGTAGATGCTAATTTTTGTTTAGTCTCGGGGTCTCCTGTTGTATTATACTTAGAACCAATTGTTAACACTTTGAATACTGGTCCTCGTTTTCGCAAAATCGCAGTTCTTAAAGGACCTAGAACTTCTTCTGCTTGGCGCATCGTGTATGCTACAGTAACTTGTTTGGAAGCTTTCTTGTTTACAGTTAGAAAGTATGCCTGTATGCATGTATCATACAAAGTCTTAGATGCTCCTCGTCCAACTATAAGGTATTGTTTACTGCGTAGTCGTTTTTTAATACGTTTGTTAACGTATCGACCTCCACCAGCTCCGTCTGGTACATAAACACTTTTCGTTATGTAATAATACCATCCGAGTAAATCTTCAGCCCATAGTTTAAACGAATCCAATAGATGTAAATCGTCTCCATCAGTTAATGTTAACTCATTTTCACAGAAAAATATAAATCCTTCAACAATACTATCATCATAGTAATAGTTTGGATTCTGTATTAATTCGTCTATGCGGTTCATCTGCATTTCGACTTGTTTGTTTACAAAAATTTCTCCTCGTATTACTTTTTCTCTAAACATGGAATAATACTTTGGAGCAGCACTATTTGATAACATTATCAGAGTTCCTTTTTACTAAAATAATCAAATAAAAGGTCATTCATTTCATCGAACGATTTATCAAAGTTTAAATCGCTTGCTTTTTTGTTTTTCGTTTGTTTAAACATATCTTTAATCTTATCTGCTATTGTTTTATTCATCTGTTTAGTCTGTTTATCCATTATTTTAGAGCCTTTAGTCAGTTTCTCAACTATAGGAGATATAGCTTTTCCGATTATTTTCTGACCACCGGCTTTAATCGGAGGAGCGACAACGTCCTTTAAGAACCAACCTCCAACCTTAGACAGCACACTTTTTTTAGCAATCGGAGCATATCTCTGTATATCCCATATCTTCTGGTTCAACAATAAGTTTTGTTCTTCTTTTAAATCTTTTAACTTTTTATTCTCTATTATTAAACGTACTGCTTTCCTGTCACTGTCACGCTTCTTGTTTATTTTATCGATTCGTTTTTCAACAGCTAACTGCTCTTTATAGTTTTGACCTATCCTACGTTTACCAGCAGCAGTTAAAGACCCGTCATAATTCTGGTAGCGTCTGACATACCATCTTTGTCCTTTTACGCCATGATGTTGTAAAACATCATTCGTAAAATCGACGCTCCAAGCAACAGATTTTTTCTTAGCTTTTTCACGCCACTTTATAGCCGCTTTAGCTGCTTTTTGTTCGTCAAGTCTAGAAATTCTATCAACAGAGTCTGTTCGTAAAAATCCTCTATCGAATAATATCAATGGGTCATATCCTTCTTTTACTTGTCCGTAACGACCACCGATAGACGCCTCGTCAGACATAGCGTTATATCCCATTTTGGATAACCTACTTATAACTTCATCTTTAAGTTTAGTATTCAATCCAAACGATTGAGCCGCATAATATGCTAATTGGTCGGCGCTCATACCTTTATAAACATTGTGTATTTGCTCGTCTACAAATTTTTTAGCACTCTTATCATAATTATATTTAATGAGGTCTTTAAGCATATAATCACCATACATCATTAAAGACCTATTCCAAACTATATCATGTAGTGTTTTATTTTTGTCTTCATTTATTACATCTGAAATTACTTTCGACTGAGTCTGACGGCTCGGTATTTTTAAGTCGTTCTTTAAAGTAAAACTATATTCGTAAGATTTATCTGCGTCTGCGGTGTCTCTAACCCATCCACCCTTATACAAATTCCGTTCTGGGTCTAAATATGTTACGTAAACAGAACCATTTTGATTTTCGTTTGGATTCACAGACGTGCGATACATTTTTGTACCAGCCGGTATAGAACGTTCTTCTGTTAAGAATTCTCTACTTTCAACTTTGTTAGCCGATTTATTAACATCTTTTCCATACCGCTCTCGTCCCTTAGCAGTCCACGACCCGTCATAATTCTGGTAGCGTCGGACATACCATCTTTGTCCAATTACACCGTGATGCTGTAACTCGTATCCCATAAATTAACTCTCCATTCCTAATCGAAATTCCAACTCTCGGATTAAGTTTTCATATGATGATAAAGTCGATGAAGACGGAGGGTCGAACAATATTTTAACACGAGCATATATGTATGTTTTTAAAGATTGGAACGACGACACTTTATCCTTTAATAAATCAGACCAACTTGTAGTTTTATCGGCGATATAGAAGTCGTAATCTATGGCGCCTACTTGTTTTAACGTTATAAAACAAGTATTTATATATGTAACTAATTCCTCATCAAAGCAGTCGTCGTCCAAGTCTATCTCTAACATGTTTTTTATAGTTGTTAATATACTTTCTTCCATGTAATCACCATAATTTAGTATCATTCTTAAATCTAGGCGTGTACTCAAAAGAACCATTGTCTCTGGAATAATGTATTAAATTATGCGTATTGTAGCGAACACAGACTAAATTGTTCATGTCTATAAGTTTAGGACTATGATTTATTATGTCATCATAAGTAATAGGAACTATATGATGTATCATTATTCGGTCATGCTTGGTATTTATGTCATAACCTTCTAAAGCCATATCACAGCCATTGTCACGTATGATAACATTTCTTCTAATCTTCTTCCATTCTTCTGACATGTAGAACTTTTGATTAAAATATCTATTTCCTCCGAAAGTGTTTTCGCAAACGTTAGAAAACAAACGTAAATAATCAAGTCTTTCGTCAAATGTTTTCAATACTATTAATTCGTTATAGTTCTTCATCTTCGCCTGAATATTTCGAGAAAGCTTCAATAGCTTTCAAATATAATTCTTTGTCTTCCCTAGAATCGTTTATGGCGTTTGTCTTGGCTGCTTTGAGTGCATTTTCTGCCTTCAGCGATTCCAACTCAAGCTGATACTTAACCGTAGCTAATCTCAGATAATGAGTTATTATCTGAGAAGAGGCAGTTCCTTCTATAAGCTGTTTTTCAGCAGCATCCATCGCCAAAGATATCAAATGATTTTCTTTTCCTTCTTGGGTTAAAAAGCTAGCTTTTTTATTAGCCAATATTACCGCCTCCTCCCATTTTGATTTTTAAATTTTTATTTAACGTGAGTCGGTTATCTTAACTAATAGGATAACCAACCCATTTGTCGAATTTACGAGCGCTCTCTCTGTTACGACGTCGAACAGTCTTGTCTCTGGCTCCATTCCTCCATATATCAGATAGATATTTTGCGTCTTTATCTGATATAGGCAAAGCTTTATGGAAAGATACATCGTTATTATTAAAAAGTATCATCGATTCAATGAAATTTTGTCTTTTGTTATCGCTACCGAATTTTACATCAAAATCGTCGATAATCGCATTATAACCTTGGTCGCTTAAGTTTTTAAAGAAAGCGCGCTTAGCTTTCGAATCGTCCATGAAAGTTCCTACGAATAAAATGTATGCTCTATCTAAGGCGTCGTCTTTTTCAATGTTTTTAACTTCATTTAAAAACTCTTTAACTAATTTATTTCTATAGACTTTTTCGCCCTTATCGATACCGGGTTCATCAGCTTTATACATTTCTTTAGCAGCATCCTTAACCTTTAAACCGTCAAACGATTTGATAAAGGCATCCATTACTTTCTCATAAGAAGGTATAATCACATTCTTATTTAGTTTCATAGTTGCTATCTCACCAGTATCATGATTTACCATTTCAACATGTAATCCGGCGCCGTCTAATCCTGCACTAACAGAAGCGTAATTAAAAGCGTCTATTTTGTCAAGAGTCACATACATTCTGCGACCCGGTTCCTTAGTATGAAATTGTCCTTTTTGTTGAACTCGATATACTTCGGTACCTTTATCGATTTTTATATCATTGTCTCTATCTTGTCCGAGAAACTTTCCGTGCTTTCCTTTAGGATAAGGCTGATAACGTCTAATACCCCATTTTTGGCCTAAAACGCCATAGTGTTGTAAATAAATATCCATACCATTTTTACTTATACATATCTAATTTCATGTATCTATGTAGAGCCCAATCACGAAATGCTTGCGCGTCTCGAAGAGTAAAATTAGTTGTAAGCTCCCTTTTTAATGATTCACTAATGGATGCTTCCCCCAACCAAACGTTGCCAGTAGTAACAACATGTGCAATGTCTAAGTCACCCTTCATCTTAATATATTTCTTTATTTTCGACATTGACTCGTCATTATCTGCTTGCTTGTATCTATGCAAAGCCCAATCACGATACGCTTGTGTGCTGTGAAGCGTGGGTTTGAGACTTAACCTTTTTTTTAAAAGTTCGCCGAGTGATGCTTTTCCTAACAAAAGAGCACCCTGAGAAGCTTTCTCTGCAATATTGAAGTCCCCTTGCATTTTGAAAAATTTCTTTGTTTTCGACATTGACTTTTCAGTATTGACACTTTTATTGGTTTTATCGCCATCGTGTACATCTTGTCCAAGAAATTTTCCGTGTTTTCCTTCCGGGTATGGTTGGTATCGTCTGACTCCCCATTTTTGGCCTAAAACACCATGATGGTATATCTCAGTATTCATACATATTTTACTTCGTTTTATACAGTGTTCCGATTAAATTAGCGCCATTAATGGTAAGGTTAGTTTCAACTTTCGCCGGAACGATATTAGCGAAGTTAGCGTGGTTATTTACAAACATATTAAGAGCATAATCAGTTTTACGTCCATACTTACCGTCTTCTAAGAGACTCTTTCCGTTCATGTCGTGATAATGCATATCATTCAGAAACTTCTGAAGTTTCTTTACGTCCTCGCAACTAATAATTCCTTCTTTTCCAAAAATAATAGGTTCCATATTGTTCTCCTTCCCATAATCATAGTACCCTATATTCATATCTACATCTCCGATAACGCCGGTTACTTTTCCGACACCATACTGCCAAATTTTGTAATCACCTGTGTATTTCGGTTTACCTGTAGTATATTCAGCCAGCCAAATATCATATTTCTTAACAACTTCAGCTGGAATCATATGCATAAGCCAATATCGAGAGCTGTACAACATTGGTATGTATTTACCATCTGATAAAATGGTTTGACAAAACGCATCAATAATCTTGCCTCGCATTGCGAGACTCATATCTTCGAAATGTTTAGACTCGAAGTCAAACACAACTGGGTATGTTAACTTATACTGCGAACATTCTTTGATTACCCTTTTTGCTTCAGCCACAGCGTCGTCTATTGTTTTCGCTTTACTATAGACATACACGCCAACAGGAATATCATTTGCTATCGCGTTTCTCATGTTCGTGTGGAAACACTCGTCGACTTTACTTTTACCTTGAAGACATTTAACAAAAGCAAACTCAATACCGTATTCTTTTACAGCCTTCCAATTAATATCACCTTGGTAATGTGACACATCTATACCTTTAAGTTTTACCATAAATATCACTCCTCGTAAATAATTGCTAGACCATAACTCCTAGCTACTTCATGTTCGATTTTACATCCTCGTGCTTCTTCCCAGCCCTTACAAAAATATACCGCGTCACATTTAGACATAGCTTCTATTGATTTAGCTAAATAAGCGACAGAGAAATTTTTAGTGTCGTCGGATATGTAACAATTACTAGTAAAAAATGTATCTTCTACGTCGTATCCAAAATTCTTTAAAGTGTTCGTTGCATTCTGTCTACGATACAAAATATAATCTGCCGTAGTATTATTCATGGGTTGTGAAATCATTGCTTTCATTGTTTTAAAACTTCCCTCCGTATATTTCTATGGTACCTGACGTAATGTCCGCATTAGCCACAATTTTAATCTTCTTGGCTCTGGAACCTTCTATTCGTTTATATTCGTTAGGTATTTCTCCGAATGAATCTGACAGTTTCCAAAATAATCCGTTGTATTCGAATATCAACCATCCGCTCGATTTCGTTCCGTTAATATTTATAAGACTATTGTTCTCCGTAATGTTTACGTCGTTTAAATAAATATTGACAGAAGCGTCAGAAGACGAAATTAAATCTTCCCATGATATATATATTTTTGCTACACCGTCTGGAAAAGATTTGGTATTAATTGTAGGTTCAATTTCTGTAGTATTTGTATTAATAGTATGTCTCTTTATTACATACCATTGGTTAATCATAGCAGAATAGACACTACCACCAGTTATTAAAGCTTTATCGTCTTTAGTAACAGACCCGAATAGGTAAGCAAAATTAGGACTTTCATACTTGTCATAGTAGGTAATTGCATAATGGGGTACTGTTACATACGGAAGGTTAATAACCGGATACGATACATAACGTCCGGTTGTATCGGTAATAAGGAACGATTTACTTTCTACATAACGAGTAGGACCATAACTACCTGAAGACCAAACTATTCCTAAAAATTCTATACTAGACATTCCTTTATTAGAAGTTCGTACTATAGGATAGTATATTGTTGTTCCATCACGAAGAACAACATTGTAACCAGACTGTATAAACTCATATATTTGTTTTCCAGTGTAATTAGCGATTTCTCCATCAATAGTCACTTCTTTGTAATTCAAATATTTAACGTCGAATGGAGCGTCAGTTAGTACGGGTTGTGATATCTTAATTGATTGAGATGTTCCGTCAAATGTTAAAAGATAATCTATTTTATTTGATGATTTCATTACTGCTTTTTGAACTAAAAAATCACTAGTTCCAATTATATCGTTTCTATCAACGGATACTAGTCCTTGTTCATTAATAGGTAATGTACCAGCCGAATACATTGTATAGTCATCGGTATCTATTTTCGAAAATAAGTATTCTTTTTTCACACCATCGTTTACACTGACATTTAATGGACAATCAATATTTAATTGTGTAAAATCAGCATCGACTATACTTGACATATAGGATACTTTACCAAGTGTACCGTTATAAAAAAAAGAATCTTTATAGTACGAATAACCGCCCGGTCTATTCTCTATATACTTAGGTGAATTAGTATCATTTTCGAGCCAGTCTTTCACTGTTATTACTTCTGTGTTTTCAAGTTTATCTATTTTAGAGAGTATACTTTCTAAAATATCGCTATGCTCTTCTTCGATGTATGAGTTAGTTTCAAGTCCTCTTTTTATAGACGCTTTAGCGACAGTTGTATTCCATTCTTTCTCTATTACGCCGTTTTCATTTACCTGTCTAGCACAAAATATAAACGAGCAGTTACCTCTACCAGCGGTTACTTTACTTGATAAGGTCCAAGTAAATGTTACGTCATCACCGTCTACTAAAATATCTTCTATTAAGTATGAATCCCGATAACCTTTTGCGTTCATATAGTTAATTCTGCATATACATTGGCTTAAATCGAGATTATCTCCGACGATTTTAGGACATGAGAATTCCAATTTTTGTGTTTTCTTGTCAAATTCGACACCAAAACACTCTGAACTGTCTAAAAATATAATTTCTCTAGTTTTAGAATCGATAGAACATTTCATTTTTAACCTCATTTACGTATTTTTTATAATATTTTACAGCTACAGACAAGAATTTATTTAATGAGGAAGACTTTTATTATGTATTGGAGGAGGATACATGAAGTTTTTCTTGTCTGTATGTGTAAAATATCATAGCTGTCTCTTATACACATCTCCGAGCCCACGAGACCTCTCTACATCT
>ERZ1026844.178-NODE-178-length-51797-cov-19.455123_pt1 | contig 51797 bp, 53 predicted proteins | sample MGYA00380152_ERZ1026844 | MGnify/ENA primary metagenome ERZ1026844 (study PRJEB33269, sample SAMEA4719788) | human gut metagenome | biome: human-associated habitat; feature: organic feature; material: feces | place: Cameroon | collected 2013-10 ... | reverse complement strand
AAAAAGCCCGGAAACGGTTGATGCGCCTGGCTTTGCGCCAGACGCATCTATACCGATAACTCTTTATGGCGCAGTGGGAGGGATTCGAACCCTCGTGCCGCTTTTGACGACAACACGATTTCCAGTCGTGCTCGTTATGACCTCTTCGATACCACTGCATATTTGATTTGCTGACAAACAGCATGGACTATTATACCAAAAATGCGTATTTTGTCAAGACGGAATTTTTGTAGAACGGGAAGAAAATTTCTGTGACGCATATAGTTTACATAACTGCATGAATTATAGCGGGGGAAATTCGCACATCTGCGCGCGAAGAAAACGGCGTAGAATAGCCATATAACAGCAATATAGCAGAGAGAACACGAAGAAATAGGGCGGGCGGTCTATGGTTTACATAACCATAGACCGCCCGGACGCGATACCGTGATCATTGCAGCTTGGAGCAGGCTTCCTCCACCGCTTCGTCCAAAGCGGAGGTGAGACGGCGGAGGGTTTTGCCCGCCTGGGTGCGCTTGAACTTGGGGGAGGGGCGCAGGACGTTGTCCAGCAGGACACCGGCTGCCACGCCTACGACCATACCCCGTAAAAATGTGCAAGTTTTCATGGCTTTTGCACTCCTTTTGTGATTTTGCTGTCCTTTTTCGGTCTGTTTACAGTGTGCCCGGAGAGCGAGAAAAAATGCGGGAAACGGCGGCGGTGTTTCTTGCCAAATGGGTAAAAAGCGCGTATAATGTACGCTGGTCGTATATGGACTTAGATGGGAGTCATATAGAAATCATACCTATATAAATGGTTGATGTTCCAGTTGTACACACGGTTTATCCCGGCCTGTTTTGCGTCGAAAACACGCCGCCCCCGGCGCAGGCGCGAGTTGTGAGTGAAAAATAAATAAAAAGTTTAGATAAAGACGAAGGAGCGAACTATGTTTGACATGGAATTGCAGCGGCGCATCCGGGAACGGAAAACGCCGCTGGCACTGGTGCTGGACCCGGAGGCGGAGCGGCTCAGTGAGAAGCTGCGGAAAAATTTCATCGATATGTTCGGCGACACCCCTATGGCGCAGGCGGAGGCTCTCCGCTACCACGGCACCGGGCTGCTGGACGCGGCGGCGGGAAAGCTGCCGGCGGTGGTATTGCAGGGGGAGACGTATCTCAGCTGCGGCATGATGGGCGCGGACGTGCTGGCGAACCTGATCAGCGCGGCGCACGCCAAGGGGCTGTATGTGATCCTGGACATGAACACCGGCGCGGCGGCGCGGTGGGCGGACACCGGGGCGGACGGCATCACCGTTTGCCCCTACGGCGGCAGCGACTGTCTGAACGCCGGGGAGATGCTGCCCATTGCGGCGGTACGCACGGCGGACAGCTCCGGCGGGCAGGTGCAGAACCTGCTGGCGGGGGATCGGGCACTGTGGCTGACGGTGGCGGAGCAGATGGCGCGGCGGGGCGCGGCGTTGTCCGTCGCCACCGGGTACAGTCTGGACGTGAAGGACGTGCGGCGGGTGTGCCCCAACGCCTTTTTGCTGCTGCCGGACTGCGATGGGGAGAACGCGCTGCCCGCCTTCGATGAGCTGGGGCACGGGGCGTTGCTGACGGACAGCACCTTGCAGTACGCCGCCGACCCCGCCGCCGCCATCGAGGAAAGGATCAGGGAACTGAAGCAGTGGGTGACGGTGGTATGACGAGACTGTATCTTATCCGCCATGCGGAGGCGGAGGGAAATCTCTACCGCATCGCCCACGGGCACTACAACGGACTTATCACCAACTACCGGGGCTATCAGCAGATCGACGCGCTGCGGGAGCGGTTCCGGGAGGTGGACATCGACGCGGTGTACAGCAGCGACCTGTACCGGACGCAGACCACCGCCCGCGCCATCTGGCTGCCCAAGTCGCTGCCCCTCCGGCTGGAGCCGGCGTTCCGGGAGATCTGCATGGGGCAGTGGGAGGATCACACGTGGCACGAGCTGAATGTGAAGTACCCGGAGGATATGTATAAATTCAACCGCCGCGCCGATCTCTGGCGCATACCCGGAGCGGAGACGGCGCAGCAGGTGGTGGATCGCTTTATCCCCGCGCTGGAGCGGGTGGCGAAGGCGCACGAGGGCGGCACCGTGGCGGTGTTCTCGCACGGCATGGCTCTCCGGACGGTGCTGGGCGTTTTGCAGGGGCAGACGCTGGCGGAGGTGGGGCAGACGCCCCACGGCGACAACACCGCCGTATCCCTGCTGGAATGGGAGAACGGCGCGTTCCGCGTGGTGTACCGGGACGACAACAGCCATCTGGCGGAGCGGGGGCTTTCCACCTTCGCCAAGCAGAGCTGGTGGAAGGATAAAAATATGGTGGAGTCCGGCGAGGGCTACGCACCGCTGACCGACGGGGAGCGGGAGACGCTCGGCGTTCCGGCGGGGGGCGACGGCGTGGCTGTACGGTACGGCGACGCGCTTATCGGCGCGTTTACTCTGCGGGACGAGGGGGACGCGCTGCGGCTCGTGTGGTACGGTCTTGCCCCGGAGTGGCGGGGCAGAGGGCTGGGTATCCCGCCCATGGGACAAGCCATCGACGCCTGCCTGAAGCGGGGACGCGACGCGCTGCGGCTGGACTGTCCCGACAGGACGCTGCGCCCCTTCTTTGCGCGGCTGGGCTTCGTGCCCACGGCGGGGGACACCATGGAGAAGGACGTGCGGCGTGTGATGCCGCCCCTGCCGCCTGCCTATCAGGGGTAATGTCCCCGGCAGGATCTGCCCGCCTGTGCTGTCATTAGACTGGCGCGGCAATCTGTTCCCCTACGCCGGGGAGCGGAGGACGGCGAGGATTTATCAACACAGACGGGAGACGGATATGGAAAAGGGAATTGAATTTCTCCCCATCAGCCGGGAGGAGATGATCGACCGGGGCTGGTACTACTACGACTTTCTGGTGGTGACGGCGGACGGGTACATCGACCATCCCAGCTTCGGCACCACGCTGATCGCGCGGCTGCTGGAGAGCAAGGGCTATCGGGTCGCGATACTGCCCCAGCCGGACTGGCACTCGGCGGAGGCGTTCCGCGCCATGGGCAAGCCCCGGTACGGGGTGCTGATCGGCGGCGGGAATCTGGATTCCATGGTGGCGCACTACACCGTCGCCAAGCGGCGGCGCACACGCGATTTGTACAGCGAAGGCGGGCAGATGGGCAAGCGGCCCGACCGCCCCACCATCGTCTACGCCAACCGGGTGCGGGAGGCGTTCCCGGATGTGCCCATCGTTATCGGCGGGCTGGAGGCGTCGCTGCGGCGGTTCGCCCACTACGACTACTGGGACGACAGGGTGCGGCGGAGCATCCTCTTTGACGCGCCGGCGGATCTGCTGGTGTACGGCATGGGGGAGAGTGCCACGGTGGAGATCGCACGGCGGCTGGCGCGGAAGGTGCCCACGGCGGAGATGACGGACATCCCCGGCACGGCGTATATCACCGACGAGGTGGGGGAGCTGCGGTTCCACCGGGCGGACTGTCCCGGCTACGAGGCGGTGTGCGCGGACAAGGAAGCCTACGCCCGTGCCACGAAGATCGAGTACGACGAGCACGACCCCATCCGGGGCTGCGCCGTGGTGCAGCCCTGCGAGGGGCGGTATCTGGTGGTGAACCCGCCGGCGAGACCGCTGCGGCGGGAGGAGCTGGACGCGCTGTACGCGCTGCCCTACACGCGGCAGGTGCACCCTATATATAAGGAGGGGATACCCGCCATCGAGGAGGTGCAGTTCTCCATCACCCACAACCGGGGGTGCTTCGGCGGGTGCAATTTCTGCGCGCTGGCGTTCCACCAGGGGCGGATGGTCACCAGCCGCTCCGTCGAGTCGGTGCTGGAGGAGGCGGAGCTGCTGACCCACGAGGCGGGGTTCAAGGGGTATATCCACGATGTGGGAGGCCCCAGCGCGAATTTCCGGCACACCAGCTGCCAGAAGCAGAAGCGGTGCGGTATGTGCAAGAACCGCAGCTGTCTCGCGCCGGAGCCGTGCCCCAATCTGGACGCGGATCACTCGGAGTATACGGAGCTGCTGCGGCGGATGCGGGAGATACCGGGGATCAAAAAGGTGTTCGTCCGCAGCGGCATACGGTACGACTATATGCTGGAAGACAAGGACAGGTCTTTCTTCAGAGAGCTGGTGAAGTACCATATCTCCGGGCAGCTGAAGGTGGCTCCGGAGCACTGTGTCAGCTCCGTGCTGGACTATATGGGCAAGCCCCACTTCGACGTGTTCCTCAAGTTCTGGCGGCAGTACCAGAAGCTGAACGAGGAGGGGGGCACGGAGCAGTATCTGGTGCCGTACCTCATGTCCAGCCATCCGGGCTGCACCATCAAGGACGCGGTGGAGCTGGCGGAGTTCCTCCACAGGAACGGCAGGACGCCGGAGCAGGTGCAGGACTTCTATCCCACGCCGGGGACGCTGTCCACGTGTATGTACTATACGGGGATCGACCCCCGGGATATGTCCGAGGTGTACGTGGCGAAGGACCCCAAGGAGAAGGCGATGCAGCGCGCGCTGCTCCAGTGGTCAAGACCGGAGAAGCGGGCGTTGGTGGTGGAGGCTCTGGAGGAAGCGGGGCGGACGGATCTGATCGGGTACGACAAGCGGTGCCTGATACGCCCGCGAAAGGGCGAGCCCTACGGACAGGCACCTGCCAAGCCGGAGAAACCGGAAAAGCCGGAGCGGCAGCCTCGCAGACGGAAGGAGGCCGCCGGGAACCGGGGGCGGCGGGGGACGCCCACGGCGAAGGCTCCTGTGCAGAAGGGGAAGATGTCGCCGCGGAAAAAGGCGGCGTTCGCCAAGAAGCGGAGCGGAAAATAAGAAAAACAGGGCGGGACGCAGGAGCGTCCCGCCCGCAGGCTGTCGAAAAAGCCGTCGGCTTTTCTCGACAGCCTGCAATAATGCCGGTATTTTCGTGCCGCGAAGCGGCACGAAAATACTCGCTTCGCTCCACGCACGCCTTGCAGAGCAAGGCTTAGCGCGGCATTTGATCCGATTCGAGGCGGGCTTTGCCCCCTCGAGCTCCCCCTGCGAGAAAGAAAGAGTGCATACGCAGCGGGGTTATCGACACGCAGAACAGGGCGGGACGCAGGAGCGTCCCGCCCTGTTTTCATCAAATCGGGGGAAGTGATAAAGGTTTTGTCGCTTTCGCAGGAATGTTGTGGTGCTTCCGCCGAAAAAATGCTTGTGTTGCAGGGCTTTTTTTATTATAATAAAAAGGAAGTGTCAAGAGGCTGCACCCATGCGTTAAGATTTTGCCAAGAAATCGTAAAGACGGGGTGCGCCGTGTCGCTTCTGCCGTTAGACAAAGCGACACGGCAAAAAATTTTACCGGATGTAAAAGGTGAAAGAAGAATGGAAAAAAAGAAGAAGATCAGGTTCATCGTGGTGTGGCTGCTGATCACCGCGGCGTTTCTGACCGGTTCTCTGCTTGTCCCCGGACACGGCAAGTCGGAGTCGGTGCAGGAGGCTATGCGGGACGCGGTGCTCCACGGAACGAACCGCATCAGCCTGTTCGGGCTGAAGGACGTGAACCCGGCGTACATCTCGTCGCTGGTGGTGGTGGGCGCGCTGCTGCTGGCAGCCGTGCTGCTGCGCGTCCTCGTCATTCCACGGTTCAAGAGGGTGCCGGGGAAGCTGCAAATGGTGCTGGAGACGGTGGTGGGACTGTTCGACGGCATGGCAAAGGGAAACAGCCCCCACCGCAACGGATTCCTTGGCGCGTACATCTTCGGCGCAGGCGTGTACATCTTCGTGGGAACGCTGTTTGAGCTGTTCGGCTTCCAGGCCATTACCACGGGGGGACACACCATCGCGCTGCCGGCTCCCCTGTCCGACGTGAACGCCGCCATCTCGCTGGGCTGCCTGTCCTACGGCGTCATTCTGGTGGGCGGCATTGTCGCCAACGGCGCAAAGGGCGCGGGCAAGGCGTTGAAGGACTTCTCCCTGCCCCTGTCCATGAGCTTCCGACTGTTCGGCGCACTGCTCAGCGGACTGCTGGTGACGGAGCTGGTGTACTACTACGTTTCCATGAGCTTTGTACTGCCGGTGATCATCGCCGTGCTGTTCACCATGCTCCACGCGCTGATCCAAGCCTACGTGCTGACCACGCTGACCTCCATGTTCTACGGGGAGTCCACGGAGAAGCACGCACCCAAGCCCAAGAAAAGTAAGAAAATCAAAAACATACAGACTGTAAATAACTGACGGAGGAAAGAGAAACCATGAAAAAACTGTTTAACAAGAAGGCTTTTGCCCTGGTGCTGTGCCTGGTGCTGGCACTGACCGCTATGATGACCGTGACCGCTTTCGCCGACACCGAGCCTGCGGACGGCGCGGCTGTGTCCGAGACGGCGGAGACCGCCGCTGACAGTGTGACCGGCACCAAGGCTATGGCTTCCGCCATCGCCATCGGTATCGCCGCCGCTGCCGGTGCCATCGGCATGGGTATGGCGATCGCCAAGTCCGCCGAGGGTATCTCCCGCCAGCCGGAGGCGGAGGGCAAGATCCGCACCACCATGATGCTGGGTCTGGTGTTCCTGGAAACCGTGGTTATTTACGCACTGCTGACCGTCATCCTCATCATCTTTGTGCTGTAAGAAACGGAGAGAGAAGCTATGAATATCCCTCTGAATATTGATTGGCAGCAGATATTGCTGCACTTCTTCAACTTCTCTATTCTGGTGGGCGGACTGTACCTGCTGCTGTTCAAGCCGGTGAAGAGCTTTATGGCGAAGCGCGAGAAGCACTACGCCGACATGGAGTCCGCCGCCGTGGCGCGGGAGAAGGACACCGAGGAGCTGAAGGCGGAGATGGCGAAGCGCGAGGCCGCCTTCGACACCGAGCTGGAGGAGAAGCGCGCCGCCGCCGCCAAGGAGGCGGAGGCGTTTGCCCAGCAGCAGCGTGACGCCGCCAAGGCGCAGGCGGACAGGATCCTGTCCGACGCCAAGTCCGCCGCCGAGAACGAGCGGCAGAAGATCGTTGCTGAGGCAAACCGCGAGGCTGTCGCCATCGCCGAGGAAGCCATGGAGAAGCTGCTGGCGAAGGAGACTTCCCGCGCCTACGACTCCTTTGTGAACGCTGCGGAGGAGGAGAAGAATGAACAATGATGCACGCCTGACGGCGAAACTGTTCAGTGCTTGCCCGCCGGACAGCGCACAGAAGAGCCGGTTGGAGGATGTGCTGTCGAAGAAATACGGCGAGGGCGTGGAGCTTGTCTGGCAGGAGGACTCCGCGGCTGCGGGCGGCTTCCGCATTGAGATCGGCTCCGAGATCATCGACTGGACGGCGGAGGGCCGCCTGGAGCAGCTGAAGGAGAAGCTGGTAGGGCTGAAGAGCGACGGCTCCGTGATCCCTCTGATCCGCGACACAGTGAAGAGCTGGGTGCCGGAGATCTGCGCCCGCGAGGTGGGCAGCGTGCTCACCGTGGCGGACGGTATCGCCTACGTGGACGGGCTGGCGAACGCCACCTATGGCGAGATACTGCTGTTTGAGGGCGGTATCCGCGGCATGGTGCAGGAGCTGCGCGGCGAGCGCATCGGCTGCATCCTGTTCGGACGGGTGGAGGAGGTCAGCGAGGGCACGGCGGTGTACCGCACCGGAAAGACCGCCGGTATCGGCGTCTCCGACGCCATGATCGGACGCGTGGTGGACGCGCTGGGCGCGCCCATCGACGGCGCAGGCGACATCCGGGCGGACGAGTACCGCCGGATCGAAAGCCCCGCCCCCGGTATCATTGACCGCCAGCCGGTGAACACCCCCATGCAGACGGGTATCCTGTCCATCGACTCCATGTTCCCCATCGGACGGGGACAGCGCGAGCTGATCATCGGCGACCGCCAGACCGGTAAGACCGCCATCGCCATCGACACCATTCTGAACCAGAAGGGCAAGGACATGATCTGCATTTACGTGGCGATCGGGCAGAAGGCCAGCTCCGTGGCGCAGATCGCGGAGCTGCTGCGGCGGCACGACGCCATGGCGTACACCATCGTTGTGTGTGCCGGCGCCGGCGAGTCCGCCTCCATGCAGTATATCGCGCCCTACGCCGGTGCCGCCATCGGCGAGTACTTTATGAACCGGGGGAAGGATGTGCTGATCGTCTACGACGATCTGTCCAAGCACGCTATCGCCTACCGTGCGCTGAGCCTGCTGCTGGGACGCTCTCCCGGGCGCGAGGCGTACCCCGGCGACGTGTTCTATCTCCACTCCCGCCTGCTGGAGCGCGCAGCGCGCCTCAGCGACGCACGGGGCGGCGGCAGCATGACCGCCCTGCCCATCGTGGAGACCCAGGCGGGCGATGTGTCCGCCTATATCCCCACCAACATCATCTCCATCACCGACGGTCAGATCTTCCTGGAGAGCAGTTTGTTCTTCTCCGGGCACCGTCCGGCGGTGAACGTGGGTCTGTCCGTGTCCCGTGTGGGCGGCGCGGCGCAGACCAAGGCCATGAAGAAGGCGGTGGGCACCCTGCGTCTCGATCTGGCGCAGTACCGCGAGATGGAGGTGTTCACCCAGTTCTCCAGCGATCTGGACGAGGAGACGAAGAACCAGCTTGCCTACGGGCAGAGCCTGATGTACATTCTGCGGCAGGGGCGCAGCGCGCCTCTCAGCCAAGCGCAGCAGATCGTCACGCTGGTGACCGCCATGGCGCATCTCTATCAGCAGGTGCCGGTGGCGCAGGTGTGCCAGCTGCGGGACTTCATTTTGGGTGAGTTCGCTGTCAGCCGCCAGAGCCTGATGATACAGCTGGAGCAGGGCGCGGCGTTGACCGACGAGCTGCGGACGCAGATCAACGATTTCGCGAAAACCGCGCTGGAGAAGTTCAAGCGCGCAGGCGGGCGGTGAGGCTATGGCGAGCACCAGTGAGATCCGCCGGCGCATAGGAAGCGTGCGGCAGACCCAGAAGATCACCCACGCCATGTATCTGATCTCCCAGGCGAAGCTGCGGAAGGCAAAGCAGGAGCTGGACAACACGCGGCCCTATTTTCAGGCGTTGCAGAACGAGGTGGGGCGCGTGTTCAACACCGACAGCACCGTGGAGAGCCGGTACCTGACGCCGCTGAACGACAACGAAAAGCCCCTGCCCGGCGTGGCGGCGTGCCTGCTGATCACGGCGGACAAGGGACTTGCCGGCGCGTACAACCAGAACGCCATACGGCAGGCGCAGCAGCTGCTGCGGCAGCACGAGGGCGCGTCGCTGTACGTGGTGGGCGAGTACGGCAGACGGTGGTTCGCCCAGCGGGGCGTGCCCATCGAGAAGAGCTTTTTGTACACGGCGCAGAACCCGACGCTGCGGCGGGCACGGCAGATCGCCGAGCTGCTGCTGGAGCGGTTCGACAACGGGGAGATCAACGAGGTCTGGGTGGTGTATACGGACATGAAAAACGGGCTGGAGGCAGTGGTGCGGCAGGCGCAGCTACTGCCCCTGCACCGGGAGCGTTTCGCCGCCGCCACCGCCGAGACAGCCGGGGACAAGGTGTACGAATTCGTGCCGTCCCCCGGCGCGGTGCTGAACAACGCCGTGCGAAGCTGCTTGACCGGGTATATTTACAGCGCGCTGGTGGACAGCTTTTGCAGCGAGCAGAGTGCCCGCATGACCGCCATGAACGCGGCGGATCAGAACGCGGAGGAGCTGCTGAAGGACCTGTCCGTTCAGTTCAACCGGGCGCGTCAGGCCGCCATCACCCAGGAGATCACCGAGGTCTCCGCCGGTGAGCGCGCCCAGCGCAGCAAGAAAGAAAGGGAGGGCTTACCTCAATGAAACAAGGTATTATCACGGGCATTTCCGGTCCCGTGATCGACGTCCGGTTCCCGGAGGGGAGCCTGCCCGCCATCAACGAGGCGTTGACCGTGGAGGTCAACGGGCAGTGCTACACCATGGAGGTGGAGCAGCATCTGGAAAATAAGACCGTCCGCTGCGTGATGATGGCAGGCAGCGACGGGCTGAGCCGCGGACTGACCGTCACCGCCACCGGCCACGGTATCGCGGTGCCGGTGGGCGAAAAGACGCTGGGGCGTATGTTCAACGTGCTGGGCGACCCCATCGACGGCGAGGCACCGGTGGACGAGAGCGCGCCCCGGTGGGAGATCCACCGCAGTGCTCCCACCTTCGCCGAGCAGATGCCGGCGGCGGACATTCTGGAGACGGGCATCAAGGTCATCGACCTTATCGAGCCGTACCCCAAGGGCGGCAAGATCGGTCTGTTCGGCGGCGCAGGCGTGGGCAAGACCGTGCTGATCCAGGAGCTGATCCACAACGTCGCCATGGAGCACGGCGGCTATTCCATCTTCACCGGCGTGGGCGAGCGCAGCCGCGAGGGCAACGACCTGTGGGGTGAAATGCAGGAGAGCGGCGTGTCCGACAAGACGGCGTTGGTCTTTGGGCAGATGAACGAGTCCCCCGGCGTCCGTATGCGCGTGGCACTGTCGGGACTGACCATGGCGGAGTATTTCCGCGACGAGGAGCACAAGGATGTGCTGCTGTTCATCGACAACATTTTCCGCTTCGTGCAGGCGGGCAGCGAGGTTTCCACGCTGCTGGGGCGTATGCCCTCCGCCGTGGGCTACCAGCCCACGCTGGCGGGGGAGATGGGCGCGCTGCAGGAGCGCATCACCTCCACGAAGAACGGCTCCGTCACCTCCGTGCAGGCGGTGTATGTCCCCGCCGACGACCTGACCGACCCGGCACCCGCCACCACGTTCTCCCATCTGGACGCCACCACGGTGCTGAGCCGTAAGATCGCGGAGCAGGGTATCTATCCCGCCGTGGACCCGCTGGAGTCCACCTCCCGGATATTGGAGCCGGACATCGTGGGCGAGGAGCACTACAACATCGCCCGCGCCGTTCAGTCCACGCTGCAAAAGTACCGTGAGCTGCAGGACATCATCGCCATCCTCGGCATGGAGGAGCTGAGCGACGAGGACAAAAAGACCGTGGCACGCGCCCGCCGCATCCAGCGGTTTTTGTCCCAGCCCTTCTACGTGGCGGAGAAGTTCAGCGGCACGCCCGGCGTGTTCGTGCCTCTGCACGAGACGCTGCGGGGCTTCAAGGAGATATTGTCCGGTGCCATGGACGACTATCCCGAGGCGGCGTTCTTCAACGCCGGCACCATTGACGACGTGAAGCGCAAGGCCGAGGAGATGAAGAAAGGCGGTATGTGATGGCAGCCACATTTCAGTTGGATGTGCTGGCAGCCAGCGTACCCTTCTTCCGGGGCAAGTGCGTGTCGGCGGTGCTCCCCACCGATGACGGCGAGTACGGCGTTCTGGCGGGGCACTGCAATACGGTGGGTGCCGTGTGCGCCGGTGAGCTGCGGTTCGAAACGGAAGCGGGCGAGACACGCCGCGCCGCCGTGGCTCCGGGGCTGTTCAAGATCGACGGCGACCGGGTGCTGCTGCTGGTGGACGCCGCCGAGCGTCCGGAGGACATCGACGTGAACCGCGCCCTCCGCGCCCGGGAGGAGGCGGAGGAGGCTCTGCGGCAGAGGCGCAGTATGGCGGAGTATCAGCTGGCGCAGGGCAATCTGGCCCGCGCCCTCAACCGTCTGCGCGTCAGCGGGAGAGGATAAAAAGGGAAGCAAAAAAAGAACCGGCAAGAGCCGGTTCTTTTTTTGCGTAATGGGGGATGGTGCGCTTCACGGGTGCGCGGCGGAAAGCAGGTGGGCGGCGGCGAGGAAAAGGCAGCCCAGAAGGAAGAAGGCGGTCAGAATGAGAACCACCCAGCCGGTGAACCGCTTCGCGCCCAGTCTGGGGAGATCCAGAAAGGGGTAGGGGTAGAGGTCGCCCGTGTCGCCGATGGGCTTGCCGGTGGCGGCGCGGAGCATGGCGTAGACGAAATAGGTCAGCGGCAGCACCAGCCACGCCGCGGCGTGCCGGACGGTCAAGCCGGTCTTGTCCTGGTAGAGAAGCCACTGGAGCACCGTCAGCCACGGCGTGAGGTAGTGGACGCAGGCGTTGCCGAAGGAGCCGTGCAGCAGGGAGCGGGCGTCGCCCTGTCCCCGCTTGGTCATGGGCACCAGCACCCAATGGAAGATGAGATGGGTGACGTAGATGCACAGCGTCACGCTGAGAGCCACGCCGGGGGAGGACAGCCAGCGGAACAGACCGCCGGCGGGGTCGAAGCCCGACACGAACAGGGACAGCTCGTAGAGCACCACCAGCAGGTTGCTCAGATTCGTGTAGTAGCAGAAGGTGCCGCGGTGGATGCGGCCGTGCTTGAGCAGTCCCGACTGGAACAGCAGCCCCACGGCGGAGAGAACAAAAAGCGGCAGCGCGGAGAGACGAAGCATCACCCGACCCTCAGCTCCTTCAGCAGCGCGATCTCCCGTGCGTAGCCGGGAAGCTCGTTAGGCGTTTCCAGCACGAAGGGCAGACCGTCCAGTGCCGGGTGGCTGACCACACGCGCCAGCGCGTCCGCGCCCAGATAGCCCTCGCCGATGCGGGCGTGGCGATCCTTGTGGGCACCCAGCGGGTTCAGACTGTCGTTGACGTGGACAGCCTTCAGGCGGCGTAGCCCGATGACCTTGTCGAACTCCGTCAGCACGCCGTCCAAGTCGCCGGCGATGTCGTAGCCGGCGTCGGAGACGTGGCAGGTGTCGAGGCAGACGCCCATCTTGTCGGACAGCTCCACGCGATCCAGGATCTCCCGCAGCTCCTCGAAGCGGCTGCCCACCTCGCTGCCCTTGCCCGCCATGGTCTCCAGCAGGACGGTGGTGCGGAGGTCGGGGGTCAGGATGGCGTTCAGCGTCTCGGCGATCTGGGTGATGCCGGTCTCCACGCCCTGTCCGGTGTGGCTGCCGGGGTGGAAGTTATAGACGTTGCCGGGGACGTGCTCCATGCGGAGGAGGTCGTCCGCCAGCGTCATGCGGGCGAACTCGCGGGTGTGCTCGTCCTTGGAGCAGGGGTTGATGGTGTAGGGGGCGTGCGCCACCAGCGTGCCGAAGCCGTTGTCGGCGGCGAGAGTCAGAAACGCAGCCACGTCGGCGGGGTCGATGGGCTTTGCCCTGCTGCCGCGGGGGTTGCGGGTGAAGAACTGGAAGGTGTTGGCTCCGATGGAGAGGGCGGTTTTGCCCATGGCGAGGAAACCGTCGGAGGCGGACAGGTGACAGCCGATATAGAACATGGTATTTCTCCTTTACAGTGCCAGCGTCCGGATGTCCGCGTGGCCGTTTTCAATGGTGAGGATGCCGCAGGTGGGGCGGAAACGGTCGCCTACCGCGCCGGGGTTCAGCGTCAGGAGGGAGCCGTCGTTGTCCACCAGCGGGACGTGGGTGTGACCGAACAGGAGCACCTGCGCGCCGTACTCTCTGGCGGCGTACATCGCCGGGAGGGGCGAGCTTTTGACGCTGCGGGTGTGTCCGTGGAGCAGGAAAAGGCGCACGCCGTCCAGCTCCATGAGACGCTCCGGCTGGTCGCAGCTGCCGAAGTCGCAGTTGCCGGGGACGCCCTCCATGGGAAGGGCGGGGAAAAGGGCTTGCAGGGCGGTCAGATCCCGCTGGCAGTCGCCCAGATGCAGGACGCGGTGGGGCTGCACCTGCTCCACGGCGCGGCGCATATTGTCAATATTTCCGTGGGAATCGGAGAGAACGAGAACGCGCATAGGGGTACCTCTCTGGATGGTGTTATATCCTCGTATTATAACACGATTATATTGCAAACTCAACGGTTTTGCGGTATCATGGTGACAACAAACGTTCGGAGGTGTCTGTATGGTGGGCGGAGTGACGGAGCTGGATCTCCACGGCATGAACACGTATCAGGCGCAGATCGCCATTGACGCGGCTCTGCGCCGCTGCGGCGGCGGGGTGTACCGCCTGCGGCTCATCCACGGCTACCGGGGCGGCACCGCCATCCGGGATATGCTGTGGACGGTGTACAACAAGCGCAGTCAGGTCAAGCGCATGGTCAGCATCAGCGAGGGTGTGACGGAGCTGGTGCTGCGGGAGTATTGAGAGGAGGGGGCATCGCCATGAAACTGGCACAGATACAGATGCAGGTGACGGACAACAAGACGCTGAACCTGTGGCACGCGGCGGAGCTGATACAGCAGACGGAGGCGGACATGGTGATCCTGCCGGAGATGTTCTGCTGTCCCTACGACAACGGCTGTTTCCGCGCCTACGGCGAGGAGGAGGGCGGCGCGGCATGGGACATCCTGTCCCGCACGGCGCGGGACAAGGGGATCTGGCTGGTGGGAGGCTCGCTGCCGGAGCTGGAGGGCGACAGGGTGTACAACACCAGCTACGTGTTCGACCCGGAGGGACGGCAGGTGGCGAAGCACCGGAAAATGCACCTGTTCGACATCGACGTGGCGGGCGGGCAGAGCTTCCGGGAGTCCGCCACGCTGTCGCCGGGGGAGCAGGTGACGGTGTTCGATACGCCGTGGGGCAGGATGGGGCTTTGCATCTGCTTCGACCTGCGGTTTGAGGAGCTGTGCCGGCTGATGGTGCTGGAGGGGGCGCGGGTGCTGCTGGCTCCGGCGGCGTTCAATATGACCACGGGCCCCGCCCACTGGGAGCTGCTGCTGCGGCAGCGGGCGGTGGACAACCAGTGCTTCACCGTGGGCACGTCCCCGGCGCGGGACGAGTGGGCGTCCTATGTGGCGTGGGGGCACTCCATGGTCTGCGACCCGTGGGGCACGGTGCTCCACCGGTGCGACGCCGGGGAGGAGGTAGCGGTGACGGAGCTGGAGCTTTCCCGGGTGGACGAGGTGCGCCGCCAGCTGCCCATCCTGTCGGCGCGGCGGACGGACGTGTACGAGCTGCGGAAAAAATAAGCAGACCGCCCTCTGCGATTTTCACAAATTACGGTTGCATTTTTTGTGCAAATAGTGTACCATAAGCGGCAAAGAAAGTGCGGATAAGGAGGACACTGCAATGAAGAAATACAGCGAGATGACGCTGGCGGAGCGGCAGGCGGAGTACGTCGCCGCGCAGGGGGAATACGAGAAGCTGAAGGGTATGGGGCTCCGGCTGAACATGGCGCGGGGCAAGCCCGGCAAGGAGCAGCTGGACATGGTGACGCCCATGCTGTCCCTGCTGACGAAGCCGGAGGACTTTATTTCCGACGGTATCGAGACGCGGAACTATGGCGAGGTGGCAGGCATCCCCGCCGCCAAGCGGCTGTTTGCGGACATTCTCGGCTGCAAGGCGGAGCAGGTGTTCGTGGGCGGCAACGCCAGCCTGCAGCTGATGTACGACGCGGTGTCCAAGGCATTCACCCACGGTCTGCTCCACAGCGAGAAGCCCTGGTGCAAGCTGGACAGAGTGAAGTGGATCTGCCCCGTCCCCGGCTATGACCGGCACTTCAAGGTGACGGAGAGCTTCGGCGTGGAGATGATCAACGTGCCCATGACCGCCGAGGGTCCCGACATGGACGCGGTGGAGGAGCTGATCCGCGACCCGGAGGTGAAGGGTATGTGGAACGTGCCCAAATACTCCAACCCGGAGGGCGTGGTGTACTCCGCCGAGACTATCCGCCGTCTGGCAGCCATGAAGCCCGCCGCGCCGGACTTTATGCTCATGTGGGACAACGCCTACTGCATCCATGAGTTCGACTGCGACTATGTGGATTTCCCCGACATACTCGCGCTGTGCGCCAAGTACGGCAACGGCGACATGGTGTACGAGTTCGCCTCCACCAGCAAGGTGACGTTCCCCGGCGCGGGCGTGGGCGTGATGGCGTCCAGCGAGGCGAACATCGCGTATTTCACCAAGCTGGTGAACATCCAGACCATCGGCTTCGACAAGATCAACCAGCTGCGGCACGTGCTGTTCCTGCAAAGCAAGGCGCACACGCTGGAGCTGATGCAGCAGCACGCCGCCATCCTCGCCCCCAAGTTCCATGCGGTGCTGGACGCGCTGGATCGGGAGCTTGCCCCGCTGGGCATCGCGGCGTATCAGCGTCCCGTGGGCGGCTATTTCATCAGCGTGGACGTGCCGCACGGCTGCGCCAAGCGGGCGTTGGCTCTCTGCAAGGAGGCGGGCGTCACCATGACCGGCGCCGGTGCCACGTTCCCCTACGGCATCGACCCCAACGACAGCAACATCCGCATCGCGCCGTCCCTGCCGCCGGTGGCGGAGCTGGAGCAGGCCATCGCGGTGTTCTGCACCTGCGTGAAGCTGGCTGCGCTGGAAAAGCTGGGCGTGTGAGAAAGAAAAAAAGAAAGCCCCTCAGGGGCTTTCTTTTTTTATTTATGCAGCAGGGGGGAGAGGGGCTTGTAGATCAGGAAGCACAGTGCCACGTCCAGCAGACCCTTGCACAGAGTGAAGGGGACGTTGAACACCAGCAGGCAATTGAACAGGGCGTTGCCGGTGGGCACCTGCGCCACGGTGCCGAGGATCTCCTGATACATCCCCACGATGGCGTCCAGCGGCAGACCGTACAGCACCACGTAGGCGGGGTAGACGATGAAGTAGTTCAGGGGCAGGCTGATGAGAGCCATGGCGGCGGCACCGGCCAGAGAGCCCCACAGCGCACCGCTGCGCTGCTTGTGCTTCTTGTAGATGATACCGGCGACGAAGGCGAAGGTGGCACCCAGCAGGAAGTTGGACAGCTCGCCCACGCCGGCACTGGAGCCGAAGGGCAGGTGCAGCAGGTTTTTCACCAGCTGGATGGCGACGCCGTAGACGGGGCCGAGGGAGAACGTGCCCAGCAGAGCGGGCAGGTCGGAGATGTCCAGCTTGACGAACGCCGGCATAATGGGGATGGAGAACTCCACGAACTGGAGCACCGCCGCCACTGCCGAGAGCAGGGCGGCCACGGTAATGTGGTGGGTCTTTTGTGCTTGTGTCATAAAAAAACACTCCTTTTCGATGATAAACACCCGGAAAATTGCCTTCCAAGGTGCACGCATCAAAAAAGAGCATCGCGAAATGCCATACACGCCTTCTCTCATCCAGACTATACTGTCGGTACCGGAATCGCACCGGTTCCTGCGGCTTGCGCCGCTCGCGGACTATACCGCCGGTGGGGAATCACACCCCGCCCCGAAGACAAATATGCGGTTGTTTTCGAGTGGTATAGTAGCACAGTATGGCGGGGAAGTCAAGAGCCGCCTTTACATTTGCGGAGGATTCGTATACAATGGGTCGTGAGAAAGGCGGTGAGGTGTATGCCGGCGCGACAGATGACCGTGTGCTTTTCCGGCTACCGTCCGGAGAAGCTGCCGTGGGGCTACGACGAGGAGGACAGGCGGTGCGCCGCCCTGAAGGCGCGGCTCTACCGGGCGGCGGAGACCGCCTGCGCCGAGGGCTACCGCCACTTTATCTGCGGCATGGCGCGGGGCGTGGACACCTACTGCGCGGAGATCGTGCTGTCGCTGCGGCGGCAGTACCCGGACATCACGCTGGAGGCCGCCATCCCCTGTCCCACGCAGGTGGACGGCTGGACGCCGCGGCAGCAGGAGCGGTGGCGGGACGTGGTGGCGCGGTGCGACTTCGAGACGGTGGTGCAGGATCACTACACCGCCGGGTGTATGCAGCGGCGGAACCGGTACATGGTGGATCACGCCTCGCGGCTGATCGCCGTCTTTGACGGACGGGAGGGCGGCACCCGGCGCACGGTGGAGTACGCCATGCAGCGGGGGCTGGAGATCGTGTATATCGACGTGGAGTAGAGAAAAAAGACCGCCTCCGGCGGTCTTTTTTAGTAGGCGCGGAAAATCACAGGAACAGCGTCCACGGGTAGGCGTCCGGCGGCGGACACGTCACGTCCAGGGGCTTCCCGGTGACGGGATGGGTCAGGGCGAGGCGGGTGGACCACAGGGCGGGGGAGCAGTCCGCCTTGCTGCCGTAGCGAACGTCCCCCAGCAGGGGCAGCCCCCGGTGGGAGAACTGGACGCGGATCTGGTGGGTGCGCCCGGTGTGCAGCCGGACGCGCACCAGCGTCAGACCGTCCCGCTTGCCCTGTACCGTGTAGTGGAGGGACGCCTCGCGGACGCCCTTACGCATACGCTTGACCACGTAGCTCTTGTTGTGGCTGCTGTCCCGGAACAGCAGGTCGGTGAGGGTGGCGTCGTCCTGCTCCGGCGTGCCCCGGAGGACGGCAAGGTACTCCTTGGTGATCCGGTGCTCCGCCACGGCGGCGGTGAGCTTGCCGGTGACCTCCCGGCGGCGGGAGAACAGCATAACGCCGCCCACCAGCCTGTCCAGCCGGTGGACGGTGGCGATATAGTCGTTTTGCCCCGCTGCCCGGTAGTGCTGCCGCAGAAGGGCGGGCATACAGGCACCGGCGTCGCTGTCCTCTGACAGCACGCCCACGGGCTTGACGCACAGCACAAGGTAGGCGTCCTCGTAGAGAATACGGATAGGCTCCATGGTCGTATCAGTGGCGGCGGCCATGGTAGGCGCGGTGGCGGTAGCGGCTGCCGCCGCCCTTGCCGTACCGGCGGTTGCGCCCGTAGAGGCGGAACCACAGCACGAGGGCTGCGACCATGACCAGCAGCGCGAGGATGGCGATACGGGCGGAGGGGCGGGAGAAGAACTCGCCGATGCCGTGGCGCGCCAGCAGGAAACGGCTGGCGGACACGTCCGCCACCGCCAGCAGCGGCACGGTGACATACTCAGTGTCGCCGTAGCTGACGGTGATCTCGCCCAGACGGTCGCCGGCGGTGATGGGTGCCAGCGCAGTTTCGTTGTCCAGCGTCACCGTGCGCGTCAGCTCCGCCACGTCCAGATCCTTGGGCAGCATGGCGTTGGCGTCCTCCGCCGGGTGGACAGCCACGGTGGATACCTGCTTGCTCAGGGCGACGGGCACCTCCTGGATAAGCTCGTTGGCGTCCAGCACCTGACGGGGGGCGAAGTTGTCGAAGCCCCAGTCAAAGAGCCGCGCCGTCTCGGTGAAGCTCTCCACAATGTAGCCGGAGCCGTTGTCCTTCGCCACCTTCTCCGCGCCCAGCACCACGCTCACAAGGGTGCGGCTGCCGCGGACGGCGGAGGAGACGAGGCACTGACCGGCGGCGTCGGTGGAGCCGGTCTTGATGCCCTGCGCGCCGGAGTAGAGATACCCCGCCAGACGCCAGTTGGAGATGAGGGCGTTGGTGCTGTGGAGCACGCGCTCGTCCTCAGTCTTGTTGGTGGGGGGGATCTCGTAGGACTTGGTGTTCACCATGGTCATAAAGTCGTCGAATTTCATCGCCTCGCGGGTGATAAGGTACAGGTCATAGGCGGAGGAGTAATGCCCCGACTGGGTCAGGCCGGTGGTGTTGGCGAAACGGGTGTTCTTGCACCCTAACTCCTGCGCCCGCTGGTTCATGCGCTCCACGAAGCCCTCCACGCTGCCGCAGAGCGTCTCGCCGAGGATGTTGCACGTCTCGTTGGCGGAGATGACCAGCATACAGTACAGCAGCTGCTCCACCGTCAGCGTTTCGCCCTCCACGATGTCGGCGGTGCTGCCGTCCTCCGGCAGACCGCGCAGCGCGCTCGCTGTGGCGGTGACGCTCTGGTCAAGGCGCAGCTCCCCGCGCTCGATCGCCTCGAAGATCAGCAGGGCGGACATGATCTTGGTGGTGCTGGCGATGGACAGCTCATCGTGGCTGTTCTTTTCGTAGAGGACGGTGTCCGTCTCCGCCTCCACCAGCAGGGCGGCCTTGGCGCGGATGTCCGGATCCTCCAGAGCGGCGGCGGGAACGGTCAAAATGCCGCACAGCAGAGCGGCGGATAAAAAAACAGAGATAAAACGGCGGATTTTCATGTGACTTTTTCTCCATGTATGCTATAATATAGGGGGACGGCACCGCACTGAGGGCGGAGCCGGTATGTCCGAGCTATATTATAAGCAAAAGATGCGGGGTAGTCAACTGTGGGAAAGAGGATAAAATTGACAGGGACGGAGCGGTTCCTGCTGGGGCTGACGGCACTGTTTGCGGCGGCGATGCTCCTGACGTGGCTGCTGACGCCCCACGCGTCGCGGGGCGACTATACGATAGAGGCGGTGCCGCCGGCGGAGAAGGCGGAGACGCTCCGGGCGGTGAACATCAACACCGCCGGGACGGACGAGCTGGAGAGCCTGCCCGGTATCGGCCCGGTGCTGGCACAGCGGATCGTGGACTACCGCATGGAGCACGGCCCCTTCCGCAGCGCGGAGGAGCTGATGCAGGTGGAGGGCATCGGACGCGCCACTGTGGAGAGTATACAAGATCACATCATAACGGAGGATAGAGTGGAATGAAGATACTGGTAGTAGACGATGAAAAGCTGCTGGTCAAGGGGATGAAATTCAATTTAGAGAACGAGGGCTACGAGGTGCTCACCGCCTACGACGGTGCCGCCGCCGTGGACATCGCCAGAAAAGAGCCGCTGGATCTCATCGTCATGGACGTGATGATGCCGGGGCTGTCCGGCAGCGACGCCTGCATGAAGATCCGGGAGTTTTCCGAGGTGCCCATCATCATGCTCACCGCCCGCAGCGAGGACAGCGACAAGCTCATGGGCTTTGCCTGCGGCGCGGACGACTATGTGACGAAGCCCTTCAACATTCTGGAGCTGAAGGCGCGCATCCGCGCCCTGCTGCGCCGCGCCATGAGCGGCAGCCAGACCGCCCAGAGCAGCCGCCGCGCACCGCTGCTGACGGTGGGCGACCTCAGTCTCGACACGGAGCAGCGCGTGGCGATCCGGGACGGCAGGACCATTGACCTGACCGCCAAGGAGTACGACCTCATTGAGCTTTTGATGAAGAACCCCCGGCGGGTATACAGCCGGGAGAGCCTGATGGATCTGGTGTGGGGCTATTCCTACGCCGGGGACTACCGCACGGTGGACGTCCACATCCGCCGGCTGCGGGAGAAGCTGGAGCCGGATCCCGCCAACCCGGTATACATTATGACGAAGTGGGGAGTTGGTTACTATTTTACGGGAGAAGAGCAGCCCACCGTGTGACGCGGCGGCGCAGACTACGGAAACCACGCAGACGCGGAGCCTCTGGAAGCGTCTGTGTGCTGCCGCGCATACGCTGCGCGGCAAGGCGACCCTGCAGCTGCGGTTCAGCCTCAGCTATATTCTCGTCATCGCGGCGGTGCTGATATTGCTGAACTCCTACCCGCTGCTGGTGTCCCAGAACCTCATGGTGTCCTCGAACCAGAGCAACCTCAAGAGCACCGTCAAGGTCATCGAATCCGCCCTCATGGGGCTGGAGCGGCTGACGAAGGAGAACGTGCAGGCGGCGTTGGAGGGCTTGGACGAGTCCGGTGCCACCCGTATCATGGTGACCAACAGCGCGGGACTGGTGCTCTACGACACGCGGCAGGACAGCACCGCCGTGGGCGAGTACGCGCTGTACTCCGTGGTGGCGGTGGCTCTCCGCGGGCAGGACGCCAGCTACTGCAAGTACGACGGCACGGCGTTTTTCAGCCGCGTGGCGACGCCGGTGGTGTACCACAACCAGATCGTGGGCGCGGTGTACGCCTACGACTACGACACGGAGCAGGCGGAGCTGCTGGAGTCCTTCCGCCATAACCTGCTGATCATCTCCCTGTTGATCGCGCTGCTGGTGGCGGGGCTGAGCATCCTGCTCAGCCGTATGCTGACGCGGCAGATCAGCGGGCTTTTGCAGGCGATACGCCACGTGCGGGAGGGCGCGTACAGCCACCGCGCCGACGCCAGCGGCACCGACGAGATCGCCCAGATCGCCGCAGAGTTCAACAGCCTGACCGACCGCCTGCAAACCACGGAGAACGCACGGCGGCGGTTCGTCTCCGACGCCAGCCACGAGCTGAAAACGCCGCTGGCGGGCATCCGGCTGCTGACGGACTCCATTTTGCAGACCGACCACATGGACGAGGCGACCACCAAGGAGTTCGTCTCCGACATCGGCAGGGAGGCGGAGCGGCTCAGCCGCATCACGGAGAACCTGCTGCGCCTGACGCGGCTGGACAGCGGCGTGGTGCAGCAGCCCTACCCGGTGGCGGTGCAGCCGGTGCTGGAGCGGGTGGAGCGTATGCTGGCGATGGTGGCGCAGGAGAAGGGCGTCACCCTCTCCGGTCACGCCGACGAGGACGCCGTGGCGATGGCGACGGACGACGACGTGCACCAGATCCTCTACAACCTCATGGAGAACGCCATCAAATACTCCGCCGCGGAGAACGGCTTCGTCCGCGCCGAGGCGCGGGTGGAGGGGGAGAGCGTGGTCATCACCGTCAGCGACAACGGCATCGGCATCCCCGACGAGGATCTGGAGCACGTGTTTGACCGGTTCTACCGGGTGGACAAGATGCGCTCCCGTGAGGTGGGCGGCACCGGTCTGGGGCTGTCCATCGTGAAGGACACCATCGAAAACCGCGGCGGCACCATCGCCGCCGCCCACAATCCCGACGGCGTGGGTACCATGTTCATTGTGCGCCTGCCGCTGGCGGAAAGGGGGGAGGGGACATGAAAAAACTGATCTCTCTGCTGCTGTCGCTGCTGCTGCTGGCGACGGCGGCGGGCTGCGGCGTCCAATCGGAGCCGGAGGACGTCCCCGCCATGCCCACGCTGACCACCCCGCCGGGCGGCACGGGCAGCGGCGACGAGAACAGCTCCGAGCCGTCGCCGTACCTGCGGCTCTACTGCCCTGCCGATCTGAGCGACAAGAACAAATCCGCCGGCGGCGGCGACGCCATTGTGGGTCTGCCTATCCCGTGGGAGGAGATCAACGCCGGGGATCGGGGACGGCAGCAGCAGGCGCAGTACATTATGGAGCTGCTGCTGGGCAAGTGTACCGCCAAGGACTTCCTCAGCCCCGTACCGGTGGGGACGCAGCTTCTGAGCTGCACTGTCACCGGCGGCACGGTGTCGGTGGATCTCAGCGGGGAGTATAACCAGCTGATGGGCATTGACCGCACCATCGCCGACTACTGCATCACCCTGTCGCTGATGCAGCTGACGGGTATTCTGGCGGTGCGGCTGACGGTGGCGGGCGAGCTGCCTGCCGACAGGGTCAGCGACGTCTACACCTCCGAGGAGGTGCTGCTCACCAGCCCGGACGACATTGTGCGAACCGCCAAGGTGACGCTTTACTTCCCCAGCACCACCGGCCAGCTGGTGGGTGAGGAGCGGCGTCTGACCGTCTACGAGGGCGAGAGCATCGCCCAAGCGGTGGTCAAGGCGTTGACCGAGCCGCCGCTGGATCGGTACACCGATCTGCGGGAGCCGCTGCTGCCGGAGGGCTTCTCTGTCCTCAATGCCAACACGGAGAACGGCACCTGCTATCTGAACCTACCCGCCGGTATCACGTCGCTGCTGCCGGCGGACGCGGCGGCGCAGAGCCTGATGATCCAGGGGCTGGTGGATTCCCTGTGCTCACTGGAGGACGTGACGCAGGTGCAGCTGATGCTGGACGGCGAGTACGTGCTCATGCTGGGCACGGTGCCCATCAGCCGCCCCATCCTGCCCACCAACAGCACCCAGACAACGCCATGAGGAAAGAAGCACCAACGCGGTGCTTCTTTTTTCATTCTGCCTATTGCAAAAACGCGAAAATGTGGTATTATACCCATGCGCCGCACTCCGCGGGACGGAGGCGGCAGCAGGAGGTAATTTAATATGAGTAACGAAACAAAGCGCGGAAAATACACCGTGCAGGATCTGGTGCGCGTCTCCGTGCTGGTGGCGATCATGCTGCTGCTGGAGGTAACGGGGCTGGGCATGATCAAGACCGCCGGTCTGGAGATCACCATTCTTATGGTGCCGGTCATCGTCGGTGCCATCGTCATGGGCCCCGCCGCCGGTGCGGTACTGGGCGGCGTGTTCGGCTGCATCAGCTTCTGGGAGTGCTTCGGCAAGAGCTGGTTCGGCACGACGCTGCTGGGCATCAACCCTGTGTTCACATTCATCGTCTGCGTCCCCACCCGTGTTCTGGCGGGCTGGCTGTGCGGTCTGGCGTTCAAGGGTCTGAACAAGCTGGACAAGACCAACCTGTGGTCCTTCGGCGCGGCAGGTCTTATCGGCGCGCTGTGCAACACGGTGCTGTTTATGACTACCCTGTGCCTGTGCTTCTACAACACGGAGTTCATTCAGGGCTTCGTGCAGCAGATGGGCAGCGCGAACCCCTTCATGTTCGTGGTGGCATTTGTGGGTATCAACGGGCTTATCGAGGCGGGCGTGTGCCTTGTCACCGGCGCAGCGATCGCCAAGGCTGTGGTGTACAGCCGCGGCAAGCTGGCGGCCCGCAAGACCAACGCATAAGACGGGAGGCGAGCGTATGCTGCTTGCATTGGACGTGGGCAACACCCACGTGGTCGTGGGCTTAATGGAAGGGCGCGAGGTGCGCCATACCTTCCGCATCGCCACCCGGCGGGACAACGCCGTGGGCGATTACGCCGTGTCCCTGAGCCAGCTTCTGGAGCTGGCGGAGGTATCGCGGCGTGACGTGGAGCAGGTCATCATCTCCTCGGTGGTGCCCCCCGTGACCCGCGCCTTACAGGGTGCAGCGCGGCTGCTGACCGGGAAAGAGCCGCTGGTGGTGGGCGGGAATGTCCGCTGCCGCGTGCCGGTGAAGATCAAGCACCCGGAGACGCTGGGCGCGGATCTGCTCACCGCCGCCGTGGGTGCGCTGGACGCCTACAAGCCGCCCATGCTGCTGCTGGATATGGGCACCGCCACCACCATTACGGTGCTGGACGGGGAGGGCGCGATCCGGGGCGGAGCCATTCTGCCCGGCGCGAACCTGTCCCTCTCCGCGCTGGCGGGGGGCACGGCGCTGCTGCCGGACATCCCTCTGGCGGTGCCGGAGAAAGCCGTCGGCACCGACACGCTGAGCTGTATGCAGAGCGGCTGCGTCCTGGGCGCGGCACTGCTGCTGGACGGCATGATCGACCGCATGACCCAGGAGCTGGGGCAGGACACCACCGTGGTGGCGACCGGCGGTATCGCGCCGGTGATCGCCCCCGCCTGCAAGCACAAAATGCACATGAGCGGAGATCTGATCCTCCGCGGTCTCGCCGTACTGTACGAGCAGAACCGGTAAAAACGAAAAAACCCGCTCCCCCACGGGAGCGGGTTTTTCTATTCTTTCTTGCGTCACAGTGCCGCGAATATCCGGCAGCCCTCCCGGCGCAGCCACCCGCGAATCCCCGCGCACAGCACCGCCGTCACCGCCGACCACGCCAGCAGATACCACGCCGCGCCCCAGCGGACGCCCACAAGGAAGTACAGCCCCGCTATGGCGCAGGCGTACACCCAGCCGCTCAGCATGGCGAGGAGCACCGTCAGCCGCTGCTTGATGACCGTGATCTCGTTGGTCCAGACGAGGTTGGGGCGTTTCAGATCCAGTGCCAGCCCAAGCTCCGCCATCAGCCACACGAACAGCAGCGGCAGCACGAGCAGCAGCAGACCGCCCGCCGCCGCAGGGCGGTCTGCCAGCACCACCAGCACCCACGTGACCGCCATGGGGACGCCCGTCACCAGCACCTGCACCAGCACCTTGGCGCGGAGCACCTGCCACGGCGTCACCGGCAGGGACTGGGCAAGCCACAGATTCTTCCCCTCCAGCGACACGGAGGACGCGGACATATCGTTCATGGAGCCGATAAGGCACAGGGCGGCGCACAGCAGCGCGGTGACCGCACCGGACGCTTCGTCTCCGAACACCTTCTCCAGCAGGGGCAGCACCGTGCCGTGCTTCACCAGCAGCAGCACGCCGAGGACGGGCAGCACCACCGAGCTAAGACCGCAGTTGAGCATATAGTTGGGGCTGGACGTGAAGCGTCCCAACTCCCGCCGCAGCAGGGCGGAGGCGGCGGAGGACGATTTGAGCACCTTCTCCTTATACACCGCCTTGACGGTGCCGCCGGAGGCGGTGGCGATGGAGAGAAACGTCCGATCCAGCACCCGGTACATCAGCAGGCAGAGGAGCAGCGTTACCGCCAGCACCACCGCCATGGCAAGCCAGTCGCCCACCGCCATCCGTCCCATGAGGTACAGGGGGTACGCGCCGCTGTGGAGAGCCGTGCCCACCTCGTCCAGATGGAGCAGCAGCTCCTGTATCAGCCTGTTGGCGCGGAGGCTCACCGTGTAGTACACCGCGAAGAACACCAGCGCGGAGAGCACCGTAATGAGGTTCTTGCGCTTGAGTCTGCTGTGGATCTTCGCCACCACCCAGCCCAGCAGGCAGGACAGCAGCAGCGTCAGCAGCGACACCGCCAGCACCAGCGCGATACCGCCCGCCGCCGTGGCGGCGGACAGCGTGTCCTCGACCCAGTACACGACCACGCAGGGCAGCAGGATCACGGCGGAGAACATCAGCCCCATCAGATACACGCCCAGCAGCCGCGACGCCAGAATGGCGCGGACGGGGATGGGCAGCGACAGCAGCAGGTCGTTGTCCTTCGCCTGATACAGCCCGGAAAACGTGTTGAACACGCTGCCGAACACGCCCATGAACAGCCCCGCAAGGGCAAACAGCGTGAAGTACAGCCAGTCCAGCCCGGCACGGCACAGGGGCTGGCAAAGCCCCAGCGCGAGGGAGGTAAACATCCCGCCGATGACGCCCACCATCAGCACCACGTACATGACGATGAGGGCGGCGGTGGCACCCTTGGAGCGGGGCTTGTTCTTTTTCGCATCGTAGAAGTAGCCGCGGAAGATCTCCAGCAGCTGTTTTTTCACCAGCAGCTTGACCATCACTCCGCCTCCAGCTCCAGAAATACGTCCTCCAGGGAGTCGTCGCCCTTGACCTCCTCCATGGTGCCAGAGCGGATGAGCCGCCCGCTCTTGATGATGGCGACCTTGTCGCACAGCTTCTCCGCCACCTCCAGCACGTGGGTGGAGAAGAAGATGGCTCCGCCGTCGTCGCAGACCTGCCGCATCATGGTCTTGAGCAGGTGGGACGCCTTGGGGTCAAGCCCCACGAAGGGCTCGTCCATGATGATGAGCTTCGGGTCGTGGAGCCATGCGGCGATGATGGAGAGCTTCTGTTTCATGCCGTGGGAATAGGCGGCGATGGGCTGCGCCAGATCGCCCGTCAGCTCGAAAAGCTCCGCGTATTCCCGGATACGCGCCTGCCGCGTGGCGGCGTTCACGCCGAACACGTCGGCGATGAAGCTCAGATACTTGATGCCGGTCATGTAGTCGTACAGATCCGGGTTGTCGGGGATGTACGCCAGCTGCCGCTTGCAGCCCAGCGGGTCGGTCTTGATGGAGCGGCCGCCCACGGTGATCTCGCCGCTGTCGAACTGCAAGATCCCCACCGCCGCCTTCAGCGTGGTGGTCTTTCCCGCGCCGTTGTGACCGATGAAGCCGTAGATCTCCCCCGGCGCGATGTGCAGCGTCAGATCGTCCACGGCTTTTTTCTCGCCGTAGGTCTTGGTCAGGTGTTGAATGTCCAGCATGGTCGTCTCCTCCCTGCGCGGGCGTTCCGCTCTGCGCGAAGCTGCCCTTAGGCAGTTTTCCCGTTCTGCATAGATTTATCGTACCCTCATTGTATACGGAAGCATTTACCCTGTCAACGTGCAGAATCGTAAGATTTCATTAAGATGAACGTAAAAATGCCGTTATTTCCGTGCCGCGAAGCGGCGCGAAAATAACGGCATTTTTGCTTTACTCCTCGGTGAAGTGTACGTGGTTAAAGATGTGATCCTGACAGAAGCAGTGGTAGCCGGCGCATTTGCTGCAATAGCGGAACTGCATATCGGGGTAGTCCGTGTCGGTCTTGCCGCACACGGCGCATTTGTGGTGATAGCCCTGCTGCTCCTGCTGCTGCGCCTGACGCTGTGATTGCTGCTGCGCCTGCCGGAACTGCACCGTCCGGTAGGAGGTGCGCTGCCGGGTGCGCGCCTTGAGATAGTGCACCTCCGGCCAGATGAACACGGCGAAGTTCAGCAGAGCCACCACCGGCAGCACCGCGCCCGCCCAGTTGTGGGCACCGATGGCGCGGAAGATCTGGAAGGCGAAGAGCGCGCCGTCCAGATACGCCAGCCACTTCATCCGAACGGGGATGATGAAGAACAGCAGCACCTGCGCGTTGGGGAACAGAAAAGCGAAGGCGAAGAACATGGACAGGTTCACGTAGGTGGTGCCCGCCACCGTCAGATAGTAGTTGCCGGAGATAAGGCTGGCGGCGACGGTGCCCAGCACCGTCAGCAGCATACCGCTGAAGTAGTAGAGATTGAACTTGGCGGTGCCCCACTGCTGCTCCAGCGTGGAGCCGATCCAGTAGTAGAAATACAGCCCGATCAGCAGCGCGAAGGGGCTGGCGTATCCGGGCACGAACACGAACGTCACCAGACGCCACACTTCGCCGTGGAGCAGGGCGTTCAGGTTAAAGGTCAGAAAGCTCAGCGCGTTCACGTCGTTGGACTGGGTCAGCAGCATCAGCACGTACACCGCCACGTTGCCGCACACGATGACGCGCATCAGATTGGGAATACCGAACCGGGGATGCATGGCACAGAACCGCTGCACCCCGTCATAGAGCTTTTTCAAGGGGAATATCCTCCTGTTTTTACAAATTGCATCCAGTATAGCGTATATAGGGGAAAAAGTCATGTCAAAACTTTGAACAATCCGAAAGTTTCACCACAGTTGAAGTATTTCCAGAATCACCAAAAACACTATTGACAACGGCGGAAAGTATGCTACAATATACTGTACAAGTGAATACCTTATCAAGAGTGGCGGAGGGACCGGCCCGATGAAGCCACGGCAACCTGTTATTTCAAGGTGCCAAATCCGGCGAACGAATCGAAAGATGAGGAAAGGCAAGAAAGCTTCAGCACTCTGTCGATTCGGCAGGGTGCTTTTTATTGCGTTTTCCCAAAAGAAAGGAGAAATCATCATGGCAAGACATCTGTTTACCTCTGAATCCGTTACCGAGGGGCATCCCGACAAGGTCTGCGACCAGATCAGCGACGCGGTGCTGGACGCTATCTTCGAGAAGGATCCCAACGGACGCGTGGCGTGCGAGACCTGCGCCTCCACCGGCCTCATCCACATTATGGGTGAGATCACCACCAGCTGCTACGTGGACATCCCCAAGATCGCCCGTCAGGTGGTGCTGGACATCGGCTACAACTCCTCCGACTGCGGCTTCGACGGCAACACCTGCGCCGTCATCACCAACATCGACGAGCAGTCCAGCGACATCGCGCTGGGCGTGGACAAGAGCTACGAGGCGAAGGCGAAGGGCGACAGCGAGCTGGACAACGGTGCCGGCGACCAGGGCATGATGTTCGGCTACGCCTGCAACGAGACGCCGGAGCTGATGCCCCTGGCGATCTCCATCGCCCACAGAATGGCAAAGCGTCTCACCGACGTGCGTAAGCAGGGCTTGGTGGACTACCTCCGCCCCGACGGCAAGACCCAGATCACCGTGGAGTACGACGACAACGGCAAGCCCCTCCGGGTGGACACCGTGGTGCTCTCCACCCAGCACAGCCCCGACGTCACGCTGGAGCAGATCCGCAAGGACATGATCGAGCTGGTCATCAAGCCCACCGTCCCCGGCCGCCTGCTGGACAGCGAGACGAAGATCTACGTGAACCCCACCGGACGCTTCGTCAGCGGCGGCCCCGCCGCCGATACCGGTCTCACCGGCCGCAAGATCATCGTGGATACCTACGGCGGCAGCGCGCCCCACGGCGGCGGTGCCTTCTCCGGTAAGGATCCCACCAAGGTGGATCGCTCCGCCGCCTACGCCGCCCGCTGGGTGGCGAAGAACGTGGTGGCAGCCGGTCTGGCGGAGAAGTGCCAGGTGCAGCTGGCCTACGCCATCGGCGTGGCGCGCCCCGTCAGCGTGCTGGTGGAGACCTTCGGCACCGGCGTCGTCGCCGACGACCAGCTGGAGGCGGCAGTGGAGAAGGTCTTTGACCTGCGCCCCACCGCCATCATCCGCGATCTCGACCTGCGGAAGCCCATCTACCGCCAGCTGGCGGCTTACGGCCATATGGGTCGGGAGGATCTGGGCGTGACGTGGGAAAAGACCGACCGCGTGGACGCGCTCAAGGCGGTCTTGGGCAAGTAAGACCCCGCAAAAGCGAAAAAAGAGGACGGTGTTCGCCGTCCTCTTTTCCATGCTCATTGGCATTGTAGCCCCAGCTGATAGAACGCCACCGCCGCAGCCGCCGCCACGTTCAGGCTGTCCACCCCGTGGGTCATGGGGATCATCACCGTATGGTCGCACCGGGCGATGGTGTGGTCGGCAAGCCCGTCCCCCTCGGTGCCCAGCACCACCGCCAGCTTCTCCGCCTGCAACAGCCGCCGGTCGTCCAGATGCAGGGAGTCCTCCCGCAACGCCATCGCCACGGTGGTGAAGCCCAGCCGGTGGAGCTCCTCCGTCCAGTCGCCCTCCGGCAGATACGTCCACGGCACGAGGAACACGTTCCCCATGCTCACCCGGGACGCCCTGCGGTACAGGGGGTCGCTGCCCTGCTCCGTCAGCAGCACCGCGTCCATGCCCAGTGCCGCCGCGCACCGGAAGATCGCCCCCACGTTGGTGGGGTTCATCACGTTTTCCAGCACGGCGATGCGCCGCGCCCCGGCGCAGACCTCCGCCAGAGAGGGCAGGGGAGGCCGATGCATGGCGCACAGCATTCCCCGCGTCAGGTGGAAGCCCGTCAGCCGGGTCAGCACGTCCAGCGACGCCGTGTATACCGGAATATCCGCTGGGCACCGCGCCAGTACCTCCGCGCCCCGTCCGGTGACGTGCTGCACCTCCATCAAAAACGACACCGGCACGCACCCGGCGTCCAACGCCCGCCCGATGACCAGCGGGCTTTCCGCGATAAACAGCGCATTGTCCGGGTCAGCCCGGTTCACCAGCTGGTTCTCCGTGGCGCGGGCGTAAACATCCAACGCCGGGTCGGAAAAGTCGTGTATCTCAATGACCTGTGCCATAACCGTCTCCCCTTCCATGGTTTTTCCCTCTGCTGTGTCGTATTATAGCAGTATCCCCCCTAAAACACAAGAGACGGACAGAGTCCGTCTCTTGTGTTTTGTATATTGCCGCTTGAGGGGGAAAGAACTTACTTAGCCAGCAGTCTGGCAGCGCGCTTCTTGCCGTACACGCAGCAGCCCACCACATAGGCGATGGCGCACACCACACCGATGATGTAGGCGGGCGTCCAGGGGATGTTGAAGCCGATGTGGGCGTTGGCGATGTAGGTCACGCAGATGAAGGTGTAGAAGCAGCCGGGGATCATGGGGACCCAAGCCCACTTGCCCTTGCCGTTCTCGAACATCCACGCGGTGATGCACAGGAAGGCGAACAGGGACAGCGTCTGGTTGGCCCATGCGAAGTAACGCCACAGGATCATGAAGCCGTCGTTGTTGACCTTGGCGAATACGAGGATGGCGATGACCAGCGCGAAGATGGGCACAGCCAGCTTGATGCGCTTGCCGTTGGTGGACTGGTCGATGTGCAGCGTCTCAGACAGGCTCAGACGCAGGGCGCGCAGTGCCGTATCACCGGAGGTGATAGGCAGCACGATAACGCCGATCAGGGCGATGACGCCGCCCACATGACCCAGCAGGTACTTGCACACCACACCCACGGTGCCGGTAGCCAGTCCGGCATTGGGCTCCTGCAGAGCCAGATTGTACACGCCCATGGCACCGGCAGCCCAGACCATGGCGATGAAGCCCTCCAGCACCATCATGTTGTAGAAGGTGTTGCGGCCCTGACGCTCGCTCTTCATGGTGCGGGAGATGATAGCGGTCTGGGTGGAGTGGAAGCCGGACAGAATACCGCAGGCCACCGTCACGAAGAAGATGGGCAGGAAGTGTCCGTTGGAGAAGTAGTCAGCGTAGGTAAAGGTACCCACGGTGCCGTCAGCACCGGTGAGGCTCAGCACGGGAGCAGCCCAGCTGTCCCAGATGTTCAGCAGGGGCATGCCGGTGACGAAGATACCGATGAAAATGCCCACGGCGGAGAACAGCAGGATAGCACCAAAGACGGGGTAGATCTTGCCGATGATAGCGTCGATGGGGAACACGGTGGCGACCAGATAGTACAGGAAGATCACGCCGTAAATGATCCACGTGGTGGGATCGGTGGCCTTGCCGCTGAAGTTAAAGACCTGGGTGGCGGCGATGTCGCCGGGGGTGTAGATGAACACGGCGCCCACCAGCAGCAGCAGCACGCACACGAACACGTTGTAGAACTTATAGATACCCTTGGTGGAGTACCGGCGGATCATCTCGGGCATCTGGGTGCCGCCGTCGCGGAGGCAGATCATGCCGGAGAAATAGTCGTGCATGGCGCCGCCGATGATGTTGCCGATGGGGATGGTCAGGAACGCGATGGGCCCAAACAGGATGCCCTGGATCGGCCCGAGGATGGGGCCGGTGCCCGCGATGTTCAGTAGGTTGATGAGGCCATTTTTCCAGCCGCGCATGGGAACGAAGTCAACGCCGTCCTCCTTGGTGTAGGCGGGCGTCTTGCGGTCGTCAGGACCAAAGACCTTTTCGCAGAAGCGGCCGTACAGTGCGGCACCGCCCAGCAAAATAACGAGGCCAATGATGAATGTCGTCACAAAAACACACTCTCCTTTGTGCAGTGAAATTGTTTTTCGAGGTGTCCGGATCGCCTCTTGAAACCATGTACAGATTATACCATCGGTTTAATAAAATGCACGTTAATCTTTTCACGCAATACATAAATTTGTCATAAATAAACTGTCGAACCGTGTTAAGACGTGTCAAAAAATGAAACTTGTAAAAACCCTTAACAATGGGGACTTTTCCCGGCGTTTCCCGCCGGGAACCAAAAGCCAAAAACCTTGGGTCAAACAAACTTTTTGTTTGCCGGAAACGTTTTCGGATTTCCGCCGAAAACCGCCCGTCCCCTTGCCCCCCTTTGGCAAATGTGGTATCATATCCCCAACGTAAAAACAGGGGAGGAGAATCGCCATGGAGTACAACAAAACCATCCAAGCCATGACCCCCGGCGACGAGGTCGAGGGCTTTTACATCTTGAAAACCGCCACCCCCAAGGTGGCGGCCAACGGCAAACCGTTCCTCACCGGAGCCATCAGTGACCGCACCGGCGCGATGGAGCTGAAGGTCTGGGACTACACCGGCCCCCTCTCCGCCGCCGACGAGGGCACGGTGGTGAAGGTGCGGGGCACCGTGGGGGAATACCGGGGCACGCCCCAGTTCACCGCAGGGCGCATCCGCCCGGCGACGGAGGACGACCCGGTGGACGTCTCCGCGCTGGTGCCCACCGCGCCCATTGACCGCCGGCGCGTCATGGAGGAGCTGCGGGAGACGGTGAACACCATCGCCGACCCGGACTACCGCGCCGTGGCGGAGGATATGCTCACCGCCCACGGCGACGCGCTGGAAGCCATCCCCGCCGCCAAGAGCGTCCACCACGCCTTTCTGGGCGGGCTGCTGATGCACACCGCCAATATGCTGCGCCTCGCCGATTTTCTCGCCGGGATGTACCCGGAGACCGTGGATCGCAGTCTGCTGCTGGCGGGCACGCTCCTCCACGACATGGCGAAGGAGCAGGAGTTCGTGTTCTCCCAGCTGGGGCTGGCGACGGACTACTCCGTCCGCGGGCAGCTGCTGGGACATCTGGTCATGGGCGCGCAGGAGACGGCTGCCGCCGCCGCCCGTCTCGGCGTTCCGGAGGAGAAATCCGTCCTGCTCCAGCACCTGATCCTCTCCCACCACGGGGAGCCTGAGTTCGGCGCGGCTGTCCGTCCCCTCTGCGCCGAGGCGGAGCTGCTGAGCCTCATCGACGCCATCGACAGCCGCATGGAGATCTACCGGGAGACGTATGAGACCATGGACGCGGACACCTTCTCTCCCCGCATCTTCGCGCTGGAAAAGAAGATCTTCAAGCACAGCTGACAGCGGCAGTAACCCCCACCAAAAAAGAAAGACACCCATACGGGTGTCTTTCTTGTTTGTCAATGGGGTACGAAAAAGATGGATTTGCGTTTTTGATAGATAGATTCGAACCCTTGTAAAGCCCGTAAATAATAATGAGATGGTCATTATTATAAATGCGATCACTATTAATCTTTGTTTCTTTGTCTAAGTGTATGGAGCAACGAACAGTTCGGGTTGAAGGCAGGAAGATTTACCCATCCATTTTTACTCTGTATATAATCTGCTATATAAGGAGTAAGAAAATCAGTTGTAGTTGCAAGAATATCTATCGCAGGAATTTTTGAAATCCCTGTTTTAATTATGGCAACCAGCGCATTCTTATTCAGTTTCTCATATTTATCGAGCTTTATTAGTTGTTCGTTTGCTCTGCGTACATCCATTTTCATTTTACACGCCATATCGAGATTGCCATTACGCAATACAGAAACCCAATCCGAAAAGACAGAACGAAAAGATTTCATATTTGCATGTTTTCTCCACGATACAACCTCTTCGATTGTTTCAGGGTGGGGAATTACTCCCATGCCGCTTGCAAAATCCGCTGCAAAAACTAAATCGTCCATTTTATCGAGATTTTCCATATTTATGTTGCTCCAGCTATCTTTATAAAATAAACTAGAGTAAAATGTTCCTCGGCGGTCATACATACTCTTTGCTAAAGAACTAAAAGTTGAGTCTAGGTAATCCATAAAATCATACTCGCCAGTCTTCAGCAAATTCTGGGGACCTCTGCCTAATATATCAAATTCCAGTAAAGTTGAAATATTCTTTATTGGTTTTGAGCTTGGGAGAACGGATAAATGATAATTTCGTTCAAGGTAATAATCAAACGAGTCTGACAAATCAAAGTCGTAGTTTATCCAATAATCAGCGTAACTCTTTTCTTGCCTAAAATCGCTTAGAATAGCACCTTTAGCTGCACGAACAATGTTTGCTGCTTCTTCGGCAGAAATCGCTTTTTTGTTCTGGAAAATCCTTTTTATTCCAGATTTGTTTTTTTCATTTGTGGAAGAATAATGTATTCCCAACTCATCAAGAAGTCCTTCATCCAATCTCTGAATTTCATTAATAGGATAAACTACAATCTCATCATACAATGTTAACATCGACAACATTCCATAGAACCCTCTGAAATGTCGATGCAACATTGCCTGGTTTTCGTCATTGGAGAGAGAGTCATCTCCAAACAAGTAATAATACATTTCATCATTAATTTTACCTTCTGATATTAGATAAGTAAGGAAGATCTGTAGGGATCTACCGGTACTATAATCCATATACAATACTTGTTTTGCCATTTAAGTATAGCCTCCATAATTCCTAAGTTTTCTCTCACTTTAAGATCATATTATCTATAAGTCGTATGAGCTCACTTTCTTTTTATTGAATCAATAAGAAGCCAAAAACCGCAACGCACTATTCTGGGTATAAATAGCAGCACATCTAATCTAGTTGGAGTGCAATTTACAGTATAATATCTGAGCACTATTTGCTCAAAAAGATATCTGCCTTTTCCTAAATATTCCTTTTTGGAATTAATGTGCTTTTTGTAAGGATTGGATTTTTCCTGTTTTATCATACTGGTCTTAATATGATATGTAGAAAATCTTCCTTTAAAACCACACTGTTTAATCACATCGATATAATGATTTCGACGGTTTAATGGGTCAAAATCAAGCAAATGCCATACGACATTTTTAGTATCTATCGTGCTACATACAAGAGTGATATAAGGAAGATCAACATATGCAAAAGAAAAGCCATATGAATATATATCTGTAATTCCTGCACATTTTTGGGTAATAATCTCTGATAAACGTAGCACGTTCTTTTCTGTATCCTTACTAGTTACATTTAACAATACTTGAGCTGCATGTTTACAGTATTCAGGTATTGAATTGTGAACACAAAAGTGATCCACATCTATATCAGGATTGTGTCCTAGCATTACACGTCCCCCGGCAACACCGTGAACGTGTACAACTTCCTCCACTCCGTACACAACCTCTAAAGTAGGAGTGTAATTAAATGTTATAAACAAGTCATTGTTTATCTTAAGTAGTCTGTCGCTATTAATGAGCTTCGAAAAATCTTTAATTGGCTGCACATTGCTTACTTCAATCTGGCTCGCCCACAAAGCAGCCAATTTCTCTAAATACTTAAAGCATTCAGCAACATCATATAATAACCATTCTTTATCATCATAATGTTCTTCGAAAATTTCATCTGATTTGTCAAGAAAGAATTCTTTTAAATCAAGATTTCCTAAAGTTTCCTCAACAGACCACCAATCACTATTAATGTAAAAATTATATGGCACATCGGGGTTTTGAGATCGTGAAATACAATAGTCAAGAAAACCTAAAATATTGATTATAGTGTAATCCTGATTCTCGTAATAATGATCGAGCGGACTGTTTGTCCTTGGTACTGAATACCTCCAAAGAGAAAAACTATCATATGATTTGTCAATAAGTTCTTTGGTCATATATAATGAACGTATGAATTTCTGAAAATCTGTATATTTCGAAGGAATGCCATGGGCAATATCAAAGCCATTTCCAATAATAAACAGATTTTTCCTAAGTTCCTTATCCACAATACTCCCTCATCTTTATCAGCTATCTTTTTTCGAGACAAGCCACACATTATCATTGGCTATTCACATCAGAATTATCAATGCTGGAAGTTGTATAGCACTTCAACACTTCGCACCTGAAATCAGCATCATTCCACATTTCAAAGTCACACGCAATAAATGGATGTGCCATCGTGCCACCGCCCTTGCCTTGCCTTGATGTTATCCCAATCGCATTCGTCAGATCGATCCATTTCTTTGGAGTCAGAGTAAACTGCGGTGTTTTTGCATCAACCACTAGTTTTTGAAATGCAGCTTCATCAAAATTCGGATTATTGTTTCGCTCCCACGCAGCCAAGAACTCAACTGTGTTGCGACTACGCAGCCAGCTTTGAATTAAGTAGCTTGGATTCTCGGCATCAAACTTGCGTGCAATTTCAGTCAAAGAAATATAATCATCGGACGGGTGCAGATATTTTGCTACTGTCTCTTCGAGATAGGCGTTCATCTTTGGCTCATAGATCGGCGCCTCGTCCTTTAAGATCGACTCAAAGATAACATCCAAATACCGACTCCAATCCGCTGCTCTGATGGGAGACAGCTTATTCACACGAACTAAAAACTTCTCTCTGGTTAGGGCATACGCCCACTCCAGTTCTTCTTTGGTCGCTCTTGGCATATGTTTTCACCACTTTCGCTTGATTGGGGTTCCGGCAGTTTTCACCTTTCAAAAAGTATACGTCACAATATTCTTCAAACTTGATGATGCCCTTTGTGTACTTTCCGTTGTTTAGGAGCTTATTCAGTACATCTCTGCTCCATTGTGCTTTCCCAGAGGGAGAAGGAATCCCTTGGGTGAACAAATAGCCCTGAATATCCTCCAAACTATTTCCAACTCTGTAGAGCCTAAAAACAGTTCTGACAACTTCCGCTTCCTCCGGCACAATTTCAACAAGCCCCTGCTTGTCCCTTCTGTAACCGTAGCAGATCCTTCCGAAAAGTCTCGATTCGACTAATGACAATTTCATAATTTTGGTTCCTTTCTAAATTATACTGATTTCGACTTGCGTTTTCAATATAAAACACAAATATTAGTGGAATTAGTGCAAATTCAAAACCTTTATATTAGTGCTTTATATCGTCGACTGATTGTTTGGGGCTTGTTTTTAATATGAAAACGGAGCGGATTTCCTTGAAAATCCGCTCCAAGCAGCATTTGTTCACTTATTTGTGGGATAAAAAGAGACAAACAGGCTCGTTTCAGCTTGTTTGTCTCTTTTGTCAATGGGGTACGAAAAAGATGGATTTGCGTTTTTGGTAGATGGATTTGAACCCTCGTAGAAATGTAAAAGGGTAACTGCGATAGCGAGCCGTTGTGATTGCGTTTACAACCGGACAAGCGAGTCGAGTGAAACCTTTTACGGAAAGGAGGGATCCTAAAAGATCAGCTTTGCCAACCGGCCTTAAATACGAATTTATCAAATATGGAAGCGTAGGGCAAAAAAGATGTTATAGTGAATCCATCTTGTTCTTTATTTAATACTGGCAAGAATGGATATTGCAGTCCTCTTTTCTTCTTCCCATTCTTTTGAAAAAGGAGGATATTTCTCTAAAACATCGCCAAATTTGGCTTCTAACATCTGAAGCGCACACATCATTTCCTTTAAATAATTTCTGTACTTCATGTAACAATATTTTCTGCATCTGTGAATCGTCTTTCCAAAGTTGGGGATATTACATATCTTATCTTTATAAAAGCCTAGGGCATCTAATGCGACAATTATTCGCAACCAACTATTATTATATTGTTCTTCTATACTTGTTAACACTGAAATGGAATCCATAATTGTTAAGTTTGTGATAGCAATGATATATGACTCCACCATAAACTCATAATAATAATCCCCACCAGCGTTCATCACATAATCAAACAACAAATCCAGTGCATATACGTCACAGGCAAGTTCTTCATCTGGCACTTTAAAAATCTTGGCAAAATCTGGGGATTCCAGTTCTAACGAATCAGAAACAACAGAAACCGCACTCGAATAAACTGAGAAGGCATGAGGGTCCTGCCTAGCTTTGATATGTGCCAACTCATGATAGACATAAAAATTCATGACAAATGAGTGCGCAATTTCCGCTCGGTGGGATTTCAGCAAAAACCAGTTGAGGTCAAATTCTCCGGTATCACCGCTGTAATCTTCCGAAGTAATTACGTTTTCCTCTAGTTGCGCAAGATACTGTAATGCTCTTGTTGAATTCGCCGCTAACATACACTTTTCAGACAAAAGAATCGCTGCAATATTGTACAAACGTTTTTTGGGCGTTTTTATTATTTGGTCCATTATCATTGAAAAGATAGGCTGTTTGAAATCGTTCTGCCCGTACATGTAGAAAAGGAGATTCATTGCCCCCAATAATTGAATATGATGTTCATCAAAGACAAGGTATTGAACTTCAGGACAGTTTGATACTCTACATGCGCATGTATGCTTATTAATTGATGAGCAGAATACTGGCTCAATATTTGCATTTTCCAACTTAAAGCCAGAAACGCCACTTTTAAGACGCAATTGGATGTTTGTTACGAACGTATCCGATACCGCCCCAATCAGAACACGATCTCCAAGTAATACATTTTGGATTGAGTTGGTCATTAATTATTCTCCATATTTATAAGATCGTTCAATTTGGCCAGGAAGGCGGTTACGGCCTTTCCTTTCCCTTCAACTACAAGTGCGTTGTTTTGCAAAGCTTTTTTTGCTTCTTTAAGAAGGTCTGGATTATTTTTAATAATATTAAGAAGATCATCAACCGAGTTGTTGATCTTAATTCCACCTAGTTTCACTATAATTTCTTGCCGAGAAAAAAACTCAATAAGCATGGGAATTTGAATTAATGCAACGATAAACTGACCAACGCTAATAATTAAGGTTGCAATTTCAACCCCTGCGCTAGAATGTGTTTCTAAACCATTAATACTATATGGTCTGAGATGATGAATTAATGAATCCATATCATGGGTACTATTCTCGATATCAATATACAGTTGATTAGTCATTATAATGTTCTCCAACTATCTTAATATTGGGGCCTTGTATTCGTACTCTCAAAGTTTTTTCCTAAGAAATGCGGCTTCCGTCTATCCTAATGCCAATCGCATTCGTCATATCGATCCATTTTTGGGCGTCAGAGTAAACTGCGGAGTTTTTGCATCAACTACAAGTGAAGTCAATTCCCATGCGGTTCGAATTGCAAAAGACGTTTAAATCTACCATTTTATGAATCGAGTGTACTCAATAACATTTTGTGTGCCAAAAACACGATTCAGATAATTCCTAAATTGATCGCTAATTGGAACTGTTATTAGAATTGCCAGTCTTTTTCGTGGTCTTGAGCAGCAAACATAAAAGAGGTTTCGATTCCGAATATACGCTTTTAAATCGTTCCCGGCAAGTTGGCTTTCTTCTTTCCATAGAATATCTTCAAATTTGTAGAGGTTCCAACCACGCCCCATTACAAGCAAAACATTGTCATACTCTTCACCTTTAACTCCATGATCTGTCGAGTACATGCCGTCAACCTTGAAAAAATTGATAGCACGAACAACCTCCTCATATTGAATAGCGTAAAACCTTGCGAGAGTCGTTTTGTGATATTCTTGGGGTTCTTCTGCCTCATATAGCTTTTTTAGTCTCTCAATCTCCGGCTGGATAGGGATCAATCGGCTGTCATATGCTGCCTTTAGAACATCGTAGATTGTTCCTTGTCTTGCAATTTCCAAGCCTCTTTTTACAGCTTGCCACTGCTTCTTCTGCTTTTTAGTCTCGATAGGTCGTCTTCCAGCACCCAATGCATCAAACATCAGCTTAGTATCATTAAGCACCAATGCATTGTACAAAGGTTCAATCCTATCTCTGAAGAAAACAAAGTGTATATCGTCCTGCTCTCTGAAATGGTCGCCAAGAGCATCAAATAAATTGGGATAGTTTTGGTGCCGAGCCAACATTCTATGGGTAATCATCAAAACCTTATTGTCTGACCCCCAACCTCTTTTCTTCAGTTTTTCTTGAACAGCATTGATGTAGCTGGAAAGAACCTGATCCGGTAAATCATCTTTATAGTTTCTCTCTGTACTTCTCTGTCCGATGAACTCATTTGTGGTTATGACTATTATCTCTCCATCATTCTCATCCAGTGCTGATATCTGAGGGAGATTCGGACGGATTTGATTCAAAGCGTCAACGATAACTGCTTGTGATCTAAAATTCGATCCTTTTTTTATTTCTATTATGTTTTCACTTTGAATTGATCCACAAGCACCGTTTGATGCATAGATTGTTTGCCATGAATCGCCAAAGAATCCAAACTGGGGACCCTTTCCTAAGTCAATAAAATAGGTCAAGAACTTGTCAGTAATAATCTTAAACGTATCCTGATATTCGTCAATAAGAATCAACGGGTATTTGTCCGACAGTAGCATTCGAAACTTTTCTTTGTCAAGGAACCATGCAAAGATCTTGATAATGTCATCATGAAACAAGTGAAGTGTTCCATCTTCTTCTAAATAACGAATGCCAAGGTCATAGACAACTCGCTTTACTTCTTCAACTGTATGATCAGATGGGATGAAGTCCAGCTCCTTTGCTGCGACAACCAGGGAAGATCGGAAATTCTGTATATTCTCCCATGCAAAACTGTGTATTGTTGATGGAATGATGAAGCTGTCTGAAAAAATACGGGAAGCGATTACTTCTACCGCAGCATTTGTGTAAGTCAGGCAGGCAACATGTTTGCCATTTCGCTTGTATTCCTTTGCTTTATGCTTATCAATCCACTCAACAACGCCATGTAATGAATATGTCTTCCCCGATCCAGCACCAGCTTCAACTTTGAAAGATTTGCCAGATTGCAGGACTGCAATGATTTCTTCATCGATTTTATCCGCAAGCTCTTTAGCTTTTTCATAGTTTGTTTTTTCTGACATAGTCATCACGCCTTTCTATCTTCATGGATTAATCGCTTGTGTTGACGGACAGGCGCTTCTTTTTCTGGCATCTTGGCTTGATCGTTGAGCCAGATGAGGCCATCTCTGATATATGTGGGTATATGGAAATCCTCATATTTGGGATCTGTCAATAACTTAATTGCAAAATCAGTTTTGCTTTCTCCAGATTCACTTTCCTCAAACAAAGGTATTTCGGTCGCATCCTCTGCGATTCCAAACAACGCTCTATTCACATTTTGAATGGATTCCTCTAGACTTCTCGGGTATGCTCCATTTTCCTCCTTTTGAAATTCAAGGTGACGGAGTGCATTTGTTCTTTTCAATGAGTCGGTGGATAGCTCAATTACTTTCTCGATTGGAATGGGTTTCGACACGGCAATTCCATAAACATCGTGACACCACCTGTTGATCGCACCGTTTGAAGAATGTAACGCTTCCGAGCGTTGGCACTTCTTATTTCGTTCGCGGACAAAGTCAACATCCGTAAAAATCAAAGTCGGGATTTCAAGGAAATCCAGGAAATCATAAAATCTATGGGCATAAGCACCGCCGACTTCAACAAGGGAATAGTATTGCGACTGGAGGGGAGGTGTCGTATTATCGAACGCCCCCGATTCAGCGCATTTCAGTATCATTTGGGGGATAAGTAATCTTTCGGTAGCACCTTCTACAAGAATAGCTTTATCACAAAAGTACAGGTCACAATAGCTGAGTTTCAAATACTTCTGAAGAAATGCAAGATTCTCTTTCTGCTCGTCTGTCTGACCTTCTTGGTAGAAGTGCTGCAAATCTTTGCAGTTTACCCCGTTCGTTGTTCTTCGCATATACCTTACTTGCTTAAAGTCAACAGTATTCGCTACGTGAGAAGAATGAGAAGAAAGAATAGTCTGCAAATGTCTTCCAGCACCGATGGACTCTTTGAGGAACTTACTCACAAAACCTACAAATGTTGATTGCAGTTGGGGATGCATATGAGCTTCAGGCTCTTCAATAAGTAGCAAAGGTATCGTCGTTGCATTTGCAACAACAGCCCTGGAAAACTCGGTAAGAATCAAGGAAATCTTAATTAAATTCTTATAGCCCAATCCATTATGCGTACTTGGCAAGCTTTCACCCCCGTCGGAGGAGGTGTACATTAGGTCCGTATTGCTCATTATTTGATTCTTCAGTGAGATGTTAGAACTTGCCTTCAACTTCAAATCTTCTGCTGAAGGATATCCGAAATGGATCATTCCGGCAATAATTTGATTCATGAGCGCATCAATTCTTTCCTGCGCTGAAAAGCCGACATCATCAACATATCGATTGAGTTCACTAATGATTGGACTAAAGGCCGACTCCAGTTCCTGCTCCTCGGGATTAAACACTCGATTCATCATACCAGCAAGAGGATGATCGTTTTTGTTCTCCGACTCATCGAGATTTCTTTCTGCTTCGATAGTTCGGTAAGTGAACAGTTTTCGTAACAAGCTTGAAGGGTTCTCCTGGCAATCTTCAACATTGCTCGGATTGACAGCCAAAACTTTAAGGTAAAAGAATTTGTCAAAAGAGTCTTTTACTACCGCAGCAGTTAATGCTCTGTCAAAACCCTCTTGCCCTTCATCACCCGGATTATCCTTTTGGCGAGCCTGCAGCAACTGATCATAACGGCCTTTGCAGGAGGAGAACATTTCATCTGCTTTCAATTCATCAAAGGTATAAATTGCATCAATCCGGGCGCTGGTATTATTGTCATCTATGTCAATGATGAACGGGCTTAAGCTTCCAAGTGGCTGATCATCATCTTCCTCCGAGTAGTCGATATAAAAGGAAATGCTTGTTTCCGCAATCTGTTGTTTTACTTCCGATTGATCTATTTCTCCGGCCCAGTATTTTTCTATTACATCATAGAGACGAGATCTGCATTCGAGGGGATAATCATCTATTGAAAGCGTTTTCTCTTCATTGAGTACTTTCCTGATGAGATTAATTACGGATGTTTTGCCTGTATTGTTTTTTCCCACAATCAAAGTAAGAACACGATCGAGAAAAATGTCTATATTCGTGAGTAATCTGTAGTTTTCAATATGGATCTTCTGTAAGTACATTTTTCCGCTCCCTTATGTCTCTTCCGTACACATAGTCTTGTTGGCTAAGCGATGACCTTGGATCTTGTTATGCTTCATTATTCTCTTACTCGAGGCTGGTTGGAAATCCGATTTTAAACCCTGACAGCTTTAGAGCAGGTTAACTGCACGAGTCCAGCAATCAGAAAAGATTCAATATACCAATATAATTATACCATAAGCTGGGGAATAGTTCAATGAGAGAGGGAAAAAGAAATATGGCATATTTCAATATTGGTAGCAGGGCAAAAGAATATGGTTTTTAGATTTAAGTTATCAAGGCTTATTTAGTGCATACCGCCCCGCCTTATGGCTACTGTCATAAGGCGGGGCGGTATGTGTGAAAGGAGGGTATGAAGCAATCACATGAGTTGTGTTACTTCGAGACCGCCGACGAAGACCACCTTGATCTTCTCTTTGGATTCGACGATTACGCTCTCGAGGACCTGCCTTACGATCTGATCGTCATAGCTAATCGGGTGATTCGCCAAGGCTTCAATAATCGTGAATATCTCATCAAGTCTGGATTTTGCGTTTTCACGCTTTTGCTTCGTGTCAGCAATGCGGTCAAGCTGAATCTGCAGTTTTGCCTTTTCATCCATGAGAGCCTTTGCTTTTTCCTCATCAAAGGCTTCGACATTATCGGCTGCGATAGCTTTGAGCATCTTCTGGAATTCTGCCTCAACCTCTGCGATCCTGATCTGAAGGTCGAGACTGTTGTCCTCAGTTGTTTCCGCTGATAAGCCCATGCCGATATGGAGTTTCAGCGTTTTGAGCACATCGGCATTCTGTTTGGCGGTTTGAAGCACCGCTTTCATGATGGCTTCCTGCAGGACGCTTTCCTCGATGCTCGGGGAGTCATGGCAGTATTTCTTGCCATAGTCAAGGCGATTGATGCACCGCCATACCACTTTCTTCTTGCCATTGGCTGCCCAGGTGCATCTGCGATATGGCGTTCCGCATTCTCCGCAGATCAGAAGCTCTGTTAGAGCGTATTTGCTGGAGTATCGACCTTGCTCGGTTTTCGTGCCGACCTGCTTGACCTTCCGCTTTCCGCTCCGTCTTGCCATTTCCTCTTGCACTCTACCGAAGGTGCAGGAGTCGATGATTGCGGGATGATTGTTCTCGACATAGTATTTCGGACGCTCACCGTTGTTGATCATGACCTTCTTTGACAGGCAGTCTCTGATGTAGGTCTTGTTGAGGATGGCGTCGCCTTTGTATTTCTCGTTGGTGAGGATAGATTCAATCGTTCCTCTCTGCCATTGACCGATGCCGGAGGGAGTCGGAATCCCATCCGCATTAAGATCGTTGGCTATCGTGGCGAGGCTGTCACCGGCGAGGAATCTTTCGTAGATCCTTTTGACTACAGCTGCTTGTTCGGGATCGATCTCGGGTTTTCCATCCGAACCTCTGCGGTATCCAAGGAAGCGTTTGTAATGGAACGGTACGTTTCCTTCTTTTGCACTCTGTGACTTACCCCAGCGCACATTGGCGCTGATGTTTTCCGATTCGCTTTGAGCAATGGAGCCGTATATTGTGATATAGAACTCAGCTCCTGGCTGAATACTGTGGATTCCTTGTTCTTCGAAGTACACGTCCACATTGTGTTCTTTCAGCATCCGAGTGTGCTTTAAGCAGTCGAGGGTGTTTCGCGCGAATCGGGCTACCGATTTAGTGATAATCATATCGACTTTGCCTTGTTTGCAGTGGCGCATCAGCCTGTTGAAGTCATCACGCTTTTTGACGCTCGTGCCGGTGATGCCCTTGTCGGCGTAGATGCCGACCATCGTCCATCCGGATTCCCCGTTGATCTTAGTTGCTGACATCTTTGCACAGCGTGAAGTGGTCGAGGTTGAAGGTCAGATTGATGAGATCCTTCTCGGTGGGGTTTTCCAGCTTGGTGATGCCGATAAGGAACTGATCGTATTCGTGGTAGTCGAAGCTCTCCATCCTCCTGGCGAGGTAGTTCAGCTCGTCCAGATTGGCGAAGCGGTCTTTCAGCATGGAGAGTTCCTCCGGCCAGTAGACCTCTGTCACAAAGGCTGACTGCGGGGCATCCTTGCCCTCAATGGCGTGGATCTCAGCAAGCTTTGCGTACAGTTTGTTTTCGCTGATGGGAAACTGGACGTCAATTTCGTGATCGGCATTCTTGATTCTGATTTTAATCATTTCTGAGCCGTCCTTTCCTTATATTGAATTGCGCCAAGACCGAATCTGCGGATTGCCATTGCGTTGCAGATGAGAGCGAACATTTTGGGTGCGATCAGCTCGGTATCGGCGAGATCGCTGATGGTGATGTGCTTCGTGCCGAGATAGAGGTCTTTGGCACAGCAGAGGAGGGTATATCCGTTCTCGGTGCTGTCCTTCGGCTTGAAGCGGTCGAACTTGATCTCGTTGCGCTCCACGAAGTTTCTGATCTGCATCCAGAGCTTGTGCTCGGCGGTCAGGAGGTAGAGTGCAGACATCAAGGCAAAGTTTTTCTTGTTGAGTTTGCGGATGGCCTCGTCGAAAGCCAAGCGGTGTTTTTCGTTTCTGAAGTTCATGTGTAGTTCCTCACTTTCTCTGATGAATTGAATGAGCCGTTTGCGAAAGGCGGCGTTGTGGATGTCCTTCATAGTTTCAGTCATGACCTCTGATCGACCTGCTGCTCCGGCAACAATTCGTTCCTCGATGCATGGGCATTGGCTGACTGTGCATTTTTTCTTTCTGTTGTAATAGAGGCACAGACGGCAGTCGCACATTTCTGCCGTGTATTCAAAACGGCGCAGAACCATCACGCCGCTGCCTCGTGGGGGAAAGCCCTTTACTTGCGTCATCATTCGCTCGATGGCTTTCTGACTCGGTGAATCTGAAAATATCATCGTCTTGCTCCTTTGTCTGTGAAATAAAAAAAGAGCCAACCGTTTCTTTTCAAAACGATTGGCTCCGAGGGCAACAAAAATCGGCAGGTAGTGCCTGTTACTATCTGCCGTCCTTGTACTGTATTCAGTTGTTACTTGGGTTCGTATCTATCTTCAAAGGGGAAAAGCCGTTTTTACATCTACGAATTTGAAACTTTGAAAAACGGTGTTTGGGCAGCAAAAAGCCCGATAAAATCGGGCTTTTTGCCGGGTACATCTTTTTCGTACCCTTTTGATGGTGGAGCTGAGGGGAGTCGAACCCCTGTCCGAAAGCACTTCGACAGGACTTTCTCCGGGCGCAGTCCGGTTTCAACATTCCCTCCCTGCGTAGACACCGGACAGACTACGCAGTTCAGTAGAGTCATAATGCATGGGCGGGGCAACTCTTACCCGCCGCACGTCCGCCACATTAACGACGCCTTCCCCGGCCTGTGGCCTCTCCGGTTCAGACGGCTGCCTTTAGTTAGGCAGCGACAGCAATACGATTGTTGTCAGTTAATTTTTAAGTTGCCCGTTTTATGGCGGTCAGGCACCGCCGCCCGCTTATCCAGCCTCCACACCCCCGTCGAAACCGGTGCAGCCCCAAATATATGCTGAACGATCCTCTTATGGGTATTTGTTCCAAATACCCGTGTCGAATCGGTGCAGCCCCAAATATATGCTGAACGATCCTTTTATGGGCATTTGTTCCAAATACCCATGTCGAATCGGTGCAGCCCGCAGGGGACACGGCGGGGAGGGGAAGCTCCCCGCCGGTGTAAATGCTGTGAAATTCGTTTTATCTCCCGAAGGGATCCGCCAGCTTCTCCGGTGCCGGATAGTCCACGCCCTGCGTGTCCACCGTGACCTTCACCATGACCTGATCCTTCTTGGGCTTGTTGGTCATCATGTTCCGGGGCTGGTTAGCGATGCGATCCACCACGTCCATGCCGTCCATCACGCAGCCGAAGGCGGCGTACTGCCCATCCAGATGGGGCGCGTCCTTGTGCATGATGAAAAACTGACTGCCGGCGGAGTCCATCGGCTGTGCCCGCGCCATGCTCAGCACGCCCCGCGTGTGCCGCAGGTCGTTCTGCACGCCGTTGGCGGCGAACTCGCCCTTGATGCAGTAGCCGGGACCGCCCATGCCGTTGCCATCGGGGCAGCCGCCCTGGATCATAAAGCCGGGGATGACCCGGTGGAAGATCAGCCCGTCGTAGTACCCGGCGTTCGCCAGCGCGATGAAGTTCCGCACGCTCTCCGGCGCGATGTCGGGGTACAGCTCTGCCACGATCCTGCCGCCGTCCTCCATCTCGAAGGTCACAATAGGATTATTTGCCATAACCGTTTCCTCTTTTCTGTCATTCTGTGTCAGCCGCGGTTTTTCTCCCGCATGGCGCGGTCCATCTCCCGCTTGGCGTCCCGCTTTGCCACGGCGTCCCGCTTGTCGTAGGTCTTTTTGCCCTTGCACAGCCCCAGCTCCACCTTCACGCGGGAGTTCTTGAAGTAGACGGACAGGGGGATCAGCGCGTAGCCGTCCTGCTTTTGCAGGTCGTGGAGCTTCCGTATCTCCCGCTTGTGCAGCAGCAGCCGCTTCGGACGATCCGGGTCGCGGTTGAAGATATTCCCGTGGTCGTAGGGGGAGATGTGCAGGCTGTACGCGTACACCTCGCCGTCCTTCGCCACGCAGAAGGAGTCCTTCAGGTTCAGTGTGCCCGCCCGGACGGACTTGACCTCCGTGCCGAACAGCTCGATACCCGCCTCGTAGCGATCCTCCACAAAGTAGTCGTGGTACGCCTTGCGGTTCTGCGCCGCGATCTTCACGCCGGACTTCTCCATGGACGACGCCTCCTTCCTCTGATGTGAGAGGTAGTATACCACATTTTAATGTGCGGCGCAAGGGGTAGAGGGTCTGGCAATTCTGAACTTTCTGTGATATACTGTCTCCAAAAAAGGGAGGTGCCCCTATGGAGCTTACCGAAAAAACTCTCACCAGCCGCGAGGTCTACCGCGGCCGCATCCTCCGCGTCCGGGAGGACACCGTCCGCCTGCCCAACGGCAAGACCGCAGAGCGCGAGGTGGCGGAGCACCCCGGCGGCGTGGGAATTTTGGCACTGGACGGCGGCGACGTGCTGCTGGTGCGCCAGTACCGCTACGCCTTCTCCCGCGTCCTCACGGAGATCCCCGCCGGCAAGCGGGAGCCGGGGGAGGAGCCCTTTGTCACCGCCCAGCGGGAGCTGCGCGAGGAGATCGGAGCCACGGCGGGGAAGTGGACGGAGCTGGGCGCGCTCATCGCCTCCCCCGGCTGCTACGGGGAGGTGCTCTACCTCTACATGGCGCAGGAGCTGACCTTTGGGGACACCCACCCGGACGAGGACGAGTTTCTGGACGTGGTGCGTATGCCCTTCGACCGTGCGGTGGAGCTGTGCATGACCGGCGAGCTGACGGACGCCAAAACCGTGGCCGCCGTGCTGAAGGGGAAGCTCCTGCGGTAAATTGCCCCTTGTATTCTGCCCCGTTTTCCGCTACAATCAAACCAACGGGCGCGCCGCGCCCAAGGGAGGAGAGATACCGATGTCCATGCAAACGAAGAAAAACATCTCCATCGCGCTTTTGGCGGCGGCCATGCTGCTGTGGATCCTGCGGAAGATGAACGTGCTGTACATTCCCGGCCTGTCCATGTTCCTGCTGGCGGTCTCCATGCTCATCGTCGCCGTTATGATGTTCCAGCTGAAGCAGAAAAAGAAGGCGGGCGGCACGCTGCTCTTTGCCTTCGGACTGTTCTGCATCGTGGCGGGCATCATGGAGATCAAGGGCTACATGGCGTGACCCGCAGACAAAAAAAGAAGCACCCTCGGGTGCTTCTTTTTCGTTGTCAGTCAACAATATCCACAGACACCTTTGCGCCGGTACGCTGGGCGTAGGAGCGAACGACCGTGCGTATCTCCTTGGCGATACGCCCCTGCCGTCCGATGACCTTGCCCATGTCCTCCGGTGCGACGCGAAGCTGAAGCGTCAGCTCGTCACCGTTCTCCACCTCGGTCACGCTGACCTGCTCCGGGTGCTCCACAAGGTTCTGCGCGATATACAGCAGCAGATCCTTCATGGCGCAGCTCCTGCCTTACAGTACGTCGACCTTCTTCAGCAGGGCGCGAACGGTATCGGTGGGCTGTGCGCCGGTCTTGATCCACTCACGGGCGCGGTCGGCGTCAATGCTGATCTTGGCGGGGGAGACGGTGGGATCGTAAGTGCCGATCTCCTCGATAAAACGGCCGTCACGGGGATAGCGGGAGTCCGCCACGACCACGCGATAGTAGGGAGCCTTCTTCGCACCCATTCTTCTCAGACGAATCTTAACCATTGTTGTGTTCCTCCATGTAAAATAATAGTTTTTTATATCTGTTAAATGCTTCTGCACTCACATACGCATTTACACACTTATTTGAGCCGCTTCTTCCTGCCGAAGCCGTGCATGGCACCCCGCGCCACCTTGCCGCCGAAGCCGCCCATCATGCCGCCCAGGCCGCGCATACCGCCGCCCTTCGTCATGGCGCGGGTCATCTGCTGGAGCATTTCAAAGGATTTCAGCAGCCGGTTCACGTCCACCACCTCCAGCCCGCAGCCTGCGGCGATGCGCTTTTTGCGGCTGGCGTTCAGTACCTGCGGGTTCTCCCGCTCCAGGGGCGTCATGGACTGGATGATCGCCTTGTTGTGCGCCATCTGCTTCTCGTCGATCTGGCTGGCGTCGAAGCCCTTCGCCATGCCGCCGGGCAGCATATCCGCGATCTGGCTCAGATCGCCCATGCTCTGCAGCTGTTCCATCTGGTCGAGATAGTCCGTCAGCGTCAGCCTGTTTTTCCGGAGCTTTTCCTCCAGCTTCTTGGCCTGCTTTTCGTCGTACTGCTGCTCCGCCTTCTCGATGAAGGTCAGCATATCGCCCATGCCCAGAATTCGCCCCGCCATGCGGTCGGGGTGGAAGGGCTCGATCATGTCCAGCTTTTCGCCGGTGCCCACGAACTTGATGGGCTTGCCCGTCACCGCCCGGATGGACAGTGCCGCGCCGCCTCGTGCGTCGCCGTCCAGCTTCGTCAGCAGCACGCCGTCGATACCCAGTGCGTCGTCAAACGCCTTGGCGGCGTTCACCGCGTCCTGACCGGTCATGGCGTCCACCACCAGCAATATCTCGTTGGGCTTCACGGCGGCCTTTACCGCCTTCAGCTCGTCCATCAGCGTCTCGTCGATGTGCAGCCGTCCGGCGGTGTCCAGAAACACGATGTCGTTGCCGTGGTCGGCGGCGTACCGCACCGCCTCCCTGGCGATGGTCACCGGGTCGATCTGCCCCATCTCGAACACGGGGATGTCCAGCTGCTGCCCCACCACCTGTAACTGGTTGATGGCGGCGGGACGGTACACGTCGCAGGCGGCCAGCAGGGGGCGTTTCCCGTACTGGCGGCGCATAAGCCCCGCCAGCTTCGCGCCGTTGGTGGTCTTACCGGCACCCTGCAAGCCCACCATCATCACAACGGTGGGGCCCTTGGACGCGGTGCTCAACCGGGCGTTGGTGCCGCCCATGAGTGCGGTCAGCTCCTGATTGACGACCTTGATGATCTGCTGCGCCGGCGTCAGGCTCTCCAGCACATCCGCGCCCACGCACTTCTCGGTGACGGACGCCACAAAGTCCTTGACCACCTTGTAGCTGACGTCCGCCTCCAGCAGAGCCAGCCGTACCTCCCGCATCCCCTCGCGGACGTCGGCCTCGGTCAGCCGTCCCTTGCCCCGCAGACGCTTGAATACGCCGTTCAGTTTTTCACTCAGTCCCTCAAATGCCATGGGTCGTTACTCCTTCAGGGCGGCAGCGGCGGTGAGAATACCGTCCGCCAGCTCCTCCAACCGGTGGTTTTCATACTGCCGGTAGTTGATGGTCTTGATGTCTCTCGCGGCGTCGGCGATGGCGTCCACGTGCTGCTGCATCTGCAAGAAGCGGTGCACCAGCCCCGTCTTGTCCTCCAGCTCCGTCATGGCGTTCTCTGCGCGGACGATCACGTCCCGCACGCCCTGCCGGGAGATGCCGCAGTTTTCCGCGATCTCCGCCAGCGACAGATCCTCATTATAATACAAATCGAACAGCTCCCGCTGCCTCGGGGTCAGAATATCGCCGTAAAAATCGAACAGCATGGTCATGCGGTAGGTCTGGTTTTTCACGGTGCTGCCTCCTTCTGTAAAGTTATACGCCTTTACAACACCAAGTATCATACACGATTCCTCCGCAAAAGTCAAGACGAAATCCGCCGCAGAACACAAAAAAACGCGTCCCCCCGGACGCGTTTTTTTGCGTGTCGATAAACCCCTGCCGTGCGTGCAGTCTTTCCTCCTCACAGGGGGAGCTCGAGGGGGCGAAGCCCGCC